>Ga0335073_10009282_pt1 | contig 13800 bp, 10 predicted proteins | sample Lox_Sample_22_FD_207093 | JGI IMG/M metagenome (GOLD analysis project Ga0335073, IMG submission 207093) | Soil microbial communities from Loxahatchee National Wildlife Refuge, Florida, United States - Lox_Sample_2.2 | ecosystem: Environmental > Terrestrial > Soil > Wetlands | place: USA... | reverse complement strand
GTGCTGCGCGGCATCGACATGGCGGTGGTGCAGATCGACGCGCTCGATTACGCGCGTGCGCAAAAGCTGGTGCCGGGCATCGAGTCGATGACCTATATCGCAAAGCTCTACAACGAGGAATTCCACCTCCTCGCGCGCGCCGACACGAAGTCGGTCGACGATCTGGCCGGCAAGAAGGTGAATTTCGACGGGCGCGGCACGGGTACCGGGGTAACGGCGACGCGGCTCTTCTCGCTGCTGAACATCAAGATCGATCCGACCAGCTATCCCACTGGGGCGGCGATCGAGCGGCTGGAGAAAGGGGAGATCGACGCGGTCGCGTTCGTCGGGGCGAAACCTGCGCCGGTGATGCGGGATGTCGGCGCCGGCTCGGGGCTGCATTTCCTGTCGATCCCGGTGAAGCCGGCAATCACGGCGGTCTATCCGCCGACGCAGCTCACGTCGAAGGATTATCCGGGCCTGGTGCCGGACGGGCAGCCGGTGGACACGGTCGCGGTCGGCACGGCGCTGATGGCGGCGAACCTCACGCCGGGGTCGGAGCGGGCACACAATCTCGCGAACTTCATTGACGCGTTCTTCACGCAGTTCCCGACCCTTCTCGAAAGCGGGCATCACCCGAAGTGGAAAGAGGTCAACCTGGCAGCGGCGATCCCCGGCTGGCAGCGTCAGCCGGTGGCGGCGCAATGGCTGAAGGCGAACGCGGCGGTGGCGAAGCAGCAGACCCCGGCCGACCTCAAGGTGGTGTTCGAGCGGTTCCTCGAAGAGCGCTCGAAGGCCAGCGGCGGCACAGTCCTCTCCCAGCAGCAGCAGGACGAGATTTTCAGCGAGTTCCAGCGCTGGCAGGCTGGTCAGGCCCACTGACGAAGGACCCCTGGCGGGATGGGCGGTGCGGCGTTGGTTCGCGGACGCGCCGTTCGTACGCCACTCAGAATGGGGAATTTTAAATATTGTCGGCAAAGTATATTCTTGCCCTCAACTTGGGGGCGTGATCCCGCGTATTCAAAAGACGCACGGTGCTCAATCGCGCGGCAACCGCTTCATTAGGAGGGTCTGGTGCTGTCAGGTTTGAAAGTCGACTGCGCTTTCCGCGCCACAGTGAGATGCGCGCTCGCCATAGCGGCGTTGGTGGCGGCGCCGGCGCTCGTCGCCACGGCGCAAGACGAGCCACGGCATGGCGGCATCCTGGAATTCGCCTCGACCGTCGAGCCCAACGATTATGATTGCGACGACAATACTTCCTTCGCCTTCCTGCACCCGATCGCCCCGCTTTATTCGACGCTGCTCAAGTTCGACAGCGCCAATTATCCGCAGATCATCGGCGATCTCGCCGAATCCTGGACCGTCTCGCCCGACCGCGAGACCTACACGTTCAAGCTTCGCCCGAATGTGCTGTTCCATGACGGCACGAAGCTGACCTCGGAAGATGTGAAGGCGAGCTATGAGCGGATCATCAAGCCGCCTCAAGGCCTCACCTCGTCGCGCCAGGTCGATTACGCCTCGATTTCCGAGATCGACACGCCCGACGCGCTGACCGTGGTGTTCCATCTGCGCTGGCCGGATGCCGCCATGCTGGCGAATTTCGCATCGCCCTGGAACTGCATCTACAGCGCCGCGAAGCTCAAGGAGGACCCGCTTTATCCCAAGACGCATATCCTCGGCACCGGCGCGTTCCAGTTCGTCGAGCACGTAAAGGGCCAGTATTGGCGGGCCAAGCGGTTCGACAAATATTTCCTGCCGGGCAAGCCCTATCTCGACGGCTACCAGGCCGACTTCATGCCGGCGAGCGCGGTGATCGCCGCTTATAAGAGCGGCAAGATCATGGCCGAGTTCCGCGGCGTTTCGCCGCCGCAGCGCGACGATCTGGTCAAGACCATGGGCGACAAGATCACGGTCAGCGAGAGCCCGTGGCTTTCGGACCTGCTCGTCGTCTTCAACGTGCACCACAAGCCGTTCGACGATGCGCGCGTCCGGCGCGCCCTGTCGCTCGCGATCGACCGCTGGGGCGCGGCCGACAAGCTCTCGAGCACCACCTTCCTCAAATATGTCGGCGGACTGATGCGTCCCGGCTCGAGCATGGCGATGCCGGAATCGGAGCTCGTCACCATTCCGGGATTTTCCAAGGACATCGAGGAATCCCGCGCCGAGGCGCGGCAATTGCTTCAGCAGGCGGGCGTCCACGACCTGAAGCTCACGATCCTGGTGCGCGACATCCCGATGCCGCATTTCGCCGGCGCGGACCTTCTGGTCGATAGCTGGAAGGCGATCGGCGTCACCGCGACCGAGGAGAAGAAGAACATCTTCGACTGGCAGTCACAGGTCGACAAAGGCGACTTCGACGTGGCCCAGGATTTCTCGGGCGACTATTACGACGACCCGACGATCCAGCTCACCAAGTTCGTGTCGAAGGATCTGTCGCCGGTCGATTTCTCGGGCATGACCGACCGCTTCCTCGACGCGCTCTATATCGGCCAGGCGGTCACGACCGACCCGCGCGAGCGCGCACGCATGGTCCGCGATTTCGAGGTTCACGCTCTTACCGAGGCGTATACGGTGCCGACTTTGTGGTGGAACCGGATCGTCGTCACGAGTTCGGCGCTCCATGGCTGGAACATCACGCCGAGCCATTTCATCGGCCAGGATCTGACCGACGTATGGCTCTCCAAATGATGTAGCGGGGTTGCATCGATCGCCCCCTCCGTATACGGTCCGTTAACGCGCCCTTGCGGCGCTTTGTCGAGACCCTGGCGTTAACCATGACGACGAACGAGGCCGTCCGCGGCGACAACCAGTTTCAAATCCCGAAGACCATGAAGGCATGGGTGCTCGGCAACCCCGAAGAGCTGTCGCTCGTCGAGAAGCCGGTGCCGGAGCCCGGCTCGGCCGAAGTGCTGGTGCGGATCGACGCCATCGCCGTCTGCGCTACCGATATCGAGATCATCAAGCACGGGTTGCCGGCGATCGTCGATGGCGGGTCGCCGTTCAATCGCAATTTCACGCCCGGTCATGAATATATGGGGACGGTCGTGAAATTGGGTCCGTCGGTCGACGAGTTCGAGCTGGGGGACCGCATCGCCGTCGAGGTCCACGCCGGATGCGGCCGCTGTCAGCGCTGCCGCGAGGGCATGTACACCTCGTGCCTCAATTACGGCTATCACGCCAAGGGCCATCGCGCCAACGGCTTCTCGACCGATGGCGGCTTCGCCGAATATGCGGTCAACAGCGTCAACACCATGGTGCATGTTCCGCATGACATGCCGGATGAAGAGGCGACCCTCATCGTCACCGCCGGCACGGCGATGTACGGGCTCGACGTGATGGGCGGCATCATCGCCGGCGAGGGCGTGGTGATCACCGGGCCCGGGCCGATCGGCCTCATGGGCGTCGGCGTCGCGAAGGCGCTGGGCGCCGCGCCCGTCATCCTCACCGGCACGCGCGATCGCCGCCTCGAGATGGGCCGGCGCCTCGGCGCCGACGCGGTCGTCAATGTCTCGACCGAGGACGCGGTCGCCGCGGTTCAGCGCCTCACCGGCGGCAAGGGCGTGCAATACGCGCTCGAATGCTCGGGCGCGCCCAACGCCCTCAACGAGACGGCGCGCATGGTCAACCGGGGCGGCCGCATCTGCCTTGCCGCGTTTCCGGCGAACCCGGTGCCGGTCGATCTCGCTTACATCGTGCGCAACAACATCTACGTGTTCGGCATTCGCGGCGAAGGCAAGAGCGCCACGCACCGCGCGGCCGCGCTGATGGCGCAAAAGCGTTTCGACGCGAAGATGATCCATACCCATACCTTCCCGCTGTCCGAGGTGCCGACCGCGATCCGATACGCGCGCGACCGGGTCGAGGATGCGATCAAGGTGGTGGTCAAGATGCGGCAGAACTGAGCGGAGCGAGGCCATGGCCTTTTTCGGGAAGCTTTATGTCCAGATCCTGATCGCCATCGCGCTCGGCGTCCTGCTGGGGATTTATGATCCCACGCTCGCTGCCGACATGAAGCCGTTGAGCGACGCGTTCATCTCGCTGATCCGCGCGGTCGTGCCGGTGCTCATCTTCGCGACCATCGTCGTGGGGATCGCCAAGATGGGCGATATCGGCCGCGTCGGCTCGATCGGCGTGAAGGCGATCGTCTATTTCGAGGTGGTGTCGACCATCGCGCTTTTGGTGGGGCTCGTGGTCGGCAACCTCTATCAGGCCGGCGCCGGCATGCATATCGACCCGGCGAAGCTCGACGACAAGGCGGTGGCGACCTACGTCACCGGCGCCAAATCGCTGACCATCGTCGATTTCCTGATGAAGATGGTGCCCACCAACATCGTCGGCGATCTCGCCAAGGGCGACATGATGCCCGTGCTGATCATGGCCGTGATCATGGGCTTCGCGATGTGCCGCATGGGCGAGCGGGCGCGGCCCCTGCTCACCGTCATGGACTCCTTCACGCACGCGATCTTCGGCGTCGTGCGCATCATCATGTACGTGGCGCCGCTCGCGGCCTTCGCGGCCGTCGCCTTCACGGTCGGCAAGTTCGGCTTCCATACGCTCGCAGGGCTGGGACAGCTTCTTGCCAGCGTCTACATCACGCTCGTCCTGTTCGTGCTTCTCGTGTTCGGCACCATCGCGCGGCTCTTCGGGCTCAGGGTCTGGAAAGTCATCCGCTACTTCAAGGACGAATTGCTGATCGCCTTCACCGCCACCTCGGGCGAGGCGATGATCCCGCGCGCCATCGTCAAGCTCGAGAATATGGGCTGCTCGGAAGAGGTCGTGGGCCTCGTGCTGCCGGCGGGCTTCTCGTTCAACATGGACGGGACGGCGATCTACATGACCATGTCGGTCCTGTTCATCGCGAACGCGACCGACATCCATCTGACCATCGCGCAGCAATTCACCATGCTGTTCGTGATGCTGTTCACGTCGAAGGGCGCGGCGGGGGTCACGGGCGGTGGCTTTGTCGCGCTGGCCGCCACCATGCCCGCCTTGGGCGTGCTGCCGGTCGGCGGGCTCGCGCTGCTGTTGGGGGTTGAGCGCTTCATGGCCGAGATCCGCGCCGTCACCAACCTCTTCTCCAACATCTTCGCGACCGTCGTGGTGGCGAAATGGATGGGCGAGCTCGACACGGCGCGGGCGGAGCAGGTGCTCGATGGCTGGACGTCCGACCGTCCCGAAGACGCGGCCTTTGCCCGCGCCCGTGAAGGCGCGCGCAGCTAGAGTGCCATTCACGTTTCACGTTGAATTGCTAGGCGATTCCACGTGAAACGATCCGGCTCTAGCGCGGCGAGGGCCGCCGCGATCCTTGTCGCAACGGCGCTGCCCGCTGCCGCGCAACAGGTCCCGCACGGCATCGTCACGCTCGAGACGTTGGGCGGCGACGGCGTCTCGGGCCGCGCCGCGCTCGACCTCGCGCAGATGTTCGATGACGGCGGCACGCGGCGCCTCATGCCCGTCCTCGGCGTTGGCGCGTTTCAGAACGTCGTCGATCTCGCGACCGTCAAGGACCTCGATCTCGCGATCGTGCAACAGGACGCGCTCGATCTGGCGCGGCGCCACAACCTCGATCCGGCGATCGACCGCATGACCTATGTGGCGCGTCTTTACGACGAGGACCTGCATATCGTCGCGCACAAGGGCGTGACTGGCCTCGCCGCGCTCTCCGGCAAGGTCGTCGATTTCGGCCCTGAGGGCGGCGGCGCCGCGGTGACGGGGCCGGCGGTCTTCGCCGCCGCCGGCGTTCCCGTCGTGCCCGCACACGATCCGCCCGAATTGGCGCTCGCGCGGCTCGCGCGCGGCGAGATCGGCGCGATGGTCCTCATCGGCGCGCCGCCCGTGCCGCTTCTCGCGACGCTCGAGCCGGGAAGCAACCTGCGCCTTGTGGCCGCGCCGCCGACCGCCGGCTATGGCTCGGCGCAGCTCGAGGCCGAGGACTATCCGGCGCTCGTGCCGCAGGGCGGGACCATCGACACGGTCTCGGCAGGCATGGTTCTGGCGGCGGCCGACCACCCGTCCGGCGACGCGCACGCGGCCGATGTCGCGGCGTTCATCGACGCGTTCTTGGCGCACCTTCCGGCGCTGCGCGAGCCGGGCCATGCGCCGCAATGGCGCGACGTCGAGGCTTCGGCCGAGCTGCCGGGCTGGCGCCGGTCGCCGGCCGCCGCCGCCTGGCTTCAGGCCAACGCGCCTTCGGCGGCGGCCCAGCCCGCCACCGAGCTCAAGGAAGCGTTCGATCGCTTCCTGGACGACCGCATGAAAAAGACCGGTCTGCCTCTCACCCAGGCGCAGAAAGATGCGCTCTTCGCCCAGTTCCAGCGTCTGCAGGGGGATGGTCCGCGCTGAACCTGTCAGGCGCGTCGCGATCGGCCAAGGGGTGGCGCGGGCCGTCGGCGCCGCGAGGATCGGGACTTCGAACCGGCTCGGCTTCCGCGGTATCCTTGCTGCGCTTGCCGCGCCGAAGCGACGACCGCAGCCGCCGGGCGAGCGCGGCGTCGACCCGGGCCCGCTCGGCCGATTGCTCCGCCTGCATCCGCAGGACCTGCGCTTCGGTGAGACCCAATGTCTTTCCGGCCGCCACCGCAGCGGCGCCGGCTATCGTGGCGATGGCCTCTTGCCCGATGCCCTGCGCGAGAAATGCGGCCTCATTGCAAAGCTCCACGATTTGGGCCGCGATCAGCATTTCCTGTGTCACACTCGTCATGGTCCCTGTCGACTCCCGTCAAGGGCCGACCTCCCGCATTTTTGCTATTCTCCCTTAAGAAGAGTGCATTTGACTAGACATTCTACTTAAGGTTTACAATCCGCCGGGGTCATAGCCGTTCGTTATGGCCGGTGGATCCGGGGGGATCTCAATGGAACTCAGGCTTTTGCGCGATTTCCTGGCGGTCGTGGAGAGCGGCTCGGTTGGCACCGCGGCACGGTCGCTTGGCCTTTCGCAGCCGGCTTTGTCGAAGGCCATCCACGCGCTCGAAGCGCGTGTCGGCGCCCCCTTGTTCGAGCGCACCATGACCGGGGCCACGCCGACGCTGATTGGACGGGCGCTCGAACCGCACGCGCGCGAAATCCTTAACGGGGTACGCCGCGCCGAAGGCGAGATCGCCGAGTTGCTGGGCCTGCGCCGGGGCCGAGTCGCGGTGATATCGGGCGCGTTCTATGCCGAGCTTCTCTACCCCAAAGTGCTGCGCCGATTTCACGCGGCGCACCCCCAAGTCGAGGTCGTTCTCGCGATCAGCCAGGGCGAGGGAGTCCTCGGCGCGGTCCGCGCCAACGAAGCGGAAGTGGCCTTCACCCTGCTCGACTACGCGCGCGACGACGATGTGTTCGCGACGCAGACCATGGTGCCGGATCAGCGCGTCATCGTGGTCTCGGGCGCCGACCATCCGCTTGCCCGGCGGCGGCGCGTCACGCCGCGCGAGGCGTGGGATTGCCCCTGGCTCCTGCCCCGCCACAACGGCATCTTCCGCACGCGGCTCGCCGCGCGCTTCCAACGCTTCGGCCTGCCGCTCCCGGCGCCGGCGTCGATCGGCGCCTCGACCGAGATTCAAAAGCACATCTTGCAGGGCGGGGGCTATCTCGCCGTCCTGCCGGAACTGGCGGTGCGCGAGGAACTGGCCGCGGGCACGTTGCGCGCGATCCCGGTGCCGGCGCTCGGCTGGAGTTATGCGGCGGGCGCGTTCTACCGCAAATCGGTTCCGCTCAGTCCCGCGGCCCGGCACCTCATCGAGATCGCGCGGGGCGTCTGCCGCGAGATGGCGCAGCCTCTTTAGGCCGGCCGGGTCTCAGGCGCGGCTCGGCAACCCCACCGCCTTCGAGACAAGGCCGATGAGCTCGCCGGGCTTCCACGGCTTGGCCAGCACCTCGCCATAGGGCGCGCCTTGCGAGCGCACATTGACGATGCCGCCATAGCCGGTCGTGTAGATGATCTGGATCGCCGGCACGAGCTGCTTGGCGCGGTGCGCGAGCGCAAATCCGTCGAGCACGCCCGGCAACACGACGTCGGTGATCAGCAGCCGGTATCTGATGCCCTGTTCGAGGATCACGAGCGCGATATCGCCGCTCGCCGCGGGCGTGACCTGATACCCTTCCTCCTTCAGGGTTAGGACGCCGACATCGAGCACATCCCTCTGATCGTCGACGAACAGTATTTCCGGTTGCATCACGCAATCCCCGCACGGGCCGCCAGCTATCCCTTTTACGAGCAACCCGTCAATGCAAAGCTAAGACACGTACATGGGCGTGTGGCAATGTTATGAGAATTGGCGCGCCTCCTCAGTTCGGGCGAGCCGTGCCGACCCCCGTGACCAATTCAGGGTAGCGTCATGCTCCGTCGAGCACGTCCCGGAGCTTGCGCCCGAGTGAGTCGAGCTTATAAGGCTTGCCGACGAAATGAACGCCGGGTTCGAGCCGCCCGTGATGGACGATGGCGTTCTGGGTATAGCCGCTGGTGAAGACGACCTTGAGACCCGGGCGGCGGCGAACCGCCTCCTCCGCGAGGAGCCGGCCATTCATCTCCGGCAACACCACATCCGTCAAAAGCAGGCTGATATCGTCGCGCCGATCCAGAAGCTGCAGCGCCGGCGCGGCGCTGTCCGCCTCCAGCACGCGGTAGCCCAGATGCGTCAGCACCTCGCACGTGAAGCGCCGGACATCGTCATTGTCTTCGACGACGAGGATCAGCTCGTAACCGGCCGGCGTCGATGCCTTCACGGGCGGCGCGGCGATCTCGGCCTGGAAATCGGCGGCGAGCCTCGGCAAATAGATCTTCGCGGTCGTGCCGCGTCCGCGCTCGCTATAGAGCTTGATGTGGCCGCCCGATTGCTTCACGAACCCATAGACCTGGCTGAGCCCAAGCCCGCTGCCGAGCCCCACCGCCTTGGTCGTGAAGAAGGGCTCGAACGCGCGCGACAGGACGGCATCGTCCATGCCGTCGCCGGTGTCGCTCACGGCGATCAGCACATATTGACCGGGCGCCACGTCGTTCTCGCGCGCGTAATCGTCGTCGAGGAAGGCGTTCGCCGTCTCGATCGTCACCCGGCCGCCGTTCGCCATCGCGTCGCGGGAATTGATGGTGAGGTTGAGGAGCGCCGCCTCGAGCAGGGTGGGATCGACAAGCGTCCGCCACAAGCCGCCCGCGAGCACGACCTCGAAATTGATGACTTCGCCCAACGCGCTCCGCAAAAGCTGCGACGCGCCCGAGACGAATTTGTTGGCGTCGACCACTTGCGGCTCGAGGACCTGCTTGCGCGAGAAGGCGAGCAGCTTGGCAACGAGCGCCGCGCCGTCTTCGGCGCCGCGCATGGCTGCCTGCAGCAGCGTCTGGTTGCGCTGCTCGGGCATCGCGCCCCGCCGCTGCAACAGGTCCAGATTGCCGATGACGGTGGTCAGCAGATTGTTGAGGTCGTGCGCGACGCCGCCCGCAAGCTGGCCGACCGCGTCCATCTTCTGCGATTGCGCAAGCGCCGCGCGCGTGCGTTCGAGCTCGGCCTGCGCCTGATGGCGCTCGGTCACGTCGCGCGTGATCTTCGCGAAGCCGAGGACGCGGCCATCCTCGTCGCGCAGCGGGTCGATCACCACGTGGGCCCATAGCCGGCTGCCGTCCTTGCGCACGCGCAGATCTTCCGATTCGTGCTTGCCGTCGCGGGACGCGATCTCGAGCGCCAGGGTCGGCAAGCCCTGCTCGCGCGATTCGGGCGTGTGGAAGAGCGAGAAATGCTGGCCGATGATCTCGTCCGGCTTATAGCCCAGGATGCGCTCGGCGCCGGCGTTCCACGTCGTCACCATCCCGGCGGGATCGAGCATGAAGATCGCATAGTCGGTGACGCGCTCGACCAGAAGCCGATAGCGGTCGAGCAGCTGGCGCAGCTCGGTGACGAGACGCGCGTTCTCGAACGCGATCACCGCCTGGGCCGCGAAATTCTCGACGAGCTCGATCTGCTTCTCGGTGAAGGGATTCACCTGCTGACGAATGAGCGCAAAGGCGCCGATCACGTCGCGGTCGGTCAGCATCGGCACCCAGATGACGGTGCGCACGCCGCGCCCGACCGCGGTTCGCGCGCTGCTCTGCTCGTTCGTGGTGACGCGCTCTGACGCGAGGTCGTGGATATGGACCGTTTTTCTCGTCCGGTACATTTGTCCGATGGGCGAGCGCGGATTGATCGGGACCGTGTCGAGCGAGCCCATGCTGGCAAGGCGCCCGAGGCTCGCGACGCGGCGCAGCACGTCGCCCGACACTCGGAACAAGCCGCCATCGGTCGCTTCGCACAGGCGCAGCGCATGATCCAGCATCGCGTCGAACACGGGCTTCAGATGCCCGGGCGAGCCGATGATGATCTGGAGCACGTCGCTCATGGCCTTTTGACGGTCGAGCGTCCTGTCATGCTCGGCCCGCAAGGCCCGCAATTCGAATTGAAGCCGCGCTATTTCGTCGCTTTGGTCGTTCGTGGACATGACGACCCTAAGCTGTCAAGGACAGACACTAAATTATCACGCCTCTCGCTGCGGCGTCAGGTCCGTTTCGCGCGCGTCACCCATTCCGACAGGCATCGACTCGTGTCTTTCCATGACGAATCGTGATTTCGATGATCCATCGTCTCCGTTTTCACCCGAAAGGATGATGCCGCCGGGCACTGCGTCGGCTCGTCCAAACTTGCCGGCGCGAGCGACTCCTGCGGCACGGCGAAACTATTTCGGCGGCGGAAGAAGCCCGGCCGCGAGCAGTGCCTCCGCCGCAACGACGACGACGATGCCGCTCCACAGGCTCGCTTCCGACAGCCAGACGGCCCATTCGAGGATTCTGCCGCGCGACATGAGCACATCGACCGTGTCGTCGACCTCATGCTCGATTTTGCCGTACCGCTCCGAGCGGCTGAACCGCACCAGGAACAGCTCGAGACATTTGTAGCTGGACAGCGCCAGCCCGAAGATCACCGCGTAGAAATAGACGATGGTCCAGGACGGCCAGGCGTTCTCGAACGAGAAGGTGATGTTGAGCCGGTTCTTCTCGATGCTCATCACCGCCATGATGAGCGAGTTGAAGGGCAACACGCCGCGCGCCTTGTTGATGGTGCGGTCAATGACCCGTTCCAGATACGTGATCAGGCGATCGGAAAGCTGCCGGCTTTCACTCGACGTCCCGTCGCCGCTCGGGAAAGTCGGGTAGTCCGTGTTGAAATATCTTTTCCACAAGTTCTTTTTGAAGGAATCGGCCGCCGCGCTGTCCGGCAGCGCCTTGACGAGGCGCTCTCCTTTGAGGGCGACGATGGCGACGATGAGGATCAGCGGCAGGAGCCCGATCCAGAACAAGATTCTCTGATCCATCCCCATCCTCCGGCGGACGCATGAGACAACCACCGTCGCGCCGAGCCTGCAAGGCGGCGGCCCGCGAGCCGCCTCTTGTCTCCGGCGTGCGGTTTGCACATATCATCCGGCGGCGGCCCAATCCCGGGCCCGCTTTCTCCTAAAACCCTGAACCCGAGGGGACATGCCGGCAGAAACGTTGAGCTTCGAGGCGGAAGTCAGCCGCCTTCTCGAGATCGTCGCCCATTCGCTCTATTCCAACAAGGACGTGTTCCTGCGCGAGCTCATCTCGAACGCGTCGGACGCGTGCGATCGGCTGCGCTATGCCGCGCTGACCGAGCCCGAGCTCATCGCCGGCGATGCCGAGCTCAAGGTCACGCTCCTGCCCGACAAAGGGAAGGGCACCCTGACCATCTCCGACAACGGCATCGGCATGAGCCGGCAAGAGCTGATCGACAATCTCGGCACCATCGCGCGATCGGGCACCGCCGCGTTCGTGAAGGGCCTGTCGGGTGACCAGGGCAAGGACATGGCCTTGATCGGCCAGTTCGGGGTGGGATTCTATTCGGCCTTCATGGTCGCGAAATCGGTCGAGGTCGTCTCACGCAAGGCGGGTTCCGACGAATCGTGGCGCTGGATTTCCGACGGCAAGGGCCAATATTCGATCGAGGCGGCCGACCGTCCCGCGCGCGGCACGGCGATCACCCTTTCGCTCAACGACGAAAGCGCCGACTATGCCGAGGTCGAGCGCCTGCGCCGCATCGTCACCACATATTCCGACCACATCGCGCTGCCGATCGTGCTGACGGCGCTCGGCAAGACCGAGACGTTGAACCGCGCCGCCGCCTTGTGGATGCGTCCCCGCGCCGAGATCACCGAAGAGCAGTACAAGGATTTCTATCACCATGTCGGCCACGGGTTCGACGACCCGTCGCTCACCCTTCATTTCAAGGCCGAAGGCACCTACGAATATACCTGCCTCCTTTTCGTGCCGACCGCGAAGCCGTTCGACCTGTTCGATCCCGCGCGCAAGAACCAGGTCCGGCTCTATGTCCGGCGCGTCTTCGTCACCGACGATTGCCAGGAGCTTCTGCCGGCCTATCTGCGGTTCTTGAAGGGCGTCGTCGATAGCGAGGATTTGCCGCTCAATGTGAGCCGCGAGCTGTTGCAGAAGAACCCGATGCTGGCGCGCATGCGGACACAGATCACCCGCCGCGTGCTCTCCGAGCTGGCCAAGAAGGCGAAGGATTCGCCCGAGGAGTATGGGAAATTCTGGGCCGAGTTCGGCGCGGTCTTGAAGGAAGGGCTGTACGAGGACCACGAGCAGCGCGACACGATCCTCGAGCTTGCGCGCTTCGCCTCGACGGCGGGGCCGGGGCTTGTCTCGCTCGAGGATTATGTCGGACGGATGAAGCCGGGCCAGGACGCGATCTATACCATCTCGGCCGACAGCGCCGAGCTCGCCGCCCGGAGTCCCCAGCTCGAAGGCTACCGCGCGCGCGGCATCGAAGTGCTGCTGCTTGCCGATCCGGTCGATGCGTTCTGGGGACAGGCGGTCGGCGAATACAAGAAACATCCCTTCAAGTCCGTGACCCGCGGCCAGGCCGATCTCGACAAGATCGCGCCCGAAGCGGCGCCGGACGCGGCGCCCGCCGCCGATGGCGCCGTCGCGAGCCTCATCGCGCTCTTCAAGCTCACGCTCGGCGACACGGTGAAGGACGTCCGCGTCTCGAACCGCCTGACCGACAGCGCGGTCTGCCTCGTCGCCGACGAGGGCGAGCTCGACATGCATCTCGAACGGCTGTTGAAGGCGCATCATCAGCTCTCGGCCGAAGGCAAGCGCGTCCTCGAGATCAATCCCAAGCACGCGCTGATCGAGCGGCTGGGGCGTCTTGCCGGCGAGGACGGAGCATCCGACCGGCTCGCCGATTTCGCCTGGCTTCTGCTCGACCAGGCGCGCATCCTCGAGGGCGAGGTGCTGCCCGACCCGGCCGCCTTTGCCCGGCGGCTGTCGAGCCTTCTCTCCTCCGGCCTGCCTGCAGCCGTTAGTTGAGCATTAACTAATACCCTCTATCCATCGGGGCGACGCTCGCTTCAACCCTTAACAAAAGGGATGAAAATGGCCCCGCTCGATGCGAGGACGCTCCCGCACGAAGTGCCGCTGACGGCGCTCACCCCGGCCGAGCGGCAGTCGCTGCGGCGTGCCTTCGCCACGCCGCGCCGGTCTGGGGGACGGGCGTGCGACCTCTTGTCCCGCTTCCTGCTGGTCGAGGTGGTGAACAGCGCGCTCCGCTCGCTCTCGCTCGACGAGCTGCTGGCGCGGCTCGTGGCGCTCGTCGTCACGACACTCGACGCCGACCGCGGCACGATCTTCCTCGACGAGCGCGACGAGGGCGAGCTCGTGTCGCGCATCGCGCAGGGAAGCGAGATCGCGGAAATCCGCATCCCCCGCACCAGCGGCATCGCCGGCGCAGTGCTTCAATCGGGCCGCGCCGAGATCGTGGACGACGCGCCGTCCGATCCGCG
>Ga0335073_10009281_pt1 | contig 13801 bp, 10 predicted proteins | sample Lox_Sample_22_FD_207093 | JGI IMG/M metagenome (GOLD analysis project Ga0335073, IMG submission 207093) | Soil microbial communities from Loxahatchee National Wildlife Refuge, Florida, United States - Lox_Sample_2.2 | ecosystem: Environmental > Terrestrial > Soil > Wetlands | place: USA... | reverse complement strand
CGGGCGATCTCGCGCGGCGATTTGTCGGCATAGCCGGGTTCACGCAGCTTGATGAAATAAGCATTCTCTGCGAAGCGGCACGCGTCAATGTACAGAGGAATGCCGTGTTTCTTGCAGATTTGTTTCACCTGGCGAATGTTGCCGAGGGAGACCGGCTGGCCGCCGCCGGAATTATTCGTGACCGTGAGCATGACGAGCGGAATCTTTTTGGGGCTTTCGCGCTCGATCAGTTCGGTCAACTTAGCGGTGTCCAGGTTGCCCTTGAAGGGATGGAGGTGCGCCGGCTCTTTCGCTTCGGGAATGGGGATGTCCACGGCGTGAGCGCCGACAAATTCGCAATTGGCGCGCGTGGTGTCGAAGTGGGTGTTGTTCGGTACGGTGTCGCCCTTCTTGCACATCACGTTGAAGAGAATACGTTCAGCGGCGCGGCCCTGGTGTGTGGGAATCACATGGTGAAAACCAAAAATGGATTGGATGGAATTGCGAAAGCGCGTGAAGCTGGGAGATCCTGCGTAGGATTCATCGCCACGCATCATGGCGGCCCACTGTTCGGTGGACATGGCCGAAGTGCCGGAATCGGTAAGCAAATCGATGAGGATCGCTTCGGAAGGAACGAGGAATAAGTTGTATCCCGCGTCTTCGATTAACTTTTTGCGTTCCGCCGGAGTGGTGCGACGAATGGGTTCAACACTTTTAATGCGGAAAGGTTCGATGATTGGACGAGTGGGCATGGTGTGGCAGGCTCCCTGGAAACACTACCACACCTAAAAGCCACGCTCTGTGAGCGGGCCGCCGCTGACGCTAATCGTCGCCGTGAGCAGGTTCGTGTTCGACCGCCGCTTCTTCCTCTGCCTCATCGGGCGTGGTGATCAGGCCACGCTTCGCCAATGCGCGATAATACGCCGGGCGTGTATGCCGGTAATGATCGGCGGGAATTTTGCCGTCGAGCCACGCCGTGTCCATGGGATACACGGAGGGATCGAAGATCACCAGATAGAAGTGCCAGATGAGGATCGCGAAGGTGGCCAGCAATGCTTCATACCAGTGCACGGCGGTGGCGGCATCGGTAATCCACTTCGGGAAATGGCGCAGCACAAAATTGTTGAACCACAGGATGAAGCCGGAAAGGGCCATGACCAGGGTGCCCCACAGGAAGGCCCAATACTCCATTTTTTCGGCGTAATTGAATTTGCCGAAGGTTGGCTCCTTTTTGGAGAGGCCAAGGTTGTAGCGGAGGACCGCCACAAGGTCGGTGGCGTCATCCAGGTTGGGAATCATGCCCCACAGGAAAGCGCGGTCTTGTTTTCGTGCGAGCAAATGAACGACGTGGAAAATCGTAGCAGCAATCATGACTATCGCCGCAGTACGGTGCAGACCACCGCGCACGCCGGCATTGGCTTCCCACAGCAAGAGAGGTTTGGCCCACCAACTGTCGGGGAACTTCAGAGCGAAGCCGGTGACGACTAGTGTGGGGAAGCTGGCCATGATGCCCCAGTGCGCGATGCGGAACCACAGATTCATGCGCAGCGCTACTTCGTTACTTTCGCGGCGAGGCTTGCGGCGGATCAGCTTAGCCAGCAAATCGAGCAGATTGTGCAAGAGCATGAAGCCGAGGGTGAAAGGAATCAGCGTCAGGTAGGTCCAGCGAATGAAGCGCACCACGGGATGGTTCGGGCCCGAACCGGTTTGCACGTGAACTGGTCCTATGGAATAGCGGGCCTGATTCACGCCCGTGTGACACTGGCCGCAGGTTTTGGGCAGATTCGCGGCATTGACGGTGGAGCGGGCATCACTGGACTTGAAGATGTTGTGGACGCCATGGCAGGAAGCGCAGTTGGCGGCCGTGAGTTTGCCCTCGCGCAAGGCCAATCCATGGTAACTATCCGCGTAGGAGGGAACACGATCTGCCGGCAGATCGTAGAGTTGCGCCATGCGCTTGCTGGCATGGCAGCGTCCGCAGGTTTCCGCAGAGACATTGGCGGCATTCACCGGGGAAGCGGGATTCTTGGGATCCAGAATCAAATGCTCGCCGTGGCAATCGACGCACGCCGGAGCGTCTTTCACACCGGCTTGCACCGCTGTGCCGTGTACGCTTTGCTGATAGACCTTGGCGATTTCGCCATGGCAAGTGGCGCAGGTTTCCGATACTTTCCAATGGTTTACGCGCGAAGCTGCGTCCTTCGCCGGGAGGATATCGTGATTGCCGTGGCAGCTATTGCAGTCCGCCGCTTTTTCGCTGCCTGCGGCGACGGCGCGGCCGTGCACGCTCTGTTTGTAGGATTCTACCGGATGCGCGACGGGAATCTGATGGCGGGACAAAAACCCGGCGTCGCTGTGGCACTTTGCGCAAGTGTCGGCCAGGTTTTTGCGGGCCACCGCGGAATCGGGTTCGCCGGCCGCTTTGACTTCGTGGATGGAGCCGTGGCAAGACATGCATTTCGGGGCATCGTGATCGCCGCGCGCGGCGGCCTGGCCGTGAATGCTGGTCGCGAATTGCTTCACTTCGTCCGCGTGGCACTCATTGCATTTGGCAGGTGCGAGATTTTCCGCAGTGGTGAGTTCATGGACACTGCCGTGGCAACTGGCGCAAGCGGAATCGCCTAACACCGAGTGGGCACTGGTGGCGAAGCTTTTTGCCTCCTGATCGTGGCAAGTGGTGCACTGGACCTTGGGCACGTTCGCAGGATGCGGGAAATCCTTGATGGACGTGTGGCAATCCTGACAGCCAAGAATGCCGTGGGCGCTGGCAGAGTGCTTCGCGGAGTTGATGGATATGTCTTTGCCCTTGGCGGACTTCATGCCCGCTGCGCCATGGCAGGCCAAGCAAGCTTCATCCTGTTTCAGGGGATGAGCATTTTTTTGTTGTGCGGTAGCGCGAGTGGGAGCGAGCACGCACGCCAGCGCGAGAAGCAAGGCCGAAACAAGAAGGGTGTGGCCTTGCCTTTGCGCTCGGTTGGAGCTCATAAGGCACTACCTCCGGGCCCGAAGGCCGTCGAATTTTCTATTGCTGCAGTCCCAGGTCCGTTAAGACTTTGGGTTTTTCCTCCTGCACCGCGAGCAGATTGTGGCAAGCATTACAATCATTCGTGATGGTTTGGCCGTCCGCGCTGGTGTGCGAGCCATCGTGGCAGCGGAAGCAGCCGGGAAAATCATTGTGTCCGAGATTATTGGGGTGGACGCCCCAGGTCACTTTCATGTCCGGGAAGATGTTGCGCAGGTAAATGTCCGCGACGGCGTCGGCGGATTGCTCCACCAGGGCGCGCTTGGTGTTGTACACGTCCGGATAAGTAGCGCGGTAATAGCTGTTGAAGCCTTCGACGATTTTGGCCTTGGCGGTATCGCGGTCGGGATAATCAGCCTTGAGCAACTCTACCGCCTTCTTGCGGGCAAAGGGCAAATCCGAACTGATCAAGCCGCGCGACATCCGCAGATCGACGGCATTTTCCGGCAGTTCGAAGTTGTGCGTGGGGCGATTGTGGCAATCGATGCAATCCATCGAGCGCTTTTCGCCCTTCTCGAGTTGCTCCTTGGTGGCCTTGATATCTGAAGAAACGAATTCGATAGTCTTGCCCTTATCATCGGTGTAGTACACCACGGGAATTACCTGGCGCTTGTCGTCGGTGGAGATGTAGTGGATGCGCGAGCCGGCGTCGAGATGACGTCCATGGATACCGACGGAGCCTTGCCAGGTACGGCCGCCTACTTTCAGCAAGAGAACGGTCTTTAGCGGCGTATTCTTTTCGTCTTCGGTGTAGGTGGTCTTGACGATGAACCTATCTCCCGTGAAGCGCGCAGGCCAATGACACTGTTCGCAGGTTTCTCTGGCGGGACGGAGGTACTTCACCGGGGAAGGAATCGGGCGGGAATAAGTGTGAAAAGTGACCGCGAAAACCTGGCGGAGTCCCGAGAGCTTGGACTTCACAAACCATCCGGCACCGGGGCCGATGTGGCACTCCACGCAATCCACACGAGAATGCGGCGATCCCTGGTAGGCGCTGAACTCCGGGGCCATCACCGTATGGCAGGTCTGTCCACAGAACGTGGTGGTGTCCATATAAGAGACGCCGCGATAAGAGGCGAAGCCGAAGATCATGATGTTCAGGAGGGTGGCAAAGCCGATGAACAGCAGCCCATTGCGTACCATGGGTGTCTTCAAGTCGATTTCGGGATAGACCGACGGCAATTCACCAGCCGCTTGGAGCTTGCGACGGCGAAAGTACACGCCGAGCGGAATCAGAAGGAGACCGAGAATAAAAACACCGGGTAGGATCAAGAAAATCAGAATGCCGACGTAAGGGTGAGGGGGACCCGGAAGGATGAAATCGTAAATCCAGAAGCCGATCAAAGTGATGGCGCTGCTGGTGGTTAGCACCACGCCGATAAGACTCAACGTATTTTGGCTCAGGTAATAAAGTAGCCTGGCCCAATCTTTCACGGGGTTTTCAAAACTCATGACCGAAAGGTCCTCGCCTTTTCAGTTCGCGACCGAGCGCGTCTTCCAGAAAGAAGAGCCCCGACGAAGGATACGCCGGGGCCCAGGAGCAACTGCTACTGTGTGCCTGTTCCTACAGGCCCACCGGCGAACTTGAACGGCTACTTGAGCGTGGCGAGATAGGCAGCGACTTCGTTCACCTGATCCGCCGTGAGGTTCTTCACGCCAGCGTGCTTCGGCGAAGTGGTAATCTGCTTGGTGATTTGATCGGCAGTCTTGCCCTTGATGGACGGCGCCTTCATGGCATCTTTGCCTTCGGCGTTCGCGCCATGGCAGGCCGCGCACTTTGCCTTATAGGTCTTTTCCCCGTTGGCGGCATCCTGAGCGCAAACGACGGTGCCGGCGAACGACAACGCTGCGATAATTGCTATCCCTGACAAAACCTTCTTCATCACTTCCTCCTTGTTTGTTTTACTTGCACGAGGCGCGTGAGGAGCGTTCGCGCCTCGTGCCAGAAGCTGGTTCCGTTACTTCTTGAGCGAGCGAATGTACGCGACCATGTCTTTCACCTGGTCGGGAGTCATGCTCTTGTACGCCGGCATTTTTGGCGGCTTGCCATTGGTGATGACCGCGCTGACGTCCGCGTCGCTCATCTTCTGCACGTCGGCGGAGGTAAGGTCCGTGCCGGTCATAGAGGACTTGCCCTTGCCGTCCGCGCCATGGCACATGGCACACTTGGATTTAAACGTTGCCTCGGCGGCGGCGACGTCCGCCTTGGCCGGCGAGCTGAACAGGCAAATGCCCGCCAGCAGTACGCCGATGACTGCGACCGCTCCGAGGTTCTTGGTTGTTTGATTCATATTGTTCTCCTCTATGAGTTTTCGGCGAGGACCCAACTCGCTTCCCCCCGTCTTACTAAAAAACGAGAACGAACAGAGAATGTGCTCAGGGTTGGATGGAAACTGTGAGGCGCGCAGTGATCCTGACACGAACCGTTCGAATCTTCGTGATAAACGTAATAGTCCCAACAGGGATGTTCTGTCCAGTGTTTTGCAAACTGGCGGGGGATGACACCGTGTTGCGGATAGCCGACCGCACTTGGCCTGGACGAGTGATTCATGCTGCTCCTTCGCTGCGGCGAATCGGCGCGCAGACGAATGGACACGTGTGGAGTTGGGCGCACCCCAAAAAACCTGCGATACCGGCGAGGGTTAGCGAAGTAATGGAAGGGAAAAATTACCCGCGCGCAGTGATCACGGGAAGAGTCGAAAGGATATCTAATGTTTGCAGTGGCTGAGTAAAAAGTCAACAAAATATACAGCAAATGATGAGAAATTCATCAGCGGATTCCGACAAAATCAGTCCGACATGAATTGCGCATAGGTCTATAGGATTTGCCGTTTCATGTCTACTGCGCTGTATCTACGGGATTTCGCTTACCGAACCTAGGAGTTTTTCTTCTAGTTTTTAGGATTAAGTCTGACCTATAATCGCTCGCGAACTTCCCCGCCCGCCGAAACGGCCGTCTGATCTAGGCCCCCGGCAACAAGCCCTAAGGAGCCTTATTTATGAAACGGAGTTGGATCTCGGTGGTGGCGGCCGCTTGTCTGGCCGTCACGAGTACCAGTTTGTTTGCGGCTGACGACACAAAAGAAACCGACCGCGTGGCGAACGCGGGAAAGGTGATGACCGAAATCTTGAATGTTCCTGACGACATTCCTGCGGACGTTTTGAACAAAGCTTATTGCGTGGTAGTGCTGCCATCGGTACTAAAAGCGGCGTTCATTGTGGGAGCCAGCTATGGACGTGGCGTGATGACTTGCCGGAGTGGGGCCAATTTTGAAGGGCCGTGGACGGCGCCGACCATGATGGCCCTGGAAGGCGGGAGCTTCGGATTGCAGATTGGCGGAGAAGCAACGGACTTTGTATTGCTGCTGATGAGTGACCGCAGCGCCAAAGGAATTCTGACGAGCAAAGTGAAGTTGGGTGCAGACGCATCGGCAGCTGCAGGTCCCGTGGGCCGCACTGCTTCGGCAGAAACGGACGCTACGATGCGAGCGGAAATTCTGAGTTACTCGCGGGCCCGCGGTGCGTTTGCGGGTGTATCGCTGGACGGTTCCACGCTTCGTCCGGACAACGATGCCAACAAGAAGCTCTACGGCAGAGAAATCAGCGCCGATTCCATCGTGCTCAAGAGTGGAGTGAAAGCGCCGCCGAGCGCACACACTTTGCTGCACACTTTGGACGTGAAAACGCCGCATAGGAAAAAGTAACTGGCAGAGGTCGGTTCAAAGAGTCCATGGGGGCGGCGCCAAAATAGCGGCCGCCCCTTTGTTATTTCCCGGTCAGGACAGCTGGTAACCACGCGCGGATAGCGCGGGTGCCATCGGCAAGGAGTGAGCGGGAATACCCGTCAGCGCATAGATGGCATTGGCAATTGCCGGAGCTATGCCGAGGATAGGAGCCTCGCCCGCGCCTACCGACGGCCGATCCTTGCGGTCGATTAAGAGCGCGTCCATGACCGGCACATCGCGAAAACGAGGCACGCGATATTTGGAGAAGCGGTTGTTCAGGATGCGGCCATTCTCGAATTCGATGGCTTCGAAAATCGCGCCGCCGATTCCCATGACGTTTGCGCCGATCAATTGATTGCGCACACCATCGGGGTTGACCAGCGCGCCGCAATCGAAAGCGGTCAGCACGCGTTCGACCTTGAGCGTCTTCGTAGTTGGGTTCAGGGAAACGTCAGCGAAGGTGGCGATGTATCCAAGTTTTTCATAGCCACCACCCATGCCGAATCCATGATTGGCTTGGCGAGGTTTGTCCCAGCCGAATTGCCTCGCGCCCTGTTCGAATACCGCGCGCAAACGTTCCTCTTTCAGATTCTTCAGGCGAAATTGCAGCGGATCCATTTTGATTGAGGCGGCCACTTCGTCCATGTGCACTTCACGCGCAAAATGATTCGCGGTTGCTGCGAGCGCACGATAAGAACCCTGGCGCAGAGGCGAATTCACAGGATGAAACTGAATACGCTGGTTGGGCACGTCATAGTAGGTGCGAATGCCCGCCCCGCCGGAATTGTAATTGTGGAACTCCCATGCGGTGAGTTTGCCGTCGGCACCCAGCGCGCTACTTACTTCGATCACGCCGGCAGGCCGGAAATAGGCCCAAGTAAATTCCTCCTCGCGGGTCCACACCACCTTTACCGGGTGATTTGCGGCCCGAGCCAGTCGCGCGGCTTCGAGTGCCGCATCGCCTGTGTGCTTTCCGCCATACCCGGAGCCCATATCCGGCATAAGTACGCGGACTTTCTCCTCCGGCAGATGAAACGCGGTGACCAGTTCGCTGCGAACGCCAAACGGCCGCTGTGTGCCGGTCCAAACGGTGAGTTGGTCGCCATTCCATTGAGCCAAAGCGGCGCGTGGCTCCAAGGGCGCATGGGCGATGTAAGCAATGTCGAAACTACCGCTGAGCCGACGATCGGACGAAGCGAAAATTTTGTCGACATTTCCGGTTTCGTATGCGGGTTCGCGTTCGCTGGCAATCTGATTTTTCTTCAGATAACCGAAAAGCTCTTTGCTGGAGGGCTGTGGCACAGACTTCCATTCGGCTTGGATCGCCGCCGCGGCTTTCACGGCGAGCGCAGTACTTGGTGCCGCGACCGCGAGAAAGTCGCCATCGCGCACAACCATGACGCCGGGGATTTGCTGCGCCGTCTGCGCGTCAAACGAGACTAACGTTGCGCCGAAGGAAGGCGGGCGCACCACCTTGCCGTAGAGCATGCGGGGTAGTTTGAAATCGGAGGGATAGCGATGCTTGCCGGTGACGAAATCCCGTCCGTCGACTTTGGGAACAGGCTGGCCGGCAACCTTCCATTGCGCGGCGGGTATCAGCGGATCCTCCGGCGGAAGCAACTGCGTAAGCCGTTGGCCTTGCACCAATTCCGCGTAGGTCGCGGACCGGTTGGACTTGGGGTCGAGGATTTTCCCGTCCGCAGCCGTGAGTTGCGCGGCATCGGTGTTCCACTGCTTCGCAGCAAGGGAGAGCAAAACATCGCGGGCCGCGGCGGAAACTCGGCGCAATTGCAGATTCATCACCGGGGTAGTACGGCTGCCAAACGTACCCATGTCGAACGGGACCAGTTGCGTATCGCCCATCACCAGATGCACGCGTGCGATCGGCACACATAATTCTTCGGCGACTGCTTGCGAGAGCGACGTGCGAATGTTTTGGCCAACTTCGACCTTGCCGGTGAAAACGGTGATTTCGCCGTTTCCGCCAATATGCAGCCAGGCATCGATTTCACGAGGCAAATCGTCTTCACTGCCGCGGTGATTCTTGCCGGACTCCTGAAATGCGGCCGTTTTGGTGGCGGCACAGGCGATGAAAACGCCCGCGCCGAGAAACTTGAAAAAGTCGCGGCGACCGCTTTCGAAAATCACCGAAACGGGAGAATGCAATTCGTAGCGCTCGGGTTCCAAGCCTTCAGCGAATTCGGATCTACGGGTCATCGAACCAACTCCTTTCCGGCGGAGCTGGCTTTTCGGATGGCTGCCACGATGCGCGGATAGCTGCCGCAACGGCAGATATTTCCCTGCATGAACTGCAGGATGTCCGCATCGGATGGATTTTCGCGATTGTTCAGAAGCGACACCGCAGACATGATCATGCCGGAGGTGCAGTAGGCGCATTGCATGGCGCCTTCGTCCAGGAAGGCTTGTTGCACCGGGTGCAGATGATCGGCTTTGGCAAGGCCTTCAATGGTGACGACAGATTTTCCGGCTAAGGTAGAAACGGGAGTCAAACAGGAACGTTGCGCGCGTCCGTCAATCAGAACAGTGCAAGCGCCGCATTGACCTTCGCCACAGCCGTATTTTGTGCCGGTGAGGTCGAGTTGTTCGCGGAGGACGGAGAGGAGGGAGGCGTCGGGTTGCACATCGACAGAGAAGGTCTGCCCATTGATTTTCAGGTCATATTTGGAAGGCATAGCAAGTTCTCCGGGCACTAGTTTACGCCTGCGTGGAAGTGTGCGAAACCAGCCAGAATTTAAGACGCGCGGGCACGAGAAAGTCGTCAGGCGATGAACAGCAGGTGACATCCTCGGATGGGCCGCGTTATAGTCGAAAGGGCTGACGGTTTTCTCGGATTCGAGGCAAGCGTTTCAATGATGAACTACTTTTTGGCTGCAGTGCTCCTGCTGGCAAGCCCGCAGTTCCTTAAAACGAACCAAGATGTGAGCGTGACGTTTGACCACGAGGCGCAGTTCGCGAAGTACAAGACGTACAAGTGGGTGCCGGTGCAAGTTGCGCAGCACCTGGATGACTTAACCGCAGACCAGTTGATCGGAACGTTCAATGCGGAACTGGAGAAAAAAGGCTTAAAAAAGTTGGAGGACAAGCCGGACCTCTATATTGCTTATCAGGTTGCGCAGGGTAACGAAAAGAAGCTGAGCCAGTTTGATCTGGGAGCGACTTATGGGTCGGGTGCCGGCGGCACTGCGGCTAGCGGAGGAGCCAGCACCACGATCGTCCATAGCGGCTTGCTCGTTCTGGACATATACGACGCGGCGACTAAGAAGCTGATCTGGCGTGGGGTGGTCAGCAACGTGATCGCTCCGGATGCCAAACCTGATAAGAAGCAAAAGCAAATGGACAGCGGGGTGCAAAAATTATTGAAGGATTATCCGCCGAGCAAGTAGGTACCCGAAATCCACTTAGTTTCTAGAGCCTCGTGAATCCGTCGGCGCTCCATTCTTCCGAACCCACTCCGTTGTGGACAAAGAACAAACCGCTCGGATCGTACTTCTTTTTCACCGCGGCCAGGCGCGTGTGATTACTGCCCCAATAGGCGCGCTGAAAATCCTGTTCGAAATAATTGCTTTCGGAAACGTAGGCGCCGCGTTCCGTTGCAACCGAGCGCAGTTCATTCATGCAAAGGTGAACGCTCTCCGCTGCTTTTTTCCCGCGCGCGACGTCCGGTTCGTGTCCCGGAAGACCGGGATAAGCTGGTCGCTGCCCATCGGCAATAATCGCGAGTGCGAACGCAGTGGTAACGGCAGGATTCATGGCCGTGTCCTTGGCCGCTGCAATGGCATCCGCAGGCGCTCCCGCCAGTCCTTTGTTGAAGTGCAATTCCACATCGCTATGTCGCGATGCGGCGAAGAGCGCGTTGGCTAGCTGTTCTTGCGAATGTTCGTCCAGCAGGGATGCCGGGATCCAAAGTGATTCGAACGCGTAAATGAACCAGCCGACTTGGCCGCCATCGCCGGTCCACCACACATTATTGGGGCTGGCATCTGTCCGTGGATCAGCTTTGAAAACGGGATGCTTATGTTCCTTGCGCCAATCCACATCCCACCAGTGCCGCGCAGGCATGCTGCCGATAACCGGTGTTGCTTCGATGGAATAGGCGCTGGGGGAAGCCGCGAGCCAATCCATAAAGGGCTGCCAAATTTTTCTGGCCGCATCGGTGTCGAGGGCATAAGAGACCATGCTGATTTGGAGGGAGTTGTCGCCATTAATGTGTGCTTGCTCACCCCAGTGATCATTGAAAAGATTGTCACGGTAGAAGCCAACGAACTGGCGAACCAAGCGGCGAAAAACATCGTCTGAGGAAGCTTTTACACGGAAGAAAGCGCCACCCCCGAATTCCGGCAAATCGCGCACGCGTAGAGTGAGCTTGCTGATGACGCCGAAGCTTCCCCCGCCCCCGCCTTTGAGCGCCCAAAAAAGATCCGGATTTGTGCAAGCATTTGCGATGCGGATTTTGCCGTCCGCAGTGACTACTTCCGCTTCCAGCAAACCAGCCGCCGCGGTGCCGTAATGCTTGGAAAAACTGCCGAACCCGCCGCTCTGGACCAGACCCGCGACGCCGACGGTGGTGCATCCTCCGCCTTGCACATACGCGCCAGCTTGCGTGGTGACCTCGTGGTACGCCTGCATCCAAATGGTGCCGGAGCCCACGGTCACAGCGGGTTGCGGAGCAATGGTGCCGGCGCATCCTTGCGGTACGAAATCAGTGTGCATGTTGATGTCGTGCATGTGGCGGGTCCAAACCAAAAGCGAGTCGGGGGCATTGGAAGTACCTTGATAGCTGTGCCCGCCGCCTTTTACCACTAAACGTAGATTGTTTTCGCGCGCGAAATTCACGGCTGCGGCGATATCGTGGGCGTTTCTGGCGGCGACGGCGTAAACGCTGGGCTTGGTCGCCCACGCGTCCATCCAACCCAGGGTTTGTGTAACGGAGGGTTGATCGCCGATGAAATAAGGATTTCCCAGATCTTCGAAGAGTTTTTTGCAGTCGGGCGCATCGGGTCCGGAGTTGCATGCGTTCAGCGGAAACTGCACCGGAATCAAGTTGCCGCCCACAGCGTCATTTAGTTTTTTCCACGCTGCGGGCGAGGGCCAATCCGGATCTGAGGGACGTCGCCGGTGAAAAGGCGCTTTGGCGAAAAGCGGACGTGGTGACAGCGGAAGAAGAGCAGCGGCACTGGACTGCTTCAAAAATAATCTGCGGTTCATCAAGGTGACGAATCCTCCTCAGCGGACTGGGCGCATAGGCTTTATTGCCGCGTGCTTATAAAAACGGGCGGATACGCGGGTTTGTTCTGTCGAATCCGTTGAAAAGAGGAGACATTCAAACACGGGCCGAGGCGGAAAGGAAGAGCTAAAAACGGAAACGACCGGCATTTTGGACTCGCGCCGGCCGTTTCGTTCTCTCAGGTTAGCTTCCAATCAGCAACTTATTGTACGTTCCGCAAAACCTGCTTCTCTGCAGGGGTGAAATGGCTATATCGGCCCGTGTCGATCTCGCGTTCGCGTGCGAACGGCGGCATGTCTTCCAAGTGCTGCACGGCGTTCTGCATCTTCGGCGAGAGATGTGTGCTGGTCAGGTTAGCGTGCACAACGTGATAGCTGCTCGGGGTAGCCACGATGTGGTCGACGGAAACGACCGGAGAGGTGGAATTGTCGTCGGGCACTCTGCTACTGGGAGCATAGTTCTGAGGCACCGTAGTCGCAGCAGGTGGCGTCGCGGAAGGACGCGATGGATTCGCGGGCACTCGCTGCGGTGCTGGATCATTCGGTCCTTGATAGAGAGGGCCGCCAAAGTTCGGATTGGGAGGAGGATCGTCACTCCCATTGTTGTTGTCTGGACAGTTGTAGCCCGGGGTGCAGTCTGAAGAATCTGGAGGATAGGAGTAATAAGAATAAGGATAGCCATACGAATAGCCATAGGGATAACCCCACCAGTATGGCCAACCCCAGCCTAGACCGAAGCCCAGACCCCAGTAGGGATAGCCCCAACCCCAGCCATAACCTGGATAACCCCAGTAGCGGCCATAACCATAACCACCGCGCCAACCATAACCGTAGCCCGGATAGCCGCGATAACCGTAACCATAACCGCGGCCACCGTAGTAACCGCGCCCACCGTAATAAGCGCCGCCACGGTAGCCGCCGTAAGCGCGGGTGCTGCCTCCGCTGTAGCCACCGCCGTGAAAGCCTCCACCAACACTTCCGTGGAACCCACCACCACCACCGCCTCCATGAAAACCGCCGCCACCGCCAAATCCGCCACCGCCGTGGCCGCCACCCCCACCGTGCTGCGCAAATGCCAGTGACGGCCACAAGCCGAGCGAAACCAACAGGCAAAGAATGATGAAGAAAACCGGCTTTCTCATTGCATTGCCTCCCTTCTGTCCCGTACTCCGCCAGGTTCCATTTTACACCTGTGAACCAAGGGCAGCGATTGCAGCAAAACCCCTACTTGGGGAGCCGCAGGCACGTCACTTCATTAGATGCGGCAGATGCGGATGCAGTTCAACAGGATAACGAGACACGTGTTGCGGGCTGGATGGAGGAGGTGAGGCTAACCGTGGATCTTGCGAAACGCCGCGAGGCAACGCTCGGCAGTTTCCATCTCCGGATAATCGCTTCCTTCTTGTTCGATGAGGTAAAACTCTACGCCCCCCGAGCTTTCGGCGGCCGCGAACAACTCTTTCCATGGAGCCACGCCTTCGCCAAACAGCACCTTGTAGCCTTTTTGCGGTGACCAATCCTTGCAATGAATAGAGCGAATGCGTCCCGGATTGGCTTTCACCCAAGCCACCGGATTACTGCCAGCCTCCAGACAAGTGCCCACATCAAGTTGCAACATCACACTCTTTTCGGTATTCGCGGCGAGAATCTCCATCGGCTTTTTGCCGGCGATGGGCTTCCACTCCGCATCGTGATTGTGATATCCGGCATACATTCCCTGCGGGCTCAGAATTTGATTGGCTTGATTCAAGATTTCGGCGATGCGCATCCAGCCATTGGCGTCCGAGATTTCTTCGCCAGGATGGGCCAAGACGATGTACCGCGCGCCAAG
>Ga0335073_10009280_pt1 | contig 13804 bp, 6 predicted proteins | sample Lox_Sample_22_FD_207093 | JGI IMG/M metagenome (GOLD analysis project Ga0335073, IMG submission 207093) | Soil microbial communities from Loxahatchee National Wildlife Refuge, Florida, United States - Lox_Sample_2.2 | ecosystem: Environmental > Terrestrial > Soil > Wetlands | place: USA: Florida... | reverse complement strand
ATCCTCCGTCTTCACCTGAACAAGGGCGCCAATCGGCTGCTTCTGAAGATTCAGAATCGCGGCGGCGGCTGGGGCTTCTGTTTCCGAGCCATAGACTCCGCGCGTCTCCAGGAACGACTGGCGGAAATGGTGCTTGCCCGTGATCTGGACGGCTTGCGGACGGCCGCGCCGCTAGCGGGCGGCGCGGATAACGGCGGCAAGTACGGCCTGACGGCTTGGCAGTGGGCCACCGTACGTGGACATCGGAACATGACGAAGATACTGGAAGCGTCCGGCATACATGGAAGCGCCCCGGCGGGCGACCCCGGCCTGGTAGTGGATGCCATGTTTCGAGACTACGTTCATCCGGGCGAACCCGGTGCTGTGGTTCTGGTCGCGCGCAGCGGAAAGATCCTGTTCGAGAAAGGGTACGGCTTGGCGGATGTGGAACACTCCCGGCCGATAACCCCGGCAACCTGCTTCCACCTCGCCTCCATCAACAAGCCATTCACCGCAGCAGCGATTCTCAAGCTTCAGGAAGAAGGGCGTCTGCGCATAGATAATCCGCTTTCAAAATACATTCCCGATTATCCGCGCGGCGATCTCATCACCCTTCGCCACTTACTGACGCATATGTCTGGAATTCCCGACCGGTTGGGCGGCCCCGGTCAACTCCCCGGCTTCTTCACGCCGCCGAACCGGGACTACGTGATTGCTGCTTTCAAGTACCTGCCCCTCGATTTCGAACCAGGCTCACGCTATGCCTACAGCAACCCCAACTACTATTTGCTGGGCAGAATCGTCGAGATGGTTTCTGGCCAATCATATCTTGACTTCCTGCGCGAGCGGTTTCTTGTGCCACTGGGAATGGCGAATACGGGTGTGTTCCGGCCGGGCGAGGCGGGTAAGGCGGAACCCTACTGGTACGCCGACGGACGAATCGAGGGGCGGCAGCACATGGTGGAAAATCGCTCTCCCTGGCTGCACGGCGGCCATGCGCTGCTCGATGCAACGGCTCAGGACTTATACCGCTGGACCGATGCCTACTTCAACGGCCGCATTCTCCAGAAGGCGACCGTCGCGGCCGCGCTGACGCCCGCCGATCACGGTCGCTCCGTCAACATGCCCGCCAGACAAGGCGGCTACGGCTTCGGCTGGGGCATAGGGCGTCTGCGCGGGATGCGCGCGATCTTCCATACAGGCGGCGGAGAGGGATATTGCGGCGCTCTCTTCCATTTCCCCGAGGCCGGCCTCACGGTCATCATCCTGGCCAATGCAGGTGCTCCTTTGCCCACCTATGATGTCGGACTGACTGCACGAACCATTGCCGAGCTCTACCTGCACGATGAGCTGGAGCCGAGCGATTCGCCGTCAGTTGATACGCACGTCGATCCCGGGACCTACGATGCCTTTGCCGGTTTGTACGACATGGGATCTTACGGAGTGATGCAGGTCACTCGTTCGGGAAGTCACCTGTATGAGCAGACTACCAACCACGGCCGCGTCGAGTTGTTTCCGCGTGACCGCAGCCGGTTCTTCGAAGACTGGAAGGTCGTGGACGCCGATGTCGAGTTTGTCCGCAATGCAGCCGGCGAAGTAAGTCATCTGGTCTTCTCGCTGGATGGCGATGCCTTTCGGGCGCCGCGGCTACCCGATCCGCCTCGCGCGCTGCTCACCTCATATGCCGGGAAGTATGGGCTCTCTAACGGCCAGACGATCGAGATCGTGCCGGAGGGAAACCTGCTGTTCGTGCGGGTGAACGGACAGCCTCGGGTGCAGCTCTATCCGCGCTCCGCCAAACTGTTCTACTTGCTGGAAGCCAAGGTGACCGCCGAATTCCTGCAAGAGCCGAATGGCAGCGTGAACCGGCTCATTCTGAATCAGGACGGTCGCAGCGTTGAGGGGCGGCGACTGGAAGCCCAGGCGACGTCCGACTCAGCGCCGGCCGTGCCCGCTGGGCCGGATGCTCCGCCGCCGTTCCAACCCGAAATCCAAACCGCCGCGCCCCTCCAGGTGGTCGTCATTCCTATGCGCGGCGCCTACGCCCAGACCGGAATCGCGCTGGAACTGCTGACTGCTTTCCTGGCCTCGCGCGGTGTCGCACCCGCCGGAGCGCCCTTCGGCCGCTATTACGACGCTGCCGGTACCGTGCCTGACGCCGAGCTGCGCTGGGAAGTGGGTTTTCCGGTCGCTGGACCCCTGGTGGCAGGCAGTCCATTCGAGATGCGCACGCTCGAAGACTCCAACATCGCTGTTGTGAAGGTGCCAGGCGAGCATTCCGCCGCGAAGCCATGGCCAAAGCTGCTGGAGTGGATTGCCGAGCAGGGCTATCGTCCCGCAGGCCCCAACATGGAATTCTGGCTGGACGGTCCGCGAACCGAACTTCGTATCGCGGTGGAGCGGGCGAAATAGATGCCTTCGTGGCGTAAGTTCAGTGAGCTGCGGGCCTTCCCAACTTGGTCCTTCTGGCGGGGCGGCCGATGACCAGCGTAGACGGAATCAACCCCAGTCGGAAGGGCGGGCCAGCGCATCGCGATAGTTGCCGGACGTAGGCAGCGGGTGGCCCAGTTGACTGGTCACCCACCATCCGGAAGTTACCCTGCAGTCCCGTGGCGAGTTCGAGACATGTCCAGACTGATGGACAAGCGTCGGCGGTGCGCCCGAATCGCTCTGAAAACAATAGACGTCTGCCGGTTCGATCGGAGGGTCAACTGAGCCACAAAAGTTCGCAACGTGTCCAGACTGGGGAGCCAAATAGCAAAACTCCAGTTGGGATTCGAACTCGGCCCGACTCAGCATATCTGTCGGTCATGGGCACCCCGACTCAACGCTCGCACTGGCTTTACATCGTATTTTGGGGGTCAACTTCCGGATGGCCGACACAACACGAAACGTCGGGAGCGTTGACGACAAAAAAGGAGAGAGATCAGCGCGACACGGATGCGTATCGCTCAATGAGGTCGGTGACCTGATCCGGTTGATCCTCTACCAGATAATGCAACGCGCCATGGACCAGGCCGGTTTCGACGTGAGTGCACCCATTGGCCCGCAGGCCAGCTGCAATTCTTGGGACCAACTTGGCAAACGGTGATCCATCACCCGTGCCGAAGAATAATGGGTGGGGCATCGGTCCACGTTCTGCTGCGTTGAATTGCGCGTTGGCAGGAAACGCGCGGTACATTTCGAATACTGCGTGCAACTGGGCGTCAGTGCCGTAAGCCTTGAGGTAATGGGCAATTTCTTCCGGTGTGAATTTTCCAAATTGAAAGAAATATCCCAAGTAGGCGGCCTGCCGCCCGTCGACAAGTTTCTCGGCGAGCCCCGGAACTTGCATGAAGTGCATGTGCCACATGAAAGGAGCGCCTTGGACCTCTTCCCAGCCATCGACTCCGGGAATTGGCGTGTCGAGGATCATGGCGCCGCGTGTCATTTGCGGAAAACGCCGAACGAACGCATAGGCTACATGGCCGCCGATATCGTGTCCGACGATGTAGACTTGCTTCAGTTTGAGAACTAAAGCAAGTTGGTAAATATCTTCCGCCATATTGGCTGCATCGTAGCCGCCCGATGCCGGGGTTGAGCCGCCTATTCCGCGCAGATCGACGGCAAGAACAGTAAACTGTTTCGCCAGTCGGGGCATGATTGTGCGGTACTCCAACCAGTCTTGCGGGAATCCGTGAATCAGGATGACGGCTGGCCCTGTACCCCCACGAACGTAGTGAAGCGTGGTCCCGTTGACGGTTGCGAATTCGGACAGGAACTCCTTATCCAGGCCAACCGCGATTGAACTCTGTTCGTGTATTTGGGATTGAGAAAGTGCCGTGGCTAACCCCGTTACGAACCACACTGCCATTAGGCGCAGACCGCCGATACGCCGATTCATAATCACACTCCTTCTGAATTCGTTGGCTCACGGGCATGGTCGGACTTCTGGACGCGGGCCGTATCGTCATTTTAAGCTACAGAAGTGGACATGCACGCGGCCAAATGTGCCTGTGTGCGCCTCCGAACGAGTCACGCCAGGTATTTATCGAAGGCGCCCGGCGACATGCGGCTGGGGCGAAGGCTGGAGTTGGCCGCTGGGCACTTTCGATACGCCATCCGGAAGTTATCTTGGGCTCTCATGGCGAGTTCGAGACGTGTCCAGACGGGGTGTGTGCCACGGACACGGGTCAGCAGTTCGCACGTGTCGCTGTCAAAACAATGGGCTACCATGGGTTGGATCCCAGCGGCAACCAAGCTGCAAAAGTTCGAAACGTGTCCAGTCTCGGGAGCCATCACTCTTGGCAATAAACTTACCCGGGAACTCCGGTTGACAGGGGCTTCTTTCTCCGGACGCTCTACGCACACTTACCGAAGGCTCACAGCGATAGTGAGGCGCATGCTGAGATATGATAACTTAGTCGAAAACTCCCGCTTCCGCCGGCAGGCGATGTAGTAGCGGGGGGATTTTGCATCATCTGCCCTACCGCGAGTTCATCAGGATTCTTCCCGTTGAATACCTAGATATCTGCTGGCGAGGACCGACTCCGTGGCGGCGGCCGCAAACAGGAGGAGCATAACGTACCACCAGAGGAATTCGGGAGTTTTGCGCACTGCCGGCGCGCCGGGCGCGGACGCATCCTTCGAGCCTGAAGTGCTCTTGCCTTGCCAAAGCGCCATCACGTCGGCGGGGATTACGTCGAGGTTCGATTCCTTGGGATCGGGATTTACGCCTACCAGGTTCTGACGGCCGTTGGCGAGGCGGAGCTGATAATATCCAGCCTCGGTAAGTTGGATGGATTGCGCGGAGGCAGCTTCTTTAAGGGTAAGCGGCCGCTTGCCTTCGGGATCGGTAACTTCAACGCCTTGGCCCTGCTCGCGCGCAGTGCGTAACTCGAGGTATGCATCCACCGCGCGCGCTCCGCCCTGCCGTTCGGTGCCCGAAAGATAGTGCGCCATCTGATCGATGAACGGGACAAAGGCAGGATTAAGGGGGAAGTCATTAGTCAGGTTATCGAGCCCGGATGTGAAGAGCACCACCCGGCCTTCGCCGATGCGCTTCTCGAGGAGGACCGGCGTCTGATCGCTGAGACGGACGATCACGCGGGCGTCTCCAGGATCGACCGCGAGAACGTAGAAAAACCTCACTCCCGCCCAGCCATCCGCCCGGGCGACGGCAGGAAACGAGGAGTCGCTCGCGCCGACGGTCATGAAGCGATCGGGCACACGGCTGTAGTCCCGGGTTTCGGCGATGCGCGCGCCGAATATAGGAATCTGGAGGCGCGCGCCGGCGGAAGTCCCGGCGGCGATGAAGAGGCTTCCGCCCGCGCGCACGTAGCTGGTGAGCGCGTTCTCGAGCAGCGCGGGGATGGTGTTCAGATCGGAAAGGATGATGAAGGCGTAGTTGGAAGGGGTACGGTCGGCGGCCTCGTTGGCATTGATGGATTCCAGCAGGAAGGCCGATTGCGCCGCCGCGGAGAGAGCGGCTCCGACGTAGAGCGGCGAACGGTTGTCGCCGTAGTTGTGAATCAGGAGCGCCTTTTCCGGGTCGGACCGTTCTACGGCGAAATGATGCTGGTCGTCGGCCGAGAGGGAATCGGCCGAATCGATTCTTACTTCGCAGCGATTGAATCCGTAAGGCACTTCGAGCGCGGGAAAATCGACCGCGGCGCGGCCGTTGGCCGGAATCGATACGGACCTGGTGGCAGCCGTCTTGCCGTTGACAACGAGCGATGCGGTTCGCTGGGCGGCGGGCGTGTGGAATCCGGCGATGACGGCCCGCACGTGAACCGGCTTGGCATCCTTGCCCCAGACTTGACCAGGCGCATCGACCGATTCCACCGTCCAGTTCGGGTCGGGCTTGCCGGCAACGGCGTGCGGAATGAATTGCACGTTCGCGGGCAGCGCCATATCCGTGAAATTACCAGCGAGCGCGCTGCGCTGCATATCGCTGAAGAGGTGAAGCTCGATGGGAGTGCGGACAATAGCGGCCATGGCGCGGACGGCGCGGGCGAGTTCGCCGAAATTACCGTGGCCGTCGCCGGGCTGGATGGATTCGACAGCAGAGCGGAGGGCGCTCTGGTCTTCGACAGGCTGCGTGAGGAACTGCAATTGCGAGCCGAAGGCTGCCACCTGGCCGCGCGCCGCGCCCTTGCGGGCGAGCACGCCGAGCGCGGCCTGTTTGGCGCCGGCCAGTCGCGTGCCGGCGCGCATGCTGAAGGAATTATCTACGACGATGAGCACGAGACGATTCGAAGTGAAGGCGGCGGCGTCGCGATTCACGAAGGGGTTGGCGAAGGCCACTATCAGCAGCAGCAACACCGCGAGGCGGAGCGCGAGCAACAGAAAGTAGCGCAGCTTGCGGTGGCGCGTGGAGGCCTGCGTGCGCGATTCGTAGAGCATCAGCGAACTGACTTGCTTGGGACGCGCTGTCTGGCGTTTCAGTAAGTGAAGATAGAACGGCAATCCGAGGCCGGTCAGCGCAGCCAGGAACCACGGAGAAAAGAGGCCCATCAGTTACGGCCTCCGCGGAGGGTGAGATATTCACGCAGGGCATCGTCGAGCGGCCGGTCGGTGATCAGCAGGCAATATCCCAGGCCCGCTGCCTGCGCACGGTCACGCAGATCGGAGATATGGGCGTCGACTTTGGCGCGGTATTCCTTCTTGGCGAAATCGGGAGTGGTTTCGAGCTGCTCGTTGGTTTCAAGATCGACCAGGAGAGATGGACCGTCGAGCGACGGGCGGACGTCTTCGGGGTCGAGAATGTGGAAGAGGACGACCTCGTTGCCGTTCAGGCGCAGAGGCTCAAGGGTGGCGACGATGCTTTGCGGCTTTTCCCAGAAATCGGAAACAATCAGGACGATACCGCGGCGCTTCAGGAACTCCTGGAAGTAGCGCGCGGGTTTGGCGAAATCGGTGCGGGCGCGCGCTTCGGCCTGTTCGAGCGCGGCGAGCAGTCGATGGAGCTGGCCCTGACGGGTGGAGGGCCGGATGTAGTTGCGGATCTCGTCGTCGAAGGTGATGATACCGGCGGCGTCGCGTTGCCCGTGGAGGGCGAGATAGAAGAGCGAAGCCGATAGATATCGGGCATAGTCCATCTTGCTGACGCGGTGGGAGGCGAACTGCATGGAGTTGCTGGCGTCCAGAAGGATGGTGAGCGGGCTGTTGGTTTCGCCGCGGTAGCGCTTGAGGTACATACGCTCGGTGCGCGCGAAAACATTCCAATCGACGTGGCGCAGATCGTCACCGGGGGTGTAAGCCTGGTATTCGGCGAACTCCTGGGAAAAACCGAAGTCCGGGGAGCGATGAAGTCCGGCCACGAATCCATCAACCACGGTCTTGGCGACGAGGTCGAGGCCGGAGATGGCGGCCAGGACGGAGGGTTTGAGGAAGCGCTGCTGCATGGGGGTTACGGAAAAACAGTCTCCGGGCAAGGCCCAAAGGCGCAAAGAAAAGTCCCCCAAGAGGCAGAGAAGGCAAACGGTACCGTGGCCCGCGGGTAGCCGGGTCTTCTTTGCGGTCTTTGTGCCTTTGCTGGAGATGCTTTGGTTTTCCTCATACGATTCCCCATTGGCGGCGCAGCCACCATTCGGTGAAGCGGAGGGTTAGTAACACGAAGAAGACCAGGGGTAAGTTCCAGAGGTCCTTGGTTTCGCGGACAGTTACTCCCGCTTCGGAGAAAGGGATGGCGTCCGCCAGTTTGCCTATATCGGAGGGTTTCCAGTAGCGGCCTCCGGTCTGGGTCGCCAGACGTTCCAGCAGGTCCCGATTCTGGCCGCTGTGAAAGTTTTCGGCCACGCCGTCCATGCGCTGAAAGGTCAGGACGTCGCGGCCGAGTTCCTCGTTGTTGCGGTGGGCAACGACTTCGGTGAGGTAGGCACCTTCTTTGGGGGCGTTCCAGGCGGCCTGGAATTGCCCGGGACCCTCAGGGACCGGAGTCATTTCGACAAGCGCGCTGACACCGCTCGGTCCGAGGATGTGCGCCTCGACTTTGGCATCCGGCGCAGGGTTGTACTGCTTATCGAGAACTTCAGCGGTCAGGGTGGTCGAGCCGTTATCGAGCAGCATCTGCGAGGGGACGGACGCCGCGACGTGGCCGGGAGTATCGGACACCAGCCAGCGGAGAAGCTGCTGCCAGAAAAGATCGTGTGCGGTATCGCCGAGCGGGAGACTCATCTGCCAGCGCCAGCTTCCGCCGGTGGCCATGATGGCGGTGCGGCCGTGGCCGTAATTTTCGGTAACCAGCAGCGGAAGACGGCGGCCTTCGGGCGTGATCATGTTGGCCAAAACCGTAGCTCCGGGCTTGGGCGTGCCCGGATCCTGGTAATCCATGAGGTAAGGTAGCTTTTTCCACTTGGCGGCATTGGCGGCAGGATCATCAACGAGTCTCGTAATGATGTTGTCGGCGCCAGCGGGGGCAAGCTCGGCCGTGGCGTGGGTGCTGCCGTTGCGCGGATCCTGCTCGCGATGGAAGGTGCCGGCTTGCGTGGGGAGCACGGTCGGGAAGAGCTCGGTGAGGGCAGAGGCGTTCCAATTGCCGTCGGCCAGGGCGAATTGTCCGCCGAGAAGCAGAAGGCCGCCGCCGCGGCGATCGACAAACCCGCGAATGAGCTCCTGCTGGACGGGCGTGAAATATCCGGCATTGACGGAACCGATAATGAGCCCCTGATACTTGAAAAGATCCTCGGCGCGGGACGGGAAGCCGTCGGCCAGTTCCTTGGAATCGCCGACGCCCTGGCGGTAAAACTTGTTCTCCGTGGTGCGGACGATGGAGACGATCTGAACCATGCGATCGTCTTCTTCCGCCTGGCGGATGAATTTGTATTCCCAGCGTGGCTCACCCTCTATATATAAGATGCGGCGCGGGTCAGCGCCCACGTTGACGACGCGCTGAATGGAATTGTTGGCGGTATTCTGCTCGCCGGCAAGCGGCTCCGCCGCGATCTGGAGGGTTTTCGCCCCGGCGCCGCCGACGTTGAACATGACAATTTCGGTTTGCTGATTGTCATCGGCAGCGAGGGTTACGGTGCGGGAGGCGAGAATCTTGGGCCGCGCCTGGGTGACGTCGCGGACAGTGAGAGTAAGCTTGCCGCCGGAATATCCGCGCTGATGGAACGTGATCTTGGCGGCGAGGCGCGAATCGGCAAGGGCGCGCGGAGCGACCCCGGCGTCATCGAGTTCGACATCGTGCTCGGCGTGCTCGCGGCCGAAACCGACGGTGTGGACGGGTATGTGTCGGGCGCGGAGGGCGGCGATGGTGGCGTCGGCGATGCCGCCGGAATTGTCGGCGCCATCGCTGAGCAGAACCACGGCGCCAATGGGAAGGTCGGAAGTTTCCTCCGAGAGTTGCTTGAGGCTGTCGCTGAGACGCGTGGAAAGTGCGGCGGGATGGAGTTCGTTCAGGCTGTCGATGCGGGCGGGTACGTCATCGACCCGGTAAAGGCGGGTCTGGAAGGTGCGATTCAGCCGGTCGAGCACCCCGCTCTGGAGGGCTTTGACGGCTTGGGCTTCGCGAGGCGCGCCATCATCGGCGAGTGCCATACTTCGGGAGTCGTCGATGAGAACAGCAATGATGTTCTGCTGCGGCTTAAGCTCCGCGACGGTGATGGCGGGCTGCCAGAGAAGGATCAGTATGAGCGCGGCGAGCAGGGTTTGAAGTGCCCAAATGACCCAGGCGCGCCAGGAGCGCATCAGGGGTGCGGCATCGGCGAGGCGGGAGCGGATGAGCCAGGCGAGACCGGCCGCCGCAGCGGCGATGAACACGACGAGCAGCCACGTGGGCCACGCGCCCAGCAACGCGAAATGGCCGCTCCTATACGCCGAACGCGGATATTTGAAAAGGAATTCGAACAAAGAGGCGTCCCCGGGTGCTGCCTAATGGGTCATGGCGTACATTATGTAGTTGAGGACGATGCGGAAAGCAAGTCCGGAAAACTTCTCGGGATACTGCGGACTGTCGGCCCACTCCCAGGCGTCACCGAGATGCATGTTGGCGCAGATGGCGACCATGATACGGCCGTGGTCATTGCGAATCGCGCGCCATTTGGGCACATATCCGTCCTTCTCGTAAGTGCGGCCGGTATTGACGTAAATCTCGCTGGGGATTTGGAACTTCTCGTTGATGTCGTAGAGAACGTGATAGATTTCGTCCGCGTCGGCGAGGTCTTCGACGGGGCGGTTGGTGACCATGCGCATGCCCTGCATGAAGTGATTCCAATCATCGGTGCCGTGGAAATCGTCTACCATGAGGAAGCCGCCTTTCTCCAGGTAGTCGTGAAGACGCTTGGCTTCTTCGTCGGTGAACGTCCAAGTGTTGACGTCCACTGCGTAAATCCAGGGGTAATCGAAGATGTGATCGCTATCGAGATCGACCACGCTGAGGGGCGAGGGCGCATTGATGTGCGTGAGTCGGCGGAGGGCGATGAGGCAATAGTTATCGGCCTTGGGGTAATCGCGGGACCAGCCGGCTCCGAAGCGGCGATAGCCGTAGACATTGGAGTCCTGGTAGGTGGAGGTGTAGCGTAGGCGGCTCCAGTAGAACTCGGAGGGTACATTAGGTCCGCTCTGATAGTAGAATTGCTGGCGGCGGCCGTAGCCTTGTCCGTATCCGGGGAAACCTTGCTGGAGGGCCAAGGCAATGGAAACCAGGAGGACGGTGGCGAGTGCAAGCCGGCCCAGCTTCATGCTGAGCATCATATCAGATGCGGGGAAATTGGGCTCGCATGGGAAACCAGCCGCAGAGCCCCCGAACCGGTCAGCGACCTGCTCTTCGGGAGGCGCCAAGAGAAACGCCCGGCGGCGAACAGACACTCTTATTCAGAATCGCCGGAGTCACGGGAGCGCGCATTCAGTTGCGAGGCAACAGGCGATTCGAAAATTGATCTCCCCGTTGGAATTACGTGTCGATGCGTTTCGTGCCAGTCGAACGGCAACTGCCTGGCGGATCCCGCCGCCACGTTCAGTTTCCCGAAAGACCGCTAGACCCGATTAAGAGGCCAATCTTGGTGCTTGCTGAACGTCGACCGGCAGTGCTAACTGTTGGAACAACCGAGATGGATAGAAATACGCTTCCCCTGAATCGTCGACACCGCGAATAAGACCCTCTGCTGCATCTGGATCATCGAAGCGGAGATAGAGCTTTCTCACTTCCAGGGAAGGCGAATTCGCTGATCGCAACGAAAGGGGTCAAGCACGGCCGTTTCACGCTTACCGCGTCTGGGCATACAGTTCCGGCTCACCTTCCATGACTTCGCAAGGCGACATCCACGAACAGTTTCAGTCGGAGCCTGCACGTGCTATAGTGATGTCCCAGGGATGCTGGGCGCGAACTGCGGCTTTCAAATCGCTCGTAGGGCTGTTGCCACTTGTATCGCGTTTCTTCTCTCATTCGCATCCCTTGCGCCGCTGGCTGTCAACGCCTTTGGCGATACCACTCCCTCATGTTGTTGCCGCAGCCGAGGCAAGTGCTGCTGCAAGAAATCGAAGGCCAATCCGTCACATGGTCCAGTTTTTGCAAGCAAACCCTGCTGCGACACGTGCGGCGAAGCGGCGCTTGGCGGCGAGGCCCCTAACGGCGTGGTGCGGCCCTGTGCGGGCCCGCTGACACCGCCTTCGGAAATTGCCGCCTGCCTGGCTGCCACTCACACCGCTCCGCACGCGCGACTGGAAAACGACGTTCTCCAAGAGCGCCCGCCGCCTGCCCCCCTCGCATAATCGCAACCATCGATAGTAGATGTTCGGGCCCGGGTGTTGTACTGCCTGGAAGGCATCGTATTTGAAACGCGTTTTCGACAAATCGGTGACAGCAGCTGTGAGGCGCGCCCTCATCGGTGGTGCTCGCGCCGCATTCGTCGTGTGTCTGGCGTTTGCGCTGTTTGCGCCGGACGTACAGGAGCTCGTGTCTTTGCAGACGCAAGAGTCGTGCGGACAGAGCTGTTGCCGATCCGGGAAGAGCTGTTCCTGCTGCCATCGTCGTGGGCACAGCAAAACTCCGCCGGGGAGACGTTGGATGTCCGGCAGGCAATGCTCGAAGGACTGTGGGCAGTCCGCCGAGTTGCCCGTACCTCCAATCATTGGTCCGGACCGCCCCGTGGCGCTGGCGACGCCGCTGGCTTCATCAATTCCCCTTCCCGCGCGATTGGCTGTGGGCGCCTGGCGCAGCACCGTATATACCGTCCTTTTCCAGAGGCCTCCTCCGGTTCTGCTCTAAAGCTCGTTCCGTTCATTTGAAAGCTGAAGCAGACAAATTCAGGAGGATCATTGCGATTGCAATTCTTGCGAAATGTCACATTCCTGGTGCTGGGCGTGTCGTGTGCCGCCGCGCAGGAGTCGATTCAATATGGGAGCATCAGCGGCCGCGTCGAAGATACCACAGGCGCGGTGGTTCAAAATGCGAAGGTCGGTGCCCTTCAGAAAGACACCAACATCACGAGTACCCTGCTCACCGACAAAGACGGCAGGTTCCGATTTCCATACCTGAGCGTCGGCGAGTACCAAATCACGGTGCAGCATCCGGGTTTCGCGGATGCGACGCGCACGGTAAACGTTCGTCTGGGGTCGGCATTCGAGCTTCCCATCGAACTCAGCGTGGCGGCATCGTCGAGCCAGGTGTCGGTCACCAGCCAGACCGACCTGCTGGAAACGGCGCGCACGCAAATCGCCGGCACCATTTCGCAGACCGAGGTCAGCGACCTACCACTCAACGGGCGGAATTTCCTCGACCTGGCGCTGCTGGTGCCAGGGGTTTCGCCCACCAACACCGCGGCGAACCAACTTTTCGCCGAGACGTCGGCCGTGCCCGGCCAGGGCATTTCGGTGGACAGCCAGCGGAACTTCTCCAACAGCTTCATCATCGACGGGCTGTCGAATAATGACGATGCCGCCGGGGTGACAGGAGTGTTCTATGGGCTGGACACTGTCAACGAGTTTCAAGTGGTGACTTCCGGCGGCCAGGCTGAATTCGGCCGCGCACTTGGCGGCTACGTCAACATGGTCAGCAGGAGCGGATCCAACGCGCTGCACGGCGATGCTTACCTGTTCTTCAAAAACCAGCGCTTCTATGCGGCCAACCCATTGGCGCATTTTGCGCTACCCATCACGCAAGCGCAGTACGGAGCCAGTCTCGGTGGTCCGATCGTTCCCGACCGCACATTTTACTTCGCCAACTTCGAGCAGCGCGAATTGAATCAGTCGGGCCTGACGACCATCTCCCCGGCGAACGTCGCCACCATCAACGCACATCTGCTGGCCGTAGGATACCCCGGCCCGCAAATCTCCACCGGCATCTACCCCAATCCGGTGCACAACAGTAACGTGTTCGCCAAGGTGGACCATCACTTCAGCGACACCGACCAGGGGAGCATCCGCTACAGCTTTTACCACGTGACCGCTACTAATTCGCGCGGCGCCGGCGGATTGAGCGGACCCACGGCTTCCGCCAATCTAAACGACACCGACCAGACCGTCGCCGCCAGCAATATTGCGACGCTTTCGCCGCGTTTGGTTAACGAAACCGCCGGGCAATTCACCAACAGCGTTCTCAAAGCTCCGCCATCCGATCTGATCGGGCCAGCGGTGAGCATATCTGGCGTCGCCTCTTTCGGAACGCTCTCCGGATCTCCCACCGCGCGCGCCAACAAGCTCGCCGAGGGTGTGGATAACTTGTCGTATCAGGCCGGGCCCCACGCCATCCGCGTAGGAGTGGACTTTCTTTATAACGACGACGTGATCACGTTCCCGCGCACTTTTCGCGGCAGCTATTCCTTCTCGTCGCTGACGAATTTCCTGGCGGGAACCTACAACAGTTCGGGTTTCACGCAGACCTTCGCCAACAGCGTCGTGCCGC
>Ga0335073_10009279_pt1 | contig 13804 bp, 15 predicted proteins | sample Lox_Sample_22_FD_207093 | JGI IMG/M metagenome (GOLD analysis project Ga0335073, IMG submission 207093) | Soil microbial communities from Loxahatchee National Wildlife Refuge, Florida, United States - Lox_Sample_2.2 | ecosystem: Environmental > Terrestrial > Soil > Wetlands | place: USA... | reverse complement strand
AATACCGCGGGATCTCGTAGACCAGGTGCCCGCTGACCGTTCCTCCCGGAGCCAGCGCAAATGGCATGGCGATCGCGGTCAGGCCGAGCGAGGGCGGCAGCGGCCAGTCCGGCGGCGGGCAGACCGCCTCGCCGACACGCCCCCAGGAACCCGGTATCAGCTTGACGTAGAGCAGCACCGTGAGACTCGCGTCCTGGCTGGCCGAAGTGCTCGTGAAGCGGGCGTTGAACGAGCGCAGGGTCGCGGACACGGACAGGCCGGACTCCGACTCACGCTGGGTGTCGAGGGAGCCGGTGCCGTATATCTCGACCTCGACGCCTGGGAACTCGGCCTTGGCAACCGGCGGGAAAGACCAGCCCTTGATGGCGCCGAAGAAGCAGGTCCAGGCCGCCAGGAAGCAGATGAGCGCGCCCAGCATCCACCCATTAAGGAAGAGGGAGTAATTCGCCTGCTTGAGAAAATAAGCGGCAGCGACGGCGACGAGAAATGCGAACAGCGTCAGGAACAGGCCGCCGAGCCAGAGCCAGACGTCACGGTAGGATCGCACGGCCCGGAGTCTACGCTGATCGGGGCAAACAGCATCCCCCGGTACCGGAGCTCGAATGCCTGAACCCATGGACTGGCAGGACGTCGCCGACCTCCCGTTCGCGGAGGTGCTGACGCCGCACGCCGGCGGGCTGACGGCCGGCGCTGACTATGACTGCGTGCGCTTCGACCGGCTCAGCTTCGACGAGCCGCAGGCGGCGAGCAGCCAGTTCATCGAGTGCGCGTTCACCGGCGTGACCTTCCAGGGCGGCCGGCTGCCGAAGGCCCGGCTGCGTGACGTGCTGATGCGCGACGTGCGGCTGATCGCGACCGGCCTGGGCGAGTCGCACTGGACCGACGTGACGGTCGCCGAGAGCGTCGCCGCCGGCGCCGAGGTGTTCGGCGCCGAGCTGCGGCGGGTCACGTTCCGCGGCTGCAAGCTGGACTCGGTGAACTTCCGCGGTGCCGCGCTCAACGAAGTGACCTTCGCCGGGTGCGAGCTGCGCGACGTTGACTTCGCTGGCGCGACGCTGTCCCGGGCGGCGTTCCCCGGGTCACGCCTGACCAGAACCGATTTCTCCAAGGTGACCATGGACAAGACGGACCTGCGCGGCGCCGAGCTCGGCATCATCATCGGCCCGGATTCGCTGCGCGGCGCGACCCTCAGCACCGGGCAGCTCGTCTACCTGGCCCCGGTGCTCGCCGAGACCATGGGCATCACCATTTCCGACGGGTAGGACGCATGCGCTATCTGGCCAGTTACACGGCGAAGAAGATCTCCAAGATCGGCCTGGGCACGTGGCAGTTCGGGTCCCGGGAGTGGGGTTACGGAGATGCCTATGCCCAACGGGAGGCGCGCGCGATCACCCGCCGCGCGCTCGAGCTCGGCGTCACGCTGTTCGACACCGCCGAGATCTACGGCTTCGGGCGCAGCGAGCGGATCCTCGGCGAGGCCCTCGGCGAGGACGCCGCGTCGGTCTTCGTCGCGACGAAGATCCTCCCGGTGCTGCCGGTCGCGCCGGTGGTGGAGCAGCGCGGCGTGGCCAGCGCGAGCCGGCTCGGCGTCCGCCGCCTCGACCTGTACCAGGTGCACCAGCCCAACCCGGTGATCCGCGACGGCACGATCATGCGCGGCATGCGCGCGCTGCAGCGGGTCGGGCTGGTCGGCGAGGCCGGAGTCAGCAACTACTCGCTCGACCGGTGGCGCGCGGCCGAGGCGGCTCTGGGCAGCCGGGTGCTGAGCAACCAGGTCCGCTACAGCCTCGTCGCGCGCTCGCCAGAACGTGACCTGATCCCGTTCGCGGAGGCGCAGGATCACGTGGTGATCGCGTACAGCCCGCTCGCGCAGGGCCTGCTGTCCGGCAGGTACACCCCGGACAGGCGCCCGGCGAACCGGCTCCGGGCGGCCAGCCCGCTGTTCCTTCCCGATAGCCTCGAGCGCGCCGGCGAGCTGATCTCCTCGCTGCGGGAGGTCGCGGACGCGCACGCGATCACCCCGGCTCAGGCGGCGCTCGCCTGGGCGATCCGCAGCCCGGCGGTCGTTGCCATCCCGGGCGCTTCCAGCGTCGAACAGCTTGAACGGAACGCCGCGGCCGCCGACGTCGACCTAGCCGACGATGAGTGCCGTGCGCTGAGCGCGGCGGCGGACCGGTTCCGCCCCGTTGCCGGACCGGCCGCGCTCCGCGGCGTCGTCCGGGCCCGGCTGCGGCGCTGATTCTGTGGAGGGGCTGGCGGGGCATCCGGACCGCGAGCGGTGGAACGCCAGGTACGAACGCCGCGACCTGGTGTCGTTCGAGCCGCATCCGGTGGCGGTGCAGGCGTTGTCGCTGGGGCTGCCCGAGGGGCCCGTCGCGGATCTTGCCTGCGGGCCCGGCGGCAGTGCCCTGCTGGCAGCGGCTGCCGGGCGGCGGGTCATTGCCGTGGACATCTCCGACGTGGCGCTGCGGCTGCTGGCCGCGGAGGCCGGCCGCCGCGGGCTCGCCGACCTGATCACCGTGGTGCAGGCGGACCTGGGGGAATGGCGCCCGGAACCCGGCGGCTTCTCGCTCGTGCTCGGCACCGGCTTCTGGGACCGGGCCGTCTTCGTCACCGCGGCCGGTGCAGTGCGCCCCGGAGGAGCCCTCGGCTGGGAGGCGTTCACCGCAGATGCCAGGCAGGGCAGGCTCGACCTGTGCGCCGACTGGTGCCTGGGTCCCGGCGAGCCCGCGTCGCTGCTGCCCGCCGGATTCGAGATCCTCGACGAGCGTGACCTGCCCGGGAGCGGCAAGCGGAGCCTGCTTGTCCGGCGCCAGGGCTGAGCACACGGGATACTGGCCTGCATGGCTGACAACAACGGACAAGAACTGGCGCTCTACCAGGCGCTGAAGGCGGTCGACGAGGTAGCGGCCGCCCTGCAGGCGCACCTCGTCGAGGAGCATGGGGCTGATCTGGAACGCTCAGCCGCGCAGGGGCCTGCGACGGACTCACTCACGCTGCTCCGGCAGGCGCGCGAACGCCTCGGCGAGGGGCTGCGGGCCGTCGACGCCAGCAGCATCGGCGAGTCCGACGACATATCCCTGCGCAACAACTGACGGCCGCCGGGGGGTGTGGGCGGCTGGCCGCGCCGCGGGGTTATGAGCGGCTGGCCACGCCGCCGGGGGGTGTGGGTGGCTGGCCACGGCGTGGGGTGTGGGCGGCTGGGGTTAGCGGCTGGCGAAGCGGTCGGTGGCCGCGATCAGGACCTCGTCCATCCCGGCGCTGCCCATGTGGCCGCCGCCGACCGAGGAACTCGCGCAGCACCTCGAGGTCGGCGATCAGGTGGTGGGTGGTGTTCGCGGCCAGGCTGACCACGCGGTCGCTGGCGTGCGGCAGGCTGCGGCCGGCGCCGCGCTGGTCGAACAGCACGATCCGGTACGCCGCCGGGTCGAAGTCCCGGCGAAAGCCCGGGGTGCAGCCGGAGCCGGGACCGCCGTGCAGTACGACCGCCGGCTTGCCCGCCGGGTTCCCGCACGTCTCCCAGTACAGCGACTGGCCGTCCCCGACGTCGAGCATCCCGTGGTCGTACGGCTCGATCGGGGGATAGCGGCGCGTCATCGCCGCTCCCGCGGCGTCGCGTAGACGCGGACGTAGTCGACCAGCAGCCGCTGCGGGAAGCGCACCGACGGCCCGGGGGTGACCGAGGCGTTCCCGCCCACGGCGACGTTGAGCAGCAGGAAGAAGTCGTGGTCGAACACCCACGGCTGGCCGCCGAGGTCGGCGGGCGTGACGGTGCCGTAGTGGTGGTCGTCGAGATACCAGCGGATCCGGCCCGGCTCCCAGACCACCGAGTACACGTGGAATCCGTGGGCGAGGCTCGTCAGGGCCCGGTGTGAATGGGTGACGTCGCTGCCCGTGTACCCGGGGCCGTGCGCCGCGCCGTGGACCATCCGGGGGTCCTTGCCGAAGTTCTCCATGACGTCGATCTCGCCGCACCGCGGCCACCCGGCCTCGTCGAAGTCCTGGCCCATCATCCAGAACGCCGGCCACATTCCCCGGCCCTCCGGGATCTGCATGCGCGCCTGCACCACGCCGTAGCGCACCGCCATCCGGTCCTTGCTGGTCAGCCGGGCCGACGTGTACCCGCACCCGTCGCGGTGGGCGCGGTCCTGCGGCGGCGTGCGGTCGACGGTGATCACCAGGTGGCCGGCCCCGTCAAGCGACGCGTTCCCGGCGTCGGCGGTGTAGTACTGCAGTTCCCGGTTGCCCCAGCCGTGCCCGCCGGCCTGCGGCTGCCACACGCCGGGAGACGGCGGGGATCCCGCGGGCCCGTCGAACTCGTCCGACCAGGCCAGAACGGACCCCGGCAGCTCGGCCAGGACCCGGTCGGCTCGGTCACGCACGCCGCCGACGTTACAGCTTCGCCCGCCGGGGCGGGCGGAGCGGCCAGGGCCGGCCGGGTGGTGCCGGGCGGCGGGGTGACCGCCAGGAACGCGAAGGGGCCAGGTCGAACGCGGCGCTGTCCACCACGCTCGCGGTGCAGAAGTGGGCCTGCGTCCCGGTCGTGAAGAACAATGCCCCAACCGTGGGCACGCCGTCGAAGTAGGTCGGGCTGGGGATGCCGGGAGGTGGCTCGGCGGTGTCGGCCTGGGCGCCACCCCGCGGGGATGCCTGGCCGACCGGCGTCGCGCTCTCCATCCGGGGCCTGGTCCAGAACGAGTGCGCGGCGGACTGGGCGGCCCTTGTCACCGTGTGGCCGACGGCCGGGCGCGGCAGGCCGGTTTGCAGCGCGCGCGAATGTTTCGGTTACTATTGGTTTCGTCATGCGGCGCTGCGTACTCATCCTTAGCAGCCGTAGCGGGACCTGATCAACGGCAGGCCAGCAACCCGCTACGGGGTGAGGCGCTGGCCATGAGCCGTATCCGTGCCAGGCAGCACGCCCGCTGACCTCCTCGATCGCCGTTGCGCCGCGCCAGCGGCGCGCTCCGCGACCTTGGCCCGATGCCGGGACCTGGCTGGCCGCAGCGGCTCCGCCCGGGCAGGGCTGCCGCCAAGCGAGCCAACCTCACGATCTTGATCCAGGAGATGTGCCATGTCCGACAGCAATCCACGCAACGAGCCAGCGGACAGCGCCGACGACGCCCGGCGCGCGCTGCAGGCGGTCCAGGTCGCCCTGGACCGTCGGGACAACGGCGGCGCCGGGACGCCACGGGACTAGCCGGAAACGGCCGTGCCGCCGCCCCGGGCCAGCGCGGCCAGCTCCCGGGCGGCGGCGACCACCAGCGGCGCCAGCCGGCGCCCGGGGGAGCTGCCCAGCCGGCTGACCGGCCCGGATACGCACAGCGCGCCAAGCAGGGCGCGGTCGGCGAGCACCGGGGCGCTGACGCTGGCCACGCCGGGCTCGCGCTCGGCGACGCTCGACGCCCAGCCGCGCCGCCGCACCGACGCGAGCTCGGCCAGCTCCGCACCGGGAAACCGCGCGGCATCGTCCGACCATGCCAGCAGCACCTTGCCACCGGAGCCGGCGTCGAGCGGCAGCAGCGCACCGACCGGCACGGTGTCGCGCAGGCCCGTGCCGGCGTCGCGGGCGGCCGCACAGAGCCGGCGGTCACCCGAGCGCAGGTACAGCTGGACGCTCTCGCCGGTCTCGTCGTGCAGCCTGGCGAGCACCCCGGCCGCCAGCGCCGCGAGGTCGAGTCCCTGGCCAGCCCGCAGCGCCAGCTCGGTGAGCCGCGGCCCCAGCCGGAAGGCTCCGTCGCCGTCGCGGCCGACCAGGCCGTGCGCCTCCAGCGCCACCAGCAGCCGGTGCGCCGTGGGCCGCGGCAGCCCGCTGGCCTGCGCCAGCGAGCGGAGCGTGCGGGGGCCGTCGCCGAGCAGCCCGAGCAGCAGCATCGAGCGGTCGAGGACGCCGACCCCGCTAACCGGGCCGTTCAGGTTGCGGCCCGTCGTCTCCGGCTCTAGAGTGTCCATAGACTGAACAGTCTATCTCATTATTTGAGACAGTTCGAGTGATCCGGCAGAGTGAGCGAGCAGAGGAAGCCATGACGGGACGCCTCTTCGACAAGATCTGGGACCGGCACCTGGTGGCCACGCCGGAAGGCGAGCCGCCGCTGCTGTACATCGACATGCACCTGGTGCACGAGGTCACCTCGCCGCAGGCGTTCGAGGGCATCGAGCTCGCGGGGCGCAAGGTGCGCAGGCCGGACCTGACCGTCGCGACGATGGACCACGACGTGCCGACGATCGGCCTGGACAAGCCCATCGCCGACGAGCTCGCGGCCAAGCAGATCGAGCGGCTCCGGCGCAACGCCCGGGTGCACGGCGTCACCCTGTTCCCGCTCGGCAGCCCCGAGCAGGGCATCGTGCACGTGATCGGGCCCCAGCTCGGGCTCACCCAGCCCGGCATGACGATCGTGTGCGGGGACAGCCACACCTCGACCCACGGCGCGTTCGGCACGCTGGCCTTCGGCATCGGCACCAGCGAGGTCGAGCACGTGCTGGCCACCCAGACGCTCCGCCAGGTCAAGCCCGCGGCGATGGCGGTCACCGTGGACGGTGACCTCGGGCCCGAGCTCACCGCGAAGGACCTGGTGCTCGGGATCATCCGGGCGCTGGGCACCGGCGGCGGCGTCGGCTCGGTGATCGAGTACCGCGGCCCGGCCGTGCGGGCGCTGTCGATGCAGGGCCGCATGACCGTCTGCAACATGTCCATCGAGGGTGGCGCCCGGGCCGGGATGATCGCCCCGGACGACACCACGTTCGCGTTCCTCGAGGGCCGCCAGTACAGCCCCAAGGGCAAGCTGTGGGAGCGGGCCCTCGACGACTGGCGCAGCCTGGCCACGGACGACGGGGCCGAATTCGACCGCGAGATCCGGGTCGACGCCTCGGCGCTGCGGCCCGCCGTCACCTGGGGCACAAACCCGGCGCAGTCGGTCACGATCGACGACATGGTCCCGGATCCGAGCTCGATGAGCACACCCGAGCTGCGCAACGGGGCCGAGCGGGCGCTGGCCTACATGGGCCTGACCCCGGGCACGGCGATCCGCGACATCACCGTGGACACCGTGTTCATCGGCTCGTGCACCAACGGCCGGCTCGAGGACCTGCGCGCGGCGGCCGATGTGGCCCGCGGGCGCAAGGTCAGCCCCGGCGTGCGAGCGCTGATCGTCCCGGGCTCGGCGCGGGTCAAGGCCGACGCCGAGGCCGAGGGCCTGGACCGGGTGTTCACCGACGCCGGGTTCGAGTGGCGGTCGGCCGGATGCTCGATGTGCCTGGGCATGAACGGCGACATCCTGGCCCCGGGCCAGCGCTCGGCGTCCACCAGCAACCGCAACTTCGAGGGGCGCCAGGGCCCCGGCGGGCGCACCCACCTGGTGTCGCCCGCCGTGGCGGCGGCAACCGCCGTCGCCGGACACTTCTCGCTGCCAGGAGACCTGTAATGCCAGGAGTCAAGCGCATAGCCGGCCGCTCGGTTGCTCTGGACCGCCGGGACGTCGACACCGACCAGATCATCCCGGCATCGTGGCTCAAGCGGGTCGAGCGGACCGGCTTCGCGGCCGGGCTGTTCGGCGCCTGGCGGGAGGACCCGGACTTCGTGCTCAACCGCCCCGGCGCCGCCGAGGCCAGGGTGCTCGTCGCCGGCTCCAACTTCGGCTGCGGCTCGTCGCGCGAGCACGCCGTCTGGGCGCTGCAGGACTTCGGCTTCCAGGCGGTCGTGGCGCCCAGCTTCGGCGACATCTTCCGCAACAACAGCATCAACGCGGGCCTGGTCCCGGCCAAGGTGACCGAGGAGGGCGTGGCCCGGCTGTTTGCGGCGTTGTCTGCCAACCCCGACGCCGAAGTGGCGGTCGACGTCGCTGCCCGCGAGGTGACGATCCCCTCGGCCGGCCTGAACGAGCCGTTCGAGCTCGCCGACTACGCACAATGGCGGCTGCTCGAGGGCCTCGACGACATCGGGCTCACCTTGCGGCACGAGGAGGCAATTACCGCGTTCGAGGCCACTCGCCCGGCATGGCTGCCCAGCCTCGCTGGCCAGTAGGCAGTCACGGGTACTGAGGAAACACGGGCGGGATGAGATGAGCCGAACGGCACCCCGGTCACGCGCCGCGACGGTAGTGTTATCCTGTACGCCGAGCACCTTCGGACGGAGAATTCGTGCCCATCTACCTATCCCTCGTACTTATCACCTAGCGCGAGCCCGCACACAGGGCTCGCGCTGACCTCCTACGCCACGACGGCGAGGAGGTTTTTTGTTGGACTTGGCCCTGAAGAAGAAGGAGCAACCCGTGCAACTCACCGGAGCCCAGGCGCTGGTGCGAAGTCTGGAGCAGCAGGGCGTCGAGGTGGTCTTCGGGCTTCCCGGCGGCGCGATACTTCCGGCCTATGACCCGCTGCGGTCCTCGTCGCTCCGGCACGTGCTGGTCCGGCACGAGCAGGGCGCGGGCCACGCCGCCGAGGGCTACGCCTGGGCGACCGGCCGGACCGGCGTCTGCCTGGTCACCAGCGGCCCGGGCGCGACCAACCTGGTCACCGCGCTGGCCGACGCCTACATGGACTCGGTCCCGCTCGTCGCGATCACCGGCCAGGTGTCCACCGCGATGATCGGCACCGACGCATTCCAGGAGGCGGACATCACCGGCATTACCCTGCCGGTGACCAAGCACAACGAGCTGGTCACGAGCGCCGAGCGGCTCCCCGCGGCGATCGCGGAGGCGTTCCACATCGCCTCGACCGGCCGGCCGGGCCCGGTGCTGGTCGACGTGCCCAAGGACATCCTGCAGGCCACGATGACCTGGGGGCCGGGCACCTGGCCGCCGACCATGAACCTGCCCGGCTACCGGCTGCCCGCCGCGCCGGACATGGCCGCGGTGCGCGCGGCCGCCGCGCTGCTGCGCCAGGCCAGGCGTCCGGTGCTGTACGTCGGCGGCGGAGTGATCAAGGCCGGCGCGCACGCCGAGCTGCTCGCGCTGGCGGAACTGGCCCAGGCTCCGGTGACGACCACGCTGATGGCGCGCGGCGCGTTCCCGGACCCGCACCCGCTGGCGCTGGGTATGCCCGGCATGCACGGCTGCTATACGGCGGTCGCCGCGCTGCAGGAGGCCGATCTGATCGTGGCGCTCGGGGCGCGGTTCGACGACCGGGTGACCGGAAACCTTGCGACGTTCGCGCCGCACGCGAAGGTTGTGCACGCCGACATCGATCCCGCCGAGATCGGCAAGAACCGGCTGCCCGACGTGCCGATCCCCGGCGATGTCCGCGCCACGCTGGCCGGGCTCACCGAGAGCCTCGCCGCGCTGATCGCCGAGAACGGCCCGCCGGACACCGGGTACTGGCTGCGCTGCATCGGCGACTGGAAACGCCGGTTCCCACTGCGGTACACCCAGGACGCCGACGGCCCGCTGAAGCCGCAGCACGTGGTGGAGCGGCTGTCCGCGCTGACCGGCGGCGAGGCGGTCGTGGTGGCGGGCGTCGGCCAGCACCAGATGCACGCGGCGCAGCACTACTCGTTCACGAAGCCGCGGTCCTGGATCAACTCCGGCGGCCTGGGCACGATGGGCTTCGCCGTGCCCGCGGCGATGGGCGCCCAGGTGGGCAGGCCCGGCGAGCTGGTGGTGGCGATCGACGGCGACGGCTGCTTCCAGATGACCGCGCAGGAGCTGGCCACGTGCGCGATCGAGCACCTGCCGATCAAGGTGCTCATCTTCAACAACGGCTTCCTCGGTATGGTCCGGCAGTGGCAGGAGCTGTTCTACGAGGAGCGGTACTCCGAGGTCGAGCTCGGCACCGCGATCCCGGACTACGTGAAGCTCGCCGAGGCGTACGGCTGCCATGGCCTGCGCTGCGACCGTGCCGACGACGTCGACGCGGTGCTGGACAAGGCGCTCGCCACCACGGACGTGCCCACGGTGGTGGACTTCCGGGTGCACGACCGTGAGGGCGTGTTCCCGATGGTGCCCGCCGGGCGGCCCAACGACGAGATCGTGCTCGGCCCGGAGTTCACCGGTGACGAGCAGCGTGCAGCGACCCGCCGGGAGCTGCGCGGCGAGGCGACCAAGAACACGGAGGTGCTGGCCCGGTGAGTACCCACACGCTCTCGGTCCTGGTCGAGAACAAGCCCGGCGTGCTCGCGCACGTCGCCGGGCTGTTTTCCCGGCGCGCGTTCAATATCTCCTCACTGGCCGTCGGCCCGACCGAGGACCCCAAGGTCAGCCGCATGACGATCGTCGTCGACGGCGCATCCACGCCGGTGGAGCAGGTGGCCAAGCAGCTGGACAAGCTGGTCCGGGTGCTGAAGGTGGTCGAGCTCGACGACGCCGCCGCGGTTGAGCGCGAGCTCGCGCTGATCAAGGTCAGGATCGACCCGGCGCTGCGCGGCGAACTGCTCGAGGTGGCGACCGTGTTCCATACGAAGGTCGTGGACATGAGCCCGGAGACCGTGGTCCTCGAGGCGACGAGCAGTCCGGGCAAGCTCGACTCCTTGCTCGAGAACCTTGAACGCTACGGAACGTGCGAGCTCGTGCGTACCGGGCGGATCGCGATGTCGCGCGGCAGCGCCACGATCACCGACAACGACCTGGCCCCGCTCGCCGAGGCCGTCTGACAACCCGAGACAAACCGCTGAGAGGACAGATATTCCCATGGCCACCGTGTACTACGACTCCGACGCGGATCTGAGCCTGATCCAGGGCCGCAAGATCGCCGTGCTGGGCTACGGCTCGCAGGGCCACGCCCACGCGCTGAGCCTGCGCGACTCCGGCTGCGAGGTCCGCGTGGGCCTGCCGGAGGGCTCGAAGTCCCGGCCCAAGGCCGAGGCCGAGGGCCTCACGGTCACCGACCCCGCGGACGCCTGCGCCTGGGCCGACGTGATCATGGTGCTCACGCCGGATACCGGGCAGCGCAAGCTCTACGCGGAGGCGATCGCGCCGAACCTGCGCCCGGGCGACGCGCTGTTCTTCGCGCACGGCTTCAACATCCACTTCGGCTACATCACCCCGCCGCCCGAGGTCGACGTCGCCATGGTGGCGCCGAAGGCGCCCGGGCACCTGGTGCGGCGCCAGTTCGAGGCGGGCCAGGGCACGCCGGTGCTCATCGCCGTGGCGCAGGACGCGACCGGCAAGGCCTGGGACCTGGCCCGCTCATACGCCGCCGGGATCGGCGGCACCAAGGCTGGCGCGCTGGTCACCACGTTCAAGGAGGAGACCGAGAGCGACCTGTTCGGCGAGCAGGCGGTGCTCTGCGGCGGCGTCACCGCCCTGGTCAACGCGGGGTTCGAGACCCTGGTCGCGGCCGGCTACCAGCCCGAGGTCGCGTACTTCGAGTGCCTGCACGAGCTGAAGCTGATCGTCGACCTGATGTACGAGGGCGGCATGCGGTGGATGCGGTACTCGGTCAGCGACACCGCCGAGTACGGCGACCTGACCCGCGGCCCGCGGGTGATCGGGGACACGACCAGGGAGGCCATGGCCAAGCTCCTGGCCGACATCCAGTCCGGCGAGTTCGCGCGCGAGTGGATCGCCGAGGATGACGCGGGCCGGCCCAACTTCGAGCGGCTGCGCGCCGCCGCGGCCGACAGCACGGTGGAGACCGTCGGCCGGCCGCTGCGCCAGATGATGAGCTGGCTCGACGCGCCAACGGACCGGGAGGATGCGTGAGTGCGGGCGACAACGTAGCCGGGCCGGGAGGAGCGCGGGCTTACGCGATCGCGCACCTGCCCGGCGACGGGGTGGGCCCCGAGGTCACGGAGGTGGCCAGGGACTGCGTGGACGCGGTCGCGGTCACCCACGGGTTCGTCGTTGAGTGGCGCGGCTACCCGCTCGGCGCCAAGCACTTCCTGGCCACCGGCGAGGTGCTGCCCGACGCCGTGCTCGACGAGCTGCGCAAGGCCGACGCGATCCTGCTCGGCGCCGTCGGCAGCCCGGAGGTTCCGCCCGGGGTGCTCGAGCGCGGGCTGCTGCTGCGGCTGCGCGCCGAGCTTGACCTGTACGTGAACCTGCGGCCGTCCAAGCTGAGGCCCGGCGTGCCCGGCGCCGTGAGCCGGCTCCAGCCCGCGGACCTCGACTTCGTGATCGTGCGGGAGAACACCGAGGGCCTGTACGCGGGCGCCGGCGGAACCGTGCACCGCGGTACCGCGTTCGAGAGCGCGACCGAGGAGTCGCTGAACACCAGGGCCGGGGTGGAGCGGTGCGTGCGGTACGCGGCCGACCTGGCCGCGCGCCGCCGCGGGCGGCTGACGCTGGTGCACAAGACCAACGTGCTCACGCACGCCGGTGACCTGTGGCGCCGCGTGGCCGGCGAGGTTGCGGCCGAGGCCGGGCTGCCGCTGGAGTACGCGCACGTGGACGCCGCCTGCCTGTACCTGGTCGACGACCCCAAGCGGTTCGACGTGATCGTCACCGACAACCTGTTCGGCGACATCCTGTCCGACCTCGGCGCCGCGCTGACCGGCGGCCTCGGGGTCGCGCCGAGCGGCAACCTCAACCCCGACCGCACCGGGCCGTCGGTCTTCGAGCCGGTGCACGGCTCGGCGCCGGACATCGCGGGCACCGGTCGCGCCAACCCGGCGGGGGCGGTGCTGTCGGCCGCGCTGATGCTGGACCACCTGGGCGAGGCCGAGGCCGCCGCCGACCTGGACGCGGCCGTGTCGGCGGTGCTGGGTGCCGGCGCCCCGGCGACGACGGCCGGCTGGGAGGACGCGCTGCGCGAGGCTCTCGACGCGAAGGCGGGTGCCCGGTGAGCGGCCCGGAACACCCGCAGAAGGTAGAGATCTACGACACCACGCTGCGCGACGGCTCGCAGCAGGTCGGCCTCGACCTCACCGTGGCGGACAAGCTGCGGGTCGCCGTGGCGCTGGACGCGCTCGGCGTGGACGTGATCGAGGGCGGGTGGCCGGGGTCCAACCCGAAGGACGCCGAGTTCTTCGCCCGCGTGGGCGAGCTGAACCTGAAGCACGCTCAGCTCGCCGCGTTCGGCGCCACCCGGCTGCCGCGCCGCGGCGTGGACGACGACGGGAACCTGGCCGCCCTGCTGGCCGCGCAGACGCCGATCGTGACGCTGGTCGGCAAGGCGTGGACGCTGCACGTCGACGAGGCGCTGCGCACGACCAGGGAGGAGAACCTGGCCATGGTGGCCGACTCGGTGGCGTACATGGCGGCCGCCGGGCGGCGGGTCGTGTTCGACGCCGAGCACTTCTTCGACGGTTACCGGGCCGACCGCGGCTACGCCCTCGCCGTGCTCGACGCGGCGATCTCGGCGGGCGCCGACACCCTCGCGCTGTGCGATACCAACGGCGGAACCCTGCCCGACGACGCGGCCCGCGTGGTCGCCGAGGTCGCGGCGAGCGCCGGATCCAGCGTCCGCGTGGGCGTGCACTTCCACAACGACTCGGCGTGCGCGGTTGCCAACTCCGTGGTGGCCGTGTCCGGTGGAGCGCTGCACGTGCAGGGCGCCGCGAACGGCTACGGCGAGCGCTGCGGCAACGCCGACCTGTTCTCGATCATCGCCGGCCTGGAGCTGAAGCGCGGCCACGAGCTGCTGCCGCCGGGACGCCTGGCCGAGCTGGCGTCGACGGCGAGGACCATCGCCGAGTTCGCGAACCTGCCGCTGGCCTCGCGGCAGCCGTACGTCGGGTCGTCGGCGTTCACGACCAAGGCGGGCCTGCACGCGTCGGCGATCGCCCGGCGGCCCGACGCGTACGCCCACGTGGACCCCGGCGCGGTCGGCAACCAGCAGCGGGTCCTTGTCAGCGAGCTCGCCGGGCGCAGCAACGTGCTGGCCAAGGCCGACGAGCTTGGCCTGGAGCTGTCGCCGGAGCAGGCGACCGAGGTGC
>Ga0335073_10009278_pt1 | contig 13805 bp, 7 predicted proteins | sample Lox_Sample_22_FD_207093 | JGI IMG/M metagenome (GOLD analysis project Ga0335073, IMG submission 207093) | Soil microbial communities from Loxahatchee National Wildlife Refuge, Florida, United States - Lox_Sample_2.2 | ecosystem: Environmental > Terrestrial > Soil > Wetlands | place: USA: Florida... | reverse complement strand
GACCCGGCCGCGCCGTTCGGCGGGGTGAAGCAGTCCGGCATCGGCCGCGAGGGTGCCCACGACGGGCTGCTGGAGTTTACCGAGACGAAGTACATCGCCACCGACTGGTAAGCCGCTCAGACGCACTGGACGTAACAGGGGATCCTGCCGGGCAAGCTCGTTCGCGAGCTGCCCAGGTCGTCGAGGAGATTGTGGTTCCAGACCATGATGGTGAACGTCTTGTAGTGGTAGACATGCGCGGGCGGACCCGCGTGCAGGGCCTCGATGGCCGGGAGGGGAATCTGGGAATTGCGCCGGGGCTTCCCGTTGGGGTTCTGGGAGTCGTCGGCGGTGTTCGTCACGATGAAGTTGGCATAGCTTTGCCGTGGGTCGTACCAGTCCGCCTTGGACTCGTAATGGCGCGGGACGTCGCGGGTGAATTGCCACGACACCGTCCTGACCGCGACACGGCCCCCGCTGTCCATCGTGATGAGGTTCGCCTCGAAGTAGGTACCGAGCCCGGTGGTGAGGTGGTGCGCCTCCAGCCAGGGAACGATCGCCTGATCGGAGTCCGCTACCGAGCGATGGGCGGCGCCATAGCCGAGCCCGGCCAGATAGCAAGCCAGCACACCCACTGAGGCCCAGGCCAGCGCCGGCTTCAGCCGTCGCGGCAACCGGGTCAGCGTTCCTGGGACCATGCGCCCGGCCAGGACGGCGCCGAAGGGCAGCACGGCCACGATCTCCCTGGTATCGAACAGCGTGACGGGGGCGATGCTGAGCACGTAGACGGCGACGTTGACGACGAGCGCCGTGGCCAGGACGGGGGAGACCAGGTCGCTCGGGTCGAAGAAGTACCGGAACGCGCGGAAAAAGCCCCACACCGCCAGCGCCACGCCGACCAGGTGCACCGCGGCGAGGGCGATTCCGGCGGCCATCGGCAGGCCGCCCAGGCTGGGACCGAGCAGCGAACTTTTCGAGAGGTGGAGGAAGTCGGCGCCGAAAACGTTGAGGATTCCGTCCACCGCCAGCACGATGTGCTGCCCGAGATAGGCGACCGGGGTGCGTTTCGTCGCTAGCGGGAGGAGGTGGTATCCGTGCAGCTCGATGATCAGCCGCACGGCGAGCTTAGCCACGCCGTACGACAAGACAGCGACCGCGACCAGGGAAAGCTCGTACCACTGGGAGGCCAGCGACTTGCGATGCCTGAGCATCGCGAACAGGGCACGGGCGGCGCAGACGATCGCGAGCGGTACGGCCGCGGTGAGCATGGCGATCTGGTCGGCGATCACCACCAAGGTGAGGATCGCGCCGAACGCGACCGGGACGTACCAGCGCCGCGGGGCGCGGTCCAGCAGCAGGAAGGCGAGCAGCAGCGGGAGCTGGGTGCCCAGGTGGTCGGGCTGCGACAGCAGCAGGTGCGTGGCATTGCCGAACTGCGGCGCGATCATGATCCCGGCCGCCACCGCGAAGCGGATCAGCCCTTCCCGCCCCGTCGAACGGCCCCTGGCCAGCAGGCCGGCCGCCAGCAAGAGCAGCGTATAGGTGCAGGCGGCCGCGATGTGCTCCACATCGGGCCCCAGGCCCCTGATCAGCTCGATGAGCATGTACTGGGGGATCTCGGTCGTGTAGTACGTCACGTCCGCAATGGTCCAGCCGTGCAGCAGCAGGTTGCCATGCAGCACGTCCCACGCCTGCAGCGCCTGGTCAGCGCCGTCGGAGCCGGCGGGATAGGTCCAGGAGAGCCGAAGGAAACAGACGAACAGCGCCAGGCCGGCGACTGTCGCGCCGGTCACCCACGCGGTCCTCGGGTGACGCCCGGACCACTGTGCGAACCGCCGGATGCGCTCACGGAATGGTGACTGTTCCGCGTTCACCTGCTGGGCGGTCGCCTGACCGGTCAACCCGGTGTCCAAACTGCCCCCTTATGGGCCTTGATTAATAGTGGGCGAATCATACCGGTTGCCCGGCACGCGGGCTCCGATTAGCTGTCTCTCTAAGGCTTCCGGACGGCCAGCACGTAGTTGCCCCGCAGGTTGAAGACCGCGAAGGCGTCCGAGCTGAACTGGGCGGGCGTGAAGATGACGGGGCCGACCGGGGCGCTAGCTGGCGTCCAGGCCCACTGTCCCGGTCCGGTGCGCAGGAGAATGAACACGTCGATGGGACCGAACGCGGTGTGCGCGGCGGCGGTGGCGAACGCGGCCGGGTCGGTGACTTGGGAGAGCTGGCGCAACGCGGTGTATCGGTCCGGCCAGTTGGTGTCGATGCCAGCCGCGGTCCTGGTGACGGCGATATAGCCGGGCCAGTTCACAAAGGGGAACAGTTGCTCTGAGGCCGACAGGGTGACCGGTGCGGCGCCCTTGCCGAGCACGGATGCCACGTCCTTCTTGATGGGATCGGTGGGGAACCATGGCTGGCGGATGCCGACGGGCGCCGCGGGCGAGTATCTTCCGTCGGGCAGCGCCTGGGTGAAGGCGAGAGTGGTCTCGTTTTTTGCGGAGGTCACGGCCGGCTGGTAGAGCCCGGTCACCGAGGCGGGGCCGCCAGGCATCCACCCCTGCCATACGGTGATGGCGACAAAGATGCTGAGCAAGCACAGGCTGAGCGTTGGCAGCCCGCCCGGGAGGGTGCGGATGGAGAGCCAGCGCACGATGCCCGGGGCGGCCTCGGCGATGGTCAGCACCCCGGCCGCCGCCAGCATCGGGCCGATCAGCCGGGGGGTGTCCTGGAGCAGCAGGTGGTGGTTGGCCACGATAAAGGCGGCGAGGCCGAGCAGCCAGTAGGCGTAGGTGCCGGTGATCAGCGCCAGCATGGGTTTCCCCCACCACACCCGGCCCCGGAACCAGAGCACCCCGATGACGCCGATCAACTGCAGGACACCGAGCGGTGTGGCGGCGAGGAACAGCAGCGGGCTGTCCTGGATCCCGCCGCCCAGGTACTGGAACTCAACCTGGCTGGATCCATGCAGCAGCCCCCAGCCCAGATACGGGACCAGGTACCAGGAGGCGACGACCACGCTGACGACGATCGTCAGCGCCACGTGCCGGACATACCGCGCCCGGTCCTGGCTGGCCCGCCAGGTCAGCACGGCCAGCGCCAGGATGCCCAGCGCACCGAACACGATGAACAACCAGTACAACAGGATTGTCAGGCCGCCGATCAGGCCGGCCGGCAGCCAGTGCAGCCGGCCCCGCGGCGGGTCGCCGAACGTCGCTATCGCCCACGGGACGAACACGGCCAGGGCCACGATCTCATACGACTTTGACGCCAGTGAGAAACCAAGCAGCACCGGCAGGGTCACGGCCAGCGCGAGCGGGCCGGGCAGCAGCCGCCGCCAGAGGATGTACCCGGCGACCATCGCGAAGGACAGCGTGATGGCCTCAGCCGGGCCGACCAGCCTCCAGGCAGGCACGTTGATCAGCGCGGAGGCGCGCCCCACCAGCCAGGGGAACAGCGGCGGGTAGTTCGACGGCACCGACGGCACGATGCCGTCGGCGCTCGACCACGTGTGGGAGTAGGTGTTGGCCATGCCCGCCAGCCGGCCCGCGTCACTGACCAGCCCGCCGAATCCGTAGGGGGTGCCGTGCAGCGCCACCCGCAGCGTGAACGCCACCCACCCGGCGAACAGCCCGGCCCCGATGCCGCTGGCCAGGTCGGCCGGCAGCCGCCGCGAGACGACGCCGGCCACGGCAACGCCGGCGACCAGCACCACGACCGGGATCATCGCCACCCGCAGCCGGAACGGGTCCGCGGGACCGAGCCTGGCCCCGACGTAGGCCACCGGCAGGCAGATAATCCAGGTGACCAGCGCCGCCAGCGACGGGTTGACCCTCGCTAGAAGTTCGCCGATGTCGCCAGTGCCCGCCGCTGCGGATTCTCCGGCCGGTTCAGCCTCGCGGGGGAGAGCCTCGGGCTCCCCGGTAACTTTTGGCATGGTTCCATCCGTTGAAGGGCCGTCAACCGTGTCACTTGACATGTGCGGCCCCGGTCAGCCGTTTCCCTGCGGCTGCCGGACGGCGACCACGAGGTTGCCCGGCAGGTTGGTGAAGACGGTGAAGGCGTGCGGGCTGAATTGGGCGGGCGTAAAGCTGAGGACGGGATAAGGGGCGTCAATGGGCGGCCAGGTCCAGCGTGTGGGGCTGGTCCGGTCGAGAATGAACACGTCGATGGGGCCGAACGCGGTACGGGCGGAGGCGGCGGCGAACGCGGCCGGGCCGGTGACGCGGGAAAGCTTCTGCAAGGCGGCGAATCTGGCGGGCCAGTTGGTATTGGTGCCCGCCGCGCCCATCGACACGCCGATATAGCCGGGCCACTTCACGAACGCGAACAGCTGCTCAGAGACTGACAGGGTGACCGGTGTGGCGTTCGCCCCGAGCACGGATGTCACGTCGTTCTTGACGGGATCGGTGGGGAACCATGCATCGTGTATCTGGCGCTCCGCGGCGAGAGGCACGTAGCTTCCGTCGGGCAACGGGGTGGCGAACGCGGCGGTCGACTCATTCCAGGCAGTGCTCACCGCGGGCTGGAAGAGCCCGCCGGCCGGAGTGGGGCCGCCCGGCATCCATCCCTGCCATGCGGTGACGGCGGTCCAGACGACGAGCAGGCACAGGGCGAGCGCCGGAAACCCTGAGGGGACGCTGCGGACCGAGACCCGGCGCACGATGCCCGGGGCGGCGTGGACGATGGTCAGCACCCCGGCCGCGGCCAGCATCGGGCCGATCAGCCGGGGGGTGTCCTGGAGCAGCAGGGTGTGCCCGGTCAGGCTAAAGGAAGCGAGGCCGAGCAGCCAGTAGGCGTACGCGCTGATGGTCAGCAGCAGCAGCGGCACTCCCCACGACACCCGTCCCCGGTACCAGAGCAGCCCGATGAGGCCGATCAGCTCCAGGACGCCGAGCGGTGAGGGGGTCAGGAACAGCAGCGGGCTGTCCTGGATCCCGCCGCCCTGGAACAGGTCATCAACCTGTTTGGAACCATGCAGGAAGCCCCAGCCCAGATAGGGGACCAGATACCAGGAAGCGACGACCAGGGCGACGATCACCGTGAGTACAACGTGCCGGACATACCGCGCCCGGTCCTGGCTGGCCCGCCAGGTCAGCACTGCCAGCGCCAGGATGCCCAGCGCACCGTAGATGATGTACGCCCAGTTCAGCGCAACGCTCAGGCCGCCGATCAGGCCGGCCGGCAGCCAGTGCAGCCGGCCACGCGGCGGGTCGCCGAACGTGGCCATCGCCCACGGGACGAACACGGCCAGGGCGAGGATCTCGTACGCCTTTTCCGGCAGCGAGAAGCACAGCAATACCGGCAGGGTCACCGCTAGGGCAAGCGGGCCGGGCAGCAGCTTCCGCCAGAGGATGTACCCGGCGACCACCGCGAAGGACAGCGTGATGGCCTCGGCAGGGCCGAGCAGCTTCCAGGCGGGCACGCCGGTCAGCGCGGAGGTGCGTCCCACCAGCCAGGGGAACAGCGGCGGGTAGTGCGATGGCACCGTCGAAACGATCCCGTCGGTGCTGCGCCAGGTGCTGGCGTACCGGTTGGCCATGTCCGCCATCCGGCCCGCATCCCCGGCCAAACCGTCAAAACCGAAGGGCGTGCCGTGCAGCGCCACCCGCAGCGTGAACGCCACCCACCCGCCGAACAGCCCGGCCCCGATGCCGCTGGCCAGGTCGGCCGGCAGCCGCCGCGAGGCGATGCCGACGACGATCACGCCGCCGATGGCGAGCACGACCGGGACCATCGCGACCCGCAGGAGGAACGGGTTGGCCGGACCGAGCGAGGCCAACCCGAAGGCCACCGGCAGGCAGACAAGCCAGATGATGAACGCCGCGAGTGATGGGTTCACACTCAGGAGACGTCCGCCGACGCCGCCGGTACCGTCCCCGGGGGATTCAGGGTCCCGGGGGGGCGCTTCGTATTCTCCGGTAACTTTCTGCATGATTCCATCCGTGGGGGGCCGTCAAGCCAGTTGCCCGGCATGTGCGGCTTCCGGTTAGCTATTTGTCTGTGGCTGCCGGACGGCTAGCACGTAATTGCCCGGCAGGTCGGTGAAGACGGTGAATGCTTGCGGGCTGAACTGGGCGGGCGTGAAGGTGATGTCGGGGTCATCGGAGTCAAAGGGCTTCCAGGACCAGTGTGCCGCGTCGGTGGCCTGGAGAATGAACACGTCGATGGAGCCGAACGCGGTGTGTTCTGAGGCGTCGGTGAACGCGTCCGGGTCGGTGACTCGGGAAAGCTTTTGCAAGGCGGCGTATCGGGCGGGCCAGTTGGTGTCGATGCCAGCCGCGCTCCTGGTGACGGCGATATAGCCGGGCCACGTCACGAACGCGAACAGGTGCTCCGAGCTCGACAGGGCGACCGGTTTCGCGCCCTTGCCGAGCACGGAGTCCACGTCCTTCTTAATGGGTTTGGTGGGGAACCATGCACCGCGAAGGCTGGCGGGCGTCGCGGCCGGGTAGCGTCCGTCTGGCAACGGGGTGGTGAAGGCGGCGGTCGCGTCATTGGGCGTAGCGCTCACGGCGGGCTGGTAGAGCCCGGTCACCGAGGCGGGGCCGCCCGGCATCCACGCCTGCCATGCGGTGATGGCGATCCAGATCGTGAGCAGGCACAGGCTGAGCGTCGGCAGCCCGGCCGGGACGGCGCGGATGGAGATCCGGCGCACGATGCCCGGGGCAGCGTGCGCGATGGTGAGTATCCCGGCCGAAGCCAGCACCAGGCTTGTCAGCCGGGGAGTGTCCTGCAGCAGCAGGTGGCGGCCGACCAGGACAAAGGCGGCGAGGCCGAGCAGCCAGTAGGCGTAGATGCCAGCGGTCAGCACCAGCATGGGTTTCCCCCACCACACCCGGCCCCGGTACCAGACCATCCCGATAACGCCGATCAGCTGCAGGACGCCGAGCGGAGTCGGGGCGAGGAACAGCAGCGGGCTGTCCTGGATCCCGCCGCCCTGGTACTGGTACTCGACCTGGCTCGCCCCATGCAGGAATCCCCAGCCCAGATAGGGGATCAGGTACCAGGAAGCGACGACCAGGGCGACGATCACCGTCAGTACAACGTGCCGGACATACCGTGCCCGGTCCGGGCTGGCCCGCCAGGTCAGCACGGCCAGCGCCAGGATGCCCAGCGCCCCGAAAGCGATGAACAACCAGTACAACAGGATCGTCAGGCCGCCGATCAGGCCGGCCGGCAGCCAGTGCAGCCGGCCCCGCGGCGGGTCGCCGAACGTGGCTATCGCCCACGGGATGAAAATCTCCAGAGCCAAGATCTCATACGACTTTGACGCCAGCGAGAAGGACAGCAGCACCGGCAGGGTCAGTGCCAGGGCGATCGGGCCTGGTACCAGGTACCGCCATAGCAGATAGCCGGCGACCACCGCGAAGGACACGGTGATGGCCTCGGCCGGGCCGAGCAGCTTCCAGGCAGGCACATGGATCAGCGCGGAGGTGCGGCCCACCAGCCAGGGGAACAGCGGAGGGTAATTCGACGGCACCGACCGCACGACCTCGTCGGCGCTGTGCCACGTGTGGGAGTAGGTGTTGGCCATGGCCGCCAGCCGGCCCGCGTCACTGACCAGCCCGCCGAATCCGTAGGGGGTGCCGTGCAGCGCCACCCGCAGCGTGAACGCCACCCACCCGCCCAACAGCCCGGCCCCGATGCCGCTGGCCAGGTCGGCAGGCACCCGCCGCGAGACGACACCGGCCACGGCAACGCCGGCGATCAGCACCACGACCGGGATCATCGCCACCCGCAGCAGGAACGGGTCCGCGGGACCCAGCGCGGCCGCCCCGAAGGCCACGGGCAGGCAGACAACCCAGGTCACCAGCGCCGCCAGCGACGGGCTAACCCTCGCGAAAAGTCCGCCAGTGCCCTGGGCAGCTTCGGCGGACTCGGAGTCGCGAGGGAACGCCTCGGACTCTCCGGTAACTGTCTGCACGATTCCATCCGTGGGTATGCTCACCCTGATTTCACCCGACGGAGAGTGCACAGACCGCCCCGCCCTGATTCCGCTTGACGTTATCACTCAATGCTGAGCTATCGCTGGTGACCGAGCCACGAGGCGGTCACGTCGTTGTCACGGCAATGGTCACGAGAATAGGGAAGGTGCCCGGGCTTCTGCTAACGTCTGGGCGTGGTCAGAGGTTTCGCCGGCGCGTCGCGCCAGAGTTCCGCGCAGGATGCGCGAGCTGGCATTCCCGCTCAGGAGACGACAGGGGAAGCATCGAGGCGCCGCCTCTCCCGGTGGATGTGGCTTGCCGGCTCTGTCCTGGTGGCCGTCGTCTTGTTCTTCGTCTACCTGCGGTTGTCCAGAACGTACGCGGCTACCTCAGATGGCGCGGACCAGGCGCTGCAGGGCTGGGACATGTTGCACGGCAACTGGCTGCTGCGCGGCTGGACCCTCGGGGACGTGACCTATTACACGACCGAGGTTCCCGAGTACGCGCTGGTCGAGCTGTTCCGCGGCCTGCGCGCGGATGACGTGCACATCGCGGGGGCGATCACCTATACGCTGCTGGTGCTGGCGGCCGGGCTGCTGGCCAGGGGCCGTTCGACGGGGCGGGAAGGCCTGATCCGCTTCGCGGTGGCGGCGGGGATCATGATCGCGCCCCAGCTGGGGAACAACACGCACCTGGTGCTCTCCCAGCCCGATCATCTGGGCACCGCGCTCCCGCTGCTGCTGATGTTCTTGATGCTGGACCGGGCGCCGCGGCGCTGGTACGTACCGGCCGCGGCCGGCGCGGTGCTCACCTGGGTGGTGATCGCGGACCGGGTGGCCCTGCTCACCGCGGCCGTGCCGCTCGCCGTCGTGTGCGCCGCCCGCGTCCTGTTCGCGATGCTCAGGCACCGCAAGCCCCTGGCCTCCCAGTGGTACGAACTGTCCCTGGTGGCGGCGAGTGTCGTGTCGTTCGCGGTGGCAGAGCTAGCCGTGCGGCTGATCAGCGTCCTGCACGGGTACGGGGTCACTCCGGTGGCATCGGCGAAGCTGGCACCGGCGCACCACCTTCCGCACGCCGTCAAGGTGGCAGTCCAGGGAATCGTCAACATGTACGGCGCCGACTTCGTGCACCTGACGAACAACGCTCCGTTCGGTCCCCAGCTGGGGGGCCTGCCGGTGGTCGTCGGGGTCGCCCTGGCGGCGGTGCACCTGGTCGGCCTGGCGCTGGCGGTGTTTGGCTTCTTCCGCGCGTTCCGGTACTTCTTCGACCCCGGCGACCTGGTCTCCCCGGTCCTGGCCACGGCGATCGTCGTCAACATCGCCGCCTACGTGCCCAGCATCATTTCCGCTGGGATATGGGACGCCAGGGAGATCGTGGCCGTACTGCCGTTCGGCGCTGTCCTGGCCGGGCGCATGGTGCCGCCACAGCTGGCAGGGCTGCCGCGGCGGATCAAGCCGGCCCTTGCGTGTGCGTCGGCGGGCGTGCTGGCCTGCTACCTGGCCGGGCTTGGCTACGGCGCCGCGCAGTCCCCGGTGGCGGACAACGAGCAGGCGGTCATTCCCTGGCTCGAGGCACATCACCTCACCAGCGGGCTGGGCACCTACGTCGAGGCCAACCTCATCACGATGGACAGCGGGGGCCGCGTCGCGATCAGGGAAGTAGCATGGCGGTCTTTCGGGGATACGCAGCGGTCCTTCGAGTCGAAGGCATCCTGGTACGACCCCCGGCAAAGTTATGCCAACTTCGTCCTGACCAACAGCGCCGAGCACTGGGGCATGGACGGCGGCTTTGGTCGCCAGATCGGCCAGATCCCGCGTAGCGCCATCGCGGCGCTGCACGCCGGGCCGCCCGCGCATGTCTATCACTACAAGACGTTCACCATCATGGTCTGGAACCACAATCTCCTGGAGAACCTCGGCAAGACCCCGTCTGTCGATCCTGGCCAGGTTCCCTGCACCCGCAACTGCGCGTAGCCGGTATCTGCTAACGTCTGTGCGTGCTTAAAGGTTTCGCCGGTACGTCGGGGGAGAGTTCCGCCGAGGACCTTGGAGTTGGCGGTCCCGCCAGGGAGATGGCCGAGGACGAGTCCAGGCGGCGGCGTGCCCGGTGGGCGTGGGTCGGCGGGCTGGCCGCGCTGGCCCTCGTCTTGTTCTTTATCTACCTGCGGTTGTCCAGGACGTATGCGGCTACCTCAGATGGCGCGGACCAGGCGCTGCAGGGCTGGGACATGCTGCACGGCAACTGGCTGCTGCGCGGCTGGACCATCGCGGACGTCACGTATTACACGACCGAGGTTCCCGAATACGCGATCATCGAGGCGTTCCGCGGCCTGCGCGCGGATGACGTGCATATCGCGGGTGCCGCCACCTATACGCTGCTGGTGCTGACGGCCGGCCTGCTGGCCAGGGGCCGTTCGAAGGGGCGGGAAGGGCTGATCCGCTTCGCGCTGGCCGCCGGGATCATGATCGCGCCGCAGTTTGGCAACGCCACGCACCTGCTGCTGTCGCAGCCCGACCACCTGGGCACATCGCTGCCAGTGCTGCTGGTGTTCTTGATGCTAGACCGCGCGCCGCGGCGCTGGTACATCCCGGTGGCGGCCGGGGTGGCGCTGACCTGGATAGTGATCGGCGACCGGGTTGCCCTGCTGACCGCGGCCGCGCCGCTCGCCGTCGTGTGCGCCGCCCGTGTCCTGTTCGCGATGCTCAGGCATCGCAAGTCGCTGGCCTCCCAGTGGTACGAACTGTCCCTGGTGGCAGCGAGTGTCTTGTCGTTCGCCGCAGCCGAGCTGGCCGTGCGGCTGATCGGCGTCATGCACGGATACCAGATCACCCCGGTGCTGTCGGCCAGGATGGCCATGCTGCAGCTTCTCCCTGAGCACGTCCAGGCGACGGTCGGGGGCATCCGCAACATGTACGGCGCCGACTTCATCCACATATCGCAGAACTCGCTGTTCGGTCCGCAGCTGGGGGGCCTGCCGCTGTCCGTCGGGGTCGCCCTCGCCGCGTTGCACTTCGTCGGCCTGGCGCTGGCGGTGTGGGGCTTTTTCCGCGCGTTCCGGTACTTCTTCGACCCCGCCGACCTGGTCTCCCCGGTCCTGGCCACGGGGATCGTCATCAACGTCGCCGCCTACGTGCCCAGCGTCGTGTCCGTCAGGATATGGGACGCCAGGGAGATCGTGGCCGTGCTGCCGTTCGGCGCCGTCCTGGCGGGGCGCATGGTTCCCGGGACGCTGGCCAGGCTGCCGCGGCCGGCCAAGCCAGCGCTGGCGTGCGCGGCGGCAGCCGTCCTTGCCTGCTATCTGGCCGGGCTTGGCTTCGGGGCGGCCCAGTCGCCGCAGGCGGACAACGTGCAGGCGGTCATTCCCTGGCTGGAGGCGCACCACCTCACCAGCGGGCTGGGCCTCTACCCCGAGGCGAACCTCATCGTGATGGACAGCGGGGGCCGGGTCGCGATCAGGGATGTGGTGTGGCAGTCCACCGGCAATCATGCGCGCGCTTTCGAATCAAAGACGTCCTGGTATGACCCTCGGCAAAGCTACGCCAACTTCGTCCTCACCAACAGCGCCGACCAGTATGGCATGGACGGCGGCGGCCCGGGTCGCCTGGCCTCTATGATCCCGCGCAGCGCCATCGCGGCGCTGCATGCCGGGCCGCCCGCGCACGTCTACCATTACAAGTGGTTCACCATCATGGTCTGGAACCACAATCTGCTGAACGACCTGACCGGTAAGCCGACTAGCCAGTCCGGCAAGATCTGTGCCAGCGACTGCGTATAGCCGCTACCGGGTGATATTCCGGCAGGGGAACGTCCAGGGCCTCCTGTAAACCGTCTCGTGGATCTCCCCTGTCGGGGAGTGCGCGCAGTCGCGTTCCCACTTGGCAGCTATCGGCGCCCATGTCCATGCAGTCGTGGTGCGCAGGCCCGTGTACCGGAAGTCCACCGCCCAGGTGGTCGCGAGGAAGACGACGAGCACAGTGACCGCCGTCACGGATTTCAGGCCCGCCCCCCGCCGTCGGTGATCGTGAGCACGTGACCGCAGGGCGTGATCCGCCCCTACGATCAGGGCGGACACGATCAGGAAGTAAGCCATGACCGTGTACCGGGTGCCGTCCGCCCGCGTGGGAAGCACCAGGTCGATGGCCGGTGCCGGGTTGATGGTGACGCTGACCACCGAGAAGATGAAGCCGACTGCAACGGCGGTCACCACGAACAGCCGTGCCCCCGGCTGGGTGATGAGGATCAGGCCGAAGCTGACGGCGAGTATGACGGCCGCGATCGCGGTGGCCCCGTTTGCTCCGGCGAACGACCGTAGCCACCACGACGTGTGCCAGCCGAGCGACGGCAGCAGCACGGCGTGGCCGTAGAAGGCGAGCACCTGGCCGGGCGGCGTCAGGCTGTGGTCAAGCCGGGACTGGCCGTGCAGTGCAAGGCGAATAACGACAGCCGCCTGCACCAGGCAGCCGGCCAGCCAGCCCGCGGTCACCGCGTGCTCCCGGGGGCGGCGCAGCGCGTACAGTCGCGCGACGAGCAGCGGTGCGAGCAGCACAGCCAGGATATTGGAAGCCATCGTGAGGAACCCGACCGCCGCGGCCGCCGCCATCGCGGGCCGTGTCCGCGGCCGCCACAGCACCGCCCAGAACAAGACAGGCAGCAGGTACCAGGGCGTCTCTACCCCGCTGCCGATGAGTTCCATCGGCGCGATGGGAAGCAGCACCAGGGCCACGGCGAGGAGGGCGCGCAGCTTCACCGACTCGATGTGGCCGGCGCTCGCGTGGAAGATGAACAGGGCGCCGCCCGCCGCAACGACGGCGCCGGCCACCGCGAACGCCAGGGCCGCGTCAGTCAGCGGCAGATAGCTCACGACCTGCGCGATAAAGCGCGGCAGAACCTGCACGTACCCGCCGTAGTCGCCCCAGTGCCAGGGACGCTGGATCGCCTGGGCGAGGAACCAGAAGTAGTCGTCGCCAAAGATGGTGCGCCACGCCGGGCGCCCGGGAACGCGCAGCAGAAGCACCCACGCGCCGAGGGCGACGGCCGCGATCTGCACAGCCGCGGCCATGCCGCGGTGAACCCATGTCCGGGGCGCCGGCTCCGGCGCGAGGGGAAACAACGCGCGGAGCGCCCCATGGATGCCTTCGGCGGTCGCCTTCTCCGCCGTCACGGCCTCGGCGACCTGGTTAGGGTCCCTCGTCTCCGGGATCACCACATGTCGCCTTTCCTCCCCGGGGACGGATCATCGTCCGAATACAGCAACGCCGCTAGACAGTACCACTCATCGCCATGGGCTTCGGGTACTTGCGGACGGACTATCCCGGGAAGAAAACACCTGGGCGCCGGTCGCGGGGCAGGGCACCCGCCGTTACTGCTAGCGTGTGGGCCGTGGCAAGAAGACGGGCTGATGCCGGCGAGATCCGGTCGTGATGGAAGAGCTGGGTATCGAGGGTGCCTGGGCGTTCACCCCGCAGGTGCACCACGACGACCGGGGAGCCTTCCTCGAGGCGTTCCGGGGCGGCGAGTTCGCCGCCGATCTCGGGTACCGGCTGGAAGTCGGGCAGGTCAACTGCTCGGTGTCCCGGCGCGGCGTGATCCGCGGGATCCACTATGCGGACGTGCCGCCGGGGCAGGCCAAGTACGTCACCTGCGTCCGCGGCGCCATCCTCGACGTGGTGGTGGACCTGCGGGCCGGGTCTCCCGGCTTCGGGAAATGGGAGGCGGTACGGCTGGATGAGGACAGCCGCCGGGCGGTTTTCCTCGCCGAGGGTCTCGGGCACGGGTTCATGGCGCTGACTGATGAAGCGACCGTGCTCTACCTGTGCTCGACGCCGTACGCGCCCGGCCGCGAACACGGCATCAACCCGCTGGACCCGGCGATCGGGATCGGCTGGCCGCTGGAGACGACGGACC
>Ga0335073_10009277_pt1 | contig 13806 bp, 14 predicted proteins | sample Lox_Sample_22_FD_207093 | JGI IMG/M metagenome (GOLD analysis project Ga0335073, IMG submission 207093) | Soil microbial communities from Loxahatchee National Wildlife Refuge, Florida, United States - Lox_Sample_2.2 | ecosystem: Environmental > Terrestrial > Soil > Wetlands | place: USA... | reverse complement strand
CACGCAGGACGGAAAGAACGTCATCACGGCGATGGCGATCAGCTCGGTGCGGCCGTCGTATCCGAACAGCCGCGCAATGACGGGAATCAGGCAGACGACGGGAGTGGAGCTCAGCAGCAGCACCAGGGGCGTGGTCATGCCGGCCAGCGCCGCCGAAGCCCATGCCGCCACCGCCAGCAGCACCCCGGCGAGCAGCCCCAGGCCCAGGCCCGCCAGGGCAAAGACCAGAGTGTGCAGGGCCGGCAGCAGGTAGGCGCCGGGGAAGCGCAGCAGATCGCCGGCCACGGCGGCCGGAGGCACGAGCACGATGCTGTTGTAGCCGGCGGCCTTCACCCACGCCTGCCAGAGCAGCAGCAGCAGCAATACGGGCCAGAGATCGAAGACCAGGCGCCTCACTCGCCGATCCTCCGGCGCGCTGCCCGCTCCCCCAGGGTCAGCAGGCCGTAGGCGCACAGGGTGACCGTGGCGATGACCGCGACCGTCGCCCACAGCAGCGGTATCTGGAAGTTCTGCATGCTGTTGAGCACCACGACGCCCAGCCCGGACGGCGCACCGAACCATTCGCCGACCACGGCCCCGAGCATCGCGGCGGCGGCCGCGACCTTCAGGCCGGTCACCACCTGCGGCACCGCGGCGACGGCTTCGAGCCGGGTCAGCCGCTGCCAGCGGCTCGCGCCCAGCGTGGTCAGCACCAGCTGCAGGCGCCGGCTCGCGCTGCGCAGGCCGGCCCCCGCGGCGGTATACAGCAGGAAGAAGACGGGAACGGCAGCCAGCGCGGCCGGCGTGTCCACCCGTCCGGCGGTGATGATCAGCACCGGGCCGAGGGCGATGACCGGCAGCGCGTTGACCAGCGCGGCCATCCGGTCCAGTCCTGCGCGCAGCAGCGGCACCAGGTGGGCGATGAGCGCGGCGGCCATGCCCAGGCAGATGCCGGCCGCGTAGCCGGCGGCGGCCGACCCCAGGGTTGCAGCCGCCGAGCGCAGCAGCAGTGCCCGTCGCGGACCGTCCGCGTAGACGCCGAGCACCTGGCTGAGGGCGGGAACGGTCCTGCCCAGCAGCCCGCCGCGGCCGGCTAGCTCCCACGCGCACAGCAGCAGCGCGCAGCCCACGGCCGCATGAACCAGGCTCCGCAGCCTCATGCGGACTCCAGGGCGGCGGTGAGCTCATCGACGAGGCGGTGGAATTCGGTGGTGCGCATCAGCGCGGCGGTCCGCGGCCGCGCGAACGGAACACGGATGTCCAGGCGCACGCGGCCGGGCCGCTGCGTAAGGACGAGGATGCGGTCGGCCAGGAGCACGGCTTCGTCCACGCCGTGCGTCACCAGCACCGTGGTCGGCCGGCCCTCCAGCCAGATCCGCTCCAGCTCGAAGTTCATCCTGCGCCGGGTCACGGCGTCGAGCGCGCCGAAGGGCTCATCGAGCAGCAGCAGCTTGGGCCGCAGCGCCAGCGCCCTGGCGATCGCAACCCGCTGCCGCATCCCGCCGGAGAGCTCCGCCGGGCGGGCGTGCTCGAAGCCCTCGAGGCCGGCCAGAGCGATCAGCCCGGCGATGCGCTGCGGGTCCGCCGCGAGGCCTGCGATCTCGAAGGGCAGGCGCAGATTCCCCGCCACCGTCCGCCACGGCAGCAGCGCATGCTCCTGGAAGGCGATTCCCAGCGAGTGCTGGACCTGCAGCTCCCGCGGCGGCTGCCCGTTGATCCGCACCTCGCCCGTGGTGGGCTCCATCAGGCCGGCCAGCAGCCGCAGCACCGTGCTCTTGCCGCTTCCGGAGGCGCCGATCAGGGCCACGAACTCACCATCGCCCACCTGCACGTCGAGGGGACCTAGGGCCAGGAAGGGCTGCCGGCGGCCGGCGCCGGTCCGGCGCAGGAAGGACTGGGTGACGGCGCGTAGGGCGAGCGCTGCCATCCTCAGCGGATCGCCTCGGCCGGCGGCGGTTCCGATCGAGTCATCGGGCCGACCGCCCGACGGCCCGGTACGCCTCCTCCAGCAGGCTCATGTCGCGCAGCCGTTGCGGCGGGGGAAGCGGCGGCCGGCCGGTGAGCCGGGCGATCGAATACATGGTGCCGGCAAGCGCCCGTGCGCTGAACCAGAAGGGGATCTGCGCACCCGGCTCCGTCTCCAGTGCCAGCTGCAGCCGATTGAGGGTGGTCTGCTGTGCCAGGTCCAGCCCCAGATCGGCTCCGTAACGCTCGACGGCCAACCGGGCGCCGTAGGCGGGATCGGCCATGTTGGCGGCATGGCCGCGCAGCAGCGCGCCGAGAAAGCGCACCAGCTCGCTGCGGCGGCGCTGCAGCGTCCTGCGCTCGACGGCGAGCAGCGAGGCGCAGACGCGGTAGCCGAGATCGTACAGGCGGGTGACGATGAAATCGGTGCCCTGACGCAGGCCCATGCGCGCGAGGCTCTGCGGCTGGTTGGTCACGAAGCAGACGTAGGCATCGCCGGCACCCTCGAGCAGGGGTTCAGGGGAGAAGCCGACCGGAACCATGGTGTAGTTCTCTGCGAGCCCGTTGATCCGGAACAGCGCCTGCAGCATAGCGCGTTCATTCGGCCCCTGTACCAGGAAGCGCTTGCCCACCAGGTCCGCGGGGGTGCGCACCGGATGCGCCGGCAGGGAGATGAGGCCGGCCGGTCCCACCGGGAACAGGGAGGCAATGATCTGCAGGTCGTTTCCCTGGTTGAGCGCGTCGCAGAAGGGCAGCCACTCGGAGTCGCCGAAATCCGCCTCCCCTGCGGCGATCTCCAGCACGGGCGGGGGGGAGTTGGGACCTCCCGGCAGGTAGCTGAACCGAAGTCCGGCATCCGCCATGTAGCCCCGGTCGAGGGCCACCCACAGATCGGCATATTCGACATCCGGGATCCAGCCCAGCGACATGGTGAGTTCGCCGGGCCGACGGCGGTGGCAGCCGACGGGCAACACGGCGGCGGCGGCCGCCATGACGCCGAGCCGCAGCAAGCCGCGGCGGTGCAGGCGCCCCGACCCGGTGCCGGCCGCGCGCAGCAGCGGCGTTTTCACCCGCGACGGGGGCGGCTTATGCTGGAGGAAGGCGCCGCGCAGTCCATGCCACGGATGGTACACGCGCAGGTGCGCGCGCGGGGGTGGGCGATGGCCGGGCAGTCAAGGAGTGGAACGTGACCAGGAATTATCAGAGCGACGACGCATGGAGCCGCGCGACCACGGTGAACGGCTTTGCGGTCGATGAGCTGCGTTCCGTGCTGCAGAAGTCCATCCGGCGCGGACGGGTGGAGGAGGCGGCGCTGGCGGCCTATGAGCTGTTCGCCAACGGGGCGCAGACCGAGGAGCTGCTGTGGCGCAGGCTGGAGATCATCGCCGCGGAGGACGTGGGCTTCGGCCTGGTCAATGCGCCGGCACTCATCGAGTCGCTGTACGCGCAGGCAACCCGCATGGCGGATCGGGGCGACCGCTGGATCTACTGTGCGCATGCGGTGCGGCTGCTGGCCACCGCCCCGAAGGACAACATGTCGATGGAGCTGGCGGGGTGGACGCAGGCGGTGATGGAGCGCGGCGAGCGCCGGCCGGTGGTGGAAGACTACATGATCGATCTGCACACCCGCCGCGGGGCGCAGATGGGCCGGGACATGGCGCACTGGTGGAACGAGGGAGCCCGGCTGCACAATCGCATCCCCGGGTACGATCCCAAGTGGGGCGACTACCTGCGGCAACTGGCGGGCACCGCTCCCCGGGAGCCGGATCCCGGATGAGGCTGGTCCGACCGGGCGTCGCCGTGAACCGGGTGCGTCCGCTCCTCATCACCGGGCGCCCGGCAACCGCGCACGCGCCGCCCGGTCCCCATGGCGCAGGCGTTCCCGTGCTCCATCGAGCAGCGCGCACAGCGACGCCGTCGCGTCGATGATGCCCGGTCCCATGCGGCTCAGCCCCTGGTCCTCGAACGCCAGCAGGTTGCCGTCGCGCACGGCCGTGAGCTGCGGCCAGCGCCGCCAGGGCGCCAGCCAGCTCATGCCCGCGCCGGGCGGGGCGGCGGCCACGATGGCCTCGGGATTGCGCTCCAGCACCGCCTCCACCTGCACGGCGGGCGACAGTTCCGGCAGGTCGGCGAAGATGTTGCGTGCCCCGCAGACGCCGAGCGCATCGGACATCAGCTGCGGGCCGCCGATGGTGTAGAGGGGCTGGTCCCAGGTCTCGAGCAGCACGCGCACCGGCATGAGCCGCGCGTACCGGCGGCGCAGATCGGAGATGCGCGCCGCGGCCGCTGCGGCCGCCGCGTCGGCGGGCCCGGGGGTGCCTGCGAGCCTGCCCAGGCGCTCCAGCGCCGGCGGGATGTCGTCCAGGTGATTGAGCCGCTGCCGGTACAGGGGAATGCCGAGCGCGGCGATGCGCGCCAGCTGGGCCGCGCTGTTGCCGCCCGGCCAGGCCACCACGACGTCCGGATGCAGCGCCAGCAGCCGCTCCAGGTCGACGGCCGTGCTGTCGCCGATGCGCGGCAGGCGGCGCGCCGCGGCCGGCTCATCCGCATACTCCACCGTGGCGACGATGCGCGCACCGGCCCCCGCTGCAAACAGCATCGCGGTGATGCCGGGGGAGAGTGCGACGATGCGCGCGGCGGGAGCCGGCAGCGACAGCTCCTGCCCCGTGTCGTCGGTGAGCTGCAGTGCCGCGGCCCGCGGGCAGGGCGCCAAGGCCAGCGCCAGAACCAGGGCCGATGCCGTGGGCGCCGCCCGGCCGGCGCGCCGACACCGCGGGAACAGGAACGGGAACGGCCGGGAGATTGGCATGGCCGGATGATAGGGTGGGCCGGGCCGTGTTCCCACCATACGCCGGCAGCCGGGCGTGCTGCGGGGACGGGCAGCGCAGCCGCATCCGCGCCGCACTGCGTGCCCGCTATAATCCGCGCAATGAGCTCAAAGGCCGTGTTCCTCGACTTCGCCACCGTCAGCAACGGCGACCTGGATCCGGGCGCACTGCGCGCCGTGCTGCCGCAGCTCACACTGCACGACTTCACGCCCGATGCGCGCATCGGGGAGCGCATGGCCGGCAGCGAGATGCTGCTGCTGAACAAGCTGCAGATCACGCGCGAGCTCATGGTCGCCAATCCGCAGCTGCGGCTCATCGCGGTCTCGGCCACCGGCACCAACAACATCGACCTGCAGGCCGCGCGCGAGCGCGGCATCGCGGTGTGCAACGTGCGCGACTACTGCACCCGCTCGGTGATGCAGCACGTGCTGGCGGTGATCCTGGAGCACACCCACCGGCTGCGGCAGTACCGCGAGCTGGCGCTGGCCTCATGGAGCCGCAGCGCGCAGTTCACCATGCTGGACTACCCCATCCGCGAGCTGTGCGGCAGGACGCTCGGGATCATCGGCTACGGCACGCTGGGGCGCGCGGTTGCCCAGGCCGCCCAGGCCGCCTTCGACATGCGCATCCTGGTGGCGGCACGCCCGGGCACGGCCGGAGCCTCGGGACGCGTGGACCTGGACACGCTGCTGTCGCAGTCGGATGTGGTGAGCCTGCACTGCCCGCTCACGGCGCAGACACTCAACCTGATCGGGGAGCGGGAGCTCGCGCTCATGAAGCCGGACGCGCTGCTGGTGAACACGGCGCGCGGCGGGCTGATCGACTCCGCGGCCCTGGCGCGGGCCCTCGCCGAACGGCGCATCGCCGGCGCCGCCATCGACGTGCTGCCGCAGGAGCCGCCGCTGGAGGGCAACCCGCTGCTCGATGCCGCCTTGCCCAACCTCCTCGTGACCCCGCACGTGGCCTGGGCGGCGCGCGAGGCGCGCCAACGCTGCCTCGACGAGATGGCGGCCAACATCGCGGAGTTCCTGCGGGGCGGCACGCGCAACCGCGTGGTGTAGGAAGCGGCCCTGAGAAAGCCCATCGATGCCTCGGCCGCGGCCATCATGGTGCTGCTGTGCCTGACCTGGGGCCTGCAGCAGGTGGCCATCAAGGCCGCCGGCGCCGACGTGCCGCCGGTGCTGCAGGTGGCGCTGCGCTCGGGCGGCTCGGGACTGCTGGTGTGGCTGTTCAGCCGGATCGTGTCCCGCGAGCGCTGGCTGCCGGGTCTCGCCGGCCCGGGTCTCGTGGCCGGCCTGCTGTTCGCCGGGGAGTTCCTGTTCATCGCCGAGGGACTGCGCGTCACCACCGCCTCGCACATGGTGGTGTTCCTCTACACCGCACCGGTGTTCGCGGCCATGGGACTGCACCTGGCGCTGCCCGAGGAGAGGCTGGCAAAGCCGCAGTGGGCCGGCATCGCGCTGGCCTTCCTCGGGGTCGCCGTCACCTTCTTCAGGCCGCGCGGCAGCGCGGCCGCACCAGCCTCCGCCGCCGCCCTGGCGGGCGACCTCATGGGCGTATGCGCGGGTGCGGCCTGGGGTCTGTCGACGGTCGCCATCCGCGTGAGCCGCCTGAGCGAGGCACCGGCGGCGCAGACACTGTTCCTGCAGCTGGCCGTGGCGTTCGCGCTGCTGCTGCCGGTCGCCGTGCTCACCGGCGAAGCCCGCTTTCACGGCACGCTGCTGGCGTGGAGCAGCCTCGGGTTCCAGACCGTCGTCGTCTCGTTCGCGAGCTACCTGGCGTGGTTCCAGCTGCTGCGCCGGTACCTGGCCGCGCGCCTGGGGGTGCTGTCGTTCATGACGCCGCTGTTCGGGGTGGCCGCCGGGGCGCTGCTGCTGCACGAACCTCTCGACCGCTCCTTCCTCAGCGGCGCCGCGCTGGTGCTGCTGGGGCTGCTGGTGGTCAATGGGCAACGCTTTCCAGCACCCCCGCCACCGCGTGGATGACCGCGGCGATGCGCACCGCGCTCTGCACCGCCTCGCGCGGCAGCCCGTGCTGGCGCAGCGCCCGCTCATGCGAGGCCACGCAGGCGCCGCAGCCGTTGATGGCCGACACGGCGAGCGAGAGCAGTTCGAAATCCTGCCGGTCGATGCCCGGGTTGGCGATGACGTTCATGCGCAGCCGCGCCGGCAGGGTCTGGTACTCGGCGTCCTCCACCAGGTGCAGGAAGCGGTAGTAGATGTTGTTCATGCCCATCACGGCGGCGGCGGCATGGGCGCCGTTCAGCTCCGCGTCGGACAGATGGGTGCGCGCAAGGACTTCGATGTCACGCGCCAGCGGCACGTGCCGCGAAGCAATGGCAGCGGCCAGCGCCACCGCCCAGGCCTGCTTGTCGGTGAGGCCGGGCGCGCCCGTGGGGCCCAGCACCGATCCCAGGTTCAGCTTCAGGTCGCGCGCATACTCGGGCAGGCGCTCGCGGATGGTGTCCAGGGTGATCATGTTCCCTCCTTCAGAATCGTCTGCGGGCCGGGGCCGGCACTCGCTGCGGATTGCCACCGGCGCCGGCGCCGGTGGCCGGCCGCCTCATGCGGCCTGCAGCGTCTGGTCGCCCGGCTTCCAGTTGCAGGGACAGAGCTCGTCGGTCTGCAGCGCATCGAGCACGCGCAGCACCTCCTGCGGGCTGCGGCCGACGTTCAGGTCGGTCACGTAGACGAAGCGCACCACGCCCTGCGGGTCGACGATGTAGGTCGCCCGCTGCGCAACGCCGGCCTCGGGATCGAGGATACCCAGCGCCGTGGTCAGCTCGCGCTTCACGTCGGCCAGCATCGGGAAGGGGAGGTCCTTCAGCTCGGCCTTGTCGCGCTGCCAGGCCAGGTGGACGTACTCGCTGTCGATGCTGCAGCCGAGCAGCTGGGCATCGCGTGCCCGGAACTCCTGCTCCAGGCGGCCGAAGGCGGCGATCTCGGTCGGGCACACGAAGGTGAAGTCCTTGGGCCAGAAGAACAGCACGCGCCACTTGCCGGCGTGCGTGCCGGCGTCGATGGTCTGGAAGGCCCGGGCCGGATCGCCGGAGACGACACCGGTCAGGCGGTACTGCGGAAACTGCTTGCCTACACCCAACATCTGCTTGCTCCTGAAACGGGGTTGACTGGGGTACGGGGGCATCATCGGGCCCGGCAAGGCCGTTTACAAATCGATTGACTTGATCATTTCGATAGACGGCATATATTAATCTCCATGACCGACATCAAGCTCAAGGACCTGCGCTACCTGGTCGCCGTGGCCGACACGCGCCACTTCGGCCGCGCCGCCCGGCGCTGCTTTGTCAGCCAGCCCACCTTGTCGGCGCAGCTGAAGAAGCTCGAGGACCACCTGGGCGTGCAGCTCATCGAGCGCCATCCCCGCCGCGTCACGCTCAGCGCGGCGGGCGAGCAGATCGTGGAGCGCGCGCGCCGCATCGCCGAGTGCAGCGACGAGATCGTCGCCCTGGCGCAGGAGCACCGCGACCCGCTGGCCGGGCGGCTGCGGGTGGCGCTGCTGCCGACCATCGGGCCGTACGTGCTGCCGCAGGTGATCCCCGCGGTGCGCAAGGCGATGCCGCGCCTGGAGCTGCTGCTGTACGAGTACCGCACCGAGCCCATGCTGGCGATGCTGCACGCCGGGGAGATCGACCTCGGCGTGCTGGCGCTGCCGGTGCCGCTCGAGGGCCTGGCGGCACGCACCCTGTACGAGGAGCCCTTCACCGTGGCGCTGCCGGCGCGGCATCCGCTGGCCGCGCAGGACGGCGTGCGCGTGCGCGATCTCGCGCAGGAGAACCTGCTGCTGCTGGAGGAGGGGCATTGCCTGCGGGATCAGGCGCTGGAGGTCTGCGGGCGCATCGCCCGGGAGAAGCAGGACTTCCGCGCCACGAGCCTCGAGACGCTGCGGCAGATGGTGGCCTCGGGCGCCGGCATCACGCTGATGCCGCAGCTCGCCACGCGCGGCGCCTACGGCCAGGCGCGCGGAGTGGAGATCCGGCCGCTCAGGCCTGCGCCCTCGCGGCGCATCGGTGCGCTGTGGCGCCGCACCTCGGCGCGGCAGGCCGCAATCGGGGTGTTCTGCGACGTCATGGCCGCCAAAGCGGCTCTGGCATAATGACCGCCAGCACCATGGCCGCAGCCCGGAGCCGACCGATGCCCGCCGCACCCCTCGTCCGCGCCCCGCTGTCAGCCCGGGATCGGTTGCCGGGCGTCGTGCGGCCACCGGGAAGCTGAACGGGTGGCGGCGTCGGACCAGCCGCAGGCGGCGGGCGCCGACCATGTCACGCCCTACGACCGGTTCGCCTGGAGCGACACCGAGGTCGAGGGGCTGCTGGCAGCCGGCGCCCATGCCGATGAGCTGTGTGCGTTCTTCGGGCCGGAGGAATACCGCGCGCTGACCGTGCTGGCCCGTGCCGCGCGCGCCGGTCGGACGCGTGCGCGCGGCGGCGGTGCCCGCGGCCCGGCGATGCGCGTGCTCATCGTCCCCGGCGTCATGGGCTCGCAGCTGGGGCTGCCGCGGCCGCCGCCGCTGCCGCCGGACCTGCTGTGGCTGGATCCGGCCGACATCGCCGCCGGGCGGCTGCTGCGGCTGAAGGTGGCCACCACCGGCAGGATCCGGCCGCTGGGCGTGGTGCTGTACTCCTACCTGCGGTTGAAGCTGCACCTGCGCGCCGCGGGCTTCGACGCCGTCTTCCATGACTATGACTGGCGGCTGGGCGTGGACGAGCTCGGCTGCCAGCTGGCGCAGCGCCTGGCGGCCGAACCGGGCGAGCAGGCGCTGGTGGGCCACAGCATGGGAGGCCTGGTGTGCCGCGCGGCGCTGGCGCTGCCGGGGGCGGCGCGCGTGCGCCGGGTGGTGCTGCTGGGCGCGCCCAATGCCGGCTCCTTTGCCTGCGTGCAGGCCCTGCGCGGCACCTACCCGGTGGTGCGCAAGCTCGCGCGGCTGGACCTGCGCAACAGCGCCGAACACCTCGCCGGCGCGGTGTTCTCGAGCTTCCCCAGCCTCTACCACCTGCTGCCGGTGGATGCCGGCCGGCTCGACCTGCTGGACCCGGATGCCTGGCCCCGCTCGGGGCCGCAGCCGCAGCCGGAGCTGCTGCACGCCGCGCGCGCGCTGCAGGACCGCCTCGCACCGGCGGATGCGCGCTTCGCCGCGGTCATCGGCGTGGGCCGCGACACCATCACCGGCGTGAGCCGCCGCGGCGATGACTTCCTCTACACCGTGACCCGCCTCGGCGACGGCACCGTGCCGGTCGCCAGCGCGCAGCTGCCCGGCGCGCGCATGTACTACGCGCGGGTGGCGCACGGGGAGCTCACGCGCAATGCGGTGGTGGCCCGGGCGGTGGCGGACCTGCTGCACGCCGGCCGCACCCGGCGCCTGGCGCGGCGCTGGACGCCGCGCAGCCGTGCCGTGGGGCACATCACCGACCGGCAGCTGCGCGCCACGCAGCTGGAGAAGGTGGACTTCGCGCTGCTCACGCCCGATGAGCGCCGCCGCTTCCTGGAGAGCCTGAACGAGCCGCCGTTGCTGCCCCTGAAGGTGCCGCGGCCGGCCACCGCCCGGCGCAGGGCGCCTGCCGCAGCCAGACGGTCGCGGCAAAAGCCACGCTTCAACTGACTCAGATCAGCGCAGGGTCGGTCCCGCTGATGCTGTCGGCCCCCGCCTCGACGATGCGGCGCTGGGCCAGCGCATTCGGCAGCACCTGGCCGGCATAGACCCGGCAGGTGGAGAGCTTCGCGGCGTAGAAGGCGCGGCGCGCTCCGGTGAGCTTGGTTGCGGACAGCTGCGCCGCGCGCGCCATGAGCCACCCGCCCAGCACATAGCCGCACAGCATCAGGTAGGGCACGGCCACTGCGGCTGCCCGCTCGGGCTCGGCGGACAGGCGCAGCAGCGCGGTGGTGGCGGCGGCGAGCTGCTCGAGGCCCTCCAGCGCCGCGATGCGTACCGCCTCGGCATCCGCGTCGGCCGCGCCTTGCGCCAGGCCGGCTCGCGCCTCGGCGATGAGCGCCGTCATGGCCGCACCGCCGTCGCGTCCCACCTTGCGCCCGATGAGGTCGTTGGCCTGGATGCCGGTGGTGCCCTCGTAGATGGCGGTGATGCGCACGTCGCGCAGGTACTGCGCCGCCCCGGTCTCCTCGATGAAGCCCATGCCCCCGTGCACCTGCATGCCGGTGGAGGCCACCTCGGTGCCGAGCTCGGTGCACCAGCCCTTGACGATGGGGATGAGCAGGTCGGCGCGCGCCTGCGCCGCCGTGCGCACGCCCTGCTCGGCGTGCTGCGTGGCCAGGTCCAGCTGGTACGCGGTGTACAGCGTGAGCGCACGCATGGCCTGCACCCGCGCCTTCATGCCGGCGAGCATGCGCTTCACGTCCGGGTGATTGATGATGGGCGCCGGCTCCGGGAAGCCGCGCGCGCGCCCCTGCAGCCGCGTGCGCGCCCAGCCCGCCGCCTGCTGAAACGCCGCCTCGCTCACACCGCAGCCCTGCAGCCCCACGCCCAACCGCGCGGCGTTCATCATGATGAACATGTACGGGAGCCCCTGGTTGGCCTGCCCGACCAGGTAGCCCACCGCCCCTTGCTGCTCGCCGAAGGCCATGACGCAGGTGGGACTGGCGTGGATGCCGAGCTTGTGCTCGATGGACAGGCAGCGCACCTCGTTGCGCTCGCCGAGGGAGCCGTCGGCATCGACCAGCCGCTTCGGCACGAGGAACAGCGAGATGCCCCGCGTACCCTGCGGCGCACCCTCGATGCGCGCCAGCACCAGGTGGATGATGTTGTCGGTGAAGTCGTGCTCGCCCCAGGTGATGAAGATCTTCTGGCCGAAGAGGCGGTAGTGGTCCCCCTCGGGCACGGCGCGGGTGCGGATCAGGCCGAGGTCGGAGCCGGCCTGGGGCTCGGTGAGCACCATGGTGCCGGTCCACTCCCCGCTCACGATCTTCGGGAGGAACAGCCGGCGCAGCTCCGGCGAGGCGGCGATCTCCAGCGCATGCGCGGCCCCGAAGGCCAGCAGCGGGCAGAGCATGAAGGCGATGTTCGCCGAGGCCCAGGGCTCCTGCGCGGCGGTGGCCAGCATCTGCGGCGCGCCCTGCCCGCCCTGCCCGGTGGGGGCCGACAGCTGCGTCCAGCCCGCGTCGATGAACTTCCGGTAGGCGTCGCGGAAGCCCGCAGCACTGGTCACGCCCTGCTCGCTCCAGTGAGCACCCTCCTGGTCGCCGCTGCGGTTCAGCGGGGCCAGCACCTCCTCGGAGAAGCGCGCGGACTCGGCCAGCACGGCGTCGGCGAAATCCGCCGAGTACTCCCCATAGGCGGGGCAGCCCGCCAGGGCCTGCGCCCCGATCAGCTCGTGCAGGACGAAGGCCAGGTCTTCCAGCGGTGCGCGGTACATGGATCCTCCAGTGCCCGAACGGAGGCTCAGGCCGCGGCCTGCGCCAGCGCGGGCACGATGTTGGCGGTCAGGAAATCGACGAAGCGGGTCACGCGCGGATCGGCCGCCAGTGTAGCCGCGTACACCGCCGTCAGCGGCAACGCCTCCGGGAGCTTCCACCCGGGTAATACGGCGGTGAGCCGGCCGGTTGCCAGCCCCTGCCGGCACAGGAACTCCGGCAGCAGCCCCACCCCCAGGCCCGCCGCCGTGGCGGCGTGCAGCACCGCCGGATCATTGACCGCGAGCTTGGGAGACAGCGGCACTTCGGCGCGCTGCGCGCCGCGGGTCAGCAGCAGGCGCTGCTGGGGAGCGTGCACCTCGGGCATCAGCAGATCGTGGCCGCGCAGCTCATCGGGAGCGCGGGGCGTGCCGCGCGCCTGCAGGTAGGCGGGCGTTGCGCACAGCACGGCGGGAGGCACGCCCAGGAGGCGGCGCACCGTGCCCGCCTCCTCCCCGCCGCCGCAGCGGATGGCCACTTCGCACGATGCGCCGGGGACATCCGACAGCATCACTTCCAGTGGCACGTCCGGGAAGCTCTCGAGGAAGCGCGGCACCAGCGGCGCCAGCAGCACGCGCCCGTAGGTGGGATCGGCTGTCACCCGCAGCGGCCCGGTGGAGGGCGCCAACAGCCGGGCGACCTGCGCACGCGCAGCCTCGCTCTCCTGCACCAGGCGGCAGGCGTGGGGGTAGACGAGCTGGCCCGCCGCGGTCAACGCCAGGCGGCGGGTGGTGCGGGTCAGCAGCCGGGCCCCCAGCTGGCGTTCCAGGTCGGCCACGGCCCGGCTCACCGCCGCCTTGGGCACGCCCAGCGCCCGGGCAGCGGCGGAGAAGCCATTGAGGTCCACGACCTTGGCCAGCACTGCCAGCTGGGCGGGCATCCAGAACTGGTTCATCGCCGCTCCCCCGGGTGACTTTGCCGGTTATTGTTTCACTAATAGTCCATAGTTGCCAATTAGCTGCCAAAATTGAGGGGTATTGTTTCAGCGGCTAGCCACCGTTGGGCTTATAACCAACTCGTCACCGCGCCCGCCATGGCGGTTAGAATGCGCGCCCCTACCCTCATCTACCCCGCGGGAGACACCAATGAAGATCTCGATGTACACCATGTCCGTGGAAACCCTGGCGCCCATGCTGCGCAATCTGGTCAAGATCCTCGAGAAGGGTGAGGCCCACGCCGCGGCAAAGAAGTTCGACGCCGCCGTGCTGATCAACGCGCGCCTGGCGCCGGACATGTTCCCGCTGTCCAAGCAGGTCCAGATCGCCTGCGACGGGGCGAAGTTCGGCGTGGCGCGTCTGTCCGGCTCCGAGGCCCCGAAGTTCGAGGACAACGAGAAGAGCTTCGAGGAGCTGAAGACGCGCATCCAGCGCACCGTCGATTTCATCGCCAGCGTGGCCCCGGCGAGCTTCGAGGGGTCGGAGGACCGCGACATCAAGATCCCGATGCGCGATCGCACCCTGGAAATGAAGGGACTGCCCTACCTCAAGGGCTGGGTGCTGCCGAACGTCTTCTTCCACATCACCACCGCCTACGCCATCCTGCGCCACAACGGCGTGGACCTGGGCAAGGGCGACTACCTGGGATCCTGAATCGGGCGGCGGGCGCGGGCTCAT
>Ga0335073_10009275_pt1 | contig 13806 bp, 8 predicted proteins | sample Lox_Sample_22_FD_207093 | JGI IMG/M metagenome (GOLD analysis project Ga0335073, IMG submission 207093) | Soil microbial communities from Loxahatchee National Wildlife Refuge, Florida, United States - Lox_Sample_2.2 | ecosystem: Environmental > Terrestrial > Soil > Wetlands | place: USA: Florida... | reverse complement strand
ACAATTCGCAAATCGGAGATCCTGATTCGTAGTAGACCTTCTCCGTTTCGAGCTCTAACAACAGGCTCCCCTTGCCACAGGGATCCCCTTCCTCCTCGAGCCGCCGCACCACGGTCACCTTGGTGGTATTCCTACCGTCGGCCGTCCTGCCCGCCGGTGATCTGTCGGCATTTTGCAAGAACCACTTACTTCTTTGAGGTGCGTCCCGCTTCCTCTTTGCTCTCGTTGGCTCGCGAGATCACGTACGCGCGGATGGCATCGGCATCCCGGTGTGAAATCTCCGTCTTAAAAGAAACCATGCCTCCCTCCTGAAGCATCCCCGCGAGAACGATGTCGAACCACTGGTCGTTTGAAAGCGCAGACGAATAGCGCAAGTCGGGAAGCACTCCGCCGCTGACGGCCACATCACCATGGCAGCCGGAGCAGAAGCGCTGATAACGAGCCTTGCCTTTCGCGATGGTCGCAGGAGAGGCGGTGGATGGAGGAGGATTGAGCGGCGGCATCTCGATTGGCTGCGCGGGCTGCAAGGTCGCTTTGCCGCCCAGCTTGAAGGCGAGCATGCGGCCAATATTCTCCGTGTAAATCGGTTTTGACGCTTCCCCGGCGGCTAGCGGGACAACTCCGCCACGGCCCGCCAGAACGGCGACGTATTGTTCGCCGTTCGTTGTGTAGGAAATCGGGCCTGCCATCACACTCGTATCGGTAGGCGCGGACCAGAGTTCCTCGCCCGTGTCAGCGCGATAGGCTTCGAAATGTCCGTCGGCGGTACCTTCGAAGACCAGATTGCCGGCGGTGGAGAGGACGCCACCGTTCCATGGGTCCTCTCGCTTGACGGACCAGACTTCCTTTTGTCGCACGGGATCCCAGGCCACCAGGCGGCCGACGACGGATTTGAGGATGGCGCTCTTGATCGTCGGATCCTGTGGGAGTCCAGCGGCAACGAGATCGATGCCAAAGTTGTCGGCCAGAGATTCCCATTGAAATTCACGATCGAGTTTGTAAAGAAACCCGGCGTCTTGAATCGGGATGTACACAAGTCCTGTGAGCGGGCTGAACGACATGGGCTGCCAGTTGTGGGCCCCAGCGGGACCGGGGACGACTGGCATTGGATTCGCAACTGACGTGTATTGCGCGGCAGGATTTTCGATTGGCTTGCCGGTTTTCAAGTCGATGGCCCGCGCCCAATTGACAAAGGTGTAAGGTTCGGCGGAGATGAGCTGGCCAGTGGCGCGGTCGAGAACGTAGAAGAAGCCGTTTTTCGGTGCGTGGAGGAGAACTTTGCGCGGTTTGCCGCCAATCGAAAGATCGGCGAGGACCATCTGGGAATCGGAATCGTAATCGAACTCGTCGGAAGGATCTTCCTGGTAATGCCACACGTACTCGCCGGTGGTAGGCCGGAGAGCGACGATTGAGCAGGTGAAAAGGTTGTCGCCGCCGTGGGGACTGCGAGTTTTCGTGCTCCATGGGCTGCCGTTGCCCGTGCCGACGAAAAGAAGATCGAGCTCCGGGTCGTAGACAATGGAATCCCAGACCGTGCCGCCGCCCCCATGTTTCCACCACTCCCCCGTCCACGTTTGCGCAGCGTTCTCAAGAATCGGGCTCTCGAACGGCTTGGAAGGATCGCCGGGAACCGTATAAAAGCGCCAGACTAGCTTGCCTGTTTCGGCATCGTATGCAGAGACGTAACCGCGCACGCCCATTTCCGCGCCACCATTGCCAATGATAACCAGGCCCTTCACCACTCGCGGCGCGCCAGTAATCGTGTAGCGGAACTGCGGGTCGATGGTAAGCGTCTCCCATATCCGTTTTCCCGTCTTGGCATCGAGCGCGATCAGCCGGCCGTCGAGCGTACCGACAAACACCTTGCCTTCCCATAGAGCTACTCCGCGATTCACGACGTCGCAGCAGGCGTTCACATCCCATGTGGGCGCGACCTTTGGGTCGAAGGACCAGATTGGTGCGCCGGTGGCGGCATTCAGGGCGAACACTTTGCTCCAGGCAGAGGTGAAGTAAATGACACCGTCCACCACGAGCGGTGTGGCTTCCTGGCCGCGGCGCGTATCCAGATCGAAATGCCAAGAGAGTCCCAGTTGGTCGATGTTTTGATCGTTGATTTCCTTAAGCGGGCTGAAGCGTTGTTCGTTGTAGGTTCGCCCATAACTCATCCAGTTTCCTGGCTCGCGATCGGCATTCCTGAGCCGCGCATCGTCGACGTCTGCGGGTCTCCTTCGGTCACCCATTCTTGGAAAGTCATGTCGGGAGCATCCTGCAAACATGAAGAGCGCAAGAAAAATCGTCGCGACGAGCGAAGTGACTCCAGCAATCCTCATAGTTCGCGTCAACTCTTCCATATCTTTGCTCACCTAGGAGAAATTCGCGAAGCGTTTTTCATTTACGCAGTCGAGCGAGAGTCTACACCAGGAGAATCACGAGTGTTTAGGTTGTCGTGTAGGTTAGAGATGTCCTACCGGGATTGAGAATCGTCGGGATGCATCCCGGATCATGCCGGGAAGCGAGTGCTTGACAAGTTCGGCAAGATCGACGAAAAGTTCGATACGGACTGCATCATCGCAAATCAATTTCGAGCGGGGTTGGGGGCGAAGTGAGCAAAGCTGGGCAGCTTAAAATCGAAAAACTCGTCGCCATCGATACGCACGTTCATATCGAATCCGACGACGCCCATTCGGTGAACGAAGCCGCTCGCAAGTATTTCGGCGCCGCGGACGGCGCCCCGCGCGGCTCGGCCCTCGCCGAATATTATCGATCGCGAAATATCGGCTGCGTCGTCTTTTCCGTAGATGAGCGCCTGACCGGCAGAAAGCAGGTTCCGAACGAAGAGGTAGCTGCTTTCGCCTCCGAAAACAGCGACATCATGATCGCATTTGCGAGTGTGGATCCCACGCGCGGGCCCGAGGCCGTCAGCGAAGCTCGGCGCTTGATCGCTTCGGGAGGAATCCGCGGTTTCAAGCTGCACCCGCCCATCCAGCAATTTCATGCCAATGACCACGTCGCGTATCCGTTTTATGAAGTTCTCGCCGAAGCGCGCATGCCCGTGATTTTCCACACAGGACACAGTGGAATCGGCACTGGCATGCCCGGCGGAGGCGGAGTGCGGCTGAAATACGGCAATCCGATGGACATCGACGATGTCGCGGTCGACTTCCCTGATATGCCGATCATCATGGCCCACCCGTCGTTTCCATGGCAAGACGAAGCCATTTCAATCTGTTTGCACAAACCGCAGGTTTACATCGACCTGTCCGGATGGTCGCCGAAGTATTTTTCGCCGACGCTCATCCAGTACGCAAACACCCTGCTGAAACAGAAAATGCTGTTTGGTTCCGACTTCCCACTGATCACCCCGGACAGGTGGCTCGCCGATTTTGAAAGGATTGCAATTCGAGACGATGTTCGTCCGTTGATTCTCAAGCAGAATGCCATCCGCTTCCTGAGGTTGGATCAGACCAACTAGCCGCAATTTCTCATACCGTGCCACAACAGCAATATAGTTTGTCGATCCCGGGGCAGCGAGAATTCCGCAGGGTGCCATCGTGGAGCGGGACCATTTTCCTCCTGGGTGAGAGAATTTTCTGTCGCTGTACGCGGTTCCCGAGCGCACCTTGCCCTGCGCGTGACCTCAAGCAGCTAGTTGTCATGTATCAACGCGTTGTTCCGATCTTCGCACTCATGCGGCAAATCTCTCCTCCGCGGCAGCTGTTCAAATCAGAGCGAATTGTTGTTATCTCTGTTACCAATTCCGCTTCACTTTGTTACCGGGCAGCCTCATAAGTCCTTTGTACCAAGTAGCCCGGAATCGCATTAAGTTGAAGCGATCCCCGGCCACAAGGTCAACGAGGCAGGCAGTTTAGCTCGAAAATCCTCTATTTTTCGCGTCTAGGGCAGACGATTCCCTACTGTTCGTCTTCAGCACCTATGAGAGTAAGAGAGACTATTGCTTAGCTAGCCAAGAAGCGCAGCGTGGTCTGGGACGGTCGCCCAGCCGATCCGACGGAAGTGCACCTACATGCCGGCTTGCAATCTCCCCTTGCTTACCGAGGGCAGGCAATGTACCCTTGTATCGGTTACCGAGGACATAACTATGAGTAAGCCTTCCGATCTTGTTCAGGGAACTCTGGACATGCTGCTGCTGAAGATTCTAGCCCTGGAGCCGATGAATGGGTTCGCCGTCAGTCAGCGGCTAAAGCGGGTATCCGGCGACGTATTGCATGTAAGCGACGGGTCGCTCTACCCGGCTCTCCACAAACTGAAGCAAGAGGGGTGGATCACAGCAGAGTGGAAAACCTCTGAAAATGGTCGTCGAGCGAAATATTACTCGCTAACAAGGCTGGGAAGGCGACAACTCGAAAGGGAAGCAGAGAATTGGGGCAGGCTTTCGAGTGCAATTTCACGGGTGGTCAGACTCACAGAGGCCTGAGTGCTTCGAGTGGGCTAGGAGGCAACAATGCGACCCGAGCGTTGGTTCAGCAAATTGTCGTTTTGGTTGCCCTTGCTTCTGCATCGGCGGGAGGTGGATCAAGAACTGGATGACGAGATCCGATACCACATCGAAGCGAAAGCAGAAGAGAACATCGCCAAAGGAATGGCGCCGGAAGAAGCGAGACGCGACGCAGGAATCGAGCTTGGCGGTGCGGAGCAGGTCAAGGAAAGGGTCCGGTCGGTCCGTACAGGCGCATGGCTGGAAACGTTCCTCCAAGACGTCCGCTTCGGGCTGCACATGCTGCGCAAGAATCCAGGATTCACAGTCGTTGCGATTCTCACCCTCGCTCTCGGCATTGGGGCGAACACGGCGATTTTTTCCGTGGTGAACGGTGTGCTTCTGAATCCTCTGCCCTATCCAAATCCTGACCGTCTGGTTACGGTTGATGCGAGCAAGCCCAATTTTCCACGTGGGTCAATTTCTTATCCCAATTTCCTCGACTGGCATCGTATCAATCACTGCTTCTCATTTTTTGCTGTATCACGGCCGACCGGATACCTCCTCACTGGTGTTGGTTCTTCTGAGGAGCTCGGCGCGGCTGCAATTAGTTCGGATTTCTTTCCGATGCTGGGAATCAAGCCAGTCCTCGGCCGTTCATTTACGCCCGAGGAAGATCGAATCGCTGCAACGGATGTAGTCGCCATCAGCACGGATTTATGGCATCGCAAATTCGGCTCCTCGCCGAACGTGATTGGGAAGAGCATTTCGCTCGATGGCAGGGGCTACATCATCGTGGACGTTTTCCCGGGACATTTCGACCTGCCCATGCGTTACTTCGGTTCCGTTGACATCTATTCGCCACTCGGCGAATTCCGCAACTCGAACATAATCAACCGTGTCGCTGGATTGGGTATTCACGGTATCGCTCGCCTTCGCCCGGGGATCACGGTCGGGCAAGCCCGGTCCGAGATGCGGCGGGTCACTGATTACACCGCGCGAACTTATCCAGACGCGGATAAAGGGCTAGGCGCCACCCTTACTCCGCTGAAAGAAAGCATCGTAGGAAGAGTCCGCAGTTTCCTCCTGCTCCTGCTCGGCGCAGTCGGTGTTGTGCTTCTCATCGCTTGTGTGAATATCGCCAACCTGTTGCTCGTCCGCGGAAACGCGAGACGGCGCGAAGTTGCCATCCGTTCAGCCCTCGGTGCGAGCACGCCACGGCTCGCGCGTCAAATGTTGACCGAGAGCGTTTTGGTCGCACTCATCGGGGGCGCTTTGGGACTTGGTTTCGCCGCCGCCGGAACACGCGCCGCGCTGGCCAGCCTGCCTGCCACACTGCCGCGCGTCGATGAGGTTGGCATTGATGCTCGCGTCCTGTGGTTCACGGTTCTCGTCTCCATCCTCGCTGGAATTCTCTTCGGCTTAATTCCTGCGTTCCGCGTCGCACGAGGAAAAACGTACGAGATGCTGAAGGAGGGTTCTCGCGCGATCGCCGGCTCGCGCCATCGCACGCAGCACGTTCTCGTTACGGTCCAAATGGCGCTCGCGCTTGTGTTGCTCGCTGGCGCCGGGCTGCTGATTCGCAGCCTCGCGCAGCTGTGGAACGTCAGTCCGGGCTTCGATCCAAACGGGGTTGTCGAATTCAATCTTGCGCTCCCACCAGAGTTCAGTAGCGCTTCCCCCGAGGCAATTCGCACTGCCCTCCGCAATTTTGACGCGGCTATGGCCGCGATTCCTGGCGTGCAAGCCGAGTCCTTGAGTTGGGGCGCGATCCCGCTGTACGAGGAGGACGACGAATATTTCTGGATTGAAGGCGAGCCACGTCCCGCCAGCGAAAACCAAATGCATGACATGCTCGACTACATCGTTGGTCCTGATTACCTCAAGGCCATGCACATCCCGCTCATCGCGGGTCGCTTTTTTTCGCGCGTCGACAATGAACATTCCAAACCTGTCGTAGTGGTGGACGATGTCTTCGCCAAGAAATATTTTCCAAACTGCGACGCCGTCGGTAGGATGATCTACCAAGGCGATAAAACGCACACCTTTCCCTTCGAAATTGTCGGTGTTGTTGGCCACGTAAACCAGTGGGGACTCGATACGGATTCCGAGAATTCGCTGCGCGCCCAGGTGTATTTCCCTTTCATGCAAATGCCGGATAATGTGATGTCCCTGGTTCCCTCCAATACGGAAGTCATCGTGCGTTCATCCGGAAACATTCTTGGCCTGATTGGTTCGATTCGCGCAGCAAGCAGCCGACTCAGCGGCGATGAAGCCGTCACGGGTTTTGAAACCCTGCACCAGATCGTCGAAGCCTCGCTTGCTCCGCGCCGCTTCGCGATGATGCTGCTCGGATCATTTGCCACACTTGCTCTCGTCCTTGCAGGAATTGGCTTGTATGGCGTGATTGCCTATGCCGTCGGCCAGCGCACTCACGAAATCGGCATTCGCATTGCACTGGGTGCTCATCCACGCGACGTTTTTCGCATGATTGTTGGACAGGGCTTTCGAACAGCTCTGACTGGAGTATTCATCGGAACGGCAGCCGTGCTGGTTCTCGTGCGACTCGTGTCAAGTTTCACGCAACTGCTCTATGGAGTCGGCGCAAGCGATCCGGCAACACTCATCAGTGTCGCCATCGTGCTCCTTGGCGTCGCACTCCTAGCCTGCTACATCCCCGCCCGCCGTGCTGTGCGCGTCGATCCTATGATCGTCCTCCGGTGCGAGTGAGCAGATCGGAAAGCAAGGCCGTACTGCCGGCGCTGCGGTCTGCATTCAAGCAACTCTTCAATCAAGTCAACTTCGGGTTCGTCGGCTACCGGAAACGGGGTTGTGGGAAGTCTTCGCGTTCACGGAAACTATGCCCTATTTTTGTCTCAAATCCAACCCCCGCAACCAGCTATCATTTTTAAGAATTAATTCGAGGCCAAGCGGAATGCTTGGCCTTTTTTGTCATGAGGAATAAATTTTAAAGACGGACTGACTCTCTTTCGCCGTCGCCCGCCAAGACTCCGCGCTTTGCTAGCCGGAGGTCGTTGATTCAAATCCACCCCCCGTAACCATAGCCACTGCGAGGCTAAGTCTCAAAGCGTCATTTTTCTTTGGGTCGCAGACAGAGTTTGAACCGTCACGAATTCTCACTTTGCCGTTACCGTCAGGGTGGATGTGTGTGTGAGCGATCCGGAAGAGGCCGTGACTGTCAGCACGTAAGTTGCGGTTGCAGTTCCGGTTCCGGTGTTGTTCGTTGAAGTGATGCCGCAACCGCCCAGAGCGATCGCGCCGAACATAAGAGAGAACACAAGCAAAGCGGCAAGCGTGACATCTCGGAGATCCATCAGACTTCCACGGCGACGCGGCAAGCTGACAAATACCACAAAACCGATAAGGAGAAGTACGAATTGCGCCGTTAGTCGAGCAGACGAAACTCCTGGCCAAGCCTGATGGCCCGACGGTCCACCAAGTAGGCTTGAATTTGCCGTGAATGAGACATCGCCCGCGGCTGGCTGCCCGTTTGGAGTGACCGAAGCGGGATTGATTGTGCAGGAGGATTCGCCAAATGCCCCGCCACAACTCAGCCGGATATTGCTTGCGAAACCATCTTCAGGCGTGATCGTGAATGCGAAATTGGCCGTACCATCCGCAGCAATCGTCTGATTATTCGTGTTGAAGGTAAGCGCAAAATCTTCCCCGGTCCCGCTGAGTGGAACACTCTGGGGGCTTGCAGCTGCGTCATCGGTGACCGAGATTTTGGCGGAGAGTGGACCGGCGGCGGAGGGAGAGAGTGTGACGGAGATGGTGCAACGACTGCCGGCAGCTAGCGAGGTTCCGCAGTTGTTTGTCTCGCTGAAGCTGGAGGTATTCGCGCCCGTGATAGTAATGCCACTGAGAATTACTGGCACGGCGCTCGAGTTGGTGACCGTGACGGGCTGAGGAGCGCTGGCGGAATCCACATCCTGACCACTGAACGCAAGACTGGCGGGTGAAAGCGTGAGCGTCGGAGCGGCCAAGCCCGTCCCGCTCAGCGCGACGCTCTGCGGACTATCCGCTGCATCGTCGGTGATGGAGACGTCGGCAGAGAGCGGACCTGGAGCAGATGGAGAGAAAGTGACGGAGATGGTGCAATTGCCGCCACCCGCCACCGAGTTTCCGCAATTGTTGGTTTCACTGAAGCTGGAGGCGTTCGCGCCGGCGATGGTGATGCCGTTGACAGTCAAGGTCACACTACTTGAATTCGTCAACGTGATGGACTGCGGGGCGCTGGCTGAATTCACGTCTTGGTTTCCGAAAGACAGACTGGCAGGTGAAAGAGAAATCACCGGGGGCGTGGAGCCCGTCCCGGAGAGTGAGGCCGTTTGGGGGCTGGCAGGAGCATTGTCGTCAACGACGAGATTTGATGATTTCGGATTTGCGTCGGAGGGCGTGAATGCAATCTGGACGGCACAGGAAGCGCCAGGAGCAAGCATCCCGTTGGGGACGTTCATGCAATTGCCAGTCTCGGAGAAATCTGCAGCGTTCGGACCAGAGAGAGAGATGCTGGTTATGGAAACGTTGGAAGGCGTGGCATTGGTGACGGTGATGGTCTGTGCCGGGGATGAAGTGCCAACCGGGACATCACCGAAATCCAGACTTGTAGGAAAAAGAGATACCGTGGGCTCAAGCACCTGAAGGTCGCCATTTGCATCGGTAGAGGCAAAGTCCAAGCCCCCACTCGGCACAAAATTGCCTACAGGTATTTCGGAGCTAGTGAGGCCAGTTGCAACGGTCTGAACAGGTTGAAATGTGCCGTCGCCGTTGCCCAGATCGAGCTCCGTTGCTCCTGATTCCCCATTATTTGCCAAAATGTCGAGCTTGCCGTCAGAGTTGAAGTCGCCCACCGAAACCGCATAATAGCCACCTGTGGTCACAGTGATTGGATTTTGAAGCGTGCCGTCTCCATTTCCGAGATATAGAGAGACAGAGCCCGATGAACCGGAGGGCGATGAGATGACAACGACATCCAGATTTCCATCATCATTGAAGTCGCCTACGGCCACTCCCCCAGGAGATGTGGCGGGATAGACCTGAGGATCCTGAAATGTGCCATCACCATTGCCGAGCAACGCGGCCACCTGGTTAGTCGAGTCGCATATTGCGATCAGATCGGGTATCCCGTCGCCGTTTAAATCGGCAAGGGCGACGTTGCTGACAGAACCCAGGCTAGTTGCAATCGTGGTTGGAGTTTGAAACGTTCCATCGCCATTGCCCAGAGCGATCGTTATCCCTTCGCCGCAGTAGTTTCCCGCTATCAAGTCGAGGTTGCCATCCCCATTGACATCGGCGAGTTCAGGAGAGAGAAGACAAGTCCCCCCAGCCACACCGACCCCTGGCTGAAATGTACCATCGCCGTTTCCGAGAAGGAGCGTGACCGTGGAATTCAGCCCGTTGTGACCCACCACGATGTCGAGCTTGCCGTCGTTGTTCACGTCGCCGACCGCCATCCCTTCGGACTTTGTCGCTCCCGTGTTGTAGGTCACCTGAGGTTGAAACGTCCCATCAGCATTGCCAAGAAACACGGAAATCGCGCCGCTCGAATAATTCGAAGTGACCAGGTCAAGCGTGCCATTTCCGCGAAAGTCTCCGTCGATCACATTGAGAGCAGATGTCTGTGCCGCATATGAATATGGCACATAATTAATTCCGCCGATCGAACGTTGGACCGGCAAGAAGTAGACGTTCGAAACTCTGGCAGTCGAACCGGGACTCTGAATCGTGATACGCCCGGTCGTGGCCGAGGCGATGAGTGGACCGGTGACCGTGGCAGTAAGTTTTGAAGCGGAGACGAAGTTAGTGTTGAGTGCGGTGGTGCCGAAATAGACTACAGAGGCAGGAACGAAATTTGCGCCTGTGACAGTCAGAGTAAAGTCGCCTCCCCCCGGAACGACGGCATTAGGTGAAAGAGATTGAATCAGAGGGACGGGATTATTTGGACCGGCAAAGGCCAGGGGTGCCGAGCAGAATGCCACGAAAACCGCAATCGCCAGAACAGATTTGCGCTTTATGAGACGAGATCCCCGGTTGCAGAAAATCATGGCGTAAGGTCTCCAAGATGATTTTTGATTTCTCGACCAGATCTCAGGACAGATCTTTACGATTCAGGGCACTTACCCTCCCTTTGAGTCCAGATAAAGAATAAAAAATCGAGACCTCGCACATCCAGCAAGGGGCCAGCGGTAGCGCGCATCTTTTCAGCCGACAAAGGGAATTCTCCACAGCGAGTCGTCGAGAGGAACGAACACGTCTTTGGTAGGACCGACTTCGAGCGAGAGCTGAAGGTCGCGCTCAGGATCGTATTCGAGATAGAACTCGCCAAAGCGGTCCGTGTGAGTATGAGCAAGCTCCTTGCGTCCGCTGAGAAGGTGAACGTGCACCGCGTCCATTTGGGTGTCGGCGCGTTCAGCGTCCACCACTTGCCCCGTCAGCGACCGCCGTGAAGAATTTTCCAAAGGGCGTAAGGACATATCGATCATTAGGGAACCGGCTCGGTAGACCAGTTGCCGGTGCGTTGTGCTCGTCGAGCGAACGCCCTGCAATTGAGGCTGGGCAAAGCTATCGAAAATGAGCTTCGCGAATTCCCGGGCCCGACTGTGAGTCGCAGGAGTGGAACGAGGCGCAAACGCGAGCTTGACCGACTGGACAAGATCCCGGGGCGGCTCAAAGCGAGACTCGCCGTTGGAAAAAGCATAGAAAGTCTTCCAAGTGGCGAATTCTCCAGAGCACTCCTGGCAGCCTGTCTTCAAATGCTCTTCCATAGATTTGCGCAGCGCATCGGGAGCGACACCTCTGGCAAAATCAATCCACTTCTCGAAATCGTAGTGATGCATCGCACCTTCTCCCGCCACATGAAGATGAGCACAGCATGAGGTTGCGGTAGTCCACGTCCCTCACACAGTAAGAGTTCAAAAGCGTCCAATAAATATAGCCGGGCCCCGTAGTGCGTAAGAAATACAAGCCGTTTATGCTGTTTGCGATTCCTCCACCTTTTTCCGCAGGCGGTCCAGACAACGCTGGCGGATGAATCCTATGGAACCTATTGCAATGCCAAGGGTTTGGGCCACTTCACGATACGGACGGGGAGGCTGGTCGAAAAAGAGCATCTTGACGAGTTGGCGGCAGCGCGCTGGAATTTCTGCCAAGGCCAAGCGGAGAGATTGCTCCTTTTCCGTCTCCACAACGATCTCCAGCGCTTCAGGAGGGATCTCACCGGCAGCAAATTCGAATGCCTCCGGTTCCATGCTTACAAACCGTTTGCTCCGCCTCTTCCAATGGAAGCACTTGTGCGAAGCCACCATCAGGAGCCACTTGGCCAGCGCCCGGGGATCGCGCACATTTCTGAGTTCGGATAGGAGCCCGAGACACACCTCTTGAAATATGTCGTTCGCCTCATCCCGGGAAAAGCCGTACTTGATGGGCACTGAGTAAATCAGGTTCTTGTACTTATCGATGAGGTCGGACCACGCATCGTGTTTTCCATCCAGGCAGTCACGGACGAGCTCTTCGTCTGAGCGGGGGGCCGCGATACGGACGTCGTCTTGTTCTAAGGGCTTGCCGCGGATGAGAGGCAAGAGGGACCTCTTTCCTTCAAAGTTCATTTCCAGCCTGCCTAAAAGCTGGGATGTGGGTGTCGGGCTGGGGGAATTCCAACAAGGTCGCAAAATGCCCACAAGTGAAATTTTATGCCTCCGTCCAGTGCCAAAGGCCAGCGGTGGCATTTCTTGTTACCTATGGGTAATAGAGACAATTCTGCGGGAGTAACTGACGTCTTCACTATAACTTATGCCTCCGGGATGCTGCTTCCTAGACCAAGCAGGTCTGCAAAGGGCCACGAAACACCATTTGTATGACGCATTGCGCAACAACGACGAAGACGGACTCCACATCAGTGGAGATACGCACTCCTTAGTTCAGCAGCAAAACATTCGTAACTCTGGCCGATTTAAGACTCGAGCCAAGACGGAGATTGATGAGATGCCACGAATCCTGCTGGTTGACGACGATGCGACGACGCGAAGAATGATGAAGCTCCGCCTGAGTGATCCCTACGAAGTGATTGAATCCGGTGACCCAACGGAAACGCTGGCGCTCGCTCTCGAATACAAGCCCGATGCGATCCTGCTGGATCTTATGCTGCCCCATCTCTCCGGCTTGGAACTCTGCCAGACGTTGAAATCGGTGAACGTTACTCAACCGATTCCCATCTTTGTGGTCACAGGAAACGCCTCCCCAGACCACCGGGAACAATGCCTTGACCTGGGTGCGACGGACTTTTTCGAAAAGCCGGTTGACTTCGACAGGCTGCGGTCGTCACTGGATCTTGCACTCGCCGAGACACGCCGCGAAAGGCGGTCGGAACCTCGAATCCGTTTGAAGGCGGTGATAAAACTCCGTGGAACCGTCGAAAATGGGAAAGAATTCGAATTACTGACCTCAACCGAGGACGTAAGTAGCGCGGGATTCCTATGCCGATGTGCGATCCCATTGCGACCGTCCTCAATCGTGGAGGTAAGCCTCATGAGTCGTGAAGGAGAATGCCGCGTCGGACGAGCGGAATTGAGGCATGTCCGATGGACAAATCTGCCCTGGCAAACTTGCGGGTTTCACTTCGTTGAGAAGACCGGTCCATGGATAATTTAGCGAATTAACGGTGCTCCCAGTCCGGTTTGAAGATTCAAATCTTGGATCCGGATCTCAAGGACCCGGACCTGCACATTGAATCCCTTTGCAATCAATGATTTCCCATCGCCAATTCTGACCAATCAACGGGAAGACAGCTTCCTCCTTATTAAGGTGATGTTCGCGTCCAAGGAGCGAGAATGGCATCTGGAAGCAAGAAGGATCGGCAAACAACGTCAAGAGACGACGCAGCCCAACTCTTGCGTTCAGCGAGTCTCGGCACAAAATCAAATGCTGTGGCGAACGTTTGCGTTGTAGGTTCCGGCGGAACACACGGCGATTGGTTCCTCCTATTGTTCCTTGGGAACGAAGCATCTGATACATCCCTACCTTGCAGCCGAAGTCGATCCCGAGTGACGGCGCCATAGAATCAGCTTCGAGGTCTATTGATTAGTCAGCTCGCTACTCCTGATTCGTGAGTGACAATAGGGCTTTGCGGAGAGGATGCCAACACTTCGAGACAAACACGCGGAATGTTTCGACTCTGAAGTGGGAGATTGGATCCAATGCTGGCAAACAAACTGGTTTCCCAAGATGGCTCGTCAGATGGCGTTCATACGGCGATGAAAGCTGGAACAAGTCTTCGTCCGATTGACAAGGCCCCGCAGAATTCTCCGTTTCTCATGAGCCATCCCGCCTTCCTGTTGTTATTCGAACTGCAT
>Ga0335073_10009273_pt1 | contig 13806 bp, 11 predicted proteins | sample Lox_Sample_22_FD_207093 | JGI IMG/M metagenome (GOLD analysis project Ga0335073, IMG submission 207093) | Soil microbial communities from Loxahatchee National Wildlife Refuge, Florida, United States - Lox_Sample_2.2 | ecosystem: Environmental > Terrestrial > Soil > Wetlands | place: USA... | reverse complement strand
ACCACGATGCTCAAGGGCTTTATGGACGGCTCACTCGGCTCGCGCACCGCAGCAATGAAAGCGCCCTTCGCCGACGATCCCAGCAATACCGGCCTTCCCCAATACACGCAAGACCAGCTCGACAAAATGACCGTCGAACGCGCCAAGGCCGGATTCCAGATAGGCTTCCATGCCATCGGCGACAAGGCCTCCGCGATGGCGCTCGATGCCTTTTCGCAGCCGGGAGTGTCAACGTCTGCCCGCAATCGCATCGAACACGCCCAGGTAGTCGATCCCGCCGATATCCCGCGTTTCAAGCAGCTCGGCGTCATTGCGTCCATGCAGCCCAATCACCTGCTCACCGACATGAACTGGGCCGTCGATCGCCTCGGCACTCAGCGCGCTGCGTACTCATATGCTTGGAAAGCCTTCCTCGATGCCGGTGTCCCGCTCGCCTTCGGCACCGATTACCCTGTTGAGCCCATCACGCCCTTCCGCGGCCTCTATGCCGCCGTCACCCGCATGAATGAAGCCGGAACCAAGACCTACTACCCCGGGAACAAGCTCACCCGCGGACAGGCGCTCGCCGCGTACACGCAGGGCTCGGCCTACGCCGAGTTTGCGGAGAAACGCAAGGGCAAACTTCTCCCCGGCTTCGACGCCGACTTCATTCTTGTCGATCGCGATCTCTACAAAATTCCGGCGCCGGCAATCCTCGGCACAAAAGTGCTGAAGACCTTCGTCGCCGGCCAGGATGCCCTCGCCACTTCCGCCCAGTAGGGGTGCCTATCAGCGTTATGAATGGGAAAGCACGCCCTCAAACCAAATGCTGAAATAATCAGACTCACATGAAATTTCGCGCCTACATCCTGATGACCATCGTCGTCGCCATCTGGGGGTCGACCTTTGTCGTCGTTAAGGGCGCGCTCTCTGACTCCACACCAGCAGCCTTCAACCTCATCCGCATGACGCTGGCCACAGTGCTGCTGGCGGTCACCTACCACCGCTCCTGGATCGGACCTGCTCCCACCCTCCGCCGCACCCATATCGCCGCTGGGGCAATGGTCGGGCTTTGCCTTGCCGCCGGCTACCAATTCCAGACCATCGGCCTCGTCCGAACCACTCCATCCAAATCCGCTTTCATCACCGGACTCGTTGTCGTTCTCGTTCCGCTGTTCTCCACCGTTCCCGCACTTCGCCCACCCGGCGCGCGTCCGCCCCACTGGAATGCGTTCCTCGGCGCAGTCTCCGCGTTCGTCGGCATTCTGTTCATCACTGCACCTCCGGCAGCGACCGGTTCCAATTTGTTGCCTGACTTCTCTTCAATAAACCTTGGCGATATCCTCACCCTCGGCTGCTCCATCGCCTTCGCTTTTCATTGCATCGCCCTCGGCCACACCTCACCGCGCATTCCGTTCCAGCCCCTCGCGATTCTGCAGGTCGGCTTCTGCGCACTGTTCATGGCCATCAGCCTACCAATGGTCGAACGTCCCCACGTCCACGTCACACCCCGTCTGATCTTTGCGCTCGCCGTTGCCGCCGCTCTTGCCACCGCGGCTGCTTTTTCCGTGCAAAGCTGGGCACAGTCAGTCCTGCCCTCAACGCACATGGCACTCATTCTCGCCCTCGAGCCCGTTTTCGCCTGGATCACATCCTTCCTAGTCACCGGCGAACGCCTCGGTCTCATCCCCGCAGTCGGGGCAATCCTCATCCTCACAGGTATTGCGCTCACCGAACTCGTCCCTCAACCACACATTCCAACCGCACACGAGGCTTGAAGGACCGGTTAGCTTTCAGCTTCGCCCTGTTCATTACTGAAGACTGACGACCGACCGCTGAGAACTGATTACTGCTATACTCCGCCCATATCCCCACGGAAGGGGCTTGGCAATGGGCAGCATGTGGAGAAATCTGCGGGGGCCTGCTCGGCTGCTTGCCGCTTGTGCCACAACTTTGCTTATTGCCTCCGCACTGCTGGGCATCGAAGCGGCCATCATGCTCATCCTCGGCCCGGCTCGTAGCATCGTAATCAAGCCATTTATCTTGCTCGGCTATCTTGAAGCCTGTGCAATGGTCTTCTCACTCCTGGGCATCGTCGCGGCGACGATCGGGCTCATCTTCTATCACCCCTATCTCTACATTAGCGAACACGTCCATTTGTATCGCGCACGCCATGCCGCCCAGGTCAGCGACGAGCACACACACGTCGAGTAATGTCCAGCCGCTCCCGCTCACAGCCGTAACCCCACCAAGACGGGCCCCGCGTAGTTTCTGATTCCTGATCGCTGTTCCCGGTCTTCATCTCGCCGCCGCTTCCGGTGAATCCGCCAGCGCGTAGGCCAACACTGCCATCACCGCCGCATTCTCGTTCAGGTGTTTCTCATTCACCTTGTCAAACGTATCCGCAGCTGTGTGGTGATAGTTGAAGTAGAACCGGCTGTCCTGCACTGGTGCAAAGCTGGGAACGCCCTTGTCGGTCAGCCCTGCGATGTCCTCCCCGGTCTCCGGCGCCGCAACCAGTTGCCCTGCGCCATTCGCATCCAGCACGTTTGCGACCGGCCGCAGCCATCGTCCCAACTCAGGCTTTCCGGCATAATAGATCCCCGTCGGATGATCCGCACCGAGATCGCTCTCGATCGCTCCAACGTGATTTCCCATCTCAGCTGCGTGCTCTTTCATGTAAGCCGCCGCGCCTTCCGAACCCTCTTCCTCGCTCATCCACGCAATCATCCTGATCGTGCGCCGAGGACGAACCCCAAGTTCCTTCATCAGATGAATCGCCTGCATTGAAACCACCACGCCTGCACCATCATCGATCGCGCCCGTCCCGAGATCCCACGAGTCCAGATGCCCCGACACGATGACCACCTGCTCCGGATGCTCCGTGCCCTTCCAATCGGCGATCACGTTATAACTGCCGGCGTCTTCCAGCGTCTTCGGCGTCAGGGTTAGATGCAGGGTTACCGGGCCCTCCCTGGTTAGCGTCTTCAGTAGCTCCGCATCCTCGGCCGTCACTGCCGCGGCCGGAATCTTCTCCACTCCGGGTGCGTACTCTGTCAGGCCCGTGTGCGGCAACCGGAAATCCGCACCCCCCACGCTCCGCACCAGCACTGCAACCGCTCCCACCGCGGCTCCTGCAATGGGTCCGGCGCCGCGATACACCACGCCGCCCGCATACGCCTCCAGCCCGTTGCCGGTCGCAGCAAGTTCCTTGTCAAAGGGATGGTTGAACAGGAGGATCTTTCCCTTCACCGTGCCCGCAGGCAACGCGTGAAGTTGATCCCAGTTGTCCACCACCACCACCTCTGCGGTAATTCCCTCCGCCGGAGTTGCCACGCTTCCGCCTAGCGCCGTCAGCACGATCTTCTGCGTCGTGCCCGGCGTCTGTCCTGGCCAATCCGTCACCTCAGCGGCCTCTACACCGCGAACCCAGTGTGGAACCTGTGCCTTCTCGAGCGTCACCTCCGCTCCCTGCGCTCGCATTTCCGCCGCCACCCACTCCACCGCCATTTGCGCCTGTGGTGACCCGCTCAGCCGCGGCCCGATATTGTCGGTCAAATGTCGCAGTTCGTCGTATGCGAAGTCGCTCTTCATGGCCGCATCGCGCAACTTGTCCATCGTGCGCAGCTGTTCGTCACTCCAGGCGCTCTTTCCGCCGGCGATCATCTCGTTCAGCCTGTCCATCAGCGTCGGTGGGGCCTGTGCCTGCCCTGCCGTTTGTCCCGCACAAAACTGCGCTCCGGCTGACACTACGGCAGCCGCGATCACCATCAATCTGCAACACTTCTGTCTGGAAGCCATGCCGGATGTTAGCACGCCTGATGCAACCACACCGGTTGCGCCATCGAGGTGCAACACTCTTGCCGCCAGTCCTCGTCTATATAGCAGGAGTTGAGTGCATTTCCGCCCAGCGAGGCAATCCCGGCTGCGCGTTTACGCATCCGACGCTTAAGTTCCGAGCCGTAAAGCCCGGATTCGTTTCCGGTCTGACTCCGGCTCTATACTTGAGACTGGTGCATTAACTTTTTTCCAGCCGTTTGGCTGAACGATTGAAGAGGTCATCGAACCATGAAATCCCTCCTCGCACGGCTGCGCTCGCACCGTCTCGCGTCGACTTTCGTCTTGCTCGCAACTCTCTCTGCCGCCATTGTCGGCGCCTCCTTTGCAGCTCACGGCGTCCGCGGACAGGAAAGAACGAGCGACAGCAGCGATGCCACTCCCCTCAAGGTGGTTAGCTCCCCCACCGAGCCCAACGCATTCGTCAAGATTGCCAAGGCTGTCGGCCCCGCAGTAGTCAACATCAATACCCAGACTTTGCCCAAAGCGGTAGATAATCACGGCCGCCGACTGATGCCCCCGCACAATCGGGTGCAGCCCAATCCGCAAAACCCCGACGACAACAATCCTGACGACGATCAGGACCAGAACCCTGGGCAAGGCGACAATAACTTCCAGGACTTCTTCAACCGATTCTTCGGCGGCCAGGCTCCCGATCAGGGCGAAGACGACGGCCAGGTCCGTGAGTCCCTCGGCTCCGGCTTCATCGTCGATTCCAAGGGATACATCATCACCAACAATCACGTGATCGAAAAAGCAGACAAGATCTACGTCAAGCTTTCCACCGATCCCGACACGCAGGACCTCGGGCGTCCCGCCCGTGTTATCGGCACCGACAAAGCTACTGATCTCGCCGTCATCAAGATTGACACCAACACCCCGCTGCCAACGGTAAAATTGGGCAACTCCGACGAAGCGCAGGTCGGCGACTGGGTCGAAGCCATCGGCAGTCCATTCGCACTCGCGCAGACTGTCACTGCAGGCATCATCTCCGCCAAGAACCGCACCATCGAGCCCGGCGTGGCCGGACAGTTCCAGCACTTCCTGCAGACAGACGCTGCGATCAACCCTGGCAACTCAGGCGGTCCGCTGCTCAACATGAACGGCGAAGTCATCGGCGTCAACACCGCCATTTATACGCAGTCCGCCGGCTACCAGGGCATCGGATTCGCCATGCCCTCGAATACCGTCGTCTCCGTCTACAACGACCTGATCAGCCCGAGCCATAAAGTCACTCGCGGTTCAATCGGCATCTCGTTCCGCTCCGGACTCTCTGGCGCCGTGAACCGCGTCTACGGATTCAAGAATGGCGTACTCGTACAGCAGGTCCAGCCTGGCGGACCCGCCGACAAAGCCGGCATCAGACCCGGTGACATTATCACCACCATCGACGGTCGCAATATCAAGGATGGAGATGATCTCGTCAACGACATCGCAGCTCGTCGGCCCGGTTCCAGTATCCGACTGGGCTTTATGCGTGACGGCAAGCCACAGGATGCCACAGTCACCGTCGGCGACCGCGACAAGGTCTTCGCCGATCTTGGTGGTCAGCAGCCTCTGGCCAATCCCGAAAACGGCGCCGATGTCGGCGAGAAACTCGGCCTCGTCGTGCGCCAGGTCACTGACCAGACCGCAGCGCGTCTACACACCTCAGGCGTCATCGTGCAGTCGGTGCGCCCGGGGTCCTTTGCTGATCTGACAGGTCTCGAGCCTGGCCTAGTGATCATCCGCATCAACAAACGCTCCACCGGCACAAAGGAGCAATTCGATGCCATCGTGAAGGGCCTGAAGACGGGCAACGACGTGGTTTTCGAAGTGATGGATCCGCGCCATCCTGAAAATGGAATCAACTACTTGGGCGGAACAATGCAATAAACACTTGAAGCTGGCTTAAACCGGGAGGCTCGTGCCCAACTTGGCCGTCTCTCCCCCGCATCCAACTCAGCGTGCTTGATCTCCATAGGGTCGGGCGCGCATAAGTTGGGCTTTCACACTCAGACGAACATGATGCCCATCACAGACGGTACCGGAACGGCAAAATTACACCTGAACGAGCCGGATTTTGGTAACAGTACTTGAGTCCAGTCAAGGAGGGGCAAGGCTGTCATTTTGGACGAAACGGGTCGATGAGGTAGTTGAACTTTCGTTTCCGCCCTCCTCCGATTCCGCTGGTACGGCGCTCTTTTTGTTTGGCACACTCAATGGACGTTCGGTAAAATCCCTGCCAACGTCCAGGAAAATATTGTATTGAGGTAAACCGAGAATGCGCTTTTCCTGTGCAGGCCTGGCATTTTTGCTATCCGCTGCTGTCGCGGCAGCGCCTGCCTTCGCTACGACGACCACCCATAAGAAGAGTTCCTCGACGCACGCACGCACGACTCATGCTTCCCCGAAGCATGCAGCCTCAGCCCACGTCAGCAAAACGAGCCTGAAGTCTCGCAAGGGTGCGAAATCGCGCCACGCCAGGTTGCGTGGTCAGCAAACAATCGACTCGTCCCGTGCGACCGCAATTCAGCAGGCCCTCATCCGCGAGCATTACCTCTCCGGCGAGCCTTCCGGTCAGTGGGATTCGGCGACGGTCGCGGCCATGCAGAGATATCAGTCAGACCAGGGCTGGCAAACCAAGCTCATGCCTGACTCTCGCGCGCTCAAAAAACTCGGGCTGGGCCCCGACTACTCCAACGCGATCAACGCCAATGGATCCAGCTTCGCCGACCCTAAGGGAGCCGAAATTCCCGCCGCGCAAGCCGCCGGCTTCGCCTCCGCCTCCGGCGTAAACCGCTAGCACTCTGGTCAAAAAAGCCGCCTTCGGGCGGCTTTTTTTATCTTTGAGATCTGAGCAAGCAATCGCCATAGCCTCGGTGCCCCATCCAAGCGATGCCTCATCGCGTCCTTTATAAGCCCAGAGAGACGAATCGAAATAGCCCAGAAGTTTTCCACAGGCCAGCTTATTATTTTGTGGTCCAAACCAACCCTTCCTGCCGCGGCGGCATCGCAGAATCATCGGAGCAAAACTAGCTATGAAAATGGTCGATCACGCAAGACTCGTTCAGGCCCTTCAGGACATGTCCCTTCTGGTCGCTTGCAAGATTGATCCGGAAAAGCAATCCAATGCCGCAAGGCAACTCCAGCGCTCCATTACGACGCTGCTGGGAGAGTTGGATAAAGACTGGTGCGAACTCCTGCCCCAGAGTTCAGCCCAGCCCAGCGTCGGCGTACCCGACTAAAACCACCAGAACTGCCTTCTTTTCCACTTTTGAGGGGAGTCTGCACGATCACGCGTGTCAAAGAATCCTCTTTAAACTGCCCTTCACTTCTTCTAAATCGCTGAAAGCCCATAGCAAAACGGTTTGCATGCAACTTCGCTCTTCATGCGCACAATAAAATCTGCCAGAGATTGCGGGCCGGACAGCGGTCCCAAGCATGCAATATTGAGCCGGTCCTTCCCCTTTTGGACAGAAGAATCTGCAGACAAGTCTAATGATAAGAAAATCAAAGCAGTCTGTGGCCCATAGACCTCAAAACCTGAGGAATTTGCCGACACAGACGGGGGTATAGGGGTATACCAAAAAACGAGAATGGTTTACCCCTACCCCTACTGCGTGTAATTAAAACCGCATTGCCGGGATGCCCTTCATGAGGAAGAGATACCGGTCATACGTTGTGTCCGGCCCCGAGGTGATCGGGCTGTTGAGATGGATCAGTGAATTGTCGGTCGTGTCGTACTTTGGCCAGTTCGGCACTCCCGGTCCGTTTGGATCGCCAGTCTTCGCGAAGTTCGTCCAGTACGTCATCATCGCTTCGCTCAATTGCCGATCTTCAGGTCGAACCGTTTCGCCAGGCCGCGTGTCCAGCGTGCCGAACACGTACTCGATGTCGTCGGAGTGAAACGCAAATGTGCCGGGGTGATACTTGCTCGGCAGTGCCGCAAGCTCGAAGTGATACCGATAAACCGGCGCGTCCCCTGTTTTACGCTGTGCTTCAAGCCATTTCCAGGTCCCAAACGCAATAAACTGATCGCTTCCGAAGTCGACCGCAGAACGCAGCGCCTGCGCGTCGGTATCGCCTGGATACAGCTTCAGAAACTCATCCGCGCGATCACCAAACAACTTGGTCGCCATCTCTTTCCACTGCGCGGCCGTCATCCCGCGCATGGCCATGAAGCTGCCTTCATCGGCATTCCATCCGGCCAACAGCGGGACATGCGCCTGCTTGCCCGCCGCATACGTATCCGGCACGGGCTCGGTCAGGAACTTGCCGTCCACATCCGGCGCAAAGCCTGTCGGACCCTTTGATTTTGCCGCGTCCAGCACTTTGTCCGTGGGCATGGCGCGAAGTTCTGCAAGGTTCTTCACGCCAAGCTTCGCAACCCACTTCCCATCGATCTCGGCCCGTTCGTTCACGCTCTGGCCGCCCAGAGTCAACGCGCTCGGAAACGCTGCGCCACTCTCGCCGATCGCCTTGGCAAAAAGTCCCTGCGCCATCGGTGAGGCCATCAGCGTGCTCACTGCAAACGATCCCGCGCTCTCGCCGAAGATCGTCACGTTGTTCGGATCCCCGCCAAATTCGCCGATGTTTGCCTTCACCCACTGGAGCGCCGCGACCATATCCATCAGCCCCCAGTTGCCGGCGACCCCGTTGTTCTCTTTCGCCATCTCGTCGGTCACCAGGAAACCGAACACGCCCAGGCGATAGTTGATCGTCACCAGCACAACGCCCTTCAGAGGCAGAAAATCGCCATTATGCCGCGGCTCCGAACTCCCACCGCCCGAATAACCGCCACCGTGAATCCAGAACATCACGGGAAGCTTGCTCGACTTTTTTGCGTCGGCCGGCGTGTAGACATTCAGGAAGAGGCAGTCTTCGCTCGGGCCTGCGTCCTGAAACACCATGTCGTCGAAGACTCGCCCCTGCGCGCAATGCGCGCCATACTTCGTCGCATCGCGCTCACCCTTCCACTTGGTCGGCGGCTGTGGCGCTTTCCACCGTAAATCGCCCACCGGGGGCGCCGCATAGGGCAGCCCCATGAAGGCGCGAACCTTGCCCTCATTGATCGTTTTTCCAACGACCTTTCCTTGCTCCGTCTTTACCTTCAACGGATCTGCTTGCAAATTGGCCGAAAGACCCATCAATAACCCGGAAACCACCAAGGCACACATCGCCTGCGTACGCAAAAACATTTCGAAGATCCTCCGCGGAATACGTTATCAGGTCGGACCGAGAAGGGTAGGAGTTTCAATCGCGCCAGAGGTAGCAACAGACTAGGCGAGTATCTCCGCCGCCAACAGATCCTTCAGTTCTTCCCGCCTGCGAATGAGCCGGTGCCCCTTGCCTTCCACAAGCACTTCGGCGGGACGGAAACGCGAGTTGTAATTAGAAGTCTGCGCCATACCGTAAGCACCGGCATCGAGCAGCGCCAGCAGGTCGCCGGCTTCTACGGGCTTCAATTCCCTGTCGCGCGCGAAGAAATCGCCTGTCTCGCATACCGGCCCCACCACGTCAACTGCCCGTGCGCGCCCGGCTCGCGGCCGGACCGGAACGATCTCATGAAATGCCTGGTACAGCGCGGGCCGGATCAAATCGTTCATGGCCGCATCGGTAATTACAAATGTCTTTTTGCCGTTCTTCTTCACGTTCAATACACGTGTCACCAGCGCACCGGCCTGCGCCACGATAAACCTTCCCGGCTCGATCATTAGCTTGCCTTCAAAGTTCGCCAGCGCCCTCTCAATCGCCGCAGCGTATTCTGCGACCTTCGCTGCTGGATCAGAGCCATCCGCGTCATTAACCCGAGGTCGCCGGCGACGGGTCTTCGTCGCTGGGGTGGAATGATAATCGATGCCCAACCCACCGCCCGCATCCACCGACTTCAGCACGATCCCATCGCGTCTCAACTGTGCCACAAGCTTGCTCACGCGTTCCATCGCCGCACCAAAGGGAGCTGCCGAACGAATCTGCGAGCCGATATGCACGCTGATGCCATGCGGCTCCAGCCACTCGTTCTTCGCGGCTGTGCGATAGATCTCTGCGGCCCTCCTGATATCGATGCCGAACTTGTGCTCGCGCAATCCCGTAGAGATGTAGGGATGTGTCTCCGCAAATACATCCGGATTGACGCGCAACGCAAATCGCGCCTCCGTCTTCAGCTTGCGCGCCCGCTGAGCCAGCAATTGCAACTCCGCCTCGCTTTCGACATTGAACTCGAGGATGCCCACCGAGAGAGCGCGATCGATCTCAGCCACAGTCTTACCGACTCCGGAAAACACGACTCGGCCGACGGCTCCAGGCGCTACTGCAAGCACCCGTTCCAGTTCGCCGCCCGACACGATGTCAAAGCCCGCGCCGCGGTCGGCCAGCAGCTTCAGAATCGCCAGCGAAGAATTGGCCTTCACCGCGTAGCACACCAGGTGCTCGCGCCCGGCAAACGCCCGCTGAAAAAGGCTCAGTCTTTCGATAATCTGGCCGGCCGAATACACGTAGAGCGGCGTTCCGTATTGTTTGGCCAGTGTCTCCAGCGAAACGCCATCACAAAACAGCGTCGGTTGCGTGCCGGTGAGATGAAAGGGACGAGATGAATTCTTCAAATCCAGAATCAAGAGCTGTTTCCAATCAATGCAGGCAATGCATTGAGCCTATCGCATTTGCGACCGGTCATTCTCGCCATCCGGTCTCCGCAACAAGAGAAGGTCAAAATCCACGTGTTCAGAACTCAAACTGTCCAAGCCAGGGGGTCATGATCGCCGCGATTCTGGCCGGTTGCTCGTACGCCGCGAAATGGCCGGCATCACGAAGCAGATGAAATTCGCATCCGCCCGCAGCCGCTTCAAAGGCCCGCATCTCCGATTCGCTGATTCCCGGATCCTCGCCTCCGCAGATCGCCAGGACCGGCGCGTCAATGCCCGCGACGTCGACTACAGAATCCGGACGCGTCGCTAAACCAGCCTGCGTCGCCACCAGCGCATCCGGCGTCAGCGTCATGCGTGCGCGCAGCTCCTGCACAATCGCAGGGCGCCGAGCTCGGGCACTCGCCCCGATTAGTGTTTGCGCATTGCTGTCGAAGATGCCGGCTGTGCCTTCAGACCGCACCTTCGCGATCGTCTCTTCACGCTTGCCCAGATTGGCTTCAGCATCCGGCTGCGGTTTGGAACAGACAACTGCCAGCCCTCTCACCCGGGTCGGTGCTTTCCGCCAAAGCTCCAGCATGACGTAGCCACCGATGGAGCATCCGGCAAACACCGCCTCTGCCAAGGCAAGCTGATCCATCAGAGCCAGCACATCGGTCGCGAGCTGACCCATGCTCATCACCGGAGCATCGGGAACGCGCTCGAACCCACCAACTGGCAGATTTGTTCCCAGTTCTGATTTGCCATGGCCGCGAAAGTCGGGCAGGATGGCCCGTACGTCACCGAGTTCGGCAACCAGCGGCTGCCAGTAAAAGTGATCTAGTGGAGTTGGATGGAGAAAGATTACCGGCAGCCCTGAACCGGTCTCCTGATAGCTCAGGTTCGCCTCATTCGCAACGTACTCTTTCATAAGTTCGGAGGATAGCCTCCCGGCGTACCCGGCGGATAGCTGCCCGGAGAATAGGTTCGCGGCGCTCCTGGCGGATAAGTTCCAGGCATGGGGATCTGCTCTTCAGGGATACCGATCCAGCCCGCGAGGTATGCCACGCCAACCAGACCGCTGGTGAACAAAAAGCCGACAACCGTAAGGACACGGACGGTGGTCACGTTCCATCCATTTGCCTGCGCGACCCCAATACACACCCCTGCGATCTGGCGCCCAGCAAGCGGCCGCACCAAGGAGCGTCCCGGCGGAGGGGGTGCAGCGGTCACTACGTTTCCGCAATTCGAGCAAAATCGTGCGCTCGGCGGCAGTGCGGTTCCGCAGCGCTGACAATAGAAAGGCATTTCGACCTCCGGGAATCACCTATCCGATTCCAAAATAGCATTACGCAAAGGCGCGGGTCGGGGTTCCGGAGCCGGGGTTGGGGCTCGGTATCCGCTTTCTAATTGCCGCGATACGGGGAATTCAGACGTTTCCTGGCTGTATCCGCCCGAGAGGTGTTCGGGCCGGCTGCGATTGCCGCCTGGTAGTCCTTCACCGCCAACTGGCGTTCACCAAGCAGGTCGTGACATTCACCGGCCCCGAGCAGTGTGCGGACCTTCAACTCTGGCCCCACTCCATTCGAGGCCGCAGCTGCCTCATACGCACGAGCCGCCTCGTCATAGTGACGCTGGCCGCGCAGCGCATCGCCCAAGCCAAAGTAAGTCAATTCGAGCCTCGCGCTGGCAAAGTAGCCTGACTTTCCACTTTCAGCAACGATCCGTTGGTATGCTTCCACAGCCCGCATGCCCTCGCCGTCATCTTTGCGAAGATTCGCTTCCTCGAGACAAAACAAATAGTCCCGCGGATACTCCTGCTCGAGGCTGCGGACGACTTCAATGGCCTCTTTGTACTTTGCTTCGCGCCGGAGGAACAAAGCGATGACCACGCGCGCTTCAATGTTGGTGGCCGGACCGCGCCGTGCATCGTCCCACAGCAGTTCCATCCCTTTGCTCTTTGAGCCGGTGATGCCCGCGAAGCCAATCAGAAACTTGAAAGGGAGCGGCAGCGCTCCAACGACGTATTGGTACACCCCAACCACCAACTTGGCGTCGACATAGTTGGGATCGATTTTCAGCACCCGCTCACAATCGTCTCTCGCCTTTGTAGCCAGGCGAAAGCCGCTGCCAAATCCCCGCTCGACCATTGCGATGTAGGTACACTTGAGGCTTCGTGCCCAGCCACGGGCAAAGAGAGCGTCTACGTCGTTGGGATTCCTGGTCACTCGATCATCGGCTTCCCGCACCGCCTCATCCGACAATGCGAAGATTTCATCGCGCATCTTCTGATCTTCCTGGGTTGCATGCCTGCCGGACAGAAAGCCGTCGTTGGCGTAGAACGTGGTATCGAGCAGGTCCTGGCGATAGAGTTCCTGAAAAACCTCGGCATCCAGAAGCATCGCTGTGGCATACGGATCGCCAGGGTGTTCCTCATGAAATCGGCGAAATCGCTCAACCGCAGCCGGATAGTCCAGCAGGTAGAAGAAGTGATAAGCCTCCTTCACCTGCGGGTCGAAGTTCATTGGATTGGTGTGAACCGTGGCATCTGCACGTAAGAGAGCCGCCGCACTCCATACGGCCGCGAAACACAAAAGAGCGCGCAGCAGCCACTCGCCTTTCTTCAGCCCCATGACTCTCCACGCTTACTGCAAGCGCATGGCGGATCGCAGAAGCACTCCCAGTTTATCGAACACCCCGGCAACTTGAACTTGTCGCTGCAGTTCACGGGGAGAGGCGCTCTATTCTCCGGCCTCATCCAACGATGGACAAGACCGGAGAGAATGCTACCGATTCAATTGTGAGGTGGTTCCTTCGGCTTCTTCTCCTCCGACTTTGGCGCAGGAGCGGGCCGCGATTCACGTTGCGGAGCCGGTCGCGATTCTGTCTTGGGTGCCGGACGCGACTCGTGCTGCGGAGCGGGATGAGCCTCAGGCGCCGGCCGCGATTCAGTCTTTGTATGCTGCTCGGTGCGAGACTCCGGTCGAGCTTCGTGAATCTCGGAAGTTGATCGGGGCTCCGTTTTCGGTCGCGACTCGGTTCGCGGCGGCGTTACTGGCCGTGATTCGGTGTGCGGCTTTTCCGTGGCGCGCGGTTCGGATCGCGAAGGCGTGGTCCGCGTCTCCGCGGAAGGATGGGACGGCGTTCTCGGTTCCGTTTTCGGTTCGGGGCGCGATTCATTCCTGCTTGGCGGTGTATGCGATTCCGGCCGACTTGGTTCCGCAGTTCTAGGTGACTCGGGTTTCGCGGTGGAGCGTGGTTCCGGCACGGTTCTCGCCGAACCTTGCGAGCGATTCGGCTCTCGGTCTCGCGCAGCGCCTGCACCTTCACCCGGACGGGCCATCGCCAGCGTGCGCGGATGACCGCCGTTTTCCTTGGCGTACGAGGT
>Ga0335073_10009272_pt1 | contig 13807 bp, 7 predicted proteins | sample Lox_Sample_22_FD_207093 | JGI IMG/M metagenome (GOLD analysis project Ga0335073, IMG submission 207093) | Soil microbial communities from Loxahatchee National Wildlife Refuge, Florida, United States - Lox_Sample_2.2 | ecosystem: Environmental > Terrestrial > Soil > Wetlands | place: USA: Florida... | reverse complement strand
GGCGCGCCGGGCTCGGGCTGGCGCGGACCGGCAGCACCGGCCACCACGGCAGCGGCGAGATCTTCCTGGCGCTGGCCACCGGGCTGCGCGCGCCGCGCGGGACCGGGCCGGCCCGGGCGCCGGTGACCGGCAACGCGCTCGACGACTACTTCGCCGCCGTGACCGAGGCCACCGAGGAGGCCGTCATCAACAGCCTGCTGCAGTCGGTGACCGTGACCGGCCGGGACGGGAACACCTCCCGCCAGATCCCCGCCGACGCCCTGCGCCAGCTGGTCGCCGGTTACCCGTCGAGGAGCCGATCGTTATGGACGCACCCCAGCAGCAATCACCGCCGGCCGCACCGGGCCAGGACGGGCCGGATCCGTACGCCTGGATACGGGACCCCGGCGAGCCGGCGGTGCGCGACTACCTGGCCGCCGAGCGCGCGTACTACGACCGGGAGACGGAGCCGGCCCGCGGGCTGCAGGAGCGGCTGCTGGCCGAGATGACCGGCCGGGTGGCCGCCGCCGAGGACTCGGTGACCTGGCGGCGGGGCGGCGTCAGCTACTTCACCCGGGTGGCCGAGGGCCAGGAGCTCGAGCAGTTCTGCCGCGTGGCCGGGCCTGGGTCGCCGGCGACGGTGCTGCTCGACCAGAACCTGCTGCTCGCCGACCCCGCGTGCACCGGCGGCTACGCGGACGTGGGCGCGCGCGAGGTCAGCCCGGATGGCGCGCTGCTGGCCTACTCGGTGGACTTCACCGGCGACGAGCTGTTCCAGCTGCGCGTCCGCGACCTGGCGACCGGCGAGGACCTGCCGGACCGGATCGAGGCGACCTACTACGGGCTCGCCTGGGCCGCGGATTCCCGGTCGCTGTTCTACGTGCTGACCGACGAGCTGTACCGGCCGCACGAGGTCTGGCGGCACGAGCTCGGCACCAGCCCGTCGCAGGACGTCCGCGTCTATCGCGAGGACGACGAGCGGTTCGCGCTGATCGTCCGCGCCACCCGCAGCGGCCGGTACGTGCTCATCGAGACCGAGTCCAGGAACACCACCGAGACGCTGGTGGTCCCGGCCGACGCCCCGGACACGCCGCCCGCCGTCCTGGAGCCGAGAACGCCGGGCACCGAGTACCGGGCCGATCACGCGGACGGCCCCGACGGCGGCGAGTTCTACCTGGTCACCAACGACGGGGCCGAGGAGTTCCGGCTGGTCCGGGTGCCGGCGCGGGCGCCGGGCCGGGCCGGCTGGACCGAGGTCATCGCCGGGTCGGCCGACACCCGCGTGGAGTCGTGCCAGGTGTTCGGGCGGTACCTGGTCGTCGCGCAGCGGCACGCGGCCGCGCCGCAGCTGCGCGTGCTGGACCGGGAGACCGGACAGCAGCGGCTCATCGAGGCCGGCGGGCCGCAGTGGTCGCTGGCCCTGGGGATCAACGAGGACTACGCCGCGACCTCGGTCACCGTGCGCACCGAGTCGCTGATCGACCCCCCGTCCTGGCACGACGTCGACCTGGCCACCGGCCGCTGGCAGCTGCGCAAGCGCAAGGACGTGCCCGGGTACGACCCGGCCGGGTACGTCACCGAGCGGACCGCCGCGACGGCGGCCGACGGCACGATCATCCCGGTGACCGTGGCCTACCGCGCCGGGCTGGCGCGGGACGGCTCCGCGCCGTGCCTGCTGGACGGGTACGGCGCCTACGAGGACTGCTACTGGCCGGAGTTCGGCGTGGCCACGCCGAGCCTGCTGGACCGCGGCGCGCTCTACGCGGTGGCGCACATCCGCGGCGGCGGCGAAGGCGGCCGGCGCTGGTGGCTGCAGGGCCGGCTGGACCACAAGCGCAACACGTTCACCGACTTCATCGCCGCCGCCGACATGCTGGCCGCGGACGGCTGGACCGCGCCGGACCGCATCGTCTCGCGCGGGCGGTCCGCGGGCGGCCTGCTGCAGGGCGCGGTGTTCTCCATGGCGCCGCGGCGCTGGCGGGCCGTGGTCGCCGAGGTCCCGTTCGTTGACTGCGTCACCACGATGTCGGACCCGACGATCCCGCTCACGATCAACGAGTGGGACGAGTGGGGCGACCCCCGGGACGACCCGCGGATGCGCGCCTACCTGCGCTCCTACAGCCCGTACGACAACATCCCGCCGCTGCCCTGGCCCGACCTGCTGGTCACCGGGAGCGTGCACGACTCACGGGTGCTGATCCGCGAGCCCGCGAGGTGGGTGGCCCGGCTGCGGGCCACCGCGGCGGAGCGTGCCGCGGCGGGCGGCGCCGGCGGGACCGGGCGGCTGCTGTTCCGCGCGGAGCTGGGCGTGGGGGCGCACATGGGGCCGACCGGGCGCTACGACAAGCTGCGCTATGAGGCCGAGGTGCTGGCGTTCATCGTCACCGCCGCGCGGATGCCGGACGCGCCTGATGCCTGAGCGCATGATCATTCGTCCGGGATGGCTGCTTGACGTGGTAACCGGCGAACCGCTGGCCGGCCGCGCCGTTGTCGTCGACGGCGATCGCATCGCCCGGGTGACCAGCGCCGGCGATGCCCCGGCCGAGGGCCCCGCCGTGGTGGACCTGGCCGGCCATACGCTGCTGCCCGGGCTGATCGACTGCCATACACATCTGGTGGGCGAGCCCGACGACGGCCGTGGCTACGCGGAGCTGCTGACCCGGACCGGTGCCCAGGAGGCACTGTCGGGCGCGCGGAATGCGCGCGACACGTTGCGGGCGGGCTTCACCACCGTGCGCGATGTGGGCACGTTCCGCGCTTTCGTCGACGTCGCGCTGCGAGATGCCATCGATGCGGGCTGGCTGCCCGGCCCCCGGATGCGGGTCGCGGGAGCGTACGTGACCTGCTCGGGCGGCGGAGGCGACATCACCGGGCTGGCCCCGGACGTCGACGCGGTCGTGCCGCACGAGCTGCGGGTCGGGGTGGTCAGCTCCGTCGACGACGTCCGCCGCGCGGTGCGGCGCGTCCTGCAGGGCGGCGCGGACCTGGTCAAGCTGATCGCGACCGGAGCCGTGATGACGGTCGGAGGCGTGCCCGGCGCGCCCGAGCTCACCGAGGAACAGATCCGGGCCGCGGTCGAGGAAGCGTCCTTGTACGGCGCCGACGTCGCCGCGCACGCGCACGGCGCGGAAGGCATCAAACGCGCCGTGCGCGGCGGCGTGCGCTCGATCGAGCATGGCTCGCTCATGGACGACGAAGCCGTGGCCATGATGGCCGACGCCGGAACGTTCCTGGTGGCGGACGTCTACGACGGCGACTACATCGCCGAGGTCGGCCGGCAGCAGGGCTGGCGCGCCGACGTGCTGCGCAAGAACGACGAGACAACGCTCGCGCAGCGCCGGGGGTTCACCAAGTGCCTGCAGGCCGGCGTGCGCATCGCGTTCGGCACGGACAGCGGCATCTACCCGCACGGCCTGAACGCCCGACAGTTCGCCTATCAGGTCCGCTGCGGCCAGAGCGCGCTGGAGGCGATCCGGTCGGCCACCGTGCACGCCGCCGAACTGCTCCGCTGGGACGACCGGGTCGGCCGGATCGAGGCCGGCTACCTCGCGGACATGATCGCTGTGCCCGGGAACCCGCTGCACGACGTACGCCTGCTGGAGCAGCCCGGCTTCGTCCTGAAGGGCGGATCCATCGTGCGCCCGGCGGCCGGGTAGCGGTCAGCAGGCAACGTCCACGGTGACCGTGGTGCCGGGCGCATCGGACTCGGGCGTCGTTTTGCCCCGCAGGTGCGCGGATTTCTTGTCGTTGGACAGGTCGAACGAGGCGTTGTCCACGAAGTAGCTCTTGCCGCCGAGCGCCACCTGGATCGTGCCCCGTCCCGAGGCCTGGTTGTTGACCGACACGACATCGACGGGCGGGCCTTGGTACGTCCCCTTCTCGGTGACCACGCCGTCGGTCACCGACCAGCGGCCGCCCACGTCATAGCAGGTCCCGCCCGCGAAGTCCTTGCTGACCGGCCCGATCTGGACGTGCACCCTGGCCGTCCCGTCGCAGGACACCAGGACCACGCCGGGCTCGGTGCCGTCCAGTCCGCCGCTACAGGATGCCGTGCCGGTGCCGGGGGCCGCGCCGGTGCTGGCGGTCGTGCCCCCGGCCGGGCTGGCCGCGGCGGTGCCGCCGGTGCCGCCGCCGGTGCCGCTGGCGCCGCCGGTGCCGGCCGAGGGCTGGGCGGCGCCGCCGCAACCGGCGGCCAGCAGCCCGGCCCCCACGACCAGCAGAGCGCCCCTGACGGCGCTGATCTTGCCCACCATCGATCCTCCGTTCCGTGGTCAATCCGCTCATCGTGCTGGGGGCCGTTCAGAATCGGCTCATAGTTCGCGCCGTCGACCGGTCTAGGATCGCCACCGTGGGGCTGGCGTTGCGGGTGCTGGGGCCGGTGCAGGCCTGGTCCGGGGACCGGAGGATCGAGCTGGGGCCGCGTAAGCAACGGCTGGTGCTGGCGGTCCTGGCGCTGGAGGTCAACCGGCCGGTCGAGGTGGCCCGGCTGGTGGATCTGGTCTGGCCATCGTGCCCGCCGCGAACCGCCACGCACGCGATCCGGGTCTGCGTGTCCGCCCTGCGCTCGGTCTTCCAGGACATGCCGGACGCCGAGATCCGGCGGCAGGGTTCGGGATACGCGCTGCTGAGCGACCCCATGAACATCGACGTGCACCGCTTCTGGTCGCTGCTGGCGCAGGCCCGCGAGACCAGCGGCGATGCGTCGCGCGCCGCCATCCTGGATCGGGCGCTGGGTCTGTGGTCCGGCGCCGCGCTGGGCGGCGACGCCCCGCCGGAGACGCAGCAGCGGCTGTGCGTCGGCCTCGAGGACGCGCGGCTGAGCGCGCTCGAGGACCGGCTGGACGCCGAGCTGCGCCTGGGCCGCCATCACGCGGCGATCGGGGAGCTCACCGGCCTGGTGACCGCGAATCCGCTGCGGGAACGGCTGGCCGGTCAGCTGATGCTGGCGCTGTACCGGGACGGCCGGTCGCCCGATGCGCTGAGCACGTTCCGGACCTACCGCGAGCACCTGGCGGAAGAGCTGGGCCTGGACCCGAGCGCCACGCTGCGAGGGCTGGAACTGGCGATCTTGCGCGACGACGAAGCCGCGCTCGCCCCGGCTCCCGCCGCCCCGGACGGGCCGGTGCCGGCGCAGCTGCCAGCGGCGGCGGCCGGGTTCGCCGGGCGGTCGGAGGCGCTGCGGGAGCTCGACGCGCTGCTGGCCGACGGGGACCCGGCCGGGACCATCGTGGTGATCGCCGGGACCGCGGGCGTCGGCAAGACGGCTCTGGCCGTGCACTGGGCGCACCGGCATCGCGATGCGTTCCCCGACGGCCAGCTCTACGTCAACCTGGCCGGCTACGCGCCCGGCGCGCCGATGCCGCCCGGGCGGGCGCTGGCCGGGTTCCTGCGCGCGCTCGGCGTGGCCGCCGAGCGGGTACCGCTCGATGTGGACGAGGCCGCGGCGCTGTACCGCAGCCTGCTGGCCAACCGCCGGGTGCTGGTCGTGCTGGACAACGCGGGCGGCCCGGGGCAGGTGCGGCCGCTGCTGCCCGGCGGTCCCGGCTGCCTGACCGTGATCACGAGCCGGGACCGGCTGGCGGGCCTGACCGTCCGCGAGGGGGCCCGGCCGCTCGGTCTCGGCGTGCTGCGGACCGACGAGGCGCACGCCCTGCTGGCCGGCCTGCTCGGCGCCCCGCGCGTCGACGCCGACCCGGTGGCCGTGGCGGAGCTGATCGTGCTGTGCGCCCGCCTGCCGCTGGCGCTCCGGATCGTCGCCGGGCACCTGATCCGGCATCCGCGCCAGCCGGTGGCCGACCTCGCCGCCGAGCTGCGGCGGGGCAACCCGCTTTCGTTGCTGTCGGTGGCCGGTGACGAGCAGTCGGCCGTCCGGGCCGCGTTCGACCTGTCGTACGCCACGCTGGAGCCCGCGGCGCAGCGGATGTTCCAGCTGGTTGGCCTGCATTCCGGCGCCGATCTGAGCCAGCCCGCCGCGGTGGCGCTCGCCGGGACGAGCGCCGATGAGGCCCGCGCCCAGCTGGCCGACCTGGCCGCCGCGCACCTCGTGGACGAGCACGTCCCCGGCCGGTTCGCGGTCCACGACCTGCTGCACCTGTACGCCAGGAGCCGCGCGGACGACGAGCTCAGCGACGCGGATCAGCGCGCGGCCACGAGCCGCCTGTGCGAGTTCTATCTGCGGACGACGGACGCCGCGGCGCGCGTTCTGTACCCGAACATGCAGCGGCTGCCGCTCCCGGCGGGCCGGCCGTCGGCCGGTGATCCGGCCCGCGGCGGCGCGGGCGCCGGGTTCGCCGGGTTCGCGGCCGGCGGGCCCGCGCTCGCCTGGCTGGAGACCGAGCGGCCCAACCTCATCGCCACCGTCACCTCGGCCGCGGCGAGCGGCCCGCGGCCGACGGCCTGGCTGCTCGCCGACGCGCTGCGCGGCTACTTCTGGATGCGCCGCCACACCGGCGACTGGCTGACCGTGGCGCAGGCCGGCCTGGCCGCCGCGCAGGCCGGGCAGAATGCGCGGGCCATGTCGGCCGCGCATCTGTCCCTGGGCCAGGCGGATCGCTGGCTGGCCCGCTATCCCGCGGCCATCGCCCACCTGGAACAGGCCCGCGCGCTGGCCCGGCGGGCGGGCTCGCGGCAGGGCGAGGCCGCGGCGCTGGGCACCCTGGCCAACGTGTACCGCGACCAGGGCCGGATGGCCGAGTCCGCCGAGCACCACCGGCAGGCGCGGGACATCTATCGCCAGACGGGGGGCCTCGGCGGTGAGGCAACCAGCCTCGGCAACCTCGGCAACGTGCTGATCGAGTCGGGGCGGCTCGGCGAGGCCATCGACTGCCTGACCCAGGGGCTGGCGATCTACCGCCAGATCGGCGCCCGCCCGGCCGAGGGCAACATGCTGAACAGCCTCGGCTGCGCCTACCTCGTCCAGGGCCGCCTGGATGAGGCGCGCGAGCACCTGGAGCAGGCGCTGGCGATTCACCGCGAAACCGGCAGCCGGGAGGGCGAGGCCGACGGCCTCAACAACATCGCGGAACAGCACCGTGACACGGGCCAGCACGAGCGGGCCCGCGAACTCGCCCGGGCCAGCCTCGCCCTGGCCCAGGAGTCGGGCGACCGGCGGATCGAGGTCGACGCGAACAACACGCTGGGCGCGGTGTCCGGGCTCCTCGCCGACCCGGCCGCCTCGCTGCGGCACCACCAGGGCGCGCTGCAGTCCGCCAGCGAGGCCGGCTACCGTCAGGGCGAGGCGGCCGCGCTCATCGGGCTGGCGCAGGCCCAGGCCAGCCTCGGCCCCGGCCACCACGCCGAGGCTCGGGTCACGGCCGAGCGGGCGCTGCTGACCACCCGGCAGACCGGCCTGCGCGTCCTCGAAGGCCTGGCCCTGACCGCGCTCGCGGCCATCGCGCTGGAGTCGGGCCGGCCGGCCGAGGCCGAGGACGCCGCGCTGGCCGCCCTGGCCGTCCATCGCGAGACCGGTCACCAGCAGGGTGTTGTGCGCACGCGGGGCATCCTTGGCCAGGCAACCGCCGCGCAGCACAACAGGCCGGCCGGTGCATCGGCCTTACGGCGACTGGCGTCTGCGCCGGCCTCAAGGTCCGCCGCCAGCTGGACCGTCCATCCGGCATCGTCGCGATGCGCGCGTCACGCGGTCCTTCGTGCGACGACCACGCCGGGCGGGACGGGATCGGCATACAGCATCTCGACCAGCCCGGCCCGGCGGGCGAGCACCGTGCGCTGGTTGACGTAGCCCTTGTCGGTGATCTCGCCGGCGTCCAGGTCGGCGGGCTCGGCCATGACCAGCAGCCGGCCGATGCGCATGGACGATCCGGCCTCGTCGTTGTGGGCCGTGAGCGCGTCGGCCAGCAGCCGCTGCAGGCCGTCGTCGATGATCAGGTCGCCGGCCGGCTGCGGGGTCACGCCGAGCTGCCTGGCCGCCTGGGCGGGGTTCAGCCAGGCCAGCGCGCCGACCTCGTCGCGGTTCTCGCCGGTGAGGACCGCATCGGACAGAACCGGGGCGGCGGACAATAGGGCGGCGCGCAGCGCGCCGACGCGCACGAACGTGCCCGTTGCGAGCTTGAAATCCTCGGCGATCCGGCCGCGGAACACCAGCCCGGCGTTGAGGTCGCCTGGGACGGCGAACGCGACCGCGTCGCCGCTGCGGTAGAAGCCCTCGTCGTCGAAGGCGGCCGCGGTCAGGTCGGGCCGGCCGTAGTAGCCCGGGGTCACCATCGGCCCGCGGGCGCGGATCTCGTACGTCCCCTCCTCGGCCGGGACGAGTTTCACCTCGGCGCCGGGAAGCGGAACGCCGATGCAGCGGGCGTCCTCGTAGCCGAAGTGGGCCGTGGTCACCGCGGGCCCGGTCTCCGTGGCGCCCCAGGATCCGGTGACCGGAATGGCCCGGCCCGTCGTCCGCCGGGCGAGGTCGGTCAGCCTGGTTCGCAGCCCGGCGGGGAGCGCGGCGGCGGCGTTGAACGCCAGCCGCAGGCGGGAGAAGAACCTCTCCGCGAACGCCGGGTCGGCCTCCAGCGCCGGGACCAGTTGCGCGTACCCGGCCGGGACATTGAAATACACCGTGGGCGGGACGTCGCTGAGATTCGCGATCGTCTGCGCGAACAAGCCGGGCGCGGGACGACCCGCGTCGACGTACAGCGTCCCGCCCGAGGTCAGCACCATGTCCATGTTGTGGTTGCCGCCGAAGGTGTGGCTCCACGGCAGCCAGTCCACGATCACCGGTCTCTCGGCGGTCAGGAACGGCCATGCCTGCCGCATCATCTGCTGATTGGCGGAGAGCATCCGGTGGGTGTTGATCACGCCCTTCGGCGTCCCGGTCGACCCCGAGGTGAACAGGAGCTTGGCCACCGTGTCCGGGGTCAGGCCGGCGAAGGCCGCCCGCACGTCCGCGCCCGGCGTCGTGGCCAGCAGGTCGCCGAACTGCTCGGCACCCGGCCGGTGACCACTGGCCACGATGGCCGGCGCCGCCGTATCTCGCACCGCCGCGTCCAGCGCCGCGCCGAACCGGCCGGCTTCCTCCGCGAACACCGCGCCGGGCCGGATCAGTTCGGCGATCGCCCGGATCCGCAGGTGGTCGCGGCTCTGCAGCGAGTACGCCACGCTGACCGGGGCGACCGGAATCCCGGCCGTCATCGCGCCCAGCGTGACCAGCAGGTGGTTCACGCTGTTCCCGGACAGCACCAGCAACGGCCGGTCCGGGCGGAGGCCCCGGTCCAGCAGCGCCTGCCCGATCGCCTCGGCGGCTGCCGCCGCCGCTCCGTAGCCGCAGGTTCGCCAGGCCCCATCGGGATTCCGCTCGGCGACCAGCGGGTGATCCGGGCCGGCGTCGGCCCACGCTCGCAGGCTGTGCAGCACCGATACCGGGTAACTCCCGAGCGGGTCAGCCGAGCGGAGCCGCAGTGTCCCGGCCGGCTCGCCCGGCGACGGGGCCGCCTCGGCCACGATGTGCGGCGCCGCGAACAGCGTGATCGCGTCACTGGTGCGCTCGTCCTCTGCCATGCCGCCATCCTGCCCTGCGCGCCGTCCCCGCCGGTCGCCGGCGCGTCCTGGTCCGGCAGCAGATCCGGCTCGGCCGGCCCCGGGCAACCCGCCAGGCCCGCGCGGTCATAAGCTCGGCCCCGCGCCCGCCTGCCGGTCGCGCTCGTCCAGCGCGCGCAGCGCCTCGGCGAACGGCCGCTCCAGCCAGGCCAGGTGGTCGGCCTCGCCGTGATGGTGCGTCGTGAGCCGGTCGGGCCTGCGGACCGCCGTGTGCCGCACGTATGCGCGGGCTCCCTCGACCAGCGTCCGGATGTACCGCAGGCCCTCGGGGTCGGTCATCGCCCAGTCGCCGCCGCACGCGACGTAGACCGGCGAGGTGTGGGCGAAGACCCGGCGGCCCCATTCATCGAGGTGGTGATCGACGCCGAACGCCCGGCAGGCTATCCACGAGTTGGCGTCGATCCGCAATTCCTCGCTGATCTCGGCCTGCCGTGCGCCGCCCGCTTCGGTCCTGGCCACGACCTCGCCGTTACGGACAACCTCGAGCGAACGGAGCGGGAAAATGCTGCGCACCGCGGCATGGACACTGACCGTTCCCGGCCCGGACAGCCCGACCGTATCGCCGGGCTCACGCCCGTCGACCGAGAGCGTCACCAGCGGCCCGCCGGAAAGGAACGTCCGGCCCGACCGCACCGCCCGGCACCACGCGTCATAGCTGAACTCCTCGTCCAGCCGCGCGTACGTGCGATACAGGCCGACCGGCACGGCACTGGACATCTTGTCCGTGCCACCGACGAGCGGCAGGCGGTAGCCGCTGTTGAGGTACCGGTAATACTCGAGCAGCCGGTCGTCGGTTTGGGACAGGATCTCGACCGCGTCGGCCCGGCCGGTCGCGACGAGGACGGCGGGCTCGCCGTTCGGATTCGGGAAATGGGCCGAGACGACGGTGCCGCCCTGGGCGTGCGTCCGGTCGGCCCAGTCGCTCAGCGTCGCGTCCAGCGCGCCGCCGAGCTCGGCCTCGTCCGGACCGTCGCTGCACCACGGCATGACCGGCTCTTTCAGGTTCCACAGGAGCATGTGGCCGAGCGCGTGCTGCCGGTTTTCCTGGCCGACATACGTCACGTAGCCGCCGCCGTCGACGACGCCGGGCCGGCCGGAGAAGTCCTCGGTGTTGGTGAACAGCGCCCCCCACTGCGTCTGCAGCAGATTGACGACGCGCAGATCCTCGCCCCGCTGTTCGAGCTGGGCGCCCGGGGTCGACAGGAAATGCACGTGCGAGTCGCCCGACCACCAGCCTTCCGCGGCCATGTCGGCGACGCGCCCGATCCGCAGCGTCAGCTCCCGCTGGCCCGGCTCGATCCGCACGGTCTGCCGGAGCGGCTCGTATTCGAACCCGCGCGCGACGTCGACGACGACGTCGCCTCGGGGCAGCCAGCCCTGGCAGGTGCCGTCGATGTACGCGTAGCTGCGCTGGCCCAGCCGGACGTCGCCGCCGACGTCGTAATGCCAGCTGCCGAGATTCTGGGTGACGTGATTGTGGTGGCCGTGCGGCTGGTAGGGAACTCCCCCGGCCGAACGGAAATGGACCCGGCACGGCACCGGCCGCCCGGTCGCGTCGTCGACGACGCTGACATGCACCCAGTTGCGGCCGTCTTCCACCAGCTCAAGGGCGACCCGGCCGGTGTCCGCCCGACCGTCCCGTTCCACGTCGCCCCAGCGCACCCGGCCGAGCTCGTCATCGCCCTGCCGGACGGCGACGGTGGCCGACGGCAGCGCGGCGATCGACGTATACGCGGACGCTCCGTCGGTCGCTCCCCAGCCGGCCCGGTCGTCCTCGCCGGGCAGCGGCTGCGGATACGTTGCCACACCCCGGTCCACGGCGACATCGAGGACGCCGCGCCCGTCCTTCACCACGAGCCGCACCGGACGGGCGGGCGCGCGGACGAACGGCTGCTCATCGACGTCGCTGGTCGTGACGCCGGCGACGACGAATCGGCCGCCGCGCGGGATGAACTCGATCCGTTCCACCGGTCGCCGCGGATAAGGATTCTCCCAGCACCACAGGAAGTACCCGCGGGGCCATCCCATGTCGTGCTCCACCAGGCGCGCCCCGGCGTCGTCCCACTTGCCCTCGAAGCGAGGCCTGCTGTGGTCGCTGGTGTCGGTGACGGCGAGGAACGGCAGAAAGCCCCAGCCCGGCGGCACCACCTGGATTTCGAACCGCTCCCGGATGGGCGCGACCACGACCTCGCCGCCGGCCAGGTGAAACGCGTACTCGGCGACGGTCTGGCCGACGGCATGACCGGCCGGTGCGCCCGGCTCGAGCAGCCGGTGCGCGACGATCACCCGGGGGGCCAGCCGGCCGATCCGGACCGAGACCGGGGCGCCGGGCAGCAGAAAGCACCGGTCCGCCGACGGCGGCTCGGACCCGATCAGGAACGGCAGGCCGCGCAGGTCCACCCGCCCGAGCGGAACATCACCCGGCTCATCGCCAAGCACCTCGACACCGGCGTTGCAGGCCGCGGACAGGTCTACTGGCTCATAGCTCGGCACGCGTCCGATCGTAGGCAGAACGCCCGGTCCGATCCCACCCGTTTTCGGGCAGGCTGAAGGCGCTGCCTCGGATGTGGCGGTCCACGCCCCGGCTGGTGACAGAAGTCAGCCGGTGGCCACGAAGAGCGGCTTGTCCAGCCGGGCGGTATCGACCTCGATACCGAGGCCGGGCGCCGCGGGCGCCCGGCCCCGGCCGTTGCTCGAGCGTGGCTCGTGCCCGGCTACGTGGCCATCGGTCCAGTCGTTGAAAAACGACACGTTCATGAGGTGGTCGGGGCTTGTGCTGGCGGCGAGATGGCTGACCGCCGCCGTGATGACGTCGCCGCCCCACATGTCCTCGATCGACACCGAAAGGCCGAGTTCCCGGGCGAGGTCGCGCATCTGCACCGTGCGGGCGACCCCGCCGAGCCGGCTGATCTTCAGGTTGACGGCCAGGGCTCCCGCGTCCCGGGCCGCGATGAGGTCGGCGACCGTGACGACGCTCTCGTCCAGCACCATCGGCAAGGTCGATCCACGATGGGCCAGGGCGCACTCGGGGGTGTCCCGGCACGGCTGTTCGACCAGGACGTCAAGGTCCTCCATGCCCCGGATGGCGCGCCGCGCTTGCCAGAGCTGCCACGCCCCGTTGGAATCGGCGACGATGATGGCGCTATCGGGAGCGGCGGCCCTCGCCGCCGCGACCCGCGCGATGTCGTCCGCCGGATCACCGCCGACCTTCAGCTGGAACCGGGTAATGCCTGCCTCACCGCGCGCCTGAACGAATCCGGCCATCTCTGCGGGAGTGCCCATGGGCACCGCCTCGTAGAGCGGGAAGTCGTCGTTCAGCCGACCGCCGATCAGGTCGACCAACGGCCTTCCGACGACCTTGCCGAAGATGTCCCAGCATGCGATCTCCAAAGCGCTCTTGGCGTAACCGTGTCCCATCAGCGCCATGTCCATCACGCGGCTGATGCGGCCGATGTTGGTGGGATCGTGACCCAGGAGTTCATCGCCGAGCGTTTTCAGGGCGGCGCGGATGCTCCCGACGTAGGTGGGGAGGTACGTGCTGCCCAGCGGGGTGATCTCACCCCAGCCATCGATGCCGTCGGAGGCGGTGATCCGGACCAGCGTGCCGGTCTCATGGGTCGCCCGGCGCCCCAGCGACATGACGTAGCTACCGTGCTCGTAGTGAAGGCGGTAGCTAAAGACCGCTATCCGCGCGATCTTCATTGCGCGACCAGGAAAACGAGCAACAGCGAGCTGAGCCGGCATTCCCGCGCCCGCTCCCCGTAGCGGGGACTCCCCGTGTGCAACTGATCGGGTTCGCACATGCGCCAAGTATGACGTCGCGAATCACCCATTGAGCCATCTGCCCATCACATTTCGTATATAGCAACAGACAAGACGAGATCGTCTAACAGACCCACTCGGGAAGTATCTCCGCAGGTCCGGCGGTCACGCAGATTCATGAGAAAACTCTCTGTTATTGCTGCGACACAACGAGTAAACCGTTAGCCTTCCTGATCGTCGCTTCCATCTGATCCGCGAGGACAGCAACGATGATCCTGAGACGCCGGTCGCTTCTGCTGAGGATTGCCCTGCTTGTCGTGGTCCAGCTGCTCCTGCTGATCGGCCTGTGCAGCTACACGGCCGCCACCTCGGTCGGCAGTGCGCTCACGCTGATCCGGTCCAAGACGATGACGGACGACCTGGCCCGGCCCGTGATGCGCCTGCAGCAGGCGCTGACCGGCGAGCGGGCCCAGATGATGGCCTATGCCGCCCGGCCGAACCCCGCCGCCCGGGCGGCGCTGCGAGG
>Ga0335073_10009271_pt1 | contig 13808 bp, 13 predicted proteins | sample Lox_Sample_22_FD_207093 | JGI IMG/M metagenome (GOLD analysis project Ga0335073, IMG submission 207093) | Soil microbial communities from Loxahatchee National Wildlife Refuge, Florida, United States - Lox_Sample_2.2 | ecosystem: Environmental > Terrestrial > Soil > Wetlands | place: USA... | reverse complement strand
GATGGAAGTGCTTCAACCAAGCCGCTTCCACCATGTGCGTAACGGAAACGGTCTACAAAGGCAATATACGTCCATGGGGCAAGACCAAGAGAAGCCTGGCAGCGGTCCACCTGCCGAAAGATCTGGTGGCGAAGCTCGCCGAATGGAAGCAGCAGTCACCGGATTCGTCGCCAGATGCTTTCATCTTCCCAAATCAAGATGGAGGCTTTCTGGATACGGACAACTATCGCAAGCGGGTGCTGCACAAGCTGGCTCGAAACCTGGAACTGCCGAAACTGACATTTCAGGTCATCCGCAGAACGATCGCCACCCTGGCCCAGAAGAAGGGAACAGTCAAAGACGTGCAAGGCGTGCTCCGGCACTCCCGCGCAGCCACCACGACCGATGTCTACATGCAGGAGATTCCGGCCAGTGTGCAGGCAACGGTCAATTCGATTCACCGGGAGTTGAAAACAAAGTCCGGCTCTTCCGCCCGCGCCCCAAAAAGCGCTTCGCTACGGCTCAAGACGCGGACCGGGGAACGGCCAGCACGCAGGGGCGCTGTGACCGAAATCAGGGCGCAAAACGAAGCTCTGGCAAATCGAAAGAACGGAAGGAAACAAGAGCAATCTACGCTGGTTTCCGAGAAAGGTTTTTTGAATTTGCTACCAAATGCTACCAAACCGGAGAGAGGAGATTCTGCAAGTTATTGATTTATTGGTGGACCTGGTCGGGATCGAACCGACGACCTCTTCCATGCCATGGAAGCGCGCTCCCAGCTGCGCCACAGGCCCACTTCGGCGGGATACAACTCCTTTATTCTCGCTGCTGGCAGGCGTTTCGTCAAACATCGCGTTGAAGCACGGCCGGGTGGGACCTCTTTCAGCAGGTGCGAGCAACGGGCCCTGTTTCCGTCTCGCCGGCAAAAGAGAAAAGGCGGCAGGAGAGATCCCCTCGCCGCCGGCCCTGTCCCTGGGTTTTCTGGAAAATGGTGCAATGCCGCGTGGACGGCAGAAAGCCTATTGCAGGAGCTTGGTCACTTCCTGCTGCACGCTGTTGGCCTGCGCCAGGGCCGCGATGCCCGTCTGGCTCAGGATCTCGTACTTCGACATGTTCGAAGTCGAAGCGGCGTAGTCGGTGGCTTGCACTGCGTTCTGCGCTGAGACTACATTTTCCTGCTGCGTGCTCATGACCTGGCTGATGGCGTTCAGCGTGTTAATCTGCGCGCCGATATAACCGTCCTGCGCCGCAACATACGTGATGGCGTTATTCAGCACGGACTCTGCATTCTGAGCGTTGCCCTGCGTGTCGAGATTTGTGGTGGCAAGGTCCGCGGTCTGGTCGCCGCCGGCCGCGGTTACATAGTTGATCGTCGTCGTTGCCGCAGTGCTCGTGAATAAAGCGGCCGGCGCGATCGTCGTAGTGGTGTCGGCAAATGCGAGGGTAGCTGGCGGTCCTGCCGCAGTGACGGACATGGAAATCGCCACGTTGGCGTTGGTGTTGGTGAGCAGAATGCCCGTATCGCCGGCTGCGACGGCGCCGTCGCCTACGGCGGCCGCCGTGGTAAAGCTGGCGGTCACGCCGGGAATGCCGTCTTTATTGATCTCGGAGATCAGCGCACCGACAGTCGTGGCGGTTGTGGTGAGCGTGCTGGTGGTGCCATCGGGATTGGTAATGGTAAAGATCAGGCTGCCGGCAATCGCATCGCTCTGCTGCGCGGCGGTGGTCAAGGAGCCGGCGGTGTCTTTGGAGAGATCGACGAATTTGCCAACGTCGCTTTGCTGCACGGTTCCGCCGGAGTCGCCGACGCTCGACGAGGTGAGCTTGGCGAAAAAGAGATTATCGACCGATGCACCTCGTGAAGAGGAGTCTCCGGTGTAGATCGACAGGCCCGTCTGCGAGCCGGTAAAGACCTGGTTCTGGTTATACGTCGTCGTCGAGCCGATGTTGTTGATCTCCGACAGAATGGATTGGTACTCCTGGTTCGCAGCCGACTCCTGCGAGCTGTTCAGCGTGCCGTTGGCTGCTTCAGTGGCCAGCGTGATGGCGCGATTCAGGAGGCTCGTCACCTGTGCCAGAGCGCCGTCGGCCACCTGCAGCAGGCCAACGCCTTCGGTGGAATTGGTCTCAGACTGTGTGAGGGCGGTGGAGTTAGCGGCCAGGCCGTTCACCAGCGAGAGCCCTGCCGCATCGTCAGCACCCGAGTTGATACGCGAACCCGAGGAGAGCTGCTGCAGCACCGTCTGCAGGCTGTTGTTCGTGTTGTTCAGATTGTTCTCTGCGTAGATAGCGGAGAGATTGTTCAAAACACCGAGGGCCATGGATTCCACTCCTTTGGGGATGCTCCGTTCCCTCGGAATCTCGACCGAGGCTGCGCCGTAGGGCCTTCCTGCATCCACCCCATTCATCGGAGGAGGTGGAAAGAACTTTAGTCATAATTTTCTGGAATGGCCTGGCTGCGCGTGTCGTACTCCGATTCAGGTTGCCCTGCTTTGATTCAACCGCTGTCCGCGTACGCGGCAGAGCCTGTCCTGTACCGCATCAAGCATCTGTTCTGAATCGATGCAGCATTCGGGCCAATGCGGGGCGATACTGCGGCGAGAGGAAATGCGCAAGGCCGGCGCAAAAAAATCGGCGGTTTGAGGACGAATCCACAAACCGCCACCGGTCTCACCCGAGACCGCATTGCTCTCTGCTCTAAACTCTTATTCCAAACCGCCAGGACCAGGCGGCGGTGCAGGCTGCTGGCCCTCTGGATGCGGCGGAGCCGTGCCTCCCTGCCTGTGGCCGCCCCACTGCCCACGGTCTTGCCGCATGTTTTCGCGGAATTGCTGCACCTGCTTCCACTGATCGGGCGTCAGCTTACTGCGAATGGCCAGCAAAAAGCGCGCGTTTCCCTTCTCGAGCTCGGCCCGTGCCTGGGCTATCTTGTCGATCTGGGCAAGAATCGCGTTTTCATTCGGCTCGTCGGCCTGCATAAGCGGCTGCATCGCAAGCTCAGCCTTTTCCACGTTTGCCCTCAAGTCAATCAGCGTCATCCGATGCTGCTGAAGAATGGCATCCATCGCCTTCCGCTGATCGTCGGTGAGCTTGAGCCGCTCGACGATCCTGGGGTTGTTCCAAAATTGTCCGTGCCCCTCGCCGAACCGGAACGCCCGTTCCATCGGGGGCCGATGCTCTCCAAAACCAGGTCCACCGTCCGGTCCTCCGCCGGGTCCCTGGGCGACAGCCAGTGTGCCGGCCATCACGACCGCAGCGAACCCAAGCACGAACCGCCTTGCACTTGCTCCGTTCATCTCTCTCCCCTCTCCATAACTACCGACTTACTCTTGATGTATGGCTAAACCGCTCTAATCACTGGTCACCACTACTTTCCATCAACTGGGCCAGTGGCTCCATCGCTGCGGGGACGTCCCGCGATATATCGCTATCCACATTCGCCAGCAAATCTTCGTCATCATTCGTGCGGCTCTGCTGGACTGCCAACTGTTGCGACCTTCTGGCCTGCGCCACCGACGTCTTCTCGATCACCTGCCGGTGGTGGTATTTGTACAGAGCCCCCGTCAGGCTGCCGGCAGCCAAAACGCAGCCCAAAGCCCAGCTTGCGGCCAGCCGCCAGCCCCGGTGCACTGCGATGGGCGCCGCAGTCCGCGGACGCTCGTATGCCGCCTTGCTCCAGGCGTGTACACTTTGCCGAAAGTTGCCGAGCGCCTGCTCCAGCAGTGGGTCCGCCAACGTTTCAAGCTCCGGATTTTGCCGATCGCCGCTTTTCATAACTTGCCCCCAGTTCCGCGCGCACCTTTCCCAGCGCCCGCGACAGGTGCGCCTTGACTGTGCCTTCGCTCAATCCCGTAGACTGCGCGATGTCGCTCAGTTCCTGCTCTTCCACATAGCGCAAAAGAAAGACCGTCCGCTGCCGCTCACTCAACCCTTCAACGGCCTTCCAAACCTGTTCCACCTGCTCTCGGGCCAGCATCCGCTGCTCGACGGTGCGTTCGCCGCTGGGCAGCCATTCGCTCGCCTCGTCTATGTCCACGGCGTTTGTCCGTGTATGCCGCCAGAATTGCAGCCGGCGGTTCCGCCAGTGGTCCTTCTGCAGGTTGATGGCGATGCGCATCAGCCACGTCATTGCGGTCGACTCGCCGCGAAACCGAGCCCAATTCCGATGCGCCTTCAGGAAGCATTCCTGAGTCAGCGTTTCGGCCAGGTCAATGTCTCGCGTCGAGGCGAGCAAAAACCGGAAAATCTGCGGCCGATGACTCTCAACAATGCCCGCAAACTCCTGTCCGGCAAGTTCTTCCGCCGTTTCGGCTGTCATCGGGCTAATTGCTGCTCCGGCTGCCATCACTCTGGTAGACGCCCGCATATTGCGCAAGTTTACAGTCTCCTATGGCAATTTGCGCCGCCGACACACACATCGAGCCTGCAATCGCGACGCCTCTCTTCTTCGACACTTTCGGAGGCAAAGAGTGGCGCTTACTCTCTCATCAAAGAGCTTTTTCGCGGCAATGAATACTAGGTTTCTGACGTGCGGGATATAATTTCATGCGGCAACGAAAGCAGGAACTGGAGACACAGATGATTTCACGACGTACTTTCGTCAATGGCCTGGCTGCGGGGGTCGCGGGCTCGGCATTTGCATCCACCGCCAAGAGTTATGCGCAGATCATGGGCGCCAACGACCGCGTTAATTTCGCCATTAACGGCCTAAATGGCCGCGGGCATGCCCATCTTTCCGCGATGCGGAGCCTGACGAAGGATGCGCGTGTGGCCTATATCTGCGATGTGGATACCAATATCCGCAACAAATTTGCCGCAGATTGCCAGCAGGCCCTGGGCTACACCCCGAAGGCGGAGGCCGACTTCCGCAATGCGCTGGCCTCGAAGGAAGTGGATGCCATCACGATTGCGACGCCGGATCACTGGCATACGCCCATGGCGGTTCTTGGCCTGAAGGCAGGCAAGCATGTGTATGTGGAAAAGCCCTCCAGCCAGAACTGCCGCGAGGGCGAGCTGATTGTTGCCGCGCAGAAAAAGTACGGAAAGCTGGTCCAGGTGGGCGACCAGCAGCGGTCTTCGGACTACACCATCAAGATGATCAAGCAGATTCACGACGGCTACATCGGTACGCCCTACCTGGCCCGCGCCTGGTACGTGAATACCCGCGGCTCGATGGGCATCGGCAAGCCGGCACCGGTGCCCGCCACGCTGGACTGGGATCTCTGGCAGGGCCCGGCGCCGCGCAGCGAATACAAGGACAATATCCATCCTTATAACTGGCACTGGCTGCGCCGCTACGGCACCGGCGAAACTCTCAACAACGGCACGCACGAGGTCGACATTTGCCGCTGGGCTCTGGGGGCAGAGATTCCGCAGACCGTCTCCGCAACCGGCGGGCGCTATCAATATAAGGATGACTGGCAGTTTTATGACACGCTGATCACCGACTTCGGCTATGCCGACAAGACGATCTCATGGGAAGGCCGCAGCTGCCAGGGTATGCGGGTCTACGACCGCGACCGCGGCTCGGCGATTTTCGGCACCAAGGGAACGGTGGTCATCGACCGCGACGGGTACGATGTCTTCGACTGGAAGGGCAAGCAGATCGACAAGTTCCGCACCGGCACCCAGACCCTGACCAGCGACACGGTCGGGCGGGACACGATGACGGATGCCCACTTCGCCAACTTCATCGCCGCCGTCCGCGGCCAGGAACAGCTGCACTCGCCGATTCCAGTGGCGAACGTGACCGTAACCATGCTGCTGCTCTCGAACATCGCCTGGTTCGTCGGCCGCAGGCTGCATCTCGATACGGAGACGGCGCACATCGTCGACGATGCCGAAGCCATGAAGTATTGGGGCCGCGAGTACGAAAAGGGCTGGGAAGTGACCGTCTAGGGCATCCGGAATTTCGACCTGCCGACGCGCAAGCGGATTTTTCTTGAGGAGAGATTCGCTTGCGCGTTTTGCATACCGCATGCAAAGATCGCTCCCGCATCGCGCGACCCCAATGATCCATCCAAGAAGCCAGAGGAGAAGTGATACCGATGCCTGCTGAAACTGCAACCCTGCCCGCGGCGCAAGCCGGAACCCTCACGCTGGGCGGTGATCTGACCGTGAACCGCATGGGCTATGGCGCGATGCGTATTACCGGCAAGGGGATCTGGGGCCCTCCGGAGGACCGGAATGCTGCGCTGGCGACGCTGCGCCGCGCAGTAGAACTGGGCGTGAACTTTATCGACACTGCCGATTCGTACGGGCCCGATGTTTCGGAAGAGCTGATCGCCGAGGCGCTCGCGCCTTACCCTGCAGGCTTGGTGATCGCGACGAAGGTCGGCTGGACGCGGCACGGCGCAGGCATCTGGCAGCACAACGCTAGCCCATCGCACATCGCGCAGGCGATTGAAGGCAGCCTGAAGCGCCTGAGGCTGGAGCGCATCGACATTTACCAATTGCACGTGCCGGATCCGGCGACATCCTTCGACGCATCGATGGAAGCGATCGCGCGGCTCAAGGAGCAGGGCAAGGTGCGCCATGTTGCGCTCTCGAATGTGACGCTCGAGCATATTCAACGCGCGCAAAAGATCGTGCCCATCGTTTCGGTGCAGAACCGCTACAGCTTCTCGGATCGCGAATGGGACTATGTCGTGGACTATTGCGAAGCCAATGGCGTCGCCTTCATGCCGTGGGGTCCGATGGCGCAAGGACGGAAGGCAAACGAAGTGATCGAGAAGATCGCCGCCAACCGCAACACGTCCACCGCCGTGATCTCGCTGGCGTGGCTGCTGCGCCGTTCGCCGGTAATGCTGCTCATCCCCGGAACCAGCTCTGTGAAGCACGTTGAGGAGAACATCGGCGCTGCCGGTTTCAAGCTTACAGACGAGGAGTTCGCGGAACTGAACGCAGTGGTGCCGAAGCCCTATACGCTTCGCGGCTGAAGAGTGACGCGCGTTCTGCCGGCGGGCCTGGGAAAGTTTTTCATCGCTTCACGGCAGGTCAAGGGCGATAGTCGTTCGCGCGCGGTTTTGAGATAGGAATCGACCGCGCGCCAGTCGTGCCATGCGTAATCGCGCAGCGCCCAGCCGATGGCTTTGCGGACGAAGAATTCCTTTTCGGGCGCGAGGAGATCGGCGTAGCGGAAGAGCCGGGCAACGTCGGTATCGCCGCGCCAGCCGAGCTGATGCAGCATGGCGATGCGCCGCACCCAGAAGTTCTCTGCGCGCACGGCACGATCCATTTCACGACGGCCTTTCGCGCCTGCCACGCGCACGATCTTTCCTACCACCTTCACCAGCGCGTCTACCGAATCCCACCAGGATTTTTTCTGGGCCAGTTCGAGGAGCCAGGGCAGATCGTCGATGGTCAATGCGGCGCAGTGGCCGCTCAGAAGGTCGGCGGCCACATACTGGCATTCGCGTTGCGGCATCTGCCAGAGAGCCGAGGCCGCTGCGCGGAGTGTCACCGGATTGACAGGCGCAAACGAACGGATGAGCGGCTTGACGGCGGCACGGCGCCGGGGCGTGGGAATGCCGAAATACTGGAAGCGGCCGCGCAGGTAGGCACACATCTCGGCGGCTCCTGTTTCGTCCGCGAGAGGTGTAAGAACCATCTCGATGGCGCGAGAGAAGTCGACGCCGATTGAGGTCTTGCGCGGCATCGGCTCGGGATTTATGCGAGTGCGAGGTTCAGATTGTCGATGGCTTCGTCGATCTCTGCCGTGCTCTTGAAGCCGACGGTCACCGAGTCCACGCCCGCATTCTTGAAGGCAAAGCGCATCGCGCGCTGGCGGTCTTCGTGGTTGAAGACTCCCTCGCCGATGAGCTTCATGCTAATGACGCCCATGCCGAGCTGCCGCGCCTGCTTCACGTGGTCCACGACCTCGTTCACGTTGCCGAGCACATCGGCGTCGGCCACCTCGGCATCCATGCGGACGCCCTTGTGATTCATGCGGATCATCGCCACCTGGAGCCAATCGGTCTTGGGGACCTGGCGCAGGGCGGGCAAACCGTGCACGGAGGCGCCATGGCTGCGGATAGTCCGCTTCTGCTCGGCTTCGAGGATCGCGTCCTGCCAGTGGCGCGTATCCTGCGGCCACGTGCCGGTGTGCTGCCAGTGAAGGAGCATGATGTCGAAGTAGTCGGTGGACGAATTGCGGCGCAGTTCGTCCAGCCTGGCGTGAGGATCGACGCCCTCGTCCGTCGTGACCTTCGTCATAAGCACGTAGCTTTCACGCGGTATGCCTTTGAGCGCCGCAGCGAGCATCTGCTGCGAACGGCCGTAGGACTCGGCTGTCTCGAAGAACCGGATGCCGCGGTCGTAAGCGTGATGGACAAGACCCGTGAGGCCTTCCTGGCCGATCTGTTGCTGAATCCGGCCGCTGAAGCTACCCGTGCCCAAGGCGAGCCGCGTGACCTTTACGTCAGACTTGCCCAGCGTCACAAGGCTGGTGGCGGTTTCGCGCTCTGCGTGCAAGGTGCTGACGCCCGCAAGTGCGCCGGCGGCAACACCGGCTTTCAAAAAGTTTCGCCGGGATAACGGATTCATCGGGTTCATCGGATATCGTCCTTTCCTTCGGGCGCAGTTTCTACGCCAGCGCGAGATTCACGTTCTCTATGGCCTCGTCAACCTCGGCCGCGCTCTTGTAGCCCACCGTTACGGTGTTGACGCCGGCATGCTGAAAAGCGAATCGCATCGACGCCTGGCGATCGGCGCGATCGGTAAACGATCCTTCGCCAATGAGCTTCATGCTGATGACGCCGAGGCCGGCCTTGCGGGCCTGATGCACGTGCTCGACGACTTCATCCACATTGCCAGGGACGTGCGCACGCGGATCGTCGGTATCCATGTGCGCGCCCTTGTGATTCATGCGGATCATCGCGATTTGGAGCCACTGGTTGTCCGGAACCTGGCGCAGCGCGGGAAGCCCATGTACAGAGGCGCCGTGACTGCGGATCGCTTGTTTGTGCTGCATCTCGGAGAGTCCGTCCTGCCAGCGCAGGCTGTCGGTAGGCCAGGTCGCCGTGTGTTGCACATGCAGCAGCATGATGTCGACATAATCTGTCTGCATCTGACGGCGCATCTCGTCTACGGTGGCCTGCGGATCGGCGTCGTCGGTGGTCACCTTCGACATGAGGACGTAGCTGTCGCGCGGGAGCCCCTTCAGCGCGATGCCGAGCATCTGCTGCATCTGGGGGTAGGCCTGCGCGGTCTCAAAGAAGCGGATGCCGTGATCGTAGGCGTAGCGTACGAGGCTGGTGAATCCTTCTTGGCCGAGGTCGCGCTGCACGCGTCCGTTGAAGGTGCCGGTGCCGAAGGCGAGACGCGTTACTTTCACTCCGGATTTTCCGAGCGTGACCAAGCTCGTGGCCGTGGCGCGTTCTGCTTGAAGAGGAAGTGCGCCCACTCCGGCTAAAGCGCCGGCCGCTGCTCCAGCTTTCAAAAAGTGCCGTCTGGAAATGTGCGACATTTTGACCTCGGCGTTGGCCCAGGGGAGGCCAATTGCCCGCAATGGTAGCATATCTGGCTGTTGAACCGCATTCATGCGGCGTGCATTCGCTGTGACGAGGTCAATCCGGTACTTCGACCTGCGCCGGCGCGGGCCTGCTCACCTTCGCCAATGTAATCATCACTACACTAGCCAGCACGCACAGGCTGCCGATGATGGTCCTCGGACCGAGCGGTTCGCCGCCGGCGAAGTAACCCAGAAGCACGGCGACCAGCGGATTGATGTAAGCATACGTTCCCACCTTGGTGGGCGATTGATGATGCAACAGCCACAGGTAAGCGGTGAATCCGATGATGGATCCGGCGACAATGAGATAGAGCAGTGCGATCCATGCTTCGAGCGGTACAGCAGAAGGATGAAAGCTGCGCAACTCTCCCCGCGCGGCTGCGGCAAGCGTGAGCAGTACACCGCCGGCAAGCATCTGTGCGCCGGAGCTCATGGCCTTTGAAGCCGGCAGCGGCAGTTTGCGCGTGAGGGCCGAAGCTACCGACCAGCTGATTGCGCCAAAGATCAGCGCCACTGCACCGGCATGATCGACAGGCTCGCCGCCAAGGTTAAGCGACCGGCTGACGAGCACGGCGACGCCGCAGATCCCGATGAGAAGCGCAATAGCGAGCCTTGCTGTGAGCTTTTGCGTGCGCAGCAGCAGAATTTCGGAGAGCGCCATGAAGGCCGGGATAGTGGCGAGCATCACAGCGGCCAATCCAGAGGGCACGCGTTGTTCCGCCCAGAACAGCAAGCCGTAGTCGCAGACGAAAATGAGCGCGGCCAACAGAACGATGGAGAGCCACTGGCGCGCGCTGGGATGGCACTCGCCCTTGAGGCGCACCCATCCGTAGAGCGCAAGACCTGCGGCCACAAAACGCATCGCTGCGAGAAGAAAAGGCGGTACGAACTGCACGCCGATCCGGATCGCGAGAAACGTCGAGCCCCAGACGAAGTAAATGATCGCGAACGCGAGCAGGGTTTTGGTTCTTGCGGGATGAGCAGCGGAGTTCATCACGGCTCCAGTCGATCCTTCACTCGGCCTATTCCCTGTTCCCTACCTTTACCAGCTATGCAGCCATTCGTCGTCGCGGCCGATGCGCACGGGCGTGTGGAAAAGCTCGCTGAGCCGGGCTTCGGTCAGCAGCTCTTCGCGCGGGCCATCACCGACGATGCGGCCATCGCGCATGAGGATGATGCGCTCAATCTCAGGAAGAATGTCACCGAGATGATGGGTGACGAGCACCAGGCCCGTGCCTTCGGCGGCGAGCCGGCGAAGCGTCTCGCGCAGCTCACGCTGCGCAGCGAGGTCGAGCGCGTTCGAGGGCTCATCGAGGAGCAGTTGGCGCGGGCGGTGTACAAGAGCGCGGGCGATGAGAATGCGGCGTTTTTCGCCCGCGGACATGGTGCCGACGAGTTGTTCGGCGAGCCGCGTGGCTTCCATGCGCTGCAGCGCTTCCCATGCGCGGTGGCGCATCTCTTCGGTGACGTGCAGATTGGGCCATAGCGTGGAGGCCGAGAAAAATCCGGCGATCACTGCGTCAAGGCCGGTGGTCACCGCGGTGCGCTCGCCGGGCAGATCGGTGCCGACAACGCCGAAGTGCCGGCGCAGTTCGGTCAGGTCCCAGCGCTCGCGGCCAAAGATGCGGACATGCATACCAGGCTGCACGATGGGATACACCTGGCAGGTAACCGTGAGAATCAGCGTGGATTTGCCGCAGCCGTTGGGGCCGAGAATCGCCACGTGCTCGCCGGTGCGGATGCGCAGATTCACGTCGTGCAGAACGACGCGCTCGCCGCGTGCGACATGCACCGCGCGCAGCTCGAGGAATTCAGCCTGCCCTGCTGCGAGCCTTTCTGACGGGCGCAGCGGATTGTCGCTCATGATCGTGTCCACGAGATCCAGATTAACGCATCGAAATTCAGATGGACGCGTCGAGAAATGGCCAGCGCCGGACAGCGGCACCAGCGCGGCTCACCTGCTACATTGAAATGGTTGATGCTATGAGTGACGCTTCTCCTTTCCTGATTCCCCGCGGTTTCCGTTTTGGCGCAACTATAGCCGGAATCAAGGCCAGCGGCCGGCCGGATTTTTCGCTGATCGTGGCCGATGCGCCGGCCAGCGCGGCTGCTGCGTTTACCTCGAACCGAGTGATTGCTGCGCCGCTGACCATCGACAAAGAAAACCTGCGCGCCACTGGCGGCAAGGTGCGCGTGGTGGCGATTAACGCGGGAAACGCGAACTGCGCCGCGGGCCAGGCAGGATTGGATGCCGCGCGTGCGACGTGTGTTTCTGCCGCGGAGGTCTTCGGCTGCAAGCCCGAAGAGGTATTTCCCTCGTCCACCGGTGTTATCGGCGTACCGCTGCCTGCCGAAAAGCTGAGCGCGGCGATGCCCGGCTTGGCGGCGCGGCTCGGACCCGATTCAGACCATTTTCTCGAAGTGGCTCAAGCCATCCTTACGACCGATCTCGTGAAAAAGACGGCCTTCGCGCGGATGCAGGGAACCGGTGCAGACACATCGCGCGAGGTGCTCATTGCCGCGCTGGGCAAGGGCTCGGGGATGATTCATCCGCAGCTTGTTCCTCACGCGACGATGCTGGTGTACATCCTGACGGACGCGGCGGTCGAGCCGATGCATCTGAATGGTTATCTACAGGCGGCGATTGAAAAGAGCTTCAATCGCATCTCGGTCGACGGCGACACCTCGACCAACGACACGGTGCTGCTGCTCGCCTCAGGCGCGAGCGGAGTCTCTGTCGGCGCGAACGACGCGGCATTCCAGGAGGCGCTAACGCAGGTGTGCACGTCACTGGCGCGACAGGTTGTGGCCGACGGTGAGGGAGTGTCGCACGTGGTGGAGTTGCGCATCAACGGCGCGGCTTCTGATGCGGATGCGCTGCGCGTGGCCAAGGCCATCGCCCACTCGCCACTGGTGAAAACCGCGTGGGCCGGATGCGATCCGAACTGGGGACGGCTGGCCGCGGCGATCGGCTACTCCGGCGCAGAGATCGACCCGACACGCATCGACATCACCTTTGGCGCGCTAGCCATCTGCCGCGATGGAGGGCGCGCCCCGGGCTATGATGAAGCTGCGGCACACACCTACCTAACCCAGAAAGAATTCTCCATCGCGATCGAGCTTCACCAGGGCGAAGGGTCGTGCGTCTTTTGGACAACCGACCTGACCACCGAATACATCCACATCAACGCGGACTATTCCACATAAAGGCCTTCGAGCCTGAACGATCCGGAGAGCCTGATGACCACACGCAAACGCAAGATACGCGTCGCACCTGAAGGCGAAAAGGGCTTCTCGCTCATTTCCGACGAGAAGCTGCGCGCGCTTTACGCGGCCATGTTGCAGTGCCGCATGCTCGAAAAGCAGGTCCGTTCTCTTGTGCCGGGTAAACAGCGAGCGGCTTTGCAGAGCCGAGGCCGCGAGGCGTCGGCGGCCGGGGTGATTCTAGATCTGCTGCCCGGCGACGCCCTTTGCGCGCCCAGTGGCGATCTGGCATCGCGCTTGCTGAAGGGAGTTGCGCTCAAGACAATTCTTTCTCGTCGTCGAAAAGGCTCGGATGTGCTGGCACCGTCCGACCTTCGCGTAAACGTGTTCCCGCCATTAGATACCTTCGCCGACCGGCTCGATCTGGCGATGCGGGCTGCACAACTCGGCGCACGCGAGAAAAGGATCGCGGCACTCATCTTCGATTCCGAGGAGGCGGCAGATGAGGCATGGGAGGAAGCGCTGCGCTTGGCGGCGACGGAGCGGCTGCCGCTGCTCTTTGTGTGCCACAGCCGATCGCGGAAGGCAGACCTCACGCACCAGGCGCAGCGCTGCGGGTTGCCGGGCATTACGGTCGACGAGGCCGACGTGGTGGCTATCTATCGGGTCGCATCGGAAGCGCTCGCTCACGCGCGGCGCGGAAACGGGCCCACGCTGATTGAATGCAGACGCTGGGCGCCGCGCGGCGCGCGTCGGCACGGGCGGAGCGGCGGCGACGCTATTCGCAATATGGAAGCTTACCTCGGCAACAAAGGATTGTTCAGCGGCGAGTTCAAGGCTCGAGTAATTTCGCGGTTCAAGGATGCGCTCGAGAAAGCTGGCGGTAAGACTCGTGGCCGTGGACGCAAACCGGTGGCGAAGCGCCGGTAACCCTGCCGATTGTCGGGGTCGCGATTGGCGCGGAAAAATCGCCGGAGAAGGTTTTACTTCGCCCGCGGATGGGTACGATCATAGACCTGCGTCAACTGCGCGGTTGTGAGCTGCGTGTAGCGCTGCGTGGTGGAGAGGCGTTCGTGGCCGAGCAGTTCCTGGATGGCGCGCAGATCGGCGCCTT
>Ga0335073_10009270_pt1 | contig 13809 bp, 19 predicted proteins | sample Lox_Sample_22_FD_207093 | JGI IMG/M metagenome (GOLD analysis project Ga0335073, IMG submission 207093) | Soil microbial communities from Loxahatchee National Wildlife Refuge, Florida, United States - Lox_Sample_2.2 | ecosystem: Environmental > Terrestrial > Soil > Wetlands | place: USA... | reverse complement strand
GGGTCCCCTCAAGCCTTACGTTCGTAAATCTAAAGTGACGGTTATGCTTCGTCTATAATCCAAAGTGTCGCCCGCCGCAGTCATTCAACCACACGATGAAGGTGGCAAACCATGGAGATTGACACAGACAAAGTCGATGACGCCGTTCTCGCGCTCCTGTATTTGACCCTGCACGACGGGGCGCGAGCCTGGAAGGGCTTCGACTGGGATACTCTGAACCGGCTGCACGCCAAGGGCTTCATCTCCGACCCGGTTAGCAAAGCCAAATCCGTCATCCTGACCGATGAAGGCCTCCGCGCATCGGAACGACTGTTCACGAAGCTTTTCGCCAAGCGCTAGTTTCGATTGCGGCGCTTCAGGCTTCCCGTGTCGCCCTTCCGCCCGAACACCCGCAGCCGATGCGATCGTCATCACGAAAGGCAATTGCAATTGAAGCGGTGCGCCGGGATGCAGCTCACGCCATAATCCGAGCAGCGCATCCGGTACCCAGCGCCGCAAGTGCAGAGAATGATGCAACCGCACGTGGCACCGAATGCAGAGCGTAATGAGCAACGGCTTCACGTTACGGCCATCGCGATGATGGACCACGAGCCGCCGTGCCGCGCCACAGGCGCAGCATCTGAAACGATCACCCTTAAGGATCAACTCGCGCAAGCCGCCGAACCAGCGCAAGGAACGATAACGGCGGTAATAACACAGGCGGCAGCAGCCGCGAGCCTTTAGCTCAACGGGCCGGCGGCCGCATGTGCAGAGCAGCCCCAACTGAACGCTCTGCTCCTCCGGCGGCGTCTTCAGCGATAACGTTCCCTGTTCCACTTCGCCTAATGGCTGGCATGATAGCGGATGCCGCTGGCACCCCGTCCAATCGCCAGCGCGCCGTATCGTGCGCAGATCAATGAGATCACCGCATTCACGGCTTCTTGCGGCGCCCAGGGCGTGGCCGCCGTGCATTGCGCCGCACCGCAATAGTCTTCTTGCGGCTTTTGACCAGCCCGCCCTTGCGCCCATTCTCCTTGTTGGCGCGCTTCTTGGCCTCGCTCCGCACCAGGCCACCCAAGCGGCCGAGCGCCACCGCGTGCGGATTCTTGCGTCGCGGCTTTTTCTTCATCACTCCGCTCCATTTCGCCACCTCCAATTGCATCCCCCGAACGTAGCTCGCGCCGATCGTATGTAACAATCTTAATCGCTTTGCTTTGTTAATGCAATGCAAATGTGCGCGTCGTTCTGGAAGAACCGCAGAGATGCCCCAAAAAAACCAGCCATGCGAGAGTAGAGAATTCGCCCTGCGCGATCCAGTTTAGGCCGGCCTGGCCGGTAGTTTGTGCACTCAACAGACGCAATTGAGGGACTCATGTAAAACGTTTGACGAGGGCTTTTTCCGCGGCTCCGGTGCGGTCGCCGGAGCGCGCGCCGCGGTCTTCTGCCAGTGGGCGGCAAACCAGGCCGGGCGTTATCCCACAACGCACTTTGCGGACGCACCAGATTGTAATCCTGGCGCCAGCGTTCAAGCTTGTCACGCACGTCGGCCAGCGCAAAGAACACTTCGACATTCAATCGGTCGAGGTATTCGCCTATCCCTATACTGTATCGGCCAAGGTCGTCACCGCAATGACCGTGCTGCTGATGCAGAATTGCTTTACGCTCGCGGCATTCCCCCAGACAACTGGTAATTTCGTGGTTTCGGTTCGCTCGCGCGATTGGCGTTGTGCGTCTATGCGAATGAACAGTACCGGTAGAAGGCGCCCTACCCTGCCATTAGTTTAAGCTGTTCATTAACCGGTGAATTCTACTTATGAATGGTGGATACTTGGGGTGCACACCAAAGGATATCTAGCCCATAGGCGGAGCCGCGCAGCGCGAAAATTATCAGGGGTCGCCCAGAAAGCCACTAATGCAAAAAAGGCGATAACGCGGACGTTTGCCCATTGCGCTCAACTCGATTCTATTTTGCCAGAACGACCACGACGTAAGCAGGAAACTAACAATGGACCCTGTCTATTGCGGTTTGCCCAAGAGGCTGTGGTTCACACCTCCTGTCCTCGCCTTTACTTCATCGCTTTCTCTTTAGCGCCTGACTCGCTCTACCCGGCCAACTTCAGGTGTTGCTGTCTAAATGTCCATTTCCTGGAAGGCTACTGGGTCTGCCCACTGAAAGAGATCGTGAGCTTGTCGGAGGTATTATTGAGGTTACCGTTGAAGGTTCCTAGGCCCTCTCCGAACGAGCCTCCAGCTAGACCGAAGCCGCCCTGGATCTTTTGCTGCGTCGATTTCCCGATTTCATCGCAGAATGCACCGGTCAGATTGATCGTCGCTCCCCCGATAGGAGTGGAAATAGTGGCGACGCCAAAAATCGGCCTGCACCCGTCTGGCGAACTTGTCGCTAAGCCGTCATCAACCGTCAGAGAGAGTTGGGCCGATCCTGCTCCACTCCGTCCACCGAAATGCCCTGAAAGCTTCCCCTGATATTGCTGACAGACGCAAGTCGTACTTGGGCAAATGTTGGCATAAGTGGCCGAGCATGGACCCGTAGCTAGGGCCCCAATCGGATCGAGCTTCAGCGAACCCCCGAAGCTCTTGGCCAATGCCGGGGCGGCGGCGGCAACGATGATTACTACGGCAACCGCAGCGACGCCACACCAAAACTGTCGAGTCATCACGCTACTCTGATTCATTACGGTCCTCCTTTCCTGGCCAGCCACTACTTTCGGTCAGGTGTCTCTTCGATTTCGCAAACTATTTGCCGGATCGCTGGAAGTTACTTAGACCGCAACAAACAGCTAATCGTCAGTACCTTGCTGTAGCGAACGGATACAAAGTCGTTTCTAGTTGCCGAACGGTACAAACTAGTCCAACGGTCGATCGGAATGTCCGTTTTCAGATCTGGAAAAACTCCAATTCCGCCTTGTAGGTTCTGCCCAAGTTGCCTGAAACAGAACCGCATAAGCCGGCGATTTCGCCATTGCGGCTGCACTGAACCTCTCCCCCGCGCACCTGCGGCCAAACTCCACATCGAGAGCCCTGCGGCCCTTGGGAGCATGGCTGCTGTGAGGTTTCAACGGCAAGTTGCGCGCCGAATGACCGCGACAGGAGACTTTCTACGTACCGCGCGGGGCCCAGATCGACATCGAGCAGGGGCACATGGAATACAACACCCTGCGTCCAAGACTTCACCTTGGCCTATCACTCACCCGCTCCACATACGCGGCACCGCCTAGACGTGGCCAAAGCTTAACGCCATTTGTACACTCGCGCTCCCGCTGGTTCAAAGACTCGCGCCAGTCCGCCGTTCTGCTGCTTCGGATACTACAGCATCTTTTCGAAAAACATCCGTCCGTTGTTAGGCAAACGTCGGCGCAGAAATCGAAAAACTTCTCATAGATTCGCTCCTGCTCACCGCGCTCGAATTCCTCGGGCGAACAAAAATGCCCAAAGGCTCCCATCGATATTACTCCGTCAAAGCGCGCAAGCGTTTTTGGGTCGCCTTCTTTCCAATCCTTAACCACGGCCTCAAGGCCGTGGTTCCCACAGTATTTCGCCTGGGCCCGCGACAGGTTTAATTCGACCCGTGGCTTCTCCGTTTCCTGAGCGCATTCAAAATCGGCCCCCACCCACAGCCGATATAGCTCCTTCAAGACCCAATCATGTTTGTCCTTCAGAGCCTGCTCGAGGGGGTTTCCATAATTGCCGTCGAAAAAGGCGCAGGAGAAATCGGCATGATGACCCGAGCCGTTTTTCGGAAGTTATCTATCCATTCATAAGTCTTTTCGATCTCAGCTTGGGTGGCCATCTTTGTCCTAAGCCGCGCTCACAACGCTTCACGAGTAACGTCGGCAGGACATGTCGGCGGCAAAAATTGTACCGCTGCGATTGATCGACGCGTTGCGGGCATCTCGCATCGCCCAAAGCTGTGAGATCCGATGTGCGCAGCTGACCGAGCTCGTCTATGATTTGGAACCGAGAGGTCTCTTTGATAAGTCATACTCCCTCCTGGCTTCGGGGCAGTGTCGGTCAACTGGTGGAAAGTCGCTGGCATGAACAAAGAGCCGTGATAGCGAATGACCATGTGCGGCAGGCAGATTATCGTCCGCGGACCTACGCAGAGCTTCCATCCCACGTTGGCAAAGGCAGCGGCTACTCCGGATGTTGCCAGGCGCCGATGTCGCAATCGCTTTTCGCACGCGGCGTGCCGATCTGGTCATTGGCAAGGCAAGGGCCATGCTGTCCGTTTTTATTCGGCCGTGCGGGATTGCCAGCTCCTAGGGCTGGGCTGCCGGTAAGCAGCGCCATCGTATCCGTCGCTCCGCCATTGTTCTGGAGAGGTCCGAGCAGCGGCTCACCGCCTAGGTTGTGACCCATCCTGCCGCTCAGCGCACAGCCATTCGCATCGCCAATCAAATTGTAGTCGGCCGAGATTATTGGGGGAGTCACTCCGCCTGCCAGGCAATCGGCGTTCGATGGAGCAAGATTATCGGCGACAATCGCATTGCTGATAACCAATCTCTTAAGAGAGTCACTTCCGCTTATATTGATTTCCGTGGCGTCTATCCCCCCTGCGGTACTCGCTGAATTGTCTGAGATCGTAACGTTATTCAATACCGCGTCCGTCAACGCTACTTGTATGCCGCCACCCGCGGCCGTGTTTCCGCCTGCGGTATTCCCACTGAGCGTACTGTCCAACATCGTTAGCTTAGCCGCGATAAGTTCCAATCCAGCGCCGCCCTCTCCACCGCTGAACGGATTATTAGTTACGTTGCCGCTGATCGTGCTGTCGATAATTTCCGCCTTCGGCCGCTTCGGCAGCTTGCCGTTTATCATCACGCCTCCGCCCGCAAAGGCTGCGGCATTGCCGGCGATCGTGCTACTCACGATTTTGACCGTATGGCCCTTATCCGACTCAAATAAAATTCCGCCTCCAATATTCCGAACCGACTGAACGCTGCTGCCATTGTCGGCAATTAACGAATTGACGACTTCGAGATCAACATTGTCACTATAGATTCCTGCGCCGAGATTGGCCTGATTGTTCTCGACTATACAAGATGAGACTTCGAGGATACCGCCAATAGCGAAAATCCCCCCGCCTGCCGTTCCAGGGCTAATTTGTCTGCCGGCACCATCAGTGATCGTCAGGTCAGCTAAGTGGATTTTAACGTTACCTCCAAAAGCGAAGACCGGAGCAGTGCCATTGCCATCGATAATAATTGTGGAGGCCGTCGACGTTCCGCTAATTAATAAGCGCAGCGGTTTCGCCTTGGTACCGAGATCAAGCGACACGTTGTCAATATAGGTGCCGGGCGCGACAGTAATGATACATCCTTCGAGCTGATCCTGGCCACCGCCGCACTGATCGTCAAATCGCATCCGCCGGCTCCACCGGGATCGACGCATAAAGTTTCCACCCGATGATTGAAATCGCCAGTAGCTGACAAGTCGCTATCTGAATCGACCGGCACTGATGTGTTGAACTGGGCATGCGCAAGCACTGACGGCATAAATATCCCAACCGCTCCCAGCATCACTGCGAACACTGCCTCATTCTTCATCCTCTCCATCCATTTGGCAGCACCACTCCGAATACATCGGTAAGTTATACCTGCTCTCCTAGCTAGAAAGCCGCTCATTTCGAGACACTTTTGATTGATCTCACTTCGCTGTTAGGCGACCCATTATGCGGCCAATCTTGAGGTGCCACCACATTAGCCTCCACAGGCCGGCGTAGAATAGATCATGTGCTCACATTGCAAGCACGAGGAGCTTGCCGGGGGTTCAGCTCTTTGGACCGGTTGCCAAGGCCTGTTCTTTTTACTTAAGCGCCGCCTGACCAGCCGTGGACGACCGGGCGGCGGTAGCCGGGGGAACGCTCCATGGTATCGTCATCACCTCTTCGTTTCCACTCAAGAGATTATCCAAGCTTAACTCCAGAGCTTTATAACTCCGGTTGGGTAAAAAGAAATATCCAGTAACCTCCTCCCCTTTGGCTAGCTCTCCCTTCGAATAGGTGAATTTAATCAGATGAATCTCGATTTGATAATGTTCGAGGCGAACGGAGTAAGGCTGCCGATAATCACTGGCCATACCCTTCATGAGGATGAACTCTCCTATCGGAGCCATTACTAACATCATCGCGATCCAGTCGCCTGCCGAAAGTAATCCCTCATTTTCACCGCCTGCGGCCACTGCGCTGCCACCTATCGCACGGAACAGCGCTTGACCATTGCCAACTACAGCCGGGTCATTCAAACCGAGTTCGTTAACTCGCACCCCCTTTTCTGTAATCGCGGCTATTCCGGACTCTTTGAGAGAGCGTTGCCGTTCGGTCAGATTTCGGACAGACATTTTGGCGAGCAACACACCATCAATTGTGGTAACCGGCTCGGCGTGCAGTTCAACTTCGCCTGTCGGCGGAAGCGTGACTCGCCGCCCCGTCTGAGGGAAGTGCGGCTGGCCGCGCTCGGCACAACCTGCAATGAACACAAGGCTGACGATCGTGAGCAAGAATCCGAAGAGTAGATTGGCGGTCAGCCGGCCCTTCCTCATAGCGAAGACGTGAGCGAGCAGCGCGAGCGGTTGCGGAATGGTTGCACGGCGAGTCAAATCCATGTCTCCAGAGGAAGGTCTCGACGTCTCGAACAGCCGCTCACTCTCCCCACTGCTCGACCACAGTCGTCGTAAATCCGGAAGCCGAATCAGTTATGGGCACTTCGATCGTCTGGTAGTTGCCGGGAGGGAGGAAAATGTAGCCGCGAATATCCCGGCCCGAGGGTAAGTCGCCATTCGGCAAGAGATCAGCATTGAGATCACGGGCCGCAATGGGTGGCGGCTTATTGCTCTTGGGCATCGCCGAGTACACCAGGAAGGCACCGGCAAACGCCGGACAGATAAACATGAGCCAGGCTGCGCCGAACTCCTCTTCTCCGGAGGATAGATTCGCCAAAGGACCAAAGCAGAACTCTGCGATCCCTTGGCCCGCCGATTCAGGTGGGGCCGGGGGCGGTACGTACACTGGGTTGAGATTCGGCAACGCCGTGGCAAGCCTGTCCACGCCACCAGCCGCTTGCTCGGCTTGGGGCAACGGAATTACCGGGACGCTCTCGCCGGTAGTCAGGGTCGCGCTAATTTTGTCAGCCCGGAGGCTCAAAGATTTCAGGGTGATATTCGCAACCGTGACTAGAACCGGCATGGTGTTGCCAACCGGTGAGAGTGTCTTCAGCCTTAGGTCGAGTTCGTTAAGTGCGGAATCAGGCCGCTGCATCAGACGTGAAGGCGGCAACTCTGGACTGCGAGAGGAGCATCCTGCAAATAGCACGAGACCAAGAACCAAGATAACAATATTGGCGGAGCCTGTGGTGTTTATCTCTCCAACGATTCGATGCTTGGCCAACGCGGTCACACGCTACTCTTTTAAACTTCAGTCGGGAAGTAAAGCGATATTTGCGGCTTCGCTGTATTATAAATACTGTCGATACACTCTCTGATGAGAGTTCCGCTGGTTATGCCGGTCCAGATTCGCTGGTCACTGACCTTCGGATTCAGAATCGGCCCGACGAGAGACTTTCGATTATGAGCGAAGCCGAACCAGATTGAGCGTCCGTGCGTTCGCGGAGCCGTCGGCTGAACCGCCAGCCGGGGACGCTATTTCCCCAATCGGATACTCGCAACGATACCCGCATGGTCTGAAGGCCACAGCGGCGGCTTCGTTAATGTTTTGTTCCACGGATATTGCCCAATGAGGTAGATGCCTGAGGCTTGAATGGCCTTGGAATTAGTTAAGATAAGATCGATTCGCTCGTAGAGCTCGGACCGCCAATTCTGCAGGTCAGCCTCTTGGCAACACGTGTCGCCTCGAAGGAGAGGCCGATTTTGCGCCCAAGCGTCCTGAAACCCCGCTCCTATCAGATCGCCGTATGTAGGAGTCGTATCCGGCCCGCCGTCCGCACTCGAATTAAAGTCACCGGCCATCACAACCGGAAGACTCGTGTTTGCCGGTCCTGAGATTAGCTCGCCGGCCTGGGCTTCCTGAGTCGATGCATCGAAGCTCTCGAGCTGAGTTGTGATAAACCTGAATGATTTACCTCCAACGGCCGCATCCACCGAGATCCAGCTTCTCAAGCTAGGAATACTCGTCCCCAGACCAGGTACCGGAATGATCAGCTGATTGGTAAACAGTTGCCCCTGAACATTCGCCAAACTCATGCGGCAACCTGCAACCGGAGAAGTGTTTACGAGCAGCGCATTGCGATCAACAAAGCGAACGTAGAAAACGTTTCCCTCTGCGTCAAGGCCGGGAACCGTTAGGTCCAGTTCGTCAACCTCACTCACAAGTTTATAGTGAAGTCCCCATCTGTTAAGAGCGCTGAGAATTGACTGCAGAAAATCGTATTGAAGGGAAAGATCCTGTGGGTCCTGTCCCTCCCACCACTGGGCTATTTCCTGGAGGCCCACCAGAGGGGGGCTTGCCAGCGCTATTTCCTGCGCAATGCGCGTAGCGCGTGCCGGGATATCAGTCGCTTGAACCTGGCTCCAAGCCGTACCGACAGCTGACAGAAAGTCGCTTTCGTTCTCCGAATTTATTATCGGTGTCAGGTCCGTGCCGAAGTAGACATTCTGAGTCGCTACATCAACTGATGAACAAGCCGAAGGACGCGCCGAACCAGCGTAAGCGGATATACGCATCGCCGTCAGCAAGACGATCGCGATAGCGATGGTTCTCTCGAACGCTCCGAGCCATTTGTGCCTGCCGAGTCTGAATAATCGATTCCCGCATGTCATTGTTGTTTCCTCGCATAAAGCGTGACGAACGAAGACGCTGCCTCGGTCACCTGGGTCTGTTCTCGTCCCTCTCAAAGCTCGACTGGCCGCGTGCCGGTCGCATCTTCAAAGAACGAGGCCGATCATAACGTCGCGACCGCCACGCACGACCCGTGCCACAGTCCCGTTCATTGGCTGCCCTTATAGGGGAGGTGGCCGGGTGGCCGTCGGCAGGGAGGTTTGTAGCCGATGGGTACACCGGCTACAACGATGGAGCCGAAAGATGCAGCATTAACCAACGGTCAGCTAGTGGGGGCCAATGCCTCTCCCGTCTCGTCGATTCTCATGCACAGCGCGCCTATCAACGCCTCGGGTATTCAATCCCGAAAGAAACAATCGATGTCCTAATCCCGTTACCGCTCTTTAATTAGTTTGTACTGACGAATTTTGCTGGACAATATCCGATGGGAATGGAACTTGCGTTGTGACTAACGAAGAGCCGAAAAAGGAGCTTGCGCATGGCACTATCCACTGACACCACCGAATCATGGCCTGCATCCAGAAGAGAGCGCCACTCCCCGATCTTTAAATGGATCTTGGGCGCGCTTATCGCGTGGGGCGCCTTCAGCATAGTATATGGCTGCTCAGTGTATATGGAAGCGACGCGCCCCGAGCCCGTCAATCTCAAGGATTTTCCGCAGGGTGGCTCAAGAGAAGCGGTAAGAAGTAAGCTCGGACTGCCGGTACTTACGACTACCGAAAACGGCAATGAGTGTGACACCTATCACTTGTACACCCACGCTATCGGAGCGGCTGGCCGTGCGCCAATAATGATCATGGAATCAGCGGCGGATGTCTTCACGCTGGGACTCGCTGAAGCAGTGTTAACGCCCGGAGAGGCGCTCACCCGAAATTCAAAGTACCCCGTCACGTTTTGTTATAAAGATGACAAGCTTATTGAGGTTACTGAGAGCCAGCAACCAGTAGCTGGGCAATAGCATGAACCGCCTAACCACCGCAGCCGCCAATGCACGATTGGTGGCTTCGTCCTGTGGCAGGGCAATTATTTGAATCTTGTAGAACTCCAGAGAGCGGGACCAAGTGTTTGATAACGCCTTGCCGCCTCGCCGATTGCAACCAATACCACCGAGCCTCTGCTGCTGACCACGTGCGGTTCGTTCTCATCCGCCCGCTCAAGCAGTGGTGCATAAGCCTGCCGGAAAGCCCAAGCTGAATCCGGATCATCGAAGCTCAACATCCAGATGATCGCCAATTGCTTGCCTTTTCTGAGCGCGACTACTTGGTCATCTGACCAGCGCAGCGGCAAACTTACCGGCTGCTCGCCGTCTTCAGCCCCGTGAGCGAGTATGGTTGCCAATGGCACGATTCCAAGAGTATCGCGCTCAACTGTATGCCAACCCTTCATCACACCTTGGTAGCCCTCGACAACGATGCCGGCCCGCGGACGATGACTCGCCCGGAAATAAAGTTCGGGTTCCGTTATCTCGCGGCACGACCACGGCGGTTGCGCATAGAGCCGATTGACGCCAACCCATCCACCTCGCTCGAACGCCTCCATCACAAACAGGGTGCCGTACCCGTATTCCAGTAGTTGTTCACCAGTTGGAGCACCAGGTTGCGACCACAACGCGTCGCGAAGCCGCGCTTTCATTGCCTCGATCATTCTGCGGTCAGGACTCCGCCCTTGGACGTAAGCCAGAGACGTGAACGTTGCGTCTCCTTCGAGTACCGCGTTGAAGGCAAGATATCGATCGTATCGCGCGCTGGCAGCCTCGAGGCCTTCAGCGACTGGAAAATGTTGGTACTGAAGCGCGTGCGCTAGTTCATGGGCGGTCAACAGAGGACGTTCCGCATCATCTAACCTACGCCCGCCGGCATTGTCCCTTTCAGCAAGAACGACGCGCTGCGCTTCCGGATCGTAGATTCCGGCGACTTCAGCGCCGACTTGATCACGCATCGCTGCTTTGGAATCGAAGCTTTGCTCGTCGAGGCCGATGGCGTGCGCGACAGCAGTAGCGTCCAGCAATCGATCGCCGGAGAACCGCCGTACACTGTTTTTGTACGCAATTTCGCCGGTTTCTCGTACCCCTTCCACTTCAATTGGCACCGGCTGAAGAAGTGCTAACCCGCGGATGCTCGCAACTCGCCGCTCAAAATCCAGGCTGGATTGCCCTGCTGTGACATCGTGTCGCAGCGATCCGCTACACCCACTCACAATAAACAGCGCCAGCGCGGATCCCATGCCGATCAGCCGGCGAATCATCGAGTGCGCATGAAGACGCCCGGATTTTGGTTTCAGCATTTGATTTGCTGGGCGGCGTCAGCGATCTCGGGCCTACTCATCAAAGAAACTTGAACCCGCGGCACGTGAAGCAACATCAACATAATCGGCTCCGTGTCCCCAGCCATACTAACCTTCACTTCCGATTCCTTCCTCGCTCTTCGCTATAGAGGGTCCATCTCATCACCCGACTTGGACCACCATCACCTGTATGCCCGATGCGGCTCAATCGCAATGATGGCGAGCGGACTCACCGCGCGCACCAAGTCCAACCAATCCAGAAGAAACGAACTTCAAAACCTACTGCCCTTGATTTCGTTTTTCACGAGCGCGTCAACTCCAGCAAGTGATAGCGCCGGCGCATCGGCGTGCCATCACGATATTTACTGCCGCTTGCATGAGGGCTGGAAGAAGTTCACACGCAGCCGGGCACCTCTGGTAGAGCCACCGCAATGTGGCAGTGCGTTGATTCCGGTTAGAAGCCTCGGCGCAGCGGGCTAGAGGCAGATTCCTCTTTAGCTGACTACATTCAGGCGAACCTTGCGAATGGTCTTGCCCGTCAAGGCTATTTTGTCATTACGTCGACCGCGGCTGCCACTGCTGGCAAGATGATACTTTGGAAACAGCGAGCGAAGGCAGCTTTGATGCGGTGCTGCAACCCGCCAAGAGCAATGTGACTGTTGCAGTACAGGTCTTTTCCGCCGATAACAAGATCCTTTTTGCTCCATCGTATTCCGGAATTTATAGCGAAAAGGTCGGGCTGCACGGACAAACGGGTCACGAAAGAATGTCGGTCGGATACTCAGGACCGCCGCCGATCAAGCTGTCAACAAAGCTCTGCAAGACCTCTCAGTTCCAGGCGGTGATTCGTTCAGGAGCGGGCCAAGTCTGAACGAACATCGGTAACAAACTTTGCCGTAACGACGAAGGTAACGCGGTTGCTCTATGCTGGCTGTGGCATACAAGGCTCATCGAGAATACCGCCAAAGGCTTTTTGCTCTTCCTTCAGATCCGGTCTTTCAAGACAAGGGTATTAATAAAGGTTAAAGGCGAACCTGGCGCATGCGGCGCAAGGCCAGGCGCCCGAAGTAGCCGAGTTCGGTCAGATCATCCGGGCAGAAGTTCGGCAAGGCATGGTGTTTCCAGTAACCCCACAGATACTCGACCGGGTTGAGTTCGGGCGCATAGCTGGGCAGGTACTCGGTCACCAGCCTACCGTCTTGGGCGGCCACGAACTCGCGCACCAGGCGTGCGCGGTGCTGCGGCAGGCGGTCCCAAATGAGTAATAGCTTGCCGGGCAAATGGCGCAGCAGATGACCCAGGAAATTCAGCACTTGGGCGGTGCGGATGGTGCCGCGATAGAGGCGGAAGTAAAAGTTCCGCCAAGTAATGCCGGCGGCGGCCGAGAGCAGCTTCCAATTGAAATGGTATTGCAGCACCGGCGTTTGCCCGCGCGGCGCCCAGGTGCGCACCCGATGGGGCCGCTCGCTCAGTCCGCTTTCGTCGATGAAGAGGATCGTGCGGTCCTCGCGGAGCGCTTTTTTTTGAGCTGGGGCCAGCGCACCTTCTTCCACCGCTGGATAGCTTGCTCGTCGCGCTCACGCGCCCGCCCCGTTGGCCGCTGGCAGCTCCAGTTGAGCTTGCGCAGGATGCGCCACACCTGCGAGGCGTCGTACCGCACGCCATGTTGCTGCTCGATCAGCTTGCCCACCCGCGCCAGCGTCCATAGCCCACTCAGATAGCCGAATTGCTCGGGGCCTTGCTTGAGACACTGTTCCAGCTGCACCATATCGGCTTCGTTCAGCTTGGGCGGCCGGCCCGCCCGCTGTGCCCGGTGCAAACCGGCGCGGCCTTCTACCTTTAACGCCTTGGCCCAGCGGTTCACCGACTGGCGATGCACGCCCAGCCGCCGCGCCACTTCGGCCTCGGCTAAGCCCTGCTCCAGCAGCCGTGCCGCCTGCAATCGCCGCCGTTCCAAGGCCACCCGATCCCGCCGCATCCCTCGTGGAAATCCCATCCACCTAGACTAGCTTATGTCACTATATTATTCAAGTATCAATAATGCCGAAGCTGATGTTCTAGCGATCGTGGTTAACGCAAATAAACGACACCAAACCTAACGCCTTTTACCATAGCAATCTCGGTGTCCGATCATACGATTTGCTCTGCCAGCGCGCCGGCCGAACGGCGTTGTCAACGGTGACATCGATTTCTATGTTTCCTGCGCCAGAGAATTCGGCGGGTCTCCGAAAAAGCCAGCGAATTGTCGTAGCTTTCGTCAACGAGCGGAAGATTTCTAGTACTTTCTGTATGCTCTCTACCCTCTCGACCACCTCCGCACTTAAACTACATTTATGTTTTTCTAAACACGGGAAGCAGCTCGATTGAGCTTGGGTGGGTAGGGTACCCTCCCAATCGAGCGAGGGCCGAATGTCAATTGTCGTGAAACGCGGATATTGTAGGAAAGGCCGGCGTCGATTGCGAAGCGCCGCAGCTTAACATATGCCTAAGGAGGCGCCATTGGTCGCTAATCGGGCTACGTTAACTGCGTTACCGGGGAGAAAAATATATGCCGCCACTTTACATGATCGAACGGAATTTTGCAGAACAAATTCAGCCTACTCCGGAGATAAGTGCCGCAATCAAGCAGGTCAATGGCGAGGTGGGTATCAATTGGCTTTTCTCATTTCTTAGTGCCGACAAGCGTAAAACCTATTGTCTATACGAGGCTGAGAACCCGGAGGCGATTCGCGAAGCGG
>Ga0335073_10009269_pt1 | contig 13810 bp, 14 predicted proteins | sample Lox_Sample_22_FD_207093 | JGI IMG/M metagenome (GOLD analysis project Ga0335073, IMG submission 207093) | Soil microbial communities from Loxahatchee National Wildlife Refuge, Florida, United States - Lox_Sample_2.2 | ecosystem: Environmental > Terrestrial > Soil > Wetlands | place: USA... | reverse complement strand
TAAACTTTGTACGAAATTAATTGATATCGCGCGGCACGCCAACCATTCTTCCGGTTGTCTCCTTTCTTGGTATTGCAATTATCGGCAGAAATGACCTACACTCCTGTTGGTTGGTAGTACCTAGTTGCAGTGCCAGTTCCACAATTTGCTCGTGAATGGCGTTTTTTCGGCGTATTTGTCGAGCGCCAGTCTTGGCGAACACGACTCGCGTTGATACGAAGGATGTGTGTCTGTCAGCGATGACACGGCAATTGGTCATACAGTCTCCGTGATTGCAGCCATTGGCATGCCTGGATTTTCCTCGATACAGAGTTGTTGGTCAGCGACTCACCTCGGATCGGTTGATGCGGGTTCCGCTTCAGATCGGACTTGTCTTGGCATTTCCCACACCCAAGTTTTTAAGAGGCTCCATTCACAGAATGCTTATTGAACAATACTATTCTTGGCAAACACCTGCTAAAATTTCATGATCTGCTTTATATAGTTCCCGAGAATCCTCCGTAATTGTCCCTAGTGCTCCACAGACACATCTTTCTTGCTTTTCGAGTGACAAGATGAAGGGCGATAGTTATGTGAAATATTTTACGGCTCTTGCGACATTGGCTTTTGCCTATTTCTATGTCTATCCAAATCAATCGCCAAAAGTCACTCCAGTCATACAAGTCCTTGAAAAAGTCCGCGGACATTTTCAAATACATCCGGCTGCTGCCAGTCTTGCTGAAAGATATGCAAATGGCTGTCCCGAGCATCATTTCGATTCCGTTAGACAACTCTCGAGATCTCCAGATATCATGATCATTGATGGCTTTCTTACCCCTGAAGAAGCCCAAATCCTTGTCAAAGCAGCGTATCTCACCTCCCCTTCTCCAGACAGAACACTTCCTTTCCGGAGAGAATTGTATCTGATTTCACAGGGACCCATTATTTGAGGAATCTCAAGTCATTGATCAAGGAGATATTACAAAACTAGATAAATCTCATCGAGATTCACAAACTGCGTTCTTGCCCATCCCACCGAAAGATCCTCAATCTCTCGAGGAAAAAGTAATCAGTTGTGTTGAACAACGAGCCGTCAATTTCCAAGGCCATGTCCCCGTAAAACATCTCGAAAATCTCCAATGCGTCAAGTATCCTCCCTTCCTCCTTTCCTTAGCGATGTAAGCTAATTCTTCAGGTACGGTGCAACGCAAAAGTTTAATCCGCACTTCGATTGGTTATTTGGTGACTCCCTTGACCGCTCTGGAAACCGCGCAACAAGCTTCTTTGTCTACCTAGTTGCCAATTGCACGGGTGGCACAACGGTCTTTCCAAAAGTGACAAGACCCCATTCTGAGGAATGGTGTACCCATTTGAAATGCTCTGGTGATGATGGCGAGGAAGTTCCCTGGGTGGAAGTCCAAGCGAAAGAAGGCACTGCAGTGTTTTGGCATAATTTGGATCCAGATGGGAATACCGATGACCGCACTTTGCATGCTGGAGCACCTGTTGTTGCCGGAACCAAGATTGGATTGAATATTTGGACTAGAGAGAGTCCTTTTAGAACTTGGGATGATCCTCCTGCCGAAGAAGAACAACAAGGGGAACAGCCACAGGAAGAGGAGGAAGTAGTGTATGCGCAGGAGACGGGTGAGGAAGCGGTGTATGTGCAGCAAACGGAGCAAGTGTTTCCGCGCGAAACTGGAGTTGAAGTATAAGCATAATCTCTAGTAGAGGGAATAATATAATGTGAATTGACTGGTATGTGACTAGATTTCTCTTTTTGAGTAGTCTTGATTAGACCATCCAACCTCGACGTTGCCATTTGTGCCATATGAATAGTAGCAGGAGGGTTGCAAAGAGACATGCCCAACCTGCTGATAATGCAGTAGTTTTCCAACATTCTCTGCCTGCGCAGATTCCTGGCGGAGCAGGAGAATGTAAATCGTATATTCTAGCATACAATAATCCAAAAATCACCGCTCCCAAAGCTATCATTAGTCTTGTCCACACAAGGCTTGTCAGATTGGAGGGGAGTGTACCTGGTGTAAATGTGAGAATCCCCCAATTCCGTCCGAAACCACCGACTCCCCAGACTACGCTGACGACTGTTGGAGCAAGGGTGAAGATTCCTCCGTAACTCATGCCGACTAAGATACTTCCTACTGAAAACCATTGACGCACCCATGAAATCGGGGCATATGCCAAAATGAAAAATGCAGAGAAATGTAATGTCGAAAGGAGAACAAGCAGAGGTATTCGTGAGATTGGATGTCGTCGATTGGGGGAGGACATATAATCTGAGAGTAATCCTGACGCAAGTCGACTGATTGTACTTGATAAAGCAAGGAGAGAAATATGTCGACTTGGATCAAGTGATGAAGTGAAATCCTCCCGTAAGGTTTGCAACATAGTTCCCAACTACCATCAACATCATCCCCAAACAAGAGCTTCAGGAACAGGAGGACATACACAATTAATAAACATCTCCCCGGAACCAAGTAATATCAATAACACAATTCCAAAATAATATGTTGTTGGTTCATGTATGAAAGGACGATGTTCGGCAATCACTTCAGACCGTGCAGAAACCATACTAATCACACTTGAAGTCTCTGAATCTTCCTGCGCTCTAGGTATCAATGCATCCTCCTCACTAGCATCCTCCTCCGATTCCGACGATAAATGTTTTGGCAAATGTGCTGGTATGACAATCAATGCAAATGTCCCAATAACTCCTGAAACACCTAATAATACAGCGAAAAAATGAAATAATTTGACAACATCTAGTTCTCGTACAACATCTCCTCCAGCATTAACTTGGACTTCTTTTGAAAAGAGTGCTGAACCAGCGATTAAAGATTCCCAGAATGAGGAAAGACCGAATGCGGCGACGGGAATGGCGATACTTAAGCCGCGATGGTTGGAGAAGTTTCGTGCAGTTGTGGTTAAGGCGGAGAAGTAGAGTGCTGAAGTACCCATTCCGATGAAAAAGAAGGACACTAGAAACGTCCAGAGGGGGAGTTGATGGGAATACGATTGTGATGCTAGGGTATATGATGCAGCGAATAGTAGTGATGCAAGTAATGAAATTGGACGTGCGCCAACTAGATCGCACAAGTAACCCAGACCTCTGAGAATTAGAGTGCGGAGACAACAAGAAATACGGAACTGTAAGGTACATTCCCAATTCGCCGGCGATGAAGATGGCATTTACTTGTAATTGAGAGAAACCCAAATGGGTTTGGAATAAGGGTGCATAGAGTGAATACAAAAGAATTGAACCGGCTGTTAAACTGGAAATGAGACCGATCCTGGAAGTAGGGTATACCAATTGAGGAGTGCGGAAATGAATGCGATTGTCCGGATGACATTTCTTTTTCGATGATATACTGAGGAATGCAAGAGACTTGCATCAGGAGTAGAAAGGATGCTCCAAGCCATCACTCGGACAATAAAGAGGACCCTTCCTATCTTCTTTCACGGAGCACCGTTAAGTGCTGTTCCGTCCTTGATGACGATGCTGATAATCCCGCGGATAATCAACGACTGGCGAGTTTCAGCCGGGAACAGGCGCGAGGGTGGGGAAGCCTTTTGATGTCAACTGACCCCTGAAATGATCTGAAGGAGAGTTCGATCCCCACAACGCGCTACAAAGGAAATCCGTCATCACCTTCCTTGAAACTAGGAGAATGGAGCTTTGAGGCCGACTTGGTTGAAGTATTAGTGAAAAGGGTTTTGCCTTCACCCCTTAACTTAGTGTCGGACAAGTCACTGATCGCAAGATGGGTGTCAGATTTGGTGAACGCCAGATGCACCGTTTCTGCTGTGGGACGATTTATCTCATAAGAGGCAAGGAGGATAACCCACAGGGTTCAATTGTCTGTAGCAAATTTTCATCTATTAATAGAGATTCATCAATTGAATACAGCTTTGATCTCACGTTTCTTCGGGTATTATGTTGTTGCGGAATATCCGCCCGGCAACCCTTTCCTAAAGAGGCATAAGTTGCGCACATCCCACTCTCCGCGGGACCTTGCGGTCGTCAATGTCTAGCGATGGAGCAGATGTCGACATGCAAGATTCATCAACTCACAGTCAAATCGAGGGCTGTCAATTCGTTGAATCGATAAGGAACGCCGCAGCCGTTCAGCGAGTGCCAGGGATCTTTGGACGGAGATGTCCCGCAGTGCTATGCGGTCTGAGTCATCCAACGGCCAGGGCTTGAACAAGCGACAGCAGACGGTTGGCCAACGGTTGAAGGGCAGATGTCCTTTTTCCTCATTTACTCTATCCCACAGTAGCCCACACCCCCACATGTCGCTGGCCATTCGCCATTCATACGCTTTGCTCGCTTTACTGTCTGCGCGAGTTCCTGCAGTGTCACCCAGAATGTCAGGATCATACGACAGGACCGTGGATGTCTGATTGGCCCTCGGCCGATGGATCTCCATTGATTCCATCAGGGGCGCCATCCTCCCCATCGCTCACCGCCAATGACGCATTGAGCTTTTATCACTCGCCCTCATCCCCCAAAAACTCAATTCGCCCCCAGGTCCAACGGCTCTCGTTTATCAAAGGCAAACCGGATCGACCCGCTCATGAAGGCCCACAGATGCCAGCAACAAGCTACCACTTGAGCCTCAAAAACGTCATCCGACAGTAAATATTAACGGTCGGCACCGAGATGAAGCTTCAAACCAGCTTCGCAAGGCTCATCCACGTGCAACATCCTCGCCTGCTCCTTTGATCCTCAATAATTCTCTCAATATTCTCTCAACCTCTATCTGTGTTCGCATGCTCGCATCGCTTTGCCCGGCAAGGCCAATCCCACCAAATGGGATATATACAGAGCCTCTCGCTATTGCCGGTTGTCCGTCGTCGCCGATTTCAATTCACTTCATCTCATAATTTACGATGAGGTTCCTTCCAGTCTTCTTCGCTCTTTTTGCCACCTACGGCAGCGCCGCCGTCATAAAGCGTCAAGCTACTAGCGCGTCGCCAACTCCAGATTACTATGACACTGTCTCGGAAGGTCCTTATCCTGGTCCAACTCAAACTGGACAGGCTCCATTCCTTGCTGAAATCGACCCCGTTCCTGGTTCCGGAATTCCAACTGGAACCCGCTCGTTTAATCCTAATGTCCCACTTGAGACTTCTGAACCAATTCCCGATAATACCGACAACATCAACATTTTCCAGTACATGGGCAATTTGAGTCCTTACTTCCCTAATCCTACCGGATTTGGCGTCGAAGAGTATTCGCTTCCGCCTACTTGCAACATCACTCAGGTTCACGTTCTTCATCGTCACGGAAGTCGATATCCCACCACCGGAGCCAACACATTCACCTTTGCCCAGAACATCAAGAGTGCCAGTGGTTTCAACGCAACTGGAGAACTTTCGTACGTCCATGGCTCCTGTACAATTCTGATTCTAGTTTCCTCAACACCTGGACATACCAACTTGGTGCTGAGATCCTTGTTCCTATCGGTCGTAGAGAGTACGCTCCCATTCGCGGCTTTGCATTGACTTCAGACTGTACGATTCAGGCGTTTATTACTACTACAATTATGGACGCTTGTATAATACTTCGACTAAGATCGTTGCTCGTACAACTTCACAGTTGACCATTTCAGTGGCATTGCTAATGATAGGGATCGTATGCTTAACTCCGGCTTGCAGTTCTTGAATGGTTTCTTCGGTCTTGATTGGACACAAGTATGGGGATTCCGAGATTCAACTGATGTTGTAGAATGCTACATTGGAGGTCATCTGGGAACAGAATGGTTTCAACAATACTCTGGCTGGATACTATGACTGTCCCGTATCCACTCATCGTTGATTTCATCTAATCTAGAACTCCAACAACAATACATTGCAACCAGGTTATACTGCCGTTTCACAATGGGAGGCGATCTACCTTGCAAATGCGACCGCACGATTCAAAGCCCTTGTCAGCGGATACAATTGGACTACTACCGACACTTATGCCATCCAAACATTGTGTCCTTACGAAACTGTTGCATTTGGATATTCCCCCTTCTGCGCTTTGTTCACTGCCGATGAATGGAAAGGTTTCGAATACTCCATCGATCTCGGATTTGCCGGAGAAAATGGTAATCCCGTCCAATGTTTAATTCAGATCTGACGTTGTAGCATTCGGATCGCCCACCGGCCGTGCCGTTGGAATCGGTTGGGTCAACGAACTCGTTGCTCGTCTCACCGGCGTCCAACCCAATTCGTCGCTCATTACAAACGAGAACTCGACTCTCGACGACAGTGCCAGAACATTCCCTCTCAACCAAACATTGTACTTTGATTTCACCCACGACACAAACATCATGGGCGTCCTCACCGCATTGGGATTGACTCAATTCGCCCAATACCTTCCACCCACCGGCATCCCCGAAAACCAACAACTCATCGTCTCACACATGGAGCCTTTCGGCGCCCGCATGGCAATTGAGAAAATCCAATGTTCTTCTCCCCTCGACAGCGAGAGAACAGGTACCATTGCAGGACCACCAACAACCTATATCCATATGTTGCTCAATCAACGAACCGTCCCGTTGGGTATAAGTTATTCTGCTTGTGGGGATAGAGTGGATGGGTGGTGTGAGTATAATGCTTATTTGTCGAGTCTTGCTCCGCTTAATGCTCAAGCAAACTTCACGCATGCTTGTTTTGGAACTTATCCTCCTCCAACTTATGGTTCTATTACAAATGGAGCACCAATTGCTTAGATCTGACGTTTCGAGGATTTTTATTCTCTGTACTTACTTCTAAAAGTATATAATTCTGTCATCTGAAAATACAAGGAATGCACAAAGTTATACGTAGTTTCTATTAGATGGCTAATTTTCAATGCTTTCTCACTTGATTTTCCTCCTCAAATTTTTCCGTATTCCTCAATACCTTGGCGTTTTTTCCTGAAAGTGCGCTTCGAGTTGCCATGTGGACCATCTGGGATTCCTCGAGCTTGGTTTACCGTACCACGTGCCTTTGCGCTCGATTAAATTGTCTCCGTCGGGATTCTGGAAAGATTCGGTACTCTGATGAACTCACTGCAGATACAGGACACCAAAACGCCACACCCTCATCACTCAGGGGGGATTGATTGATCAACGCCATGCGAATTCCAACCAAACCGCGTCATTTGCACCGGACCCGGAGAACCGTTTCCTGAATGACGTTTCCGAAGCAAGCAGAATGGAAGCCGGCCGGTGTACACCGTTTGAAGGCCTAAGAGGCCCGAGCTGCAACTGATGTCTTGAATCAGACAACCATGCTCGAAGCATTGCAACCTGTTGATTTTGAGTTTCCGAAAAATTAGAGTTGCAGCCATCTCGTGGAGATGACCGACAGCTGTACTAGCTTTACCAAACGAGGAATAAGGTTTACCGGTCACGGAAGCCTTTTAATGCCTCGACCACACATCGCCGATTCTATCACCTCGTCCCTTTACAACCGTTCTCCACATTGAATGAGTCAACCGTGTTCTTCCTTTCACTCATATTAACGACATCTGTCTGATCCTAATCATGAATTCACAGTTACGAGGCTTGCTCAAGTCAAAAAGCTCATCGCAATTGGCATCGCAATTGTCTATGGACGAAGACTCAAAAATGGCTTGCGGTAAAGACACAAATCTCGATTGTCAAGGGCTTATTGGCGCTGGTGGATATGGCAAAGTTTACAAGGTATGTGCTGTCTTGTCTTAGACCAAGCTCTAAAGTTTTCTTCGTAGATGGTCCTAAAGGACAAGAAACCATTCCGGCTCGGTACTCAAGGACACACCTCGAGCAAAGAAAGGTTGTTTGCACGAAAATTGGTGCGTCTGGATTTTTGGCTCCATGTGGAAGATATCGAGAATCAAATTAAAGCGCTGGAGTCATTGTATAGAAAAGGAGGGCATCAGCACATTATTGAAGTGATTAAACATGGCTGGCTTCCGGGGATGATCACGAAATGTTACTTCATTGACATGGAATTAGCGGACCTTTCGTTGGCCGAATACATCGCTTACGTCTTTCATGAGAAACCTCTACCATCAAGTGTCTGGTTTGGTGCCAACTTTGACCCCGTGTTCTCCTCCAAACATTGTACTGAGCCCCAGCGACTCCAGACCGTGTTTACAATTATGTTCCATATTGCCAAAGGAGTGGAGTTCATACATCAAACTGGTTATGTCCACAGAGATCTGAAGCCGGCAAATGGTATATACCCGCTTTGCTCCTCTAACTTTAGTCCTTTACTGTGGCCGGGCAAAGCTATGGAAACTCACTGACTTCGACATCACATCGACAGGTCTCTCTAAGGCAAAAACGACTGGTTATGCTCGTGGCACTCATGGTTATCGTTCCCCAGAGCTCCTGAATTATGATGAGCCTCGCTACAACAATCGATCGGATATCTGGGCACTTGGCTGTGTTCTTCACGAACTAGCAACCGGACACCTTGTTTTCAAACATGACAATCTCACAACCATGTATTACGACAACGATCCATTACCAGAACTCCCTATTCGACTTTCGTACACTAGTAACTTCTGGCGAAATCAAATTTCTTACTCTCTCCACCACTTCCTTTCCAAAGAGCCGCATGAAAGACCTAACGCGACTGTGGTATCTAGGCGTCTCGCAGCCTATTATATGCTCCTTGAATTGCCCGGAATGGAACTACTTGCCGACTCATCTTTGCCGCCCTATTTCGAATGGGAAAATGTGATGACATCAGGACTGTCCATAGTCGAGTTGCTTTTGGAGCTGGGCAAGTGGTATCTAAGGAATGGGGACAATGAAGTGGGTGGGTCGTTAATGGAAACGATCCTTTACAGCTTGAACCAAATGGAAGTGTCGGATATCCTATCGGATTTAGACATGTCGCAAACCCCACAGAGTGAAAAGAGGACAGGCCCTGGTGGATTTTGGGTTGAAAATGTAGCTTTGTTGCGTGACATCGGCGAGAGGTTACTAAGAAAGCAGGAGGGCGGAGTTGCAACTCTCATCTTCAAAGGCCTCGCTCAGAATGTTCCTAAGAGTGTCCATACCTCACTAATTGCTGCTGCAAACGACGGAGACATCTTTTCGATTGAAATGTTGTTAAAAGATGGCGAATCGGAAGTCAACATTTCGGATTCCGAGGGCTGCACATCATTGCATCGAGCTGCATATAATGGACATGAAAAAGCCGTCGAAATCCTTCTACACCACAAGGCAGATGTCGACAAGCAAGATCATGCTGGAAAGACTGCATTGGCGGCGGCTGCACGGAACGGACATGAAAATGTAGTCAATATACTTTTGCAGTACGATGCAGCAATAGACCAACAGGATTTCAAAGGGTGGACACCATTGCATCGGGCTGCAATGAAAGGGCATGAGAAAGTGGTTGAAATGCTTTTGCAACACAAGGCAACTGTCGACCACCAGGAGTTCAAGGGGTGGACAGCTTTGCATTGGGCAGCAGTGAATGGCCATGACGGTGTCGTCGAGATACTTTTGCAACACAAGGCAAATGTGGACATGCAAGAGGGAATGCACCTTACCGCACTACATTTGGCTGCACAGAAGGGGCACCAAAAAGTGATTGAGATACTTTTGTTGCACAATGCAGATATACGCAAACGAGCCGTGTCTCGAGAGACCGCATTGGATTCGGCTGAATTACATGGACATAAGAATATAGCTGACTTGTTGAGACAATACAAATCGGGCACCTGGACACCGGCGGGAAGGGAACCATCATTAGCAGCCTAAGTCGAAAAAGTTAACTGATCTGAAATCTAATGCCGGAAACGACGCATGGTTTCTCTTCGGTCGCCTTTCCTTGAAGCAGAAGTATTTTCGGTGCGGAGGCAGAAGCGCTCGCTTCAGATGCCCAATTCAAGTCGTTCATTGGTGACGGGAGGATTGTTTTATGGCTGGGTGCGGTCAAATGTTTTGGAACAATCAAGGGAGGAATCAAGGGATGGCCGTCTCAGGTTGTAAGTTAGAGATCCGTGAAACACGCTTAACAAAGGAATATTTGGCACCTCATAGCAATGAATTTATTATTGCAATAGCTATCTGATGCACTATTTCCAATAACACACTGTCCTGATTTCATAACTCTCTCGGGTATTGGCGTCAGGGCGAGTCGTATCATAGAAAGCTGCATGCGGACATCTCCATCCTTCTGTTCGCGCGCTGTCAAACAACTTGAACAACAAAGCCTCATCACGAGTCTGATCAGAGAAATAATACCACCTCAAACGAGGATCATACGTAAATATATGACCTCCCGGCCCCATTTCATCAGGTGCTTCCACATTATCCAAATCGGGGATTTTGTCAACAAAACCAATTCCATTGAAAACGCCGGCGTCGGCAGGAACACTTCGTCCATCGCACACAGCAAGTGGACAATCGTGAGGCGGTTTGGAAAGAGCTCGCCATACATTGATTGCCGCAAAGCGAGAGTACTTGTAATCGGGACTTGGAAGGTGTTCTTTGGCGACGGTGAGAGCGTGATTTGGCGTGATGTCGACGTGGGCACCGATTCCAGGAGGCTGAGTTTCTTCACCTGCTGCTGCGCCTGTTCGTCGATGATAGGGCATGAAAACTGAGACATCGTCGCAGCCAGTTAACGATTTCAGCAATTCTTTTATTTCAGTAGCATATATTTTATCGATCTGAGTCTTGTCATGGAAATCCGTGACCTACTTCATCAGAAGTGTACTTTGAGAATTGGAGTCTTACTTTTGATACATGGTCCACCAGTTGAAAGCCAGAGGTATTCAAAGTCAATTCTGATCTTTCATTCCGTCCATCTCTAATCAGAACTTCCTTTTCCTCTTGCTTTCCGGTATTGGCTTCGGCACCTGGAGCAACAAATCGGATGTTGACTTTGGACGTTGGGAGGACAAACTCAAGTTTGCCATGAAGATCACCAGGTCGGAGAGACAGTTGAGGATTGACCATTTTGGCTAGCCTGGTGCAATTGCTGAAATGGATTTGAATCGAGTTTCGCTTTTATATTCTGCGGAGCCTTGAAGTTGTCCATCAAAAGGCGGTGAGGGGACATATTGGCCCCCCATGGACGCGGCCCGATCTTGGAGGTATCTAATCCGTCTCCAGGCACTGGTCCGGAAGATAGAAGAGCCGAGTTTTTGGTTGTGTGTGCCGCCTCAGAGTCAATTTCAGGCAATCCGGGGAAGTTCATTTTGATTTGCCGACAGAAATTGTGGGGGAAAAGGTATGTGAGGGGCAAGCTGTGGGGGGTGGGGGGTAAATTCAGGCACGAATACAACACAGTCATTCAAACAATATAAACAGCAATATGTCCGGTCAAACGGCCTTCCAGTCAAATAAATCTACAGCTTCTGACAAGTATGCATCTTTGGAATTCTTGGCTAACATGTCGTAGACGATGGGCATCGGAATTCTCGAACCCCAGCAAGCGGTTGTCCCAGGGACAATCCAACTCTTCGACAGTCAGCTCGAAGAAGCCGATACTTCGCATCTCAAGCACAGTGCCGACGGAAAGACCATCCTTGCTCCCCAGCCCTCGGATTCTCCCAATGATCCTCTTAATTGGCCGCTATATAAAAAGGATTTGGTCTTCCTTGTTGTCCTCTTCGATAGTATTCTCAGCGGTATTCATGGTCCTATGTTGGCTCCTGTCACAGTCGAACTTGCTGTCGATTTCAACGTGTCGCTTACTGCCTCCGCCCAACTTGGTACCTACATGCTTCTCTTGGTCTCCGGAATGGGTTATATCGATGCAGCTCTCTCAAATGTTTTCGGAAAGCGAGCCATTTTCGTCATCTCGGTTGCAATTCTCATGGCTTCCGACGCGTGGGGTACCAGGGCAACTAGCTACAATTCTCTCCTTGGAGCGCGTATGCTTTCAGGAGTCGGTCAAGCAGCACTTGAGTGTCTCACTCCTTCAATTGTGGCCGACCTCTATTTCGTTCACCAAAGATCTCGACGAGTTATGGCCTTCCTGCTTTTCTCCGGCAGCGGCGTCTTTCTCGGTGTCGTCATCGCGGGTCAGATCGCAGCTGTTGCATCCTGGCGAAATATTTTCATGGGACTCGCCATCGCCGAAGGAATCATGACGGTCGCAACATTCCTTTTCTTCCACGAACCATCTTTCAAACGTGAACATGTCGATCCTCTCGCTCACATGTCCGGTCAAGCTATTGCCGAAAAAGTAGACGCCATTGAACAACATGAGGAAGTAGTACCCGGCGCAACACCATCCGCACTTGAGACTTCCCAGCAAGTTGAAAAGCCAAAAACCTTCCTTCAAAATCTCAATCTCTATCAAGGCCGCTTCAGTCAAAATAATGTGTTTGTCCTCCTCTATCGCTCTTTTATTCTCACTTTCCATCCTACCATTTTCTGGTGTGGAACAGTCACTTTCCTACTCGCTTGGAGCGTCGGATGTTCTTTCACAATTGACGCATTCATGATCATACCGCCATACAATTTTAGCACCGGCGCCGTGGGAAATATGTATTTGGGACCATGGATCGGTCTTGTCGTTTCTCTCCTCCTCGGTGAACCAATATTCAAATGGGTTGCAATGAAACTCACGAGACTTAACCAGAACGTGTATGAGCCTGAGTTCCGTTTGTACCAGCTCATTCCTGGAACTATTTTGGGAATTATTGGATTGGTGGGTTGGGGATGGGGTGAGCAGGATGCCATTGGATGGGGAGCATTGATCTTCTTCTTTGCATGTATCGTTGCCGGAGCAGTCCTTGTCAACGGAGGTGCAATTAATTACATCCTCGATGCTCACCGTGAATTTGCAAACGAATCTCAAGTCATTCTATTTGCTATGAAAGTACGATCCTTATTTTGGATCCTCTGACCGATAGAATCTTTTCAACTTCGCTATGGGTTACTATTTTGTTGACTGGTGGAGTTCTGCCGGTCCAAAGACTGTGTGGGGTATCGTTGCTGGATCGTACGGTGCAACTGCATTGGTCGGAATCTTTGTCTACGTCTTTGGGAAGAGAATGCGAGCTTTCTGGAGTCGACACAGATTCATGGGAGTCCCTGATATCAAACATAGTTAATTGATGGAGACAGTGTATTGTAGCAGATCTCTTTAGGTTGTACGTAACTCTGTAAGTATGTAGTCGTAAATTGAACACAGTCAGATGGTCGCGACTCAAGTCAGATTTAATCACTCCATCTGAGGATGTGTGGGGTCCCGCATTTGTTGTGGCGTCCGCCCCCGCTTTTAAAGGAAACCCAACCGACCAAAACGAATTCCATAATGAACGACGAACAGCATAACAGCAGATGACCCAGCTTGATCCCTCGCGGAAATTCGTCTGCACTTTTTGTCAGTCATGGTAAGTTGGAGGTATTCAATTCCCTTCTGACAATCAGTTTCACCCGATCTGCTCATTTAACGCGGCATGAAACAACTCGTGCGTCCCCTCTTTTCAACATTTTGGCTGACTTCCCGAGACAAATCAGAGAAACCATTCAAATGTCCTAAATGTGCTTCTTCATTTAAACGGTTTTTCTCTATTCGTTTGTCCTGATGTCTCTAGTCTGGATGGTCTGATACGACACGAGAGGTATTGCATGGCACGGTTTCCTAAACCTAATGGCGTGTAGGATAAATCATCGCAGTGCAGAATCGGCACAGATTTATGCTAGAATTCGACGTCACCGCTCAAATTCTTCTGTAGGCTCCTTAACGCAACAAAGGACTGTCGAAAATTCCGGGCTGCTTGAACCATCAACAGGAACCGAGTCAGGAAACATAACTTATTCATTGTCCGATGTCGACACGTCGCAACAATCGACTACGATGAGACACACTG
>Ga0335073_10009267_pt1 | contig 13811 bp, 9 predicted proteins | sample Lox_Sample_22_FD_207093 | JGI IMG/M metagenome (GOLD analysis project Ga0335073, IMG submission 207093) | Soil microbial communities from Loxahatchee National Wildlife Refuge, Florida, United States - Lox_Sample_2.2 | ecosystem: Environmental > Terrestrial > Soil > Wetlands | place: USA: Florida... | reverse complement strand
CGGCCCGGTGCAGAAGCTGGCGGCCGAGATGACCGCTCTGGCCCTGACCGACGCGGGACTGCGCGAGGCGGCCGGGAACAGCAGGACCGGGATGATCATCGCGAGCACGGTGCCCGACCTGGGCGAACTGGTGAGAGACCAGCTCGGGTTCGCGGCCAGTGGGCCCTATCCCCCGGCCGCGCGGACATCCTCGCTGCACGCGGTGACCGCCGCGGCCGCCGCGCTGCGAACGGGCCAGCTCGACCTCGCGATCGCCGGCGGGGCCGAGCTTGGCCTGGATCCGGTCTGGCTCGCGCTGCAGGCCCGGGCGGGCACGCTGGGCACCGACGAGATGCGCGTGTACACGGCCGCCCCGGCCGGGCTGCTACCCGGGGAGGGATGCGGCGTCGTGATCCTGGCCCGTGCGGCCGACGCGCGGGCGGCCGGTGTGCCCGTCTACGCGGAGATCACGGGCTGGAGCACGGTGCCCGCCGGCGCCGCGGACCTGGGCGGCGCCGCCCTGGAGCAGGCGTACCAGCGGGCCGGGACCGATCCGGCTGACATCCAGTACGTCGAGGGCCAGGGCACCGGGACGGCGGCCGCCGACTTGGCCGAGCTGGCCGCGTTCGCCCGGCTCAGGCGCGACTCGCGGGTGGTGGCGGCGCTCGGCGCGGCCTCCGCGAGCATCGGTCACGCTCGGTCCGCGGCGGGCATAGCGAGCCTGATCAAGACGGCGGTGGCGATGGCGGCCGGGACGGTACCGCCTGGTCCTGGCGGCGCGCGGCCGCATCCGCTCATTGCCTCGGGCGAGGCGCGGCTCCGGCTGCCGGAGCGGCCCGAGCCCTGGCCGGACGGCGACCCAGGTGGCACGGGGACGAGGAGGCCAGCGGGGGCGGCTGGAGCCAGGCGACCCCGGCTCGCCGCGGTGAACTCGCTCGGCACGGCCGATCCGGCGGTCCTGGCCGGTCACGCCGACCTCGGCGACGCCGAGGGGGTCCATCTCGTGCTGCGCCGGGAGGCGGAGGGCGACCGCTGGGCCGGACGGCGGCGCCGGGCGGCCCATGCGGCCCCCCAGCAAGCGATGGCCCAGGAACATGGGGCGGCGGGCAGGCACACGGCGCGGCGCGGCGCGGCCTCGCTGGGCGGCGGGGCCGGGCAGGTGCCCGTGGCTGCGGCCGGGCAGGTGCCCGTGGCTGCGACCGGGCAGGTGCCCGTGGCTGCGACCGGGCGGGTGCGGGTGCCCGCAGTGGAGGCGCGGGACCGGAGCGGGCGGCCGCGGGTGTTCGTACTGCGGGACGGAGACGCCGGGGCGCTGGCGGGACGGCTTGACGTCATCGCGGCCAGCGCGGCGATGCTCGTGGACGACGGGCTCGAGGGCCTCGCCCGGCAGCTGGCCGCCGACGTGCTGCCAGCCGGGGGCGGGAGGGTAAGGGAGGAGAGGGCCGGGGACGGGCGAGCCGGGAGCCGGACGGCGCCGCTGCGGGTCGCGCTGGTCGCGGCCAGCCCGTTCCAGCTGGCCGGACAGGCCGGAGAGGCGGCCCGGCTGCTCCGCACCAGCGCTCCGGTGGCCGATCTGGCCGGGCGTCCGGACATACGCATCTCGGCTGGCGCGTGCGGCGCGGTCGTGGTGCTGTTCCCGGGGAGAGCCGAATCGCCGGCCGGGCAGCCCGCGCTGCTCGCCGCCTCGCTCGAGGCCCTCGACACCCTGGACGGGCTGGGCGTCAGGCCGACCGCGGGGGTGGGTTACGGCCTGGGCGAGATCACCGGGCTGGCCTGGGCTGGCTGCATCCCCGCGGCCGAGGCGGCCCGGCTGGTCGCACAGTGCGGCCAGGTCCTGCGGGCCTGTGCCTGCGGGACGGCCGCGATGGCCCGGGTTACGGCCGACGAGGACCTGGCGCGCGCGCTGGCCGCGCCCGGCCGCCTGCACATCGCGGCCTACGAGGGCCCGCGAACGTACGTACTGGCCGGATCTACCGCGGGCGTGCGCGAACTGACCCGGCGGGCCGGGATGCTCACGGTTCCCGTCGAGGTCCTCGACAGCGCGGCTCCGATGCACTCCCCCGGCATGGCCAGGTGCGCGGCCCCGCTCCGGAGCGTCCTCGCGGCCACCAGCTTCGCGCCGCCGCGGCGGCGGCTGGTCTCCACCATCACCGGCCGCCTGGTCACCCCGGACGACGACCTGGGCTGGCTGCTGGCCGCGCAGGTGACCCGCCCGGTGCTGTTCGCCCAGGCGATGGCGCAGGCGGCCGGCGCGGCCGACCTGATCGTGATCGCCGGTCCTGACGCCGGGCTGGCCGGCCGGGCCGCCGAATGCGGCGGCGTGCCCGCCATCGCGATTCCGGCCGGCCACGGTGCCCACCGGGCCCACGGGGTCCGCGGACCTGGATGGCGCGGAGCCGGTCACCATGAGTCTGGATGGCGTGGGCCCGGACGACATGGACCTGGATGGCACGGGCCGGACCAGACGGCGCTGGCCCAGGCCATCGCCGCGCTGTTCGCCGCCGGGGCGATCACTGACCTGGCGCCCTACCTGGGCCAGGCCAGGGCCGCCGCGTCGGGGGGCACGCTGGCCAGCCGGACCGTGCCGCGCATGCGGCCGGCGGAACCGCTTGCCCCCGCCCGGGCGCCGGCCCCGGGCGCGGCTAGCACTACGGGTTAGCTGGCCAGCGCCACGGGTTAGTCGGCCAGCACCCGGGACTGCTCCCAGTCAGGCCGCAGTGGCATACCCGAGGTCCCGTCGGACGCCAGCCGCACGCCGAGCACCTGATGCAGCTCGATGTGGTTGCGGTCGAAGGCCAGCCGCGAGCCGGCCATGTACAGCCGCCACACCCGGGCGGTGCCCAGGCCGACTTCCCTGACCGCCTCGGTCCAGTGCGCGTCCAGGTTGCTTCCCCAGGCGGCCAGCGTCTTGGCGTAGTGCTCGCGCAGGTTCTCCTCGTGCCTGACCTCGAAGCCGGTGTCGTGCATGAGCGAGATCAGGTAGCCGGGCCCCTCGAGCTCCCCGTCAGGGAAGACGTAACGGTTGATGAACCCGTTCTTGCGGATGGGGGGCGCGATGTTATCCGGCCGGGTGATGCAGTGGTTGAGCAGCCGCCCGCCGTCCTTGAGCTTTCCGTACAGGAACGAGAAGTACGACGGCAGGTTCTGCTTGCCGATGTGCTCGGTCAGGCCGATGGAGCTGACCGCGTCGAAGCCGGCCTCCGAGACGTCGCGGTAGTCCAGATGCCGCACCTCAGCCAGCTTGGACAAGCCTTCGCGCTCGATCGCCGCCTGCGCCCACGCGGCCTGCTGGGCGGACAGCGTGACGCCGAGTGCCTTGACGCCGTACTCGCGCGCGGCGTGCATCACCATGCCGCCCCAGCCGCAGCCGACGTCGAGCAGCCGCATGCCCGCCTTGAGCCCGAGCTTGCGGGCGACCAGGTCGAACTTGTTCGCCTGCGCCTCTTCCAGGGTCGCGTTCTCTCCGGGGTAGCAGGCGCAGGTGTAGGCCATCGACGGGCCGAGTACCCACTCGTAGAACTGGTTCGAGACGTCGTAATGGTGGGAGATCGCCTTGGCGTCCCGGCTCTTGGAGTGCAGCCGCCCGAAGAGCCAGCGGCGGCTCATCGTGACCTCCTGGGGTGGTAGCGGCATCCGGTGGATCAGCAGCTTGGGGCCGCCGAGAGCCTGCAGCAGACGCAGCTTCTCCGCCACGCTCATGTCGATGGACTGAGCCTTCGTCATCCTGGCCAGGGCTTCGTACATGTCACCCTCGACGTCGAGCTGGCCGGACACGTAGGCCCGGGCCAGCCCGAGCCCTCCGGGTGCCTGGGCCAGGTACGCCACGGCGGCCGGCGAGCGGACCGTGATCTTTACGGGTGATCCGGTTTTTCCGGCGTGACTGCCGTCGTAGGCCGTGAACTCCACCGGGGCCTCCGGCCCGGCGAATGCTTCGAAGACCTCAGCCAGTGCCATCGATTTCCGTTCCTTCCGGTCAGTGGTTCCTGACGCATTTCTCGTACAGGCCGAGCAAGCGGCCTCCGCCGTCGTAGGCATGCTTGAGCGCGTGGTACGCCTCGCCGTTGTAGCGCTCGTAGAACTCGTCCTCGGGGTAGAACGCGGTGGAGTACAGCGACTTGTGGCCGCCTAGCTTGCCGACCTCGTTCTCGATCAGGCGGTTGTAGTAGCCATCCGCCTGTCCCGCGGGCAGCGGCACGGTTCCCCAGAACCCGAAGTTCACGTACACCTCGCCGGGCTGGAGCGGGTAGAGAGGCCATGAACGCTCGCCGCGCAGCCGCAGCGGGCACATCCACACCGGAGTCATTCCCACATCTTCCTGGAAGAATCGCAGGAAATCGGCACCACGTTCGACTGGGATCTCGACGTCCTGGATGACCATCTCCCGCTGCGGGCGATGGCGCCTTGCGTTCACGCGGCCGCTGAGGCGGTAGCGCTGGTCCAGGCCGACCAGGTAGCGATACACGTCCGAGCGCCGGTAACGGCGCGGCCAGAGCCTTCTGACCATCGGTTGCTGCACCCCGAAGGGACGCGAGCACCAGAACCAGTCGGTGTCCCAGCGCCACAGGTAGTCGCGGATGGTCAGGAAGTCCTCCTTGACCTCCCTGACCGACTGGTAGTAGACCTGCTGGCCGGTGTAGTCGCTGCGCCACGGCGCCACGTCGCTGAACGCGCCCACGGTGAGATAGAGCTCGTCCGTCGAGAAGGCGGTCCCGTCGAGGAAGTCCGCCCGGTGACCGTGGTAGCTGCCCTCGGCGGCGATCTGGCTGATGGCCTCCATGCAGTCTTCGGTTCTGGTGAACAGGAAGTGCCGCAGGTGGACGAACGGCCGGACCGGCTCGAGCTCGATGGTGAGGGAGAGGCTGTACCCCAGGGTCCCGTAGGAGTTCGGGAAGCCGCGGAACAAGTCCGCGTGCTCGTTGCCGGCGGTGGCGTGGACGACCCGGCCGTCACCGGTCAGGATCTCCATCTCGGTGACTGATTCGTGCGGCAGCCCGTTGCGGAACGAAGTGGCCTCGATGCCGAGCCCCGTGACCGCACCGCCGAGGGTGATCGTCTTGAGCTGGGGCACGACCATGGGCATCAGCTGGTGCGGGAGCGTGGCGTCGCAGAGATCCTCGTAGGTGGTCATGGCCCCGACCTTGGCGGTCCTGGTGACGGGGTCGACGGACAGCACATGGCCGAACGCGGACACGTCCAGCAGGACCGGGCCGGTGCCGCCCGAGGCCTCGCGGAACCTGAACAGGTTGGAGGTGCGCTTGGCCAGTCGGACCGGCGCGCCTGGCGGCGCGGCGGCGTAGGCCGCCTGCAGCCGGGCCACCGCGGCCTCGTGCGCGCCGTGGGTCGTCCGGGCATCCAGCATGGGCATCCTTCGGGTTAAGGGCTGTCACCCATTATGGAAACGGCTGACGGCGGACAAACGGGCGGGATCCGTACTAATGCCCAACATCTCAGGCAGTGTATCCGGGTCCCAGCCCGCTCTCCTTATCGCAGTCGCCACTGGCGTACTTCCCTGACCTCAGGGTTCGCATGCGGGATCCGGGGCGTCGACATCTGGGTCCAGGCCATGCTCGTCGTCTTCGTCCATTTCCTCGTCGGCGTCGGCGTAGCTGGCGGCCACTTCTTCCGGGGTCATCGGCAGCCGGGCCAGCGACGGCGGCGTCCCGGCGGTGATCACCTGCCGGAGCAGCTGGGCCATCGAATACTGCGGCTCGTCAGCCAGCGCCCGGTCGAGTGCTACGTTCGCCAGCGCGCCGTCCCCCGCCTGCCAGGCCACGAAGGCCAGCAGCGAGGCGGGCGCGGCCACGTACCCGGGCTGGGCGCGGCGGGTCACGTCGGTCCACAGTCGCTGATGCGCGTCCGCGTGTTCGGGATCCATCCGGGCCCACGCATCGTCCCTGACCCGCAGGTCGCGCAGCGCCACCGTGAGCCAGGCGACCTGGTAGTCCGCGGCGAACCGGCCGCCTGACCGGTAGGTTCCGATCATGGAGCCCACCGCGTTGAGCCCTTCGGCCGCGATCATCTGCCGCGCGGCACCGAGGCGGCCGGACTTGCGCACCCGGGCGAGCAGCTGACGGACGTGCCGCTCGGCCCGGCGGGTGGCCTGGCGCATGGATTCCGCGTCGATGCCGCCGAGCGGCGCCACCCGGGCCGCCACCGCGGCCCGGTCGGCCAGGACCTCGCCCGTGCCGGCCAGAGCGAACGCGGCCGGGCGGTCCGCGGCGAACAGCGTACCCTCGGCCGGGCAGCAGCCCTCGTCGGCGCACAGGTAAGACCAGTAGCGTCGACCCTCGACCCGCAGGATGTCGCCGACGCGGATGCCGGCCGGGCCGGCCGCGGCGCGCAGCGCCTCCGCCACCGGATCGACCAGCGCCCGGGAGCCGTAGCCAACCGCTACCAGCGCGGTGAGCTGCTGCGAGCCGAGCACGCCGATGGCGTGCTCGGCGAGGTTCGCGGCGATCCCCGCGCCGGGCGGGTCGGGCAGGTCATAGCGGAGCGTTACCTTGATGCGGTCACCGAGCCGCTCGGTCCCGACCAGCACCAGGCTGGTCCGCGGCATGAAGCCGAGCAGGAGCGGCACGATCGCGAGCAGCGCCTCCGGCGAGTCGGCGCGCAGCTGGACGGGGGGCGGCTCCGGGTCTGACTGGGAGCCGGGGGTCGGTGAGGAGAGCGGGGCGTCGTCACCCGCGGCGAGCGCTTGAGTCATACCGTCAGGGTGCGGGGCGCGGGAATGCGGGACCAGGTGATGGGGTGGCTGTGGATAAAGTAGGCGGCGGCGGGGAGTTATCCACAGATTTGTCGAGGGGCCTTGACAGCGTGCCTTGACAGTGCGCCCGGACGGGGCCCTGGCCCTGGATTACAGACTGACGCCGAGCAGGGCGTCGACGGTGTCCCGGACGAGGCGGGCGCCGGCCAGGTCGGCCGGGGAGAGCTCGGCCGGGGCCCCAGCGAGCAGGGCGTCGGCCCACTGGTCGACCACGGCCAGCGCGCCGGGGGCGTCCAGGTCGTCATGGATCCGCGCGCGTACGCCGGAGAGCACCAGCTCGGCCGCCGGTGACGGGGCCGCTTCCGCCGCCGCCTCGAGACGGGCGGCTTCGGCACGGGCCAGGGCGGCGCGCCAGCGGGCCAGCCGGGCCTGCGCGTCGTCGAGGACGGCGTCGGTCCACTCCCAGTCGGAGCGGTAGTGGTGCGCGAGCAGGGCCATCCGGATGGCCATGGGATCCGTCCCGTCGGCCACCAGACGGCTCACGAAGACCAGGTTCCCCAGCGACTTGGACATCTTCTCGCCCAGGTAGCTGACCATCCCCGCGTGTACGTACACCCGGGCGAAGGCACCCCCGGCCGGGGCCACGCCGACGCCGGGTGCGAGCGCCACCCGGGCGTGCGAGGCGCTCATCTCGTGGTGCGGGAACACCAGATCGGAACCGCCGGCCTGGACGTCGAAGATGGTCCCCAGGTACTCCGTGGCGATCGCCGCGCACTCAACGTGCCAGCCGGGCCTGCCCCGCCCGAACCGCGATTCCCAGGCGGGCTCGCCGGGGCGTTCGGCCCGCCAGACCAGCACGTCGAGAGGGTCCTTCTTGCCCGGGCGGTCCGGGTCGCCGCCGCGCTCCGCGGCGAGCTCGGCCATCTCGGCCAGGTCGTAGCCGCAGGGCGTGCCCGGCCCGGACAGCGCGCCGAACCCCTGGTCCGCCGAACGGGCGAAGTAGACGTCCTCGTCCACGTTGTACAGGGCGCCCCGGTCGGCCATCCGGGCGTTGAACCGCTCGATTACCGGCAGCGCCTCGACCGCCCCGATCAGGTGGGACGGCGGCAGGACGCGCAGCGCCTCCATGTCCCCGCGGTATCGCTGAGTCTCGCGGCGGGCGAGCTCGCGCCAGTCCTCGCCGTCCCGGTCGGCCCGCTCAAGCAGCGGGTCATCGACGTCGGTGACGTTCTGCACGTAGATAACGGAGTAGCGGCCCGGTTGCCCGCCCGGACCCGGGACTGCTGGGGTTTCTGCGGCTTCCGGGACAGCGTCCAGCCAGGCCCGGACCAGCAGGTCCCAGGCGGTGTAGGTGGCGGCGTGCCCCATGTGCGTGGCGTCGTACGGGGTGATGCCGCAGGCGTACAGCGTGGCGACCGGACCGGCCGAGGCTAGGACCAGCTCGCCGGTGGCCGTGTCGTGCAGCCGCGGCGCCGGACCGCTCCCCGGCAGCACGGGGACATTCGCGCGGCGCCAAGACTCCATGTTCGTCAGGTTATCGCGCCCCGCGCATGGGGAATTGCTCGCCTCCGCGCCAGCTCACCACGCATAAGGGGGGCCGAAGTGACGTGAGCTGGATGCTGGCTCTGGAAGGACTGGGCGCGCGGGAGCGGCGGGCTAGCGGATGCTGGGGGCGAGAGTGGGCGGCTGGCGGATCTGGGTGGCCTGCTCGAAGGCGTAGGCCAGGGCGATGAGGCGCGGCTCGGTCCAGCGGGGGCCGAAGAAGGACAGGCCGACCGGCAGCCCCGACACGTACCCGGCCGGCACCGTGACCGACGGGCAGCCGGCCACCGCGGCCGGGCCCGAGGTGTGAAACACGTCGTGGTCGCCGAGCACGTAGTCGGTCAGGCAGGCCGGGTTGGCGGTCAGCGACACGATGGCCTCCAGGTTGTGGTCGGCCAGCGGGGTGGAGATGGCGGCGCGGGCGAGCCGGGTGGCATCCCGCCGTGCGGCCAGGTAGCCCGGATCGGCCAGGTCGCCGCTGGTCGCCTCGGATTCCTCGAAGATCTGCTGACCGAACCGGGAGAGCACCAGGTCCGCATTCCGCTTGTTGAAGTCGATCAGCTCGGCCAGCGAACCGGGGAGCACGCCGCCGGTGCTGAACTCCGCGACGTAGGCCAGGTAGGCGTTGACGCCGTACTTGAACTCGTAGCGCAGCGCGGTGAACTCCGGCTGGCCGATCTTCGCAGCGTCCGGCAGCGACACCGGGTCGGTGATGATGGCGCCGAGCGAGCGCAGCCGGGCCACCGCCGCGTCGAGCACCGCCGCGCTGCCCGGGTCGGCCCCGGCCGACCCGTCGCGCCAGATACCGAGGCGCGCGCCCTCGAGCGCGGCTGGGTCCAGGGAGTGCATGAAAGAGGTACCCGAGGGGTCGAGCCCGGCCCGTTCGGCCAATTCGTTCTCAGCTGCTGAGACGGGGTCCTCGGGGTCGGCGGCGGCCAGGACGGCCAGCAGCGCCGCCGCGTCCGCGACCGAAGCCGCCATCGGCCCCGCGGTGTCCTGGACGGGCGAGATCGGCACGATGCCGCGGCGGCTGACCATGCCGTTGGTGGGCTTGATGCCGACGACCCCGCAGGCGCTGGCCGGGGCGACGATCGAGCCGTCGGTCTCGGTGCCGATCGCGAGCGGCGCCAGCCCGGCCGCCACCCCGGCGGCGGACCCCGAACTGGATCCTGACGGGTTGCGGTCCAGCGCGTACGGGTTAGCGGTCTGGCCGCCGAGGGTGGACCAGCCGCTGGTCGAGTGGGTGGACCGGAAGTTGGCCCACTCAGACAGGTTGGCCTTGCCGATGATCACCGCGCCGGCCGCGCGGAGCCGGGTGACCAAGAAGGCATCACCCGGTTCGGCGGTGAGCAGGGCGGGCGACCCGGCCGTGGTCGGCATGCCCGCCACCTGGACGTTGTCCTTGACCAGAACGGGAATGCCCTCGAGCGGCCCCCGCGGCGCGCCCGCCGCGCGGGCGGCGTCGCTGGCCGCGGCTTCGGCCTCGGCGCGCGGGTTCACCGTGATGACCGCGTGCAGAGCCGGGTTGAGCCGCTCGATGCGCTGCCGGTAGAAGCCGGTCAGGGCGGCGGACGTGAGCGTGCCCGCAGCCATCGCGACCTGCAGGCCAGCCAGCGAGGGCTGGCTCACGCTGACCTCGGTACCCGGGATCACGTCACGAAATTCCGGCATGCGGGCAGGATAACGGTGAAACCGCTGAGCACTGAAGGGCCCCGAGGGGTTGTCACGAGGACTTAATGGCCGATGTCAGCGCCGGGCCAGGCGCAGGCCGTTCTCGACGGCCCGAGCCGAGGCCCGGACCCGGCTCAGCAGCTGCGGCCGGTACTCGACGGGCGCCCGGACCAGCGGGTAGGGCACGGTCAGGACGCCCACCATCCGTTTGCCGTGCATCACCTGGGCCGCGGCGGCCCAGACGCCCTTGTGGATCTCTTCCTCGCTCGTCGCGTAGCCCTGCTGACCGGCCAGGACGATTTTCTTCTCGAGCAGGGCAGCGGCCTCGGGGTCTCGCTCGGCCAGCGGAGCCAGGTACTCCCGCCGGACGCCGGGCGTCAGGCTGGCCAGCAGCAGCCGGGCGCTGGCACCGCGATCGAGCGGGAGCGGCTGCCCGGCCTCGAACGAGATGCGCAGCTGCTGCTCGGACTCGACCCGGTGGACGCATACCGCCGACCGGCCGATGAGCCGGACCAGGATCACGGTCTCGCCGGTCTGCTCGTTCAGCTCGCGCATCACCGGATCGGCCACGTCGATGATGCTCTCGGCGACCTCGGCCGCCCGGGCCAGGCCGATGAGCCGAGCCGAGAGCCGGTAACTGCCTCGTTCGTCGCCGGCCAGCAGCCCGGTCTCGCGCAGCAGCGTGATGTAGCGGTACACGCTGGGCAGTGCGATGCCGGTCCGTTCGGCGAGCTGGCGGGCAGTGAGGGTGTGCTCGTCGGAGGAGAACGTGAGCATCAGGGCGAGGACGCGGCGTGCGCCCTCACACCCGTGCGCGGCGTTCGCCTCCGCAGGCATCTTGACCGCGGAAGCTCTGGCCATCGCCCCTTCTCGGGTAGTCAGAACTTTACTATCGGGTGATGATAACGGTGTCTCTCGTATACCGTCAACGAAATTCAATCTGTGTGCGACATAATAGCGACATAACGACGATGCGCCCAGTCCTTCGGGGCGAACGATTGCAAAAGGGTCGCGAGGGGACAGGCTAGCCGGACCGGAGCGTGCCATGAACGCCGGTTCAGCCGATCAGGAGGGGCAGGGCTGACGCCACGGTGCCCTGGGATACTCGTGATACTCGTGGTACGCCGCCTGGCTGGCTGGCTGGCTGGCTGGCTGGCTGGCTGGCTGGCTGGCTGGCTGGCTGGGAACCATAACGTGGTGGATCCGGGTTACGCGGTGGATTTGGTGCACTATAGACCCCCAAATCGACCACATAGCCCTAATTCACCACGTTAACTTGCAAGTCATCGCACAAGTTTGTTAATAATGTGCCATGTGATGGCTTAGCGACCGACACGACAGGGTGCACGTCACCGGGCGCCTAGGGCCAGGACGCCGGAAGCCGACCGACAGGGACCGGCAAGCCAGCCGGGCGGGCGGGAACCTCAGGAACCAGGGGCTAGGCGGGAACCTCAGGACACCGGGGGCCAGCCGGGCGGCGCCAGCAGGTAGGCGCCGCCGACCAGGGCACCCAGCGTGACCAGCACGAACAGCGTGATCCAGAGGCCGGCCGGGGCGCCGGTCAGGCGGGCGAGCTGCTCGGCGTCAGAACCGCGGGCCCAGCGCTGGCGCCGCCCGCGGACGAGCTCGAACACCGGGCGCACCCCGCCGAACAGCAGGAACCAGGCCGCCAGGTACGCGAATCCGCCCTGCACGGCGGCACTGGTGTAGTAGCTCACGGCGAACACCGCGCCCGCGGTGACCAGCACCGCCACCGCGCCGTAGAGGTTGCGGATGGCCAGGAACGTCGCGGCCAGCAGGACCAGGGCCAGCCAGAGCATCGCGGTCAGGTGGCCGGCCGCCAGCAGCCAGGCCGCGCCCGCGCCGAGCAGCGATGGCATGACGTAGCCGGCCGCCGCGGTGAGCACTAGGCCCGGGCCGGCCTGCCGGCCGCGCGAGTAGGTCACGCCCGAGCTGTCCGAGTGCAGCCTGATGCCGTCCAGGCGCCGGCCGGACAGCACCGACACCAGCGCGTGACCGCCCTCGTGCGCGATCGTGATGACCTTCCCGGCCAGCCGCCAGACCTGCGTGTTCAGCACGACCACGAGCGCCGCCAGCCCGGTCAGGCCGATCACCCAGGCGGGCGGCAGCGGCTGGGTGCCTGATACCCGGTCCCAGAGAACCGCGATCACGTGCACGGAGGCCCTCCTATTCTTCGCCTTCGAGGCGCCTTTAGGCGTTCCCATGCTTGCGTGGCCGCCTGCGGCGGCGGGCCCTCGTCGCTCGTCGCAAGCTCCTCGTTCCTCAGTCCAGGCAACGCCGCGCCTCTACGGCTCACTCAGGGCTTCGGTAGCCAGGAGACGTGGCCGGCCAGCAGGGCGTAGCCGACGAAGGTCACCGCGTCGATCAGGAAGTGCGCGATGAGCAGTGGCATCACCCGGCCCCAGCGGCGGTAGAGGTAGCCGAAGATCAGGCCCATGGCGGCGTTGCCGACGAACCCGCCCACCCCTTGGTACAGGTGGTAGGAGCCGCGGATCACCGCGCTCAGGGCGATCGCCCGGGACGGCCGCACGCCGAGCTTGTCCAGCCTGCTCAGCAGGTACCCGACGACGATGACCTCTTCCACGGTGGCGTTCTGCGCCGCGGACAGGATCAGGACCGGGAACCGCCACCAGATGTCGGGCAGGCTCTCCGCCACCACGTTCAGCTCGACGCCGATGTGGTAAGCGATCAGGTACAGGACCAGGCCGCTGCCGCCGATGACCGCGGCCAGCACGGCGCCGCGGGCCAGGTCACGGCCCGGCTCCTTGGCGTCGACCCCGATCGAGGACGGCCGCTCCCCCGCCCGGGCCAGCAGGTAGAAGACCAGCAGCACCGGAGCCAGCGACAGGGTGATGTTCAGCAGCTGCAGGATCAGGTCGAGCAGCGGGCGCCCAGGGGCCAGCGAGCCGTTGAGGGTGGCGGTCTGCTTGCTGAGCGACTGCTTCGCGGTCAGCGAGCCGATGAGCGAGACCAGCGCGTACAGGCCGCTGGCGCCGAGCGAGACGGCGAAGACGGCGACGATCTCCCAGCGCTGCAGCCGCGGCGGGGGCGGCGCCAGGTCAGCGGGAGCCAGCGCGGGAGGGCTGGTCGAGATGTCGTCTGTCATCGCCCTTCAGTATCACCGAACCCGCAGAGCCGAATAGCCCGCACGGGACCAAGCCATTAAGCTCTGTAGATCAGCGCGCGACCCGCGGGGTCCGCCAGGTATCTCCACCCCAGCAGAGGTCGCCATGTCCGGGTACCAGCCCTATCCCTCGAGCGGCGCGCCCGTCGAGCCGGAACGGGGCGAGGCCCCGCCTTCGATCCAGAAGGCCGTCAAGCTCATGTACGCGGGAGCGGCCGTCAGCACGGTCAGCCTGATCGTCTCGGTGATCCTGCCACTGGCCAACATCGCCGCCAGCAAGGCCGCGCTCAAGAAGGACCACCCCAGCCTGACCGCCAGCCAGGTCAATCAGGCCTTCAACCTCGGCATCGCGGTGGCTGTCATCTCCGGCGCCGTCGGGGCGGTGCTGTGGCTGTGGATGGCCCGGGCCAACGGCCAGGGGAAGAACTGGGCCCGCATCACCTCGAGCGTGTTCTTCGGGCTGGCCACCATCAGCCTGTTCAGCGTGCTGAACGACCCGTCGGTGCTCGGCGTGATCTTCGCGGTGCTGCTCTGGGTGGTCGGCCTCGGCGCGATCATCTTGCTCTGGCGCCGGGAGTCGAGCGACTTCTACAAGCCGCGGCAGTCTCTGTGAGCTCGCGACCGATTGTCCTGGCCGCGGTCCCGACCCTGTTCGGACCGGACGGTGAGCTGGACCGGGACGCCAACCTGGCGCTGTACAAGCTCGTTGACGGGCTGCTCGACGGGTTGCTGGTGGCCGGGACGACCGGCGAGTTTCCCGCGCTCGAGGAC
>Ga0335073_10009265_pt1 | contig 13811 bp, 15 predicted proteins | sample Lox_Sample_22_FD_207093 | JGI IMG/M metagenome (GOLD analysis project Ga0335073, IMG submission 207093) | Soil microbial communities from Loxahatchee National Wildlife Refuge, Florida, United States - Lox_Sample_2.2 | ecosystem: Environmental > Terrestrial > Soil > Wetlands | place: USA... | reverse complement strand
TGTGATCCACCCCGCTGGCCAGGGTGAAGAACCGCTCAAACCGCCCCGTGATGTCGTTCTCCACCTGCTCGGGCGGCATCCCCGAATAAAACGTCGCCACCACCACCACCGGTATCTTGATCGGCGGAAACAAATCCACCGGCATCCGCACCAGACTCGTCACCCCTACCACACAGGTGATCAGGCAGACGACGATGATCAAATACGGATACCGGATGGCAAAGCGAGGCATGAAAACCGGTTAGGTTGAATGCTGCGGTGGTTCCAACAACGATGGCGCCGCGAATTTTTCGCTTTGGTGCGCGAGCAAATACGCCGCCGGGACGATAAAGACGGTGAGCACCACCGACACCACCAAACCACCGATGATCGCCCGCGCCAGCGGTGCGTACGCCTCGCTGCCAGCCCCTAATTTGGCGGCCATGGGCAGCAAACCAACCACCGTAGCCAACGACGTGACCAAGATAGGCCGCAATTGGCTCCGACAAGCCGTGACCAAGGCCTGGCGTATGGGTAGGCCCTGCTCGCGTTGGCGGTTGGTGAATTCGACCAGCAAAATGCTGTTGGCCACCACCATGCCCACGACCATCACCACGCCCATCAGCGACATGACGTTGAGTGTCGTGCCGGTCAGAAACAGGATCAGCAGCACGCCCGCCAGCCCCGTCGGCACGGCCAACAGAATCAACAGGGGATGCGGGAACGATTTGAACTGCGCCACCAGAATCAAATAGACCAACAGCGTCGCGAGGATCAGTCCCAATCCGAAACTGCGGAATGACACCTGCATCGCCTGCGCCGCGCCACGCACGGTGACCGTCAAATTGGCCGGCGGCTTCGTGTTACGGATGATTTTCTCCACGCCCTCCAACACCCGACTCAGATCCTCGCCTGAAGGCGACACATAAACATCAATCACCCGCCGCAATTGGTAGTGGTCCACTTCCGTTGGCGATTCGATGTGACTGATCCGGCTTACCGTATCCAAGCGGGTAACTTGCAGGTGGTCCGCACCACGGAGGGGAATCGCCGCTAGGTCCTGAAGGCTCCTTACGTAATTTTCCGGGTATTGGACGGTGAGGAAATAGTCATTGCCTGTTTTGGGGTCCACCCAATAACTGGGCGCAATCATCATGTCCGAGGTCAGCGCCGTGATGACGTTGCCGACCACCTCTTTCTCGTTCAAACCCAGCTCGTTGGCGCGCAGTCGGTCAATATTGAGTTGCAAGGCCGGATAATCCACGTCCTGCGGCACCAGCACATCGCTCACACCTGGCAGTTGGCGCGCCTGCCGTGCAATCGTCACCGCCACCCGGTGCATTGCCTCCTGATCCATTCCACCCACTTGAACGTCCAAGGGTGCCGGCATTCCCATATTCACAATCGCATCCACCAGGCCGCCGGTTTGGAAGTAGGCGGCCATTTGCGGCAACTCCTGCTTCAGCCGCGCCCGCACCAAATCCATGTATTGAAAACTGCTCAACCGATGACCCGCGTTTAATCCCACCTGTACAAACGCCGTGTGTGGCCCGGAGTTGGGCGTGTAGATCGAGGAAAAGCCTGGTGTCACCCCGATGTTCGACACGATGATCTTCAAATCCTTCGCCGGCACCGCTTCGCGGACAATTTGCTCGACCTTTTCCACCAGTGCATCGGTGTCTTCAATCCGCGTGCCGGTAGGCGCTTTGAGGTTGACGACGAACTGGCCGGGATCGGTCCGCGGGAAATACGCCTTGCCAACAAACGGATAAAGGCCGAGGCTCAAAATGAAAATGCCGGTGATGGCCAACACCGTCAGCACCGGTCGGCGCAAGGCCTGCTTCAACCAGGCTTCGTAGCAATCCAGCAGGCCACCAAACCGCCGGTTGAACCAACGATTGAAGCGCGCCCCCCAAGACAGCGAAGCGCCGATCTCCGACTCGGCGGGTTGGTTGCTATCAGAATGCCCCGGCTCGGAAACCGGCGCTCCGGAGTTGTGAGACTGGTCTTTGATCAGCTTGGCGCAAAACAACGGCACCACCGTCAGGGCGACAAGGTAGGAAGCGGCCAAGGATAACACCACCCCCAGAGCCAACGCCGAAAACAGATACCGGCTGACGCCATAGAGAAAAATGACCGGGAAAAAAACCACCGCGGTGGCCAGCGTAGCGGCCAGGACCGGTCTCGACGCTTCCTGGCTGCCGCGCTCGGCGGCAATCGCTGGTGATTCGCCCGCCGCCAAATGGACAAATATGTTTTCCAGCACGACCACGGAGTTGAAGATCAAACGCGAAAACGCCAGCGCCAGCCCGCCCAGCAACATGGCGTTGATCGAATTGCCACCGAGCGCCAGGCCGATGATGGCCGCCAAGATTGAAACCGGGATGGACAGAAAGACGGCGAAGGTGGCCCGCAGCGTGCCGAAAAAAATCAGCAACAACAGCCCCGTGAGCAAAAGGCCGAGGACACCAATCCACACGATGTTAATGATGGCGCCTTTGACAAACGCCGACTGGTCGAAGACGACGTTGGTGACCAGTTGTTTGGGCACGTCCAACAGATGCGCCACCGCCTGCTTGATCCCGTCCACCACCGCAATCGTGTTCGCGTCGCCTCCCTGCTTGAGCACCGGCAGATACACCGAGGGCTGACCGTCCACCCGCACCACGTTGTACTGGATCTGCGAGGCGTCTTCCGCCTTCCCCACGTCTCCCACTAACACCGACGCCTCCCCCACCGTCTTGAGCGGCAGCAAATTGATGTCCCGCACGTCGTTGATCTGGCTGTTGGCATACAGATTGTAGTCCAGCCCCCCAATCTTCACGTCCCCCGCCGGCAAGATCAGGTTCGCGTTGTTCACCGCCCGCACCACGTCCATCACGCTCAATTGGTGCGCCTCCAGTTTCATCGGATCCACATACACCATGATCTGCCGATACCGCCCGCCAAAGGGCATCGGCACCGATGCCCCCGGCACGTTCGCCACCTGGTCCCGTACGTCAAACTGCCCCAAGTCCCGTAACTTCGCTTCGCTCAAGCCTTGCCCTTTCAACGTAATCAAGCAGACCGGCAGACTCGACGCGTCAAATTTCAACAACACCGGCGGCAACGTCCCCGGCGGCAGCCGCCGCAAATCCGCCATCGCCAGGTTCGCGATACTCGTCACCGCTGAATCCGCATTCACCCCCGGCTGAAAATATACCTTGATCAAGCTCACCCCCGGCAGCGAGCGCGACTCAATGTGATCCACCCCGCTGGCCAGGGTGAAGAACCGCTCAAACCGCCCCGTGATGTCGTTCTCCACCTGCTCGGGCGGCATCCCCGAATAAAACGTCGCCACCACCACCACCGGGATCTTGATCGGCGGAAACAAATCCACCGGCATCCGCACCAGACTCGTCACCCCTACCACACAGGTGATCAGGCAGACGACGATGATCAAATACGGATACCGGATGGCAAAGCGAGGCATGGCTCAGACGGGTGACCTGTGACGCGTGACGAGCGACAGGCAGGAGCTGTGCTTTCGACGGTGGTTGGGCGTTTTCATGTCACTTATCACTTGTCACTCGCCCGGTCTATGGCGGCACGCAGTTTCGCGACGGAGAAATCCTTCGACTGGCACAGGCTGATCAACTCCTGTTCCCTGGAGATAATTTCCGCCGCCGCCGGTGGAATCTTTTCGGCGACGGCCGGCGGGATGGATTGGACCCCATGCAGATCACCATGCAATAAATCGCCGGACTGGATTTTCAAGCCGCCGATTTCCACCGGTGTGCCGAATTCGACGATGTGAACGTAGGCGTGCGAGACGGAAACGCTGCCGGCGAAAAGGTGGAATCCGATATTTCTGGCGGCCGGCAGATCACGCACCGACCCGTTTGTCACCGCACCCACGCAACCGAGCGCGCGCAAAATGTTGACGTGCACCGCGCCCAGCAAGGAACCCAGACCAACCTGGGAAGCCACGTCCTGTAATACGACCACGCGCGGCGCTGGCAAGGAAAGGACATAATCCCACCAATCCGTGCGGTCGGCATAGGCGCCGGCGGCGGTAGGCGGGGCCGAGCCGCGAATTTTCACCGTGGCGGCGTAGCCCAGCAGGGCGGGCAATTCGGGAAACAGGCAATGCACCGAGCTGTTGACAAAACCTTCATTGCGCAATCGCTGATGAAAGATCTCGATGGCGTTGGCCAGCGTACAGGCGTCCAGCCGGCGCAGAATCTCGAATTGTTCGGACGTTAAAACCGGATTCATTGATACAACGAGGCCCCGCCTAGGCTGGAAATTTTCCGGCGGTTGCGGCGATCTGAGGCGGCAATCCGCCTCGGAAAACTCCAACCGCTTTTCACGGCCGGGAAAGTGACAACCGGCCGGTAACAAACCAGGCCATTGAATGTTTCGATTTTAATTTTCATCGCGCAGGGAAAGTTCGACGAGTTTCGGCTCGACCTTCTGGCCGATTTGCAGCCGTGAGTGGCTGCCGATAACGGCCAGATCGCCCTCGCGCAGGCCAGCAAGGACCTCGTATTTGTCCGGCGTTTCCAGGCCGAGCTTGACGGAGCGCTCTTCAATCTGATGGTTTTGATTGACGACATAGACCACAGGAGGATTGTCGCCCACCACGGCCTCGATGGGCACCGCCAGCGCGTGAGGGCGTTTCTCGACATTCAAAGTCACCGTGGCGTACATTCCCGGTACCAACTTCAGGTCTGGATTGGGCACCTCGATTTCCGTATTCATGGTCCGAGTGTTTTCACTCACATCGTCGGTGAAACGCGAAATCGTGCCGGTAAACGACATGCGGTTGAGCGAGTCCACCCGCACCGCCACGGAATCGCCCAGGTGAATGTCCTTGACGTAATCTACCGTGACCGGGAAATCGAGGCGCAACCGATAGTTGTCCGAGACGCGTACCAGCGGCAGTGACTGCGTGGCGGACGACGTCCCGGCCTGGATGAGTGCGCCCGGGTCGGCAAAGCGTCGTGTGACCACGCCGTCGAAAGGCGCGGTAATTTGGGTGTAGCCGACGAGCGTCTGATACTTCTCCACGTCCGCTTTGGCGGCGGCGGCGGCGGCGGCGGCGGCGAGGTCATTGGCTTGTGCGGTGTCAAGGTCCTGCTGAGCGACCAGATTGGGGTGCGCGCGGTTGACTTCGAGCAGGCGCGTGTAAATTAAATTGGCATTCGCATAATCCGCCTCGGCCTTTTGCTCGGCGGCCATAGTATTGCGCAGTTCATCCTGCAATTCCGGCACTTCGAGCGTCGCCAACAGTTCGCCGGCCTTCACTTGGTCACCAAAATCTACGTTCATTTGTTTCACATAGCCTGAAACTTTTGCGTGCAATTCCACTTCCACGTAAGGTCGGAACTCCGCCGGAATGGTGACTTCCTTGAACAAGTCTTCGCGCGATATTTTCACCACGCCGGCGACAGGCACGGCGGCCGAGTCCGCACCAGCGGGCGCTTCGGCGCGTGTCGGGCGTGTTGCCCATAAGACGCCTAGACCGATGACAACGATTGTGGCTGCAAATCCGTACAGACCGGATTTGAAACGGGCTTGAATACGGTGGATTTTCAGCTTCATGGGCTGCCGGGCATCTCTATTTTTTGGCTAAGGGCAGCTTGACACGAAACCGGCTGCCCTTGCTGACGGTGCTTTCCGCCTCCATCCCCGCACCGTGGGCCGTGCAAATGGATTTGACGATGGAAAGCCCCAGACCAGCACCTTCGGAATCGGGGGAACGCGTTTGATCCACGCGGTAAAAGCGCTCAAAGATATGCGGCAACGCTTCGCGGGGAATTCCAATGCCGTTGTCTTCTACTTCCAAAACGGCGTGACCGTTGACGGCACCAACCCGCAGTTGGATAGCGCCGTTTTTCGGTGTGTATTTGATGGCGTTGTCCAGCAGGTTGACCACCACCTGCTTGAGCCGCACTTGATCGCCTTCCACCGGCATCGGCTGATTTGCCTCACAGACGATGGCAATGTTTTTGTCCTCGGCCAGCAGGCTCATCTGGTCGGCAGTGGTTTTAGCCAGTTCGGCCAGGTCAAAACGCGACCAGTCTGCCTGCGCCTCACCGGCGTCGAGCCGCGAAAGCGTAAACAGTTGCTCGACAATTTTGCTCAGGCGGATGGCTTCTTCCAGCAGGATGGCGGCGCGGTCGCGCCATTCGGAAGCCAGGCGCGGGTCGTCGGCCAGACTTTCCAGCTCACCGCGCAGAATGGTCAGGGGTGTGCGCAGTTCGTGGGAGGCGTCGGCCACAAACCGCCTGGAATTCTGAAAGGCGTCGTCGAGCCGCGCAATCATGCGGTTGAGCGAAACCGAGAGTCGCTCCAATTCATCTCCCGTCCATGCCACCGGCAGGCGCTCGCTTAGATTATGCTGGGTAATTCGCTCCGCAGCGCGGGTGATCTGTTCGACCGGCGTCAAGGCCCGGCGCACCAGCAGATAGCCGCCGGTGGTGATGATGAGGATCGCCAACGGCAATCCCAGCGCGAGTTGCAGGAAAACATGGTCAAGCATGGTCTCCACCGGTTCCAGCAGCGTGCCAAATTCCACCAGATAAGCCGGATTGCCCGGGGACTGAAAATGCAACGCGGCAATCAGTAGGGTCCGATTGTCCGCCAATTTGATCTCCCGGGAGAATTCCGCCTTGGCCGAAGGCGGCAGGGCCGGGACTTCAGCGGGATTGAAACTGCCGTCCTGGGGTATGCCGGAAGTATACACCAACGTCCCGTCGGCCCGGGTGATGCGAATAAACCGGTCATTTCTCTCCGGCTCGTACCAGTCTTTCGTCTGGTTCGCGACGTACGTCTCGCCAGTCTGCGTGACATGCGCGAGCAAGGCGCTGGCGATTTGCCGCGCCCGGCGGACCTGGGATTCCCGCAGGTTGTTCAACAAAAAACGCCGCAAGTCGAGATACAACGACGCGCAGAGCAACAGAAAGATGCCGGTCAGCAGGCCGGCGTACCAAGCGACCAGCCGGAAGCTGATGGAACGCCGGTTCATGCGGTCACCCCGTCACTTAGACTGTAACCGACACCCCGCACCGTGCGGAGCAGTTTGATGGGATACGCGTCGTCCACCTTGGCGCGCAAATGCCGCACATAGACGTCCACGATGTTGGTGAGCCCCTGAAAGCTCTGATCCCAAACATGCTCGATGATCATGGTGCGCGAAAAAACGCGGCCGGGCTGGGTGGCCAGATACTCCAGAAGCGAATATTCCTTGGCGGTGAGCTCGACCTTTCTCCCGGCCCGTTTGACACATTGCGTCAATCGGTCAATCTCCAGGTCACCAACCCGCAGTACGCTGGAGCGGCTGACCGGCCCGCGCCGCAGCAGCGCCTTGATGCGCACGAGCAGCTCGGCAAAGGCGAACGGCTTGGTGAGATAATCGTCCGCGCCGGCTTCAAAATTTTTCACCTTGTCGGCCATGCCGTCGCGCGCCGTGAGAATCAGGATGGGGACCTGCTGGTTTTTGCGCCGGATTTTTTCCAAGAGCTCCCCGCCGCTCAACTCCGGCAGCATCAGGTCCAGGATCACGAGGTCGTAATCGTAGGCCCCGGCCATTTCCCATCCGGCCCGGCCGTTATGGCAGACATCCACGGCAAAGCGCTCGGCCCGCAGGCCGCGCTCGATAATGTCGGCCACCTTCTTCTCATCTTCCACCAACAGGATTCGCATAGGGGTTTACAGAGGAATAGACCACTTCCCAATTAAAAGGTTCTAAACGTTTCATTAAAATTTGTTCAGAACCCTCCCCCTTCCGGGAAGAGCATTTTAATCCAACCTTCAGAGGATCTTAATCTTAAGATGGTCAATATCCATGAAGCGCCAAACTGAAATGAGTCATGGATAAAAGGATATTTTTTGAGGATTGAAATTTATGAATGCATTACAAACCCATTCTGCGCCAAGCCGGTATTCCGCCAAAAGTTCACTTCGACCGATCAACTTTTATTGCGCGGCGCCTCGCGCCAAGTCGGTTGAACTCGTCGGCGATTTCAATCATTGGCAGCCTTTTCCCATGCGACGGTCCGTGGACGGCTGGTGGTCCGCCCGAGTCGAGTTGTGTCACGGCCATCATCAATACCGGTTTCTAGTGGACGGCAAGCCGACGCTGGACCCGCACGCCACCGGCATTGCGCGGAACGAACAGGACGAGCACGTCTCGCTCCTGGCGGTGAGTTGAGCCCCGGTTTGGCCCTCGATTCAGCGTTGTGAAAAAGATGATGAAGACGACCAGGACAGCCGTTCCCAACCGGATGAGCCGGCCGGCGGATGAATGTATGCAAATGGAAGATCAGATAATGAAACGGGCGTTGGTGCTTTGGCGCAGAAGAGGACACAGCCATCAAAATGCTCTGAAGGCCTTGCTTCAGGCTGAACGCGAAATTTTGGTTCAAAACAGAACAAACCAGGTTCACGCCTGTGAAGCTTGAATGCGCAAGCTCCACCCTGAAACGGGCCCGAAGCGGTGACCTGATTCAAATCTGAGAAATATTCTGTAAGCCTGCTATACCGCCGCAAAACGCGGCGGGGCATGGACCTTGGGGCCGAGGTGCATGATGAACAGAAGGCAACGACACCTAGTACAGTCACAAGCCAAAGACCGGGCAGTGATCCGTTGGCGTGGCCGATCGCATCCCGTGGGAGACCCCTTGTACAACCTGGCGAATATTCGCAAATATCAAAACGCGGACAACGCAGAGGTAAAACATATTCTCACTCTGCTCGGGAAACCCGGTGTGTCCACAGACGATCGGGAGCTCCTCTGTTTCACCCTGGGTAAAATCTACGATGATTGCGATCCCTGTGCCGTGGAAACCGCCAGCCAGTGGCAGGTGCGCCAGCCGATTTATCATCAGGCAATCGGACGCTGGCAGCGTTACGAAAAGCACCTTGCGCCCCTGAAGGCAGGACTTGACTTCCATCTCAATCCTGCCGAATTACGGTCGGCGTCCTGTCGCGGGATTTGATCGGTTGGCTTGGCCTTCCTGCCGCCGCCCTTACATTTTAATTCGGCTTTCATCCGTCCTTAATCTTCAGCCCGTCAATTATAGGGAGAGCAGATGTGCCGGGCGCGGGAACGCGGTTGGCAAAAAGACGCTGGTGGGCCGGTAGAAAGCGGGGGCCAGCCGAATTGAATGAACAGGTCATTTATGTCAAAAGCCATCAAAGATCCGTCAAAATTGGCCGGACATTCTGCGGGCCCGGCGGCCCGGGAAGTGGCCTTCATTTTAAACAGCCCCGCCGCCGAATCGGTTTATCTCTGCGGCGATTTCAACGAATGGTCTCCCACCGGGCTGCCCATGATTGAGCGGGTTGAAGGTCGCCTGTGGGAAAAGCGGCTGATGCTGGCGCCCGGCCGTTACGAATATAAATTCATCGTGGACGGTGTCTGGACTCACAATCCCGCCGCCGGCAAGAACGTTCCCAATGTCTATGGTTCCTTGAATTCCGTGATGAAGGTGCGGCCATGAAAACGCGAACCGGATCCCTGCGTCTCCGATGCCGGCAGTCCGCGTCGCAGAGGCACATCAATGACCGCCTCAAGCCACCAAAGCAACACGGGCGAACGAAAGAGATCCAGTTGATCTACGCCCATTTTGTTCCCCGAGTCATCTTCTCTGTGACCGAACACTCCGGGTATGTCCCCCAGCCGGGCAACGAATTCATCAATACCACTCCCAGTTCATATAAAGCCGCCTCCCCAACACCCCTCGTTGCTGAACACAGACCGGAGGTCAGTCAAACTTCGCCGGCCGGTGTCAGGAAACGAATCCGACTTCAGGCACCTTGAGTTTATGAATACCGTTCTTCACCAGCTGCAGATCCACATCCACAAAACGGACAGTTCATCCGAAATGTTCGTCCAAAACGAAGAAGGTCCGATCAAACACATTCTTCGCGAATTTCAACCCGACTGTATTTTCAACCGCGACCGGATTGTCATCGTCGGCCGCCATTCGCTGACCTGCTTGCCCGTCAGCCGTTTGGCGCGGATGGACCTGGTGTCCGAACAGTTGACGGACTGGATTTTTCCGCCCAACCTCGTCAATGCCGTGGAATTGAGCGAGATGGAATTCCGGGCCCTGGTTCGAAATCCGGAATTGCGCGACCAGTGGAATCAGACGCACCCGCAAGACGTTTCGGTGATCATTTTCCTCGAGGTTGAAATGGCCGGACAAGCACCCGTTTTTCTGGTCATGGAAATCGCGAGCAAAGAATCGGGAAACCAACTGGACACCCTCTCCGCTGTGTTCAGCGGGCGGGCATTATGTTTCCGGATGCGCAACGGAGGGGTGGCTGCCTTGAATCTTGCCCATCTGACGCGCGTCACGCTCTTTCCCGGCTCGTCTCAGGCGCCCCTGGAGGCATGGCCCGCGGAACGGTCGCAAAATTCCCGGCTCAAAGAGTTCACCCGAACCCTGAATCACCTTGGGGAGCCTCCGTCAGCAGCTCAGGCTGTCGGTACGGCGGCCGGTTAAACTTGCAATCCCGTGAAGGAGGCAAAATGAAGACGCATCTGCCGTGGAAAGAAAGCCCCCGTGAGAAGATCTATTTTATGAACATGGTGCAGGACAAACTCCGACTCGATTCTCAAACCCTCGTGACCTCGGCGAGGAACAGGATGGCAGATTTCACCGATCGCCGGCGGTTGAAAAACGACGAGCCCAGGTCCAATCGCACCAACTATTATTAAAACGGTCTGAACGCCAAATTAAAGCTTGTTCAGAAACTTTTAATACCAACCGGATGATGGCAGAAAGACCGGAGAAAGATTGAAAATTATGAAAGTGATTGCTGCCCCGTTGATAGCCGCGTTCGTCATTTTTCTCGCCGGTTGTGCCACCGGCAGCTGCGGGTTGGCGCTCGACACCGTAGGGCCCATGCCGGCGCAAACAGCAATGGTAAATCCGACCAACGGCACGCTGGTGGTTTATTCCGCCTTTGCGATGAACGCCGACTTCAACAGTCGTGACCCTTACCGGCCGGAATATTCCGACTACAAAATATTCACGACCAACGGGGAGCTGCTCCGGCAAGTCCACAACGATTCCGGCACCGTTCTTCAAGACCCGGCTACCGTGGAACTTCCGACCGGGGGATACCGTGTCGTCGCCCGTGCGAACGGCTACGGGCGCCTGATGATTCCCATAATCATCGAAGCGAAGCGGACCACTGTTTTGCATCTTGAAGGAGGAGGCGCGTGGCCGGACAAATCGGTATTCAACCAAACCAATGCGGTACGTTTGCCGGATGGTCGGATTGTTGGCTGGCGGGCCCCTGGCAATTCCTCCGGTTGATTCGGCTGCCGGGGCTGGCTCCAGCGCGGTGTTAGAAAACATGAGGGCAGACAGCGGATGCACCCGCATCGCAGACTGTCTGCCCGTATGACCATACACAATACATCTACTACTCCGGCGGTTGCCCTTGCGCAACCGGTAAATCAACCGATCCTCAAACTGGCCCTGGACGTGCACGTCCAATCCATCGTCGTGGCGGCCATGGCCGATGCAGTGCTCAAACCGGTCCGACGCTTTAACCCGCCTGAGTTTCTAAGCTGGGTCAAAAGCCAACGGGCCGCTGGTTGGGTCATCGTTTCCTGCTACGAAGCCGGGCCCTTCTCTCCGCCGCTAGCCCCAGTTGCGGCACCTTTCCAGCACGACCTTGGCTGGACCCTTCAGAGATTGAAAGTATTGAGCGAAAGCAACCGGAGAGTTACCGGGAATCCGGGCTTCCTGGACCGGTTGCCCTCGCTCGTTCATAGCGGCAAGTACACTATACGCTTTATGATAATCGATGCCAACGCAGTTCATAACAGAGTCCTTTCGGTTTTGACTCCATCTTACTACGCAGCGTCAATCCCCTTTCATGTGATCTGAGCCACGCCGACGGGCGAGCGGCTCCGCTGGCTCGATAATCGCTGGATAACTCAAACCGTTCATAAACTCAAGGGGCAGGATAAGGCACCTTTTTATAATGGTTCAGTCCGTTGTCCTCACCGGATTACAAGGAAAATATAACGAAAAGCCTAGCTGTATTCCGATTTATTCTAGTGGAGTGTCCATCGGCGAAGGGATGCGATCAGACCAATAAAAGTCAGTGAAAATGTTGATGGCTCAGGAACAGGAATTGCCAGAAAACCCTCCGTATAGATTATCGGACTGCTGGTGCTGTGAAAATCTGAGTAACCCACGATGTCGTTGCCAGAGATACCCTCGGCATAAGTGTTAATCGCTCCCGCCACGCTAAAGGTAGTATAGCTGCTCCCATTGTATAAAAAGCCTTGCTCACTTCCCATATTGCAAAAGCCGACGACGTTATTGGCATCAATATCACGAGCTTCGGTGCTATATGCTCCGGGCACACTCAAAGTGTTATAGCTGTTACCGTCGTACAAGAATCCCTGATAATTGCTCCCGTCACCGTAAACCCCTACCACATCGTTTCCCGAAATCCCTTCCGCCGTATCGTTATCTGTGCCCGGCACGTTCAGTGTGGTGTAGCTGCTGCCATCATATAGAAAGCCTTGGTTAATACTTCCATTCCAGTACCACCCAACAACGTCGTTGCCCGAAATCCCTAAAGCACCAGTGGCAACGGCACCCGGCACGCTCAAAGTAATGTATTCACTCCCGTTGTACAAAACGCCATGTGCGATACCTCCGACTAAGTAATATCCCACGATGTTCTTACCAGAGATGCCATATGCATAGGTGCTCGCCGCACCGGGAACGCTCAACATCGTATAACTACCGCCACTGTACAGAAAACCCTGAAAGGTTCCGTTTTCACTGTAATATCCGACAATGTTGCTTCCTGAAATTCCACAAGCGTATGTTGATTGTGATCCCGGCACATCAATGGTGGTATAGGTATATTGGGCGGGGGCGTTAAGTGTTGCGGCCCAAAACAGTGCTCCCGCCGCACAGATCGGTCTCCCGACCGAACGAAGCATATTTTGATATTTTGCTCTTGTGCCCATTCTGAGAAGCAATCGAGCGCTTTAACAGATTACACGAACCCTTGATTTTGTCACCGTCTTTATTTTGTTCGCTGCAAAGCAATTTCATCTGACGGGCAACTTTTCCCGTTCTCGGCACTGTGGGCAAAATAAAAGCACAGCAGTCTCCTCAGATTCTTCACTGAATTCTGAGATAATGGTTATTTTGTAGAGGCTGAAGTGTGAAATGTTCGACTGCATCTTCCGGACGCTTGCCGAATGTCGTCAGTCTTTGGGCCAATTCTTCATATCGCTCTGCTGAGAGAATTTTTTCCTTGGGAACATTGGATTGCCTGCCGAATTTGATCAGTTGTTCCTCTATGGATTGGGCATATTTAATTGCTGATGTTTCATTCGGAAAAGTTTTCCGTTGGTTCATCCCCCATTTCTTTGAGCGAGCAGAAACTTGCCAATACCGTCCATGCATCGGATGTTCCATTTCATAAACTTGTGGAAATTTTTTCCTGACTACCATTGCAACTCCTCCAAACTTTGAAGAAATTTAACGTCGGACATCATATCAGATTTTTTAAACCTGTAAATTTATTATATTCCTAAATGTGTTTTTATACTTCTTCGACTTGGGCCAGAAAATTCACCCGTTTGTCAACTCAAGGATTTTTGTCAGGACCTTGTCAGGAGAAAAAAGCACTTGCCGAGTTTTTATAATCAGCAAGTGCCTGCAAATCAATGGCGCGTCCGGCAGGACTTGAACCTGCAACCTTCTGATCCGAAGTCAGAAGCTCTATCCAATTGAGCTACGGACGCCCCGAAACCATTCTGCCATCTTGCGCTTGGCGATAAAGCGGAAATCACC
>Ga0335073_10009262_pt1 | contig 13814 bp, 11 predicted proteins | sample Lox_Sample_22_FD_207093 | JGI IMG/M metagenome (GOLD analysis project Ga0335073, IMG submission 207093) | Soil microbial communities from Loxahatchee National Wildlife Refuge, Florida, United States - Lox_Sample_2.2 | ecosystem: Environmental > Terrestrial > Soil > Wetlands | place: USA... | reverse complement strand
AGTGAAGGTTGGGCAAAGCTTCGCCATTCCCAGTCCCACGCCCTCATCGTGGATGGGCACACCTGGAACGCCGTCGCCTTCGGCAACCGAGGTGCAACTTGGAAGGTAATCACAGTAACATCAGCTAGTAACTGCAGATTGATTACCATGCTTCGAGATTGCTCTGTGGAAATTACGTAGCAAGAAAACAATGACTTACGCCGGTAGGCACACACCCTCGACCCATTGGGAAGCAGCGTTGTACGGATTTTGGACGTTCATTGTCCAGGAATTGGACGCCTTCTATCGATTCCTCCGTCTCAACCCATCAGAATCCCGCCGTTCACGTTCAGCACGTGTCCGGTAATGTAGCCCGCCTCCTCCGAGGCGAGGAACTTCACCGCGTGCGCCACGTCCATGTCGCTGCCGATGTGGCCCAGAGGGATGTTCTTCAGAAAGCTCTCCTTGAATTCGGCAGGCAGGACCTCGGTCATCGCTGTCTCGATAAATCCCGGCGCGACGGCGTTGACGGTGATGCTGCGCGAGCCGACCTCGCGCGCGACCGCCATGGTCAGGCCGATCAGTCCGGCCTTCGACGACGAGTAGTTCGCCTGCCCGGTTTGCCCGATCTGCCCAAAGATGCTGGTGATGTTGACGATGCGGCCCCAGCGCTGCTTCAGCATGGCCGGAATCGCCGCCTGGATCAGCAGAAACGGCGCGGTCAGGTTGGTGGCGATCACGTCATCCCAGTCGGCGCGCTTCATGCGCATGACGAGCTGGTCGCGGGTGATGCCGGCATTGTTCACCAGAATGTCGAGCTTGCCGAAGCGCGCGATTACGGCCTTCACCGTGCTCTTGATGGCGTCTTCATTACTTACGTCGAGAGGGAAGGCTTCGGCTTCGCCGCCCTTGCCGTTGATCTCGGCGGCCAGTTGCTCCAGCTTTTCCTGGTTGCGCGCGCACAGCGCGACCTTTGCTCCTGAGGTGGCCAGCAGCGCCGCGCAGGCGCGGCCGATCCCTTGCGAAGCTCCCGTCACCAGCGCGACCCGGCCTTCCACTCCTGCCATGAAACCCTCCGTGAAACAAAGCAGGATTATAAACAGAGGTCAGTGGGCAGAGATGCAGATGTTTAGGGATGACAGCAATCTCGATATTAATGTGCCCAGCCGTAGCCCGGAACGGGCGATAGTTGTTTTAGCCGTCGGCGTGAGCCCGCGGACGCAGATCGGATTTCGGAAATCGAGCCGCGGAGCGGCGGCACTTCGCGGCTTCTTTGTCCGAATTGAATTATTCGTTTCGTGGTAATCATGTCGCCGCTGCCGCGGCTCACCTCTTTGCTGGTCTCCACCGCGGGCGTACGCCCACGGCTGGAACAAATGCCGCCCGTTCCGGGCTGTGTCAAGCGCGGTCAGAGGGATTGTTGGAGATATTGGGTATAACGCCAACTAGAGGTCAGATTCGGCATTATTCGCGGTTTGGGCTAAAATACGACGCGCAGCCTTCCGTGATGTGACGGGCAAATCCATCTCGAAGGGCTTTGCAATGAAACGCGAATTCTTGGGCCTCGCGCCCATCTTCGAACGATTGTTCCGGCCGCTTTATGGTCAACCTTGCTGGGGCGTCGGCCCCGGTATCAGGCCAACTCTTGCGCTAGAGTTCGGCAAGCCCCATCTGGAAATCCACGAGCCAGCGACTGCATCCAAATCCGCTTCCGCTTCCGCAAGGGTCAAGACGTACCTGGCAAGGCGACGGATATTTGTATATGGTCAATGGCACCTTTGGCTCTACTCCTGCAACTGGGAGCTTCTCAATAAGGGCCAAAAGGTCGGATGCCGATCAAGGGACGCAACGATTCAGCGGGCTGGAAATTCCCTCAATGGAGAAAAGCTCATCCGCTTCTCGATAGCGGCCAGGTCGATGCGGTGCCACTTTGAATTTGACCTAGGCAGCAGCATTAGGACATGGCCGTCTGATTCGAAAAGCGACCAATGGTTGCTGTATACGCCTTCTCATAAAGTCCTAATTGTCCGCGCTGATGGCACGTATCAATATGGCCGCTCCGACATCCCTAGAGATGACAGATGGAAAGCAATCCGTGCAGCAGACGCACTGCAACCGTGATGTGAGCGGATGTTTGCGTAGTCAGGCAAGTGACCATCGCGCTCCATCCTGAACGCCGTGCAGACGATTTGCAAGAGCTATGCCTGGCATACGTTCCGATGAGTTTGCTGGCCGGAAGAGCGTGCAGCAGAGATCAAGGAATCAACCCTGACTGCTTCTTACTGATTGCTAGCTGCTAATTGCTAGCTGCTTTTTGCTAATTGTTCTTTGCCGCTTCACCCCATTCGCACCCGTTCTTCTTCCGGTTCAACCACGGTGGGACGCATCGACCTTTCGTCGCGGAAGAGATAGCGCAACAGGGGCGGCGGAACGAGCGTGGTCACTGCGGTCATGAAGATCACGATGGCGTAAGCGCGCTGCGACACCATGTTGATCTGCAGTCCGATAAGCGCGATGATCAGCGCTACCTCGCCGCGCGGGGTCATGCCCACGCCGACTTTCAGCGCTTCGCGCCAGCCATCTTTCAGCATCGGCAGCCCGCAACCGACGACCTTGGTCACCAGCGCCAGCAGAGAAATGATGGCCGCCACCAGCAGCACATTGCCGTTGAAGACGCGGATATCGAGCCGCGCTCCCATGGTGAAGAAGAAGAACGGCGAGAGGAATTCGTTGATGCCGTAGGCGCGCGAGCGCAGCCCCCACTCCGGCGAGTAATCGGCGAAGATCAGTCCGGCGAAAAACGCGCCGATGATGGCGGCCATGCCGATCTTGGTGGCTGCTACCGACAGCAGCAGACACGTGGCCAGCGCCAGCATCAGCGGTGCGTCGCGCGTGGACAGCTGTTGCAGGCCCGGCCGCATGCGTCCGACGACGCGCGGACCGAAGTAAATCATGAATACGGCAAAGCCGATCGCTTCGGCGACGACCGCGCTGAGATGCACCCAGTGCACTCCGCTGCCTGACGAAACGCTGACCACGACCGCCAGCAACACCATGCCGAGGATATCGTCGAAGACCGCAGCGCCGAGAATGATCTTCGCGGCGCGGCCCTTCAGCACCTGCAGATCCTGGAGCACGCGGGCAGTGATCCCGACACTGGTGGCGACCATGGCGGCGGCGACAAATACCGCTTCGTGCGTCGACTCGCCGCTCAGCCCCAGGTACAACCACCCGGCGAAGAACGGCAGAACGATTCCGGCGATGGCGACGTTCAGCGAACGGCCGCCGATGCGGCGCAGCTCCTGCGGACTGGTCTCCAGCCCAACGGTGAAGAGCAGAAAGATGGCGCCGATTTCGGCGAGGGACACGATGGTGTCGCTGGGAACGATGATGTTGGCCGCGTAGGGACCAAGCACGACGCCGGCAAGAATCTCGCCCAGCACCGCAGGCAGGGAAAGCCGTTCGAATACTTCGCCGCAGATCTTCGCGCACACGAAGATCGTAAACAGCTGCAGCAGGAGAGTATCTGTGCCGTGCGACATACCGGGGGAACAGCAATCACTCAGAGGCGGATGCCACTTCTATCGTTGCTCATAAGTCGTTGTGAGACGAGCAAATTCGAGAGTAGCTGATGGAATTGGAGAGCTGCGGCGCAGTTCCGGCAGCTCGCGAATTTTGCGGCGTCACTTAGGAGTCGTGGCATGATTAGGGCCGGTAAGGAATGATGTGGAGGAACGCAGTGCGCCGTCTGCCGCCGGGATTGATCGGGGCCGCGTTTGGGACGTTGTTGGCGGCCGCCGCGGCCTATGGTTCAGCCCGGATCTTTGCGCGAACCGAGATGATGGAACTCCTGCCGCTGGCCTTCATCGCCGTGTTGTATGGGTTGTCATGGCGCTATGGGTTGGGAGTTGCTGTCCTGGGTTCGCTGGCCTGCGCGCTCATCTTTGCCCACTTTCTGTTTGAGCCCTTGGGCAGCCTGCAGGTAGATAGCATGGTTGCCCGGCGCAATCTGCTCTGGATGGTCGTGGGCGCGATTTCACTCTCCTACCTGTTTGTTCCCTCCCGCTGGCAGCGCCGATCGTGACGCGCCGGCTTCACGGCGCATGGCTGACGGGTGCGACATCAGCGTTTGGAACCACGAAGAGAAAGTGAGCGTACCCCACCTGCGCGACCGGTTGATAGCGTTGCAGGTAGGTCGCAGAATCCCAGCGATAAACTCCGGTCAGACAATTGGCGCGGACCAGAATCCGGCCCGCCATCGGTTTTGGCGGGTCGAGGACGACATCGGGATTCTTATGCAGAAAATCGGTGACAACTTTCGCATCCTGTCCCCAGTCCAGATTGCTGTCGGCGAGAATTCGATAAGCAAAGCGGCGGTCATGCAGCCATTCATTCATGTAGGGAATCATTTGCGGATAGTAGCTTGCCATCGAAGCAGCCAGCCATAGCACCAGGCCGCCGAGTGCAGCCTTCTGGGGCCAGGGCGTGCCACCAAAGCCGCGAAACGCTGCGCCGCCGATAATGGTTTCAATCGCGAGCACGGGAAGGATGTGCCGGATGCCGACCTGCGCCCGGCTGAACAGCGACAGCCACAGAAAGAGGATCGCGGCGGTGACCAGCAGTAGACCCTCTGCCCTTATGAAATCCGCCCACATTCGATTTCTGCAGATCCAAACCAGACCCCAAATAAACAGGATTTGCAATGCGATCGGTTCCTTGTAGAAATAGGCGACCGCGTAATAAGACTTGAATCCGTGGACCGCCGGATCGCGAGGATCGCGTAACTCGCCGAGGAGATAGATATTGCCGGAGGTTGCGCCGGTCTCTTCGATGCTCTTCATCAACACCAGTCCCTGCACGAACGGGTAAGGGAACGGAATAGGCACGCCGCCGAGAAACGACAAGCGCTGAATCCTGGAAAACGAGGTCCTTTCAATATGGTGATGGCTGGCTTCGGCCAGGTAAGAACTCACCGGGGTAAAGCTTCGGTCGAAGCAGAATGCCGCGTTGATGACGAGCAGAAAGCACAACGCCGCCAAGGCAGCAAATTGCAGAACGCGTCTCGGCGTCAGCGATGGGCCAGGTGTGGGCCGCAACATTACGAAAGCGATGGCGAGGAAAGCAACACCGTAGAGCACGATGGCAAAAGACTTGGCGACCTGTGCCAGCGCCAGCGCCAGAGCGCTGACCAAAGCGTGCGCGACTGTCGGCTGCAGAAGAAAGCGGCGCAAGAAATAGAGCGCCCCGACAGTTCCGAGCGCGTTGTACATGTCGGTGGTTACCAGCGTTCCATGCGCGATGAGGTTGGGCGAGAGGGTACAAAGCAGGCAGGAAGCCAGCGCTGCCTCCTCGCCGTACAGATCGAACGCCCACAAAAAAACCAGCAGCCCCAACGCCAGTGTCGCCAGAATGGTGGGAAAGCGTTGGAGCATACGGATGCTGTCTTCGGAAAGCGGAGAAAACACGTGGTGGCTGCTGAGGTAAGAGGCGATTTCCGCGGGCAGAACATTCAACGCCGACACGGGCATCTGGCTGTCGTTAATGCCGTAAGCGACCCGATCCGGTTGATCGTGAAGAATCTGCTCGCCGTATTTGAGGTGATGCCACTCGTCCGTCGTGGGTGACGCATTCCACGCGACGATGACATCCAGTGAGGCGGAGAGAGCCAGCACCAGAAGGAGTCCAATCAGCGACTTCCGGCTGATCTGCATAGCTGACTCCGGCGGCCGGTTGAGCCTAGAGTACTCCGTCGAAAATCTCGGGCCAAGCTGGTTTTGCGGGAGCGATTGGCTTTGAACCGCTACGGTGTCGTTTTGGGAGGTCACGCCCCTGGCGGTGGTTTAGGCGTCGACTCCAGGGGCTTCACACCATCCGCTCGGGCGCCCAGAACAGCACCTTCAGCTCGCGCGCGAAGTATGCCAAGTCCGGCTGCGGCGGAAGTTTCAGCCCGGCCGGCTGCGCCATGGTGTTCTCCTTCAGCTCGAACTCCGCCTTCTGCAGCGGCCAGGGCAAATGATGAATCTCGCCGCGATAGAGCCGCTTCCGGTTGACCGCGTAGAGACAATACTTCTCCGTCAGGAAGTAGTCGAGCGATCCCGGGTGCGCGTGGAATGTCTGCTTTTCTGCCGGACCATAAGAACATTTCAGCTCGGCGGGCTTCGGCCCGTGCTCGCGTTTGGCGGTGTACTCGATTTTCGACGAATGCCTGCCTTTCACTTTGATCGACGCCTGCCAGTACGGCAGCCGATAGAAGACGCGCGCACCCCACACCGCCGAGAGATTCCCCGCGTCCAGGCTGAAGAAGTAGACGCCCGGCTTGCCGCCATAGCTGACATAGGTGCGAACGTTGACCTCGCCAAAGCGCGAGAACCACGGCATCGACGGCACCCCCGGCGGCCGCAGATGATTGATCCAGAACGGCGCCACCGTCACCCAGGCGCGATGCTCGTAGGTGTCGAGCGTGAGCACCTCGGGCACGACGGCGCGCACCGTCTCCGGCGGCAGGGCGTAGTGCAGGAAGAGCAGATCGTTCCAGCGCTGGGTCATGATCCACGGCGCCATGGGCGCGGGCCACGGCCGATGCGCCGTGGCGAACAGAATCGAGTCCGCGCCTACCCATTGGGTGCGGGCGTCCTCGGCAATGTGCGGCGGAAGTTTGCGCACGGCGGTGAAGGGGCGCAGCTCAGCTGCGCCTTTGTCGGCTCCTCTCTTTAATTGTGTCATCCCGAGCGTAGTCCGCGGCGGCGGACGCAGTCGACGGACCTGTTGTTTGCTCGAAGCGGCACCCTGCTCGTTGAAACAGCAGGTTCCTCGACTTCGGCGGCAACGGATGCCGCCTCTGCTCGGAATGACACCCATAAAAACAGAATTCGTTTCGACCGTAACTTCTTCATACGATGTCGCTCGCATCCGGATCGCCAACAATTTTCCACAACCGCCCATCCCGCCCCGTTGTCTCGCCGCAATCGTATGCATATGATTCAGCGCAGTGTCCGAAGCCGACAAAACTCGCTCGAATGGCCAACCTGGGCCGCCCGACACTCAGGTTTACGCCGTCCATGGCGCCGATCCCGAGGTGCAGGCCTACGGCATGGCCAAGTATTCGCGCTCGGCGCTGTCGATGCGCGAATCGCTGGCCGAGATCAACGACCAGAAGGCCGAGAAGTTCCTCAACACCTTCTACTTTCAGTACGGACATCGCTCGATCGCCGATCTGGCGCACCTCGCCTTCGCCATCGAGCGGCTGTCGATCCTGGCGGCGACCATTCTCGTCGACGAGCCGCGATGGGACGGCCAGGAGCGCTCGACGCGCTATCAGGACTTCCAGAAGAGCGGATATTACGTGCCCGATTTCGGCGACGACAGCGCGGCGCGCAGTTTATATCGTGAGACGGTCGATCATCTTTTCGCCGAGTATCGCTACTTTTCGGAAGAGATGTTTCAGTATCTCCGGGAGCGCACGCCCAAGCCCGCGGAAATGAAGCCGGAGTCGTACGAGCGCACGCTGCGCGCGCGGGCGTTCGATATCTCGCGTTATCTGCTTCCGCTGGCGACCAATACTTCGCTCGGGCAGATCGTCAGCGCGCGCACGCTGGAAAATCAGGTCTCGCGCCTGTTGTCGCATACCCACGCCGAAGTGCGCCGGCTGGGCGAATTGCTGCGCCGCGCCGCGCAGGAGCCCGCGTACAACGTGAACGAGGCCAAGGCGCGCGAGCTGCTGCAGAGCTTTGAAGGCGCGAATACCCACGATCAAGGTGTCATCCCGAGCGATGGCGGCCCGATTTTGGCCACCGGAGTCGAGCGACCTGCTGTTGACTCACTGCGCGAGTTTCTCCTGCACCCCGTCCGCGTTGCGCCGACGCTGATGAAGTATGCCGAGCCGAACACGTACGAGATGGAAACGCGCCGCGATCTGACCGCTGCCGCGTCGGAAATCCTGTCAAGCACTGCCCTCGACGACGCACCGCTCGTCGATCTCCTCGAAGACGATCCACTGGAGATCGAAATCGCCGCGACCCTCCTCTATCGTTATTCGCACCATCGGTACCGGCAGATTCGCGATCTGGTGGCCACGATGCCGGAGTCGCAGCGGCGCGAGATCATCGACCTCGGCTTGCGCCATCGCGGCCGCCACGACGAAGTCGCGCGCGAATTCTGCGCCGGGCAGCGCTTCCGCTTCGATATCCTCATGGACATCGGCGGCTTCCGCGACATGCATCGCCATCGCCGCTGCGTGCAAATCGTGCAGGAGTACACCACCGCACACGGATACGAGGAGCCGGTGGAGATCGCCGATGCGGGACTCGCCGCGCGATATCAATCAGCAATGCAGCGCGCGCGAGATACCGTCGCACAACTGAGTTTGTCTCCCACCCTGTCGCCAAAGTCGGCGACAAGGGTGGGGCACCCGGAAGAATCGCAATACGTCATCCCGCTGGCCTTCCGCAAGCGCACACTTTTCAAGATGGACCTGGCCGAAGCCGTCTACATCAGCGAGCTGCGCACCGGCGCCGCCGGTCACTTCTCCTACCGCAATGTTGCTTTCGCAATGTACGAAGCCGTGGCTCAACGTTATCCCGCCTTGGCGAAATATTTCCGCGTAACCGATGTGCGTGAGCCGCTAGATTTGCTGAAGCGCTGAACTGCCTTTGCGCGTGGCGCGTACCTCCTGGCAACAGGGAGATTCGCGGTGCACGACGCAATGGTTTACCCAACAAGCAATAACCAAATCATGAAGCCGCCAGCGGTATTCTCTCCGTCGTCCGCATTCCAGGCAGCCTGAACTGTTTCTCTGTGCTCCGAATCACAACTTGATGTGAGACACGAAAGTACATGTACTTTCGTAATACCCAGATTCGCTATTTCTTCGCTTTTCTCCGATAACCGGATGTATAATGAGCCGTCAGTCAGCAAGCGCGGCATAACCGAAAACGCCAATCGAGGCCAGCATTTTCAGCAGGAAAGCGCGTAACTGCTTCCCGGAATTGGCCAAGGTTGCATAACGGAACCCACGCTGCTACTGACCTCAAGGCAATCATTTTCAACCTGCCGCCTGAACATGGGTGCCCCGGTTCTCGTGCTTTCGAGACTTGGGTTCCAATCGGGACCGGGCAGCCAAGGAGCGGCATTCATGGCCGACGAGAAAACCGAAAAAGGCCGGGCCATCGACCTGGCGTTGTCGCAAATCGAAAAGCAATTTGGCAAGGGCTCCATCATGAAGCTGGGGAGCAAGGGCGCGGTCGTCCCCATCTCCGTGATCTCCACCGGCGCGATTTCCTTCGACGCCGCCCTCGGCGTCGGCGGCTTCCCGCGCGGCCGTGTAGTCGAAATCTTCGGGCCGGAATCGTCCGGCAAGACCACCATTGCTCTGCAGGTCATCGCGCAGGCGCAGTTGCAGGGCGGGATGGCGGCTTTCGTCGATGCCGAACACGCGCTGGATCCTATCTATGCCGCCAAGCTGGGCGTCGATGTGGATAACCTTCTGGTCTCGCAACCCGACTACGGCGAGCAAGCGCTGGAGATCGCCGAAGCCCTCGTTCGCTCGGGCGCGATTGATGTGCTGGTGGTCGATTCGGTCGCGGCGCTGGTGCCCAAGGCCGAACTCGACGGCGAGATGGGCGACAGCCACGTCGGCCTGCAGGCGCGCCTGATGTCGCAGGCGCTGCGCAAGCTGACCGGCATCGTGGCCAAGTCGCGCACCTGCCTGATCTTCATCAACCAGATTCGCGAGAAGATCGGCGTGATGTTCGGCAATCCCGAGACCACGACCGGCGGCCGCGCGCTGAAGTTCTACTCGTCGGTACGCATCGACATCCGGCGCATTGCCGCGATCAAGGACGGCGATCAGGTGGTCGGTTCTCGTACCCGCGTCAAGATCGTAAAGAACAAGACCGCGGCGCCGTTCCGCGAGGCCGAGTTCGACATGATGTACGGCGAAGGCATCTCGCGCGAAGGCGACCTGATCGATCTCGCCGTGAACGCTAACCTGCTGGAAAAATCGGGCTCGTGGTTCAGCTACAAGAACGACCGCATCGGCCAGGGCCGCGAGAATGCCAAGACGTTCCTGAAAGACAACAAGGACATCGCGGCGAAGCTCGAAGCCGAGGTCCGCAAGTCGCTGGGCCTGCTGTCGGCGGAGGAGAAGGCGCAGGCTGCAGCCGCCAATGCCGAAGCCGCACCGGCGCCGCAACCGAAATCGGCAGGGAAGAAGTAGCCGCCTTCGTAGCGCGCCTATCCCTTGGGATGCGCGCAGATCAGCCCAATGTGACCTCCTGAATTCACCACAGAGACACCAGGGGCACGGAGCCTGATACTCAAGGCTCTGTGTCTCTGTGGTTAAATCTATTCGTATTCCCGATTGCCTCTCCCGTCGCGCCATCATAAAATCAACCCACGTCGGCTGTGCCCTCGAGGCCTCTTGAAGAACATTGTCGCTATTTATCCCGGATCGTTCGATCCCGTCACCAACGGACATCTGGATCTGATTCATCGCGGCAGCAAGCTTTTCGACCAACTTATCGTGGCCATTGCCCGCAATCTCGACAAAACCGAGACGCTGTTCTCAATGGAGGAGCGCAAGGAGATGCTGGTGGCCATGACCGACGACCTCGCCAACGTCAGTGTCGATACCTTTGAAGGCCTGCTGGTGTCGTACTGCATCCGGCAGAACGCCAATGCCGTGCTGCGCGGCATACGCGCCATCAGCGACTATGAATTCGAGCTGCAGATGGCGCTGATGAACCGCAAAATGGAGCCGCGTGTGGAGACGGTATTCATGATGCCGGCGGAGCAGTACTCGTACCTCAGCTCGCGCATCGTGCGCGAGATTGCCAAACTGGGCGGCCCGCTGAACGGGCTGGTGCCGAAAATGGTGGAAGATCGCGTGCGCGAGCGCGTCGCGCAAAGAAATATTTCTCGAACCGGAAAACATCTTTTATAGGGGAGCAATCTATGACGGCTGCCGGAATTCAGCTCGCGTCGTTTCTGACCAACCGCATTCAACGCATCGAGGTGTCCGCTACGCTGGCCGTTGCCGGCGAGGCCGAGAAGCTGCGCGCAACCGGAGCCGACCTGGTGGACCTGGGCGCGGGCGAGCCGCACTTCGACACCCCGGCTCATATTAAGGAAGCTGCCATTGCCGCGATTCAGAAAAACTTCACCCGCTACACCGCCGTGGGCGGCACGGCCGAGCTGCGCGATGCCATCGTCGGCCGGCATGCGGCCGACTTCGGTTCCGACTACCGTCGCGAGGATTGCATCGCCTCGGTCGGCGGCAAGCATGCGCTGTTCAACGCTATCCAGGTCCTGGTCGATCACGGCGACGAGGTCATTCTCCCGGTGCCCTACTGGGTTTCGTTCAAGGACATCGTGCGCTATGCGGGCGGCGAGCCGGTCCTGGTTCCCACCGACGAGCGGCACGAGTTTGCTTTGACTGCCGAGATGGTGGAGCGCGCGATCACTCCCCGCACCAAGGTCATCATCCTGAATTCGCCGAATAATCCTACCGGCTCCATCATGAAGCCCGAGCACATGAGCGAGGTGTTGCGCCTGGCGCACGATCGCGGCATCTACGTTGTCTCGGATGAGTGCTACGTGTACCTGAACCACACCGGGCACAAGTTCTCGGCCGGTTGCGTGCACGAAGTCAAGGAGCGGCTGATTATTATCGGCTCGCTCTCGAAGACCTATGCCATGACCGGATGGCGGCTGGGTTATGCGCTGGGCCCGGCGCCGATTATTGCCGCCATGAGCAAGCTGCAAAGCCAGAGCACGTCGAACCCGACTTCCATTGTCCAGAAGGCAGCGGTTGCTGCGCTCACCGGTCCACAGGATTGCGTGCGCGAAATGCTGGCCAAGTACATTGCCCTGCGCGACCAGGTCGTCGATGGCCTGCGCTCGATTCCGGGCATTACCTGCGCCACGCCGAACGGAGCGTTCTACGCCTATCCCAACGTCAGTCACTATTTCGATCGCGGGGGAATGGAGTCGGCTTCGGATGTGGGCCGTCGGCTGCTGCACGACGCGCACGTCGTGGTCGTGCCCGGCGAGGGATTCGGCACGCAGGACCATGTGCGGATTTCATATGCCACGCAACCGGAGAACCTCAAGCGCGGTCTGGAGAGGATGCGGGAATTTTTCGCCAGCGTATAGTACTTAAGTGCCGATTTTTGCCCAGTGATTTGCCTTTTACTGCTGCCATGATTTTGCAATAGGCATCGGCGGGTAGAATGCCCCGTAAACCGCCTCTAGAGACCCGTAGAGCAACGATCAAGGCTGGGCACGTACTCTGACATGTCAGATTGGCCAAACTGTCAGCAAACGCAAATATGGGCCTAATTCCCATTTTGGGAATAACTTACGGGCTTTCGTGGCCCTAGGAATCCTGATTCAGACCTGCTCCCGAACCCTATGCCTCAACTTTATCCGCTCCTCATGATCCCCATCTTCGACGAACGCCCGTGGGGCGTTCGCGACCTGCGGCCAGTCTACACAAAGGTGGTGAAGGAGCCGACCGGCGAGAGCTGGCTCACGTGGGAGGACAATCGCGTCGCCAACGGGCCGCTGGCCGGCCGCTCGCTCGGCGAATTGTCGCAGGAGTTTGGCCGCGATCTCGTTGGACGGCTGGCTTGCTATGACGGTCGCTTTCCGCTGCTGGTGAAGTTTCTTTTTCCCGGCGACAAGCTGTCGGTGCAGGTTCATCCCGACGACGCGCTGGCGCAGAAGAGCGGCAATCCCTGCGGCAAGACCGAGTGCTGGTACGTGCTGCGGGCCGAGCCGGGAGCGCAGGTCGCGCTGGGACTCAAAGCTGGCGTGACGCTCGACGAATTTCGCCGCGCCATCGAAGAGACGCGCGCCGAGGAGCTGCTGAACTGGGTCGACGTCTTCGCCGGCGACATGATCTACGTCGCCGCCGGCACGGTACATACCATCGGCGGCGGCATGGTGCTGGTCGAAACCCAGCAGACCTCCGACATTACCTATCGCCTGTACGATTACGGGCGCCCGCGCGAGTTGCACATCGAAGATGGACTGGCCGCGACCAAGCTGCACACCAATGCGGGGAAGGTCGCGCGCGGAGTTCCCGGCAAACATTACGATGTGCTGATCCAGTCGCCGTTTTTCCAGGTGGAGAAGATCAAGTTCGCCGGCGCGCTTCAGACGAATACAACGCCCGATACGCCGCACATCCTCGTCGCCATCTCGGGAGCCGGGATCGTCGAAGCGCACGGCATGGAGCCGATCACCTTCGCCACCGGCGATGCGGTGGTCGTTCCCGCATGCGTCGGCGAGTACACCGTGCGTCCGCAGTGGGAGCTGGAGATCATGCGCATGTCGCTGCCCGGGGGCACCGTCTCTGAACCCGAAACCATCCTGCCAGAATCCGCCAGCACAAAATGATTTTCACCACAGAGACACAGAGGCACAGAGGCACAGAGAAAGAAATTAAGTATCGGAGCGACGCGGTTGCGAAAGGATCGTCCCGTGACCGGAGCAGTCGGCTTGGGAAGATCGTCGCAATTGAAAGCTCAGGCCCTGCGCCCCAGGATGCCGTCAATCGATGGCACCCCGGGCCCCGCAATGATCAGCGTCAGCAGTGCGCCCAGATAGAGCACGATAATCTCCCCATGATCGCTGCCCGGTACCTTGCCCAGGAATACGAAGTGGTGCACGAAGGCCCAGGCCACGAAGATGTTTCCGAAGCAGAAGAGCGCTGCCCAGCGGATTCCAAGCCCGATCATCAGCAGGATCGCGCACACGAAATCCGAGAAGAAGGCGAAGAAAAATGACGGGTGCGCGCCGATTCCGATAGGGTCGGGAAAATGCGCCATGAATTG
>Ga0335073_10009261_pt1 | contig 13814 bp, 11 predicted proteins | sample Lox_Sample_22_FD_207093 | JGI IMG/M metagenome (GOLD analysis project Ga0335073, IMG submission 207093) | Soil microbial communities from Loxahatchee National Wildlife Refuge, Florida, United States - Lox_Sample_2.2 | ecosystem: Environmental > Terrestrial > Soil > Wetlands | place: USA... | reverse complement strand
CATTCCGCCCACACGGGATTTTCTACCGTCTTAACCATCCGTTTAGAGTGAACCGGCTGTCCGCAAAAAGCCGAGACGGACACACGACCGGGGTAATTTCATGCCGCATCTCGCAAGGAAAAAACACAATTTGATTCTGCTGCGGAATAATCGTTTGAAAACTTCCCTGACTGACGTACGTTTCGCCTTCCAGGCGCGAATCGTGAATGCGCAGTTTCCCGCCTTCAAAGGCTTTTGGTTCGCGATGGAAAAAGTAGACGAATGTCAGATAGCGAGAGGCCACCCGTTCACTACCGTTGTCACTATGAAACCGGAAGAAGTCGCCATCATTGCTGGCCGTAATCTGCGCTTCAATATCTGCAATCGTGAGCGGTTTCATATCCAGTTTTTCGAGAACCTGAGGCAGCACAGATTTCACTCGTTCGATCATCACCTCCTCATAACGTCCCAAGTCCATCAGCACACGCGACCGCCGATGTTCATAGTTCACAACACCATTTTCGGAATGAGGAGACAGAACCTCGCTGGCTGTGAAATCGGCTTCGTGTTCGAGCGTGAATCGAGTCAGTTCCTGTACTTCTTGTGGAGCAAGGAATTCCTCAAGTACGAGGCAACGGGCAGGCAGAAATTTGGGACGCTCGGCAAGAGTAACGCCACCGTCAGAGGCAACCTTCGTCTCTGACAAAATAGCACGCTGTCGCATAGGTTTGCCCGGCATTTGCGGTTCTGCGGGAGAGGTCGTGGGCGGTTGCGGTTCTTGTTCTGGGAACCTCTTTGGAACAGCCGGAGCCTTCCGCTCACCCGGGGAAATGTGCGGTGTCTGGGGCTCAGGCGTCCCCCGGCGCACCGCGTGCGGAGGCTGCGGCTCCGGAGAAATGGTCGGTGGTTCCGGCTCGTCCTCCGGCAATCTCTTCGGGCCATCTGGCGTTTGTGGCTCGCCGGGAGTAATGCCCGGTGTCCGCGGCTCCGGTGTACGCCTTGGGACATGTGGTGGCTGTGGTTCGGTTAGGACTTCGGTCGACTTCCAGCGAAGAGAATCTTCGGCTCCGCTCTCAATAATTTTTTCGACGATGCTGGCTCCCAGCACAGCGAATGCGCGCTGCGCGACGGTCTCTCCGATGGCCGACGCAATCACCCCCTGCACCGCTTCCCGCGTGGCCGGATTCTCGCCCGCCCCGGATTTTGAGTGGTGCAGAAGGCTCAACAATAAAGCGCGTTCTTTCGCACTAAGAATCCGCTCATCCCGCATCAATGTTTCAGAAAATGAATCCAGAATTTGCTTCGGTGTCATATAGAGACACGCCTCCCCGCGTCGCCGCGTCGCTTGCGAAAGCAATCAGGTTTAGGGGCCCGCACTACAGAGGGGAAGAAACAGAACGATACACCTTGACGCCGCGAAGCACCAGCGCTTAATTTTCCGCTATCGAAGAGCCAACGCCGAAACCATGGAGGTAAGAATCTTCACGCCATCGCTGCCGCCCAACTCCGGCTCCGCGGAACGCTCAGGATGCGGCATCATACCGACGACGTTTCTTCCCGGGTTGCAGATCCCGGCAATGTTATCGATGGAGCCGTTAGGATTGGCTGAACTCGTAATCTGGCCTTCAAGATCGCAGTATCGAAATACGACGCGATTTTCGCGATGCAATGCGTCCAATGTGTCGGCATCGCAAAAGTAATTCCCTTCCATGTGGCCGATAGGAATGGTGAGCACCTCGCCCTGTTGGCACGAGTTGGTGAAGGGCGTGTCAGTCGTCTCGACTCGCACCTGCACCGGCTTGCAAACGTACTTAAGGCCTACATTGCGCATGAGCGCCCCGGGCAGCAGGCCGGATTCACATAGGATCTGAAAGCCGTTGCAGATTCCCAGAACTAATCCGCCATTCGCGGCAAATTTTCGAACCGACTCCATCACGGGAGAAAACTTCGCGATGGCTCCCGTCCGCAGGTAATCTCCGTAGGCAAAGCCGCCAGGAACGATGATCGCGTCACAATTCTCAAGATCATGCGATTCGTGCCACAGAAAAGTGACTGGCTGATGCAGCACGCTCTGTACCGTCCAGTGCGCATCGTGATCGCAGTTGGAACCCGGGAAAATGATCACACCAAATTTCATGGCAGGCCTCGGAGTGAGCTGACTTCAGTCTAGCAGAGGATTATTGCTGGTTTTGTGGAAGGCTCGCGGGGGAACTCGAAGATAACGGTTGGACTCCGGGTCCTCCCGCAAGGGGATCCTTGCTGGAAAAATTGTGGGCGGCGGGAGGCTGGGCGCTGGCAACATCGGTTTGTGGCGGATATCCTCTCGCTTGCACGATGGCCCAATGCCACTCCTGGCCGGGAGCAAGATCACCGTTGAGCGGAGCGTTAAAGACGGTGGTCGCCCAAGGGCCGGCAGCCGCGCGCATACGGAAGATGAACGTACTGTCAGGATTCTTTTCCGGGCGAACCAAGGCTTCCGGACTCGTTTCGATCTGGCTTGCAGCGCCCGCAAATGGGCCACCGGAAGCCTGTGTCGGTTTCTGCACGACCGTCACCGCAACCGAAATCTCACTGACATGCCAATCTGTGCCGTTGAACAGCGAAACCGTCAGCGCATCTCCTTCGATTGTGGCGGGGCCGTGCAATTTTGGTAGATCGGCTGGCGGTAGCGCCATCTGTGCATATTGGCTGGAGAGCAACGATCTCGCGTTGGCTGTGAAGGCAAGGCTGCAGGTGACGTCCGGAGCCGACATGTGAAAATCTTTGTCCCCACCTTCCATCACATAACGTAATCCGGGCGTCGATTTGTGTTGCAGCTCGTCGTGAGCGATCACCTGCGAAAGATTATCGTCATCGATCACCTGCTGCGGTTGAGGATTCGTCTTGCGCAAGTTACGGGCGACGTCGCCAAGCGGGACTTGGTTCTGATCGTCGGGCACAACGTCGGGAGAGGCATCTTGTGCGTGCGCGCTTGCGCTCAAAAGCAGCATCACAAAGAGCAATGCGGGCAACACAGGGACAGGCCGAATTTTGTAAATTCGCCGCATAAAGAACTGGGGACAATCCAACCCCCCAAAACGTAATTCTATGGAGTTACCGCAGGCAGACGAAAATAACCAAGGTACTGAGGAAGCTTGGCCAGAAGCTAAAGTGAGTGAAGCGCTGGGCGCGCGCTGACGAAATGGAGGCGCAACGGGGCGCGCGCCCGAACTCTAAAGTTTTTCTTACAAAAGCCCTTGGGACCGGAAACGAACCACCGGATCGACTATGACCTGCCGCTTGAAAATCCAGCGGGCCACCGCAAAGCCAAGCGCCGCGTAACACAGATGCATCATTCGCATGCAACACCTCCGCCAGGACGGCTCGTTATCCCCAGGGGAGGAACACATCAAACAGCTCTACCGGGACAATACCGCCGAGCGGACGAGTGAACAAGGCACGAGCGTGCCATCACCGTGGCACGGAAGTAATAGAGAGAATCAACTAAGAACGGAGCAGCGTGCAAAGTTCATGCACGTGCAAGGAATCAACCGCAACAGGCACGGGGCAAGGCAAGCAAGCTCACCTGGCAGCTCCCTCGTGCCCGTTGTTTATCTGTTTCAGTGTGCCGGGACCTCGTCGCTCACGGCTCGCCCGGCTGGCGGCACCATCACCGTGGAAAGACTGCCTTCGGCGGCCAACTTCTGGAAGGCTGCCAAATCACGCCGCTGCAGGTCTTCCCATCGCGCGATAAATTCACCGCTCTGCCGCTTCAGCTTGTAGAACTCTCGCTGCTCGGCTTCGGTCGGTGCAGCATCTGCGCTGCTGGCATCGATCGCAAGGAAGGCCCACCTGGCATCGAGTTGGGGCGGATAGGCCAGCGAGTCTTCATTGGCGGTGATATCCAGGTTGATCAAGTCGTCCCGGACGCCGACCAGCTTCTTTTCGAGATCATCGGCTGCTCCAATGATCGTTTTGGAGCTGGCGTTCTGCGGAAGACGTCTTTTAAGACCATCCAACTGCGCGCGCACATCCTGGATCTGGTTTACCGTGTCGTAGACGCGGCTCAATTCATCGCGCGTGTCGAGCAACAATTTGAATTGAGACTCCAGATCGGCCTGGCTGACATGAACGCGAGGATCGAGCTTTAGGCCAAAAGGCTCGGTGAACGACCTCCCATTGACTGTTAGGCGCACCTGATATTGCCCAGGAACGGCCACTGGCCCACGATCGCCGCTGCCGTACGCCCACAGATAGTAGCCGGGCACGCGATGGGCCCCGTCATAACGCAGATCCCAAACAAAGCGGTTTAAGCCCACTTCCGGCTTAATTTGCTTTTCGGGTTTCTTGTCGTCCGGCCCCAAAGGTTCCTCGAGGGGATCGGTCTCCATACTGGAATACTTGCGAATCACTTTTCCGGACGCATCGAGGATTTCGATCTTGGTTTCCTCGTCTGCCTTGGGAGCATCTTTCAGAAAGTAGTAAAACACAGCTCCTGCAGGCGGATTTTCCCCACGAAGCTTGGAAGCATGCTGCTCGCCGCTCGCGCCGGCCTGAATGCGATAAGCAGTCGATGGAGCGTATAGAAACACATCTTTCTGCGCGACTTCATCGGTGTATTGGCGAAGTGGACTTATGTCATCCAGCACCCAGAATGCGCGGCCATGCGTCGCCACTACGAGGTCATCGTTCTTGATGACCAGATCGTGAACCGGAACTGTTGGCAGGTTCAGCTTCATGGAACGCCAGTTCGCGCCATCGTCGAATGAAACGTAGATGCCACTCTCCGTCCCGGCATAAAGTAATCCACGCTTCTTGGGATCTTCCCGTACCACGCGGACGAACGCATTATCGGGAATGCCCGTGCCCAGTTTGGTCCAGGTCTTGCCGTAATCGCTGGTTTTGTAAATGTACGGACGCAGGTCGTCGAACTGGTGGCGATCGACGGCAACGTAAGCTGTTTCAGCATCGAACGGCGAGGCGTCGATCTGGCTGATGCGGCTCCATTCCGGCATGTCTTTAGGAGTCACATTCGTCCAGTTCTTCCCTTCATCCTGCGTTAGCTGAATGAGACCGTCATCTGTGCCGGCCCATAGAAGGCCCTTCTTCAGCGGCGACTCGGCCAACGCGAAGATGGTGTCGTAGTATTCCGTGCCGGAATCATCGAGTGTGATGTCGCCGCCGGAAACTTTCTGCTTGTTCTTGTCATTCCGCGTGAGATCTGGGCTGATGGCTTGCCAGTGGACTCCGCCGTCGGTCGTCTTAAACAGGACTTCCCCTGCGTGATAAAGAGTGTCGGGGTCATGCGGCGAAATCATGACGGGCGCGGTCCATTGAAAACGATGCTCAAGATTCGCTGCACCATGAGCGTCAGAGAGTTCAGGCTGCTCCGTGATCGACTTCACCTGCCCGATGTGCCGATCATAGCGAGTTATATTGCCTTGATAATCAGCCGCGTAAACGATATCAGGATCGCGGGGATCGGGAGCGATGTAGCCCGCTTCGCCGCCGCCAACGTCATACCAATCTGTGCGGTCGATGGAGCCGTTATCACTGCGGCTGGCGATCGCCACGGTACCAGCATCCTGCTGTGCCCCGTAGATGCGATAAGGCGTGGCCGTGTCTGTTATCACGTGATAGAACTGCGCCGTCGGCTGATTGTCCTGCGCGCTCCAGGATTTTCCACCATCCATAGTGACGGTGACTCCGCCGTCGTTTGAAGCGATCATGCGGCGGGTGTTCATGGGATCGATCCACAGACCGTGATTATCGCCGTGTGGAACAGGGACCTTGTCGAAGAGATGACCTCCGTCAGTGGACCTATAGGCTTCGACGTTCATGATGTAGACGACATTCTCGTCGCGCGGGTCGGCGATGATGTGCATGTAATACCAGGGCCGTTGCCACAAACTGTGGCTTGGATTCACCAGTTGCCAATTCTCGCCCCCATCGTCGGAACGGTAGAGACCGCCGTCGGGATTGTGAGCCTCAATCAGCGCGTAAATGCGATCGGAATTGGCCGCCACAGCCACGCCAATCTTTCCGTAGGGCCCTTTGGGCAAACCGTGCTCTTCAATTCTTTTCCAGGTTGTGCCGCCATCGCCAGAGCGATAAATCCCGCTTCCAGGACCTCCGCTGTCGAGGCTCCACGCGGTGCGGCGAGCCTGCCAGAGGGCAGCAAAAAGAATGTTTGCATTGTGCGGATCAAAGGCTACGTCGATTCCACCGGTGTTCTCGTCTTTGTAGAGGACTTTCTCCCAGGTCTTACCTCCATCCGTGGTGCGAAAGATGCCGCGCTCGGTATTTGGCCCAAAAGGATGGCCCAGAGCGGCGACAAAGACGATGTCAGGATTATTTGGATTGATGATGACTTTGCCGATCGCGCGTGAGTCTTTCAGGCCGATGTCCTTCCATGTCTTGCCGCCATCGAGCGATTTGTAGACACCGTCTCCATGCGTGATGTTGCCACGAATGCAGGCCTCGCCCGTTCCCACGTAAACGATGTTGTGGTTCGAGTTCGCGACGGCGATGCTGCCGATGGCGGCCGTACCTTCATGATCAAAAATGGGAGACCATGTCATGGCGGCATCTGTCGATTTCCACACGCCGCCGCCGGTGGCACCGAAATAGTAGGTTGAAGGATCGCCTGGGACTCCGGCTGCGGTCAGCGATCGTCCTCCACGAAAAGGCCCAACCAGCCGATACTTCATGCCTTTGAACAGCTTGTCCTCTTTCTTTTCCGCGTCCGCATCAGCGGCCGCTGCAGGTGAGGCTTGCTGTGACTGCGCATTTTCCGTGGCTTTTGCGGCTTTCGATTGCCGCTCCGGTTTGGTCTGAGCTTGCGAGATGGTTAGTAAGGCAAGAACAGCGACTGTGGTGAACATGATCCGAACAAACGACACACTTTTCTTGCGAAAACGATCAACGTGCATGGACGTGGTTCCCCTGGGAAAATTTACGATTCGCTATGGTAATCCCGCAAAGGGCCTGATCGCAAAAAAGGATTGGAATGCGGGATTCGATCAGTTGACGGCGTGCCTGGAGCTTCGAGTCGCGCTGGCCGCAGGGTACGAAAAATTATGACGTAATTGCGCGATGGTCTATTTCTTTGCCAGAAGCGCTTTCTTCGCTGCTTCGAGATCTTTCTTCTTTGCGCCGTCAACCTTGGGATATGCGAGCTTTAACGACTCAAGCGTATCGACAATCACGCCCGATACGACCAATCTCGTAAACCACTTGTTATCTGCTGGAACCACGTACCACGGAGCGTGGTCGCTGGCCGTATTGCGGATCATATCTTCGTAAGCCTTCTGATAATCGTCCCAATACTTTCTTTCGTGAATATCCGAAGCCGAAAATTTCCAATTTTTCTCCGGCTCTTCGAGGCGCGCCAGGAAGCGCGCCCTCTGCTCCTTCCTGGAAAGATGGAGAAAAAACTTGCGGATTACGGTTCCGTTGCGCGCCATGTGGCGCTCAAAGGCACGGATGTCTTCGAAGCGCTGCCCCCATAGGTCTTTGCCGACGAAAGACGGCGGAATATTTTCGGCCGCGAGAAACTGAGAATGCACACGCACCACCAGCACTTCTTCGTAATACGAACGGTTGAAAATACCGATATGGCCGCGTTCAGGCAAGACGCAGGTTGTCCGCCAGAGAAAATCGTGCTGTAACTCAACCGCGGATGGTGTTTTGAAAGAATGGACCTGGCATCCCTGGGGATTGACTCCCGACATTACATGTTTGATCGCTCCGTCTTTTCCGGCAGCATCCATGGCCTGGAAAATGAGCAGAACAGCCCAGCGATCCTGCGCGTAAAGCATGTCCTGCAGCTCGGCCATCCGCTCGACGCTTTTCTGCAGGGCGTCGGTGGCGTGTTCTTTGGAATGCCAGTGTCCGGTGTCTGCGGGATCGAAATCTTTCAGCCGAAAGTGTTTGCCCTTGTCGACACGAAAAGTATGAGCGAGCTTATGAGAGTTCATGCGTAGTTGATGCTAGAACAAATTAGCGGGCAACGCCATTCGAGGACTATCGAGAGAGCCTTTAGGCAGGCAGTGGAGCGAGGAACTCCAAACCGAAGCAAAATCCGTTTTTCGAGCGGACAACTGCGGGAATACGGGAAGGGACGGGAGTATCAAACTCAATCTCCAGCGTGTCGCCGGGATTCAACAGCAGACCGGCGTAAAGCATCATTCCGCCTTCACTCATTTCCGTGCCACGCCCGCGAACCACGGTAGTCTCGTCTCCCTTAAAAGTGATCACGCGAACCTGGATATCGACAGGGAGCCGATCCCAACGTCGTTGGTTTTGATTCTCCGCCATTCTCCCGCATTATGGGGCCGGCTCGCAGTCGCTTCAAATTACGAAAGTGGGATGCGCGCCCGTCGTCCAAAGTACATTAACGGCACGGGAGAGCTGTTCCGCTGGTAAACTGGTGGGCAGCAAGATTCCCTCAAAAATTCTTCCTGATATTTGATGAATACCAAAAACCTGTTCTTTGTAGGCGTCATCGTCTCTGCCAGCGGTTTCATTTCTCCACCAGTAGCGCTGCTGATTGGGCTCATCTACGGACTGTCATTCGTGCACCCGTACACCGCAGACAGCAAGAAACTCTCCAGCTTCTTGTTGCAGGCGTCGATCGTCTGTCTCGGCTTCGGCATGAATTTACAGGATGTGATTCGAGCAGGCCGGAGCGGATTCGTTTATACCGCAGCGAGTATTACGTTCGCACTGATAGCTGGTCTTATTCTTGGGCGGCTGTTCAGCGTGGAATACAAACCATCCCTGCTGATCAGTGCCGGAACCGCCATTTGTGGAGGAAGTGCGATTGCAGCCGTCGGCCCGGTGATAAATGCCGGCGACGAAGAGATGGCGATATCTCTTGGGACCGTCTTTGTGCTGAACTCGATCGCGCTGTTTCTCTTCCCTGCGATCGGGTACGCGCTCCACATGTCTCAGAATCAATTCGGTCTGTGGTCGGCACTCGCGATCCACGACACCAGTTCAGTGGTGGGTGCAACCGCAAAATATGGTTCGGAAGCGCTCATGGTAGGGACAACCATCAAGCTGATGCGCGCCCTTTGGATTGTTCCCTTAGCTTTTGCCGTTGCACTTTTCAGGAAAGAAAAGACCCAGATCAAGTGGCCGTGGTTCATTGTGCTCTTCTGTTTGGCGGCGATCGCGACCACTTACGTTCCGGTGTTCAGCCCCGTCTATCCCAAATTGAATACTCTTGGAAAAGCCGGGTTGACAGTCACTCTGTATCTGATCGGAACCGGAATTTCCAAGTCCACACTCAAACAGGTGGGTATACGGCCCCTGTTGCAAGGAATTCTCTTGTGGGCCATTGTTGGGGTGCTTTCGCTGGTCTTGATTCGGATGGGCGTGATCTCCATCTGAGCAACTTCGCCCCCATAAACGCGAATCCCAAAGCATTGGCGACTGCGAGTAAACTGTTGCTTGGGGATTCTCCTGCGCGGAGTCGGGTATGAACACGAAATCACTGCTGGCATGCATTGCGCTTGTGCTTGTCTTGGGCTTAGCCGCGGGCTGCGCGAAAAGGCCCGACGATGCCAAGATTTCCAGCGATATTCAAAACAAGTTCAGTCAGGACTCGGGGCTTTCTTCGAAGCAACTCAGCGTGCAATCGTCAAGTGGAGTAGTCACGCTCAGCGGACATGTCGACGACCAGGCGCAACGAGACGCAGCCAGCCGGCAAGCGGCATCAGTTCCGGGAGTTAAGGAAGTCGTTAACAATCTGACGATCGGCAACGCGCCCCCTCCGTCCTCGGCCGATACTTCGGCGCAAACGACTCCCCAGACTCAAGCAACTCCGCCACCGGAATCGAACAAACCGTCCGCAGCGAGGATCGCGCGCAGGTCTCGCGGTCCGTACGCGAACCCGGCAACCAGTTCGCCAGCTTCTCCTCCCGACCAGATGACGGATAACAATCCACCGGCTGCGCCTGCTCCTGCAGCCGATTTGACACCACCAACACCGCCTCCCCCGCCTCCCGCCCCGAGAAAGTTCATCATCGACCAAGGAACACAATTAACCGTCCGGCTTATGGATCCTATCGACAGCGAAAAAAATCAAACAGGAGACACCTTTCACGCTACGCTGAAAACGCCCCTGACTTCGGATGGCGAGCAAGCCGTCCCGGCCGGAGTCGAACTGAGCGGGCATATCGTTGAGGCGAAGAGCGCCAGCAAGTTTGCGGGGCAATCGGAATTGATCCTGCAGCTCGATAGTTTGACTTCGGGCGGACAAACTTACAATTTACAAACGGATCAGTACAAGAAAACCGGCAGTAACAGAAGCAAGAACACGGCCGAAAAAGTGGGCGGCGGGGCGATTTTGGGCGGCATCATCGGCGCGCTGGCTGGAGGCGGAAAAGGAGCAGCCATCGGCGCAGCGGCCGGGGCCGGTGTTGGAGGAGGTGCTCAGGCGGCCAGCAAAAGCCAGCAGATCAAGCTGCCTACGGAAACCGTGCTGAATTTCACATTGCAAGCTCCCATCACTGTGGTGCAAGCGCAATCGCCAGATGCCAACCGGCAGAAGCTGAGCGACTCGCAATAGGGCGACGGCTGTTGTTCGGCGGCTACTGCTCTCATCGCTTCTCTCAAGGAATGCAGCTCTACCTCTCCTTGCAAGGCAGGCCGGCAGTTTTTCGCGTAAACTTAAACACACTTTCCTATGGCAAAGGTTACGGCTCTCTTGCACACCAACAACGACGCTCTGCGGCTAGGCCGTTGTCTGGAAACTCTATACGCCTGCGATGACGTTGTGATCGTGGATCACAACTCGCAAGATAGGACGGTACGTGTCGCTCATGAGTACGGAGCACGAATTGTCACCGATCGTGAACCAGGATCCGTCCTCTCCAGGCTGGCCACGGAATGGATCTTTTGCCTTGATCCGCGCGAATCGATGACCGAAGCGCTGGCGGCAACACTTTACGAATGGAAGGCGCAAACCCACCGTGAGGGCTGCTTCTCGATTTGCCTGCGGGAAGAAACGGCTGATGGCTGGATCAGCCACAAATCTCCCCTACCTCGTCTGGTCTCGAAGAATTGGGGCCACTGGCAGGGTAATTTTCCCGCGGAAGCCCCTTCTGGAGTCGTTCTCGAAGGGGATCTTCTCCGCTTTGCCTTCCCTTAGCCCACTCGATCCTCCGAACTGATGCCTCATTCGTCACAGGCTCGAGTGATCTGAATCACAGTTGCTTGCCAACCCCGCGCCTAGACTGCGCTGTTGTGGACAGTTCGGGTTTGGCAAACCCAGGAGGATCCCATGCGTGTAATGAAATTCATCAGTCTGGCGCTGATTCTTGTGTTATCTGCAGCCATGGCGGTGGCTCAATCCGCGCCAGCGCAGAGTTCTACCACCGTTAAACATGTTCCGATTACCAATACCCCATCCAACTCGGGCAAGGAGATGTACAACAGCTATTGCGCGGTCTGTCACGGACTAGATGGCAAGGGCAATGGGCCTGCCGCTTCCGCCCTCAAAGCTACCCCGACGGATTTGGCAACCCTGGCCCAGAAAAATGGAGGTAAATATCCGGCAGCGCATGTTGCGTCAGTTATTCGCGGCCAGGCGAATCTGCCTTCGCATGGAACGCAAGAAATGCCGATCTGGGGCCCTCTGTTTTCCAGCATCAGCCAGGGTCACGAAGCCCAAGTTCAACAGAGGACAACGAATTTGGTGCAGTACATAGAGACTCTGCAAACGAAGTAATCGGCTGAGTGGATCACGTCTTCGGCTTTACGCTCGGGGCGTTGGCCTGGAGTTTGCCGGCGCCCGCGTTCTCTGTTTGTTTTACCCCATGAAATCCGTGAGCGCGTGGACGTGCTCATTCCGCACGAGTTCCAGGCAACCAGGACGGATTCATGTGAAGTAATCGTCCCTCCGGCCAGTGACTTCAGTACCTTAGTGTCTGCCAACGTAGCGACTTATAATCCCCTCAAGATCAGCAACTTTGGCCGTTCTTTGAAAGACGACAGGTTGGAGCTGCGGCACAGGATTGCTCTGCGCCCAGCATTCGCCTGTTCGCGCAGGAACTGGCTTGATCGAAACAAATGGATCCATTTTTCGCAGCTGCGATTTTTCTATTTGGGCTGGCCTTTGGCAGCTTTCTGAACGTGTGCATTTACCGTCTGCCTTTGGGGCTGTCGGTCGTCGCACCTCGCTCAGCCTGTCCGAAGTGTAAGCACCCGATCGCGTTTTACGACAATCTGCCGGTCTTAAGCTGGCTGATTCTCCGCGGCCGCTGCCGGCAGTGCAAGGTCAGAATTTCCCCACGCTATCCTCTGATTGAGTTGCTCACTGGCGTCTTGTTCGTGGTCTGTTATTGGTACTTCGGCCTCTCTCTGTCGACGCTGAAGTACTGCACTTTCGCATTTCTGCTACTGGGACTGATCTTCACGGATGCCGCAACGAAGATTCTTCCGGACAAGCTCACTCTGCCCGGCATCGCGCTTGGGCTCATGTTCAGCCTGATCATTCCAGTGAATGACGTCGCGTCGCAGTTGCTGCCGGGGCTAGTCAATCTGCCGTTTAGCGATGGGGTTGCGCTGCGGATGCTCTCCCTTCTTGACGCTCTGCTGGGCGCCGCAGTGGGAGCGTCTTTCATCTACGGCGCTGGAGTGATGTACCTGCGCTGGCGCGGCATTGAAGGCATGGGCTTTGGCGACGTGAAGCTTATGGGAATGGTCGGAGCATTCCTTGGCGTCAAGCTGACGATTTTCACCATCTTCACCGCTTCGCTGGCGGGCTCGCTATTTGGAATCACGACCATGCTGATCGTTTGGCTGAAGCGGACGCGACGTTTCAAGCGTCTGGCCGAGGCGAGCGCGGCCCGCCGAAGGGCCTGGCAGTCGGCACAGATGGTGCTCCGCTACTATCAGATGCCATTTGGGGTCTTTCTTGGAAGCATGGCATTTGTCGCGCTATTTTTTGGCAATGATTTCATTCAGTGGTACCGGGGGCTGTTTTGAGATCCTTTGCCAATCCGGTTTTCGTCCGCGCGGCCATCGTGATGGTGTGCTCTGTAGGCGCGTTCTTGCTTGGCCTGCTCGTCATGCGCGCATTGCGCAAGAAGATGAACGAAGAAAGCGATTTTTCGCCGAAGTCATCCGCTCTACAGGATGCGCTGCCGTTGCATCTCTACAACAACGTCATCCAGCAACTCAAGCAGCAGAAACATGAGCTGCACGTGCAATCCCAGGCTGAGCATAGCCGCACAAGGATCATGGAAATCCTGAATCAGGCCGTGCTCGCGAATCTCTCGACCGGCGTAGTCGTCTTCGGATCCAATGGTCTGGTGAAGACAGCCAATGCTGCGGCCAAACAAATTCTAGGTTTTGCTTCACCTACGGGCATGAGTGCGACGGACATTTTTCGAGACACGCTGCGGCGCAGTGAAAACCGTTCCGAGAAACTCTCGCAGGAAAGCATTGATGAGCCCGCGCGAATCATAGACGAGGTTGGAGCCGTCTTGCATGAAGGCAGCGGGCGACGGCAGATCGAAGCCGGCTATGTCACGCCATCCGGGTTACAGCGGTTCGTTTCCATTACGCTCGCGCCGGTGCACGCCGAGGATGGAGAACTTCTCGGAGTTACCTGCCTCCTCAACGATGAGACTAATGTCGAGCGCATTCGCAGCGGGCAGGAGCTTCGCAACGAACTCGCGTCCGAAAAAGCGCTGGAATTGCGCACTTCTCTGGCGATGATCTCCGGGTACGCACAACAATTAAGAGCAAACCAAAATGCAGTGCACGTAGAGCAGTTGGCCGCAGACATCAAGAATGAAGCTGAGCAACTCGAGCGCAACGTCGGCGCTTTTCTCCGGAACAAC
>Ga0335073_10009260_pt1 | contig 13815 bp, 12 predicted proteins | sample Lox_Sample_22_FD_207093 | JGI IMG/M metagenome (GOLD analysis project Ga0335073, IMG submission 207093) | Soil microbial communities from Loxahatchee National Wildlife Refuge, Florida, United States - Lox_Sample_2.2 | ecosystem: Environmental > Terrestrial > Soil > Wetlands | place: USA... | reverse complement strand
CTCAGCTCCGCGGAGGAGTCCCAGACCCGGCCGGGTTCGGCCGTGCGGTCCAGGTTCTCCTTCTTCACGCGCATCGAGGGCGTCCGCTCGAAGTCCTGGGCGCGGTACTCGACGAACCGGGGCACCTTGTACGGTGCCAGCCGCTGCGAGCAGAAGGCGATCAGCTCAGCGGGCGGCACCGAGTCAGGACCGTGCCCGTTCCCCAGGAGGATGTGGACTTTTACCTCTTCGCCGAGCAGTTCGTCGGGCACCGGGACGGCGGCCACCTCGAGCACGCCGGGATGGGAGCGGAGCACGGTCTCGACCTCGGCGGCCGCGATGTTCTCCCCGGCCCGGCGGATGATGTCCTTGATCCGGCCGACGAAGTACAGGTAGCCGGCCGCGTCGCGGCGCCCGACGTCGCCGGTGTGCAGCCAGCCGCCACGGAAAGCTTCGGCTGTTGCCTCCGGCCGGTTCAGGTAGCCGCGGAACAGCCCGGGTGCCCGGACCACGATCTCGCCGGGCTGGCCATCGGCGGACTCGGTGCCGTCCGGGTTGACCACCCGCACGTCGGCGCCGGGGCACGGCAGGCCGATGGAACCCGAGCCGATCATCTGCTCGGCCTGCCCGACCGGCACCGCGACCATCACGCCGGTCTCGGTCAGGCCGTACGCCTCCACCCACGGAACGCCCCAGCGGTCGACCAGGTCCTGGTGCAGCGGCGCGGGGATGCCGACCTGGATCGACAGCCGCACCTTGTGCCGCTTGTCGTCGTCGCTGGCCGGGGCCTTCAGCAGCAGGCTGGCCGTTGACGCGATCCCGAAGAGCACGGTCACGTCGTGCTCGCGCACCACCGGCCAGTACCGGGACACGCTGAACCGGCGCATGGCGACCATCGAGGTCCCGGCCTGGAGCGCGAGCAGCAGCATCCACGGCGGGTCGTTGTAGAAGAACTGCAGGCCGCAGATCATCCGGTCGGCCGAGGTGATGCTGAACTGCGCGGCCATCAGGTCGGCGAACCGGACCCAGTAGTCATGCCCGACGGCACAGCCCTTCGGCGGGCCGGTCGTGCCCGATGTGTAGAAGATGTTGGTCAGGTCAGCGCGGGCTTCGGCCGGGCGGGCGGGCACGCCCGGCCCGGTGCAGGCGCTGAGCCCGCCCGGCTCGCCATCCTCGGCCACGATGATCTCGGCCAGGGCCGGGCAGTCGGGCTGGAGCCCGGCGAACAGCGCGGCGTGCGCCGCGTCGACCACCGCGATCCGGGCGCCCGAGTCGCGCAGCACATGGCCGGCGTCGTGGCTGCGCGCGGCCGGGTTCAGCGCGACCAGGATGCCGCGGCAGGCGACGACGGCGAGCCAGGTCACCATGAATTCGGCGCGGTTCGGCATCATGATGGCGACCCGGTCACCGGGCTCGATCCGGGTGCTCAGGTAGCCCGCGAAGGACTCGATCTCCGCCCACAGCCGGCCCCGGCTGACGCTGACGCCGTCTTCGAAGATCAGCGCCGGGTTGTCCAGGCGGGCGCGGCACGCTTCCCGGACCAGCTCGACGATGTCCCGTTCGGGCGGCCCGCTGCCGGGCATGTCCGCCGGGCGGCCGTCGGGAATGGCCGCGCTCACTCGTACCACTCCTGCGGCCCGAGCTTCACGTTGTCCTGCCAGTGCAGGTCATGGGTCACGATGAGCCGGGCGTTGTAGCGCCGCTGCAGCTCCTCGATCTTCTCCCAGCTCTCGATGATGGCGTCCGGGCTCCACAGCAGCCCGGGCAGGCAGCGGGCCTGCATCTTCTCCCTGTCGTAAACCGCGTCGCCCGCCAGGATGTACGCCTGGCTGTCCAGCCGGACCAGCATGGACTGGTGACCGGGCGTGTGGCCGGGCGTGGGGAAGATGACCAGGCGGCCGTCGTTGAAGACGTCGTGCTCGCCGCGCAGCTGCTTCCAGTTCCGGACCAGATCGAAGTCCTGCCGGACGTAGACGTCACGCTGGTAGACCGGCGGCCAGTAGGCGAAGCGCAGTTCCTCCTGCTGCACGTAGACGGTGGCGTCCTGGAGGAACTCCAGGCCGCCCGCATGGTCGTAGTGCAGGTGCGACTGGACCACGTGGCCGATGCCGCCGGGGTCGACGCCGAGCGAATCGAGCCGGGAGCGGACGTCGTCGCCTGGGCTCATGGCGATCTCGTACAGGTCGGCCGCATCGCCGAGCCGGGAACGCGCGTCATCCAGCAGGCCAGGGTGCGCGCCGCTGTCGAAGAGCACCGCGCCGTCCGGGTGCTGGATCAGGTAGAAGAAGTACGGCACGTGAATCGTTGATCCACAGTCCGGGTCGAACGGGTCGAAGACCGAGCGGAGGGTCTTCTCGCCGCCGCAGTGGAAGGCGAACATCTTCATGGTCGTTTCCTCCGGTCCGGCTCGGGGCTGGTCAGCTGCGGTCCGCCTCGCCATCGCCGCGATAGCGCGGTTTGCGTTTCTCGGCGAAGGCGGTCAGGCCCTCGGCCTGGTCGGCGGTGGCATCGATCCGGCTGTAGTACTCGTGCATCAGGCGGAAGTGCGCGGGCGGCGACGCGGCCAGGCCGTTGTGGACCAGTTCCTTGGTCATCCGCACCGCCATCGGGCCGTTGCCGGCGATGACCCTGGCTAGCCGGTCGGCCTCGGCCTGCAGCGTGTCCGCCGGGACGACGCGGCTGACCAGACCGATCCGCTCGGCCGTGGCCGCGTCGATGAACTCGCCGGTCAGCAGCATCTCCATGGCGTGTGACAGCGAGATGATCCGCGGCAGCTGGTAGGCCCCGAATCCGTGCAGCAGGTTCCACTTCACCTCGGGCGTCCCGAAGACGGCGTTCGGCGAGGCGATGCGGATGTCGCAGACGAGCGCCAGCTCCAGGCCGCCGGCCAGGGCATATCCGTTGATCGCCGCGATCAGCGGTTTGGAGGTCGTCGCGCCGAAGTCCCAGCGGTCCGGTCGCCACGGGGCCCACTGGCTCAGGTCAGCGCCACCAGTGTGCATGATCTTGAGGTCGGCGCCGGCCGTGAATGCCCGGTCGCCCGCCCCGGTGACGATCCCGACCAGGATGCCCGGGTCGTGCTCAATCTGCTGAAACGCGTCGGTGATCTCGGTGTAGGTCGCCGGGTCCAGCGCATTGAGCACCTCGGGCCGGTTGATCGTGATCCTGGCGATGCCCTCGTGCGACTCGAAGATGATGGCCATCTAGCTGCCCGCCTCTGGAGATCCGGCCAGCGCGTCCTCGCGCTCGGTCTCGACGTCGGCCAGCAGCAGCCCCGCCCGCTGCATCGCCGCTGGCCTGTTTTTCGCCAGCCACTGCGCGATCAGGGCACTGATCAGCAGGACGCCGATCGTGGCGTAGATGAACCAGCGCAGCGGAGCGGGCGGATAGGGATGGATGTTGCCCCAGAGCACCCAGACCATCGCCACCACCGAGATGACCGGCAGCGCCGCGTGCTTGACCCAGCTGAATTCCTGCCGGTAGTCCCGCCACATGAAGCGGATCAGCCCGACGCTGATCAGCAGGTAGGCCGCGATGAAGAACAGCGTGGCGAAGTACGACAGCCAGGACGCGAAGTTCAGCGCACCGTAAATGGCACCGAACAGTATGGAGGCGACCAGGGCCAGCGTCCCGCTGAACAAGCAGGCGACGTGCGGTGACTGCCGGGCATTGAGATGGCTGAACGCGGAGGGCAGCAGGCGGTCGCGGCCCATCTTCCAGAAGATCCGGCTGACCGCGATGACCGTGACGATGTTCAGCGCGGTGAAGCTGGAGATGACGGCCAGGTTCACGAACACGCTCAGCGCGCCGTCGCCGAACTTGTCCGCCAGCGTGTTGAACGGCGTGCTGGCCGTGGCGAGGGCGTCAACGTTCTTGGTGGAAATCCCGTAACCGATGGTGACGGCATAGGACACGAGCACGTAGAACGCGCCGACCACCAGGGTGGTCAGCATGACCGCGCGGGGGATCGTCCGCCGCGGCTCGCGCGCCTCGTCGCCGAGGGTGGTGGCGGACTCAAAGCCGACGAACGCGAAGATCGTGTAGACGACCGCGGTGAGCAGGCCGCCGGAGCCCTTCAGGCTGTCAGCCGGGTCGAACGCGTGGATGGTGTTGCCGGCCGCGCCGCCCTTGAACACGATCACCAGGGAGAAGACCGTCAGGATCAGCATCTCGAAGCCGAGGCCGATCAAGCCGGTGCGCAGCGACGGCTTGATACCCAGCACGCCCAGTGTCGTGGACACGGTGATCAGCGCGGCCGAGAACACCCACCAGGCGATGTGCACACCCGAGGCGGCCAGCAGCGACGAAACGAAGTTGCCGAAGAAGTCGAGCTGGAACGGGAACAGCAGCAGGTACGCGCCGAACAGGGCCACGCCCGTGACAAAGCCGGTCCTGGGGCCAAAGGTCCTGGTCAGGTAGGTGTAGAACGAGCCGGCGCTCGGCAGGCGGCGGGCGTATTCGCCGATGACCAGGGCGATGCAGACGCAGACCACCAGGCCGATCAGGAACGCGAGCGGTGTGGCGGCGCCGGAGTAGCCAACGATGAACGCAAGCCCGGCCACCGAGCCGGCCGCCGGGCCGATGAGCGCCGCCGACTGAGCTGTGACAGCAGGCAGGCCAATAGCGTGCCGCTCCAGATCGTGTTCATCCCGGTGAACTGGCATCGGCGGCCTCCCTCGGGGCTGAGCCGGCGGCAATTACCTTGATGCTACCGATCGATCGATCGGACTTCAATGGGTCAACTGATGCCGCGCCTGGCTACTGGGGCCGCCGCCGGGCAGCGGGCAGAGGGGGTCGGGGAGGTCAGCGGGCCGGGGAGGTCAGCGGGCCGGGCCGCGCAGCTCGGCTTCGACCAGCGCCAGGATCTCCCGCGTCGGCCTGCAACGCAGACCGGCCAGCCGCACGGCCTGGCCATCCCGCCGCGCGCCGACCATCGCGAGGGCGAGATCAGCAAAGCAGTCAGCAATCTCGGCTGGGTGCTTCGGGCCGCGGTCGGAGTACCAGCGGGCGACGCCGTTGCACATCTCCAGCAGCGCCAGCCGGGTGATGCGCGCGTCGGTGAAGCTGAAGACGCCGTCGCGCGCGCCACGGTCCAGGGTCTGCGCCCACAGCCGCTCGTAGCCGTCGCGCAGCTGCATGACCTTGGTAAATGCGACATCGGACACGGCGCGCAGCTCGTCGTCGGCGACCAGCGACCGCTGGGCGTCCAGGGTGTGGAAGCCGACGTGGGTACGAACCAGGGCAGCGATCTGAGCGGCTGGATCCTCCGCGCCTTCCATCGCCGCATGGGCCGCTCTGATCAGTTCGGTCATGCTCTCCACCATGAACGCGACCAGCAGTTCGTCCTTGCTGCCCATGTAGTGGTAGAGCGCGGACGTCGACAGGCCAGCGCGGTCGGCGATGTCACGGATGCCGGTCGCCTCGAAACCCTTGGCCGCGAAGAGCTGCAGCGCGGCCTGCTCAATCCGTTGTTTGGTCGAGAGCCCGGCCGGATCCGCCGGGACTGCTGCTCGGGCAACTGCCTGCCGCCGTGGCATGGCTCTCCATTGAAGTCAAACTATCGATCGATCGAACCTAGCTAGGAGTCTACAGACACGAAGCCAGGCGGGCCGCCGACTACGGCCGGCCGGGTCCGCCGACCGGGCCGGCCGGTGGCGCGGGTGATGATTCAGTGGCTTGGGTGATGATAAGGACATGACGTCTGGGGAGTTCACCAACGCGCACCCGGCGCTGGCGGAGTTCTGGCATCCGGTGGCGCTGTCCTGCGACATCGGCGAGGAGCCCGTGGCAGCCCTGCTGGCCGGCCAGGGCTGGGCGCTGGCCCGCCTCGGCGGCGCCCTCGTCGCGTTTGCCGACGCCTGCCCGCACCGGCGGGCGCGGCTGTCGGCCGGCTCGGTCAGCGACGGCACGCTCCAGTGCATCTATCACGGCTGGCGGTTCTCCCGCGACGGCAGGTGCGTGGATATCCCGGCGCTGGGCGACGCCGCGCAGATCCCCGAGCGCGCCGCCCTGCGCCGCCCGGCGGAAGTCGCCGAGCGTGATGGCCTGGTGTGGCTGGCTCCGTTGCCGCCGCGCGCTCCGCTGCCCGGGCTCGTGCCTGGCGGTCGCCTGCCGGGCGACGGCATCGCCGCCGTCCGGCTCCCGGTCCTGCAGGTGGAGGCCAACGCGGCGATCCTGATCGATAACTTCCTCGATGAGGCACACCTGCCGTTCGTTCACGCGGCGACGATCGGCGGCGCCGGGCCGGAAGCCATCCCGCGGGCGGACGTGGTGCGGGATGGCCTGTCGTTCACCGCGGTCCGCGAGCACACGTTCACCAACCTCACCGACCCGGCTGTGCTCGACGGTTCCCGGCCCGCCGTCCAGCGGCGCCGCATGACCTACCGGTATCAGGCACCGCTGACCGCGACCCTGCTCCTGGAATACCTCGACGCCGAGGGCTGGCAGTTCCTGACGTTCGTGGTGACGCCGCAGGACGAGCGAACCTGCCGGGTGTACCAGACGGTGACCGGCCCCGGCCTGGCCGATCCCGAGCAAGCGGACAGCGCCGCGAAGTACGAGATGTCGATCTTCGAGGAAGACCTGGACCTGCAGCGGCGGGCCCTGTCCGGCCTGGAGTTCCCGCTCGACCCCGCGGCTGAGCTGCACACCAGGGCCGACCGGGTCTCGGTGGAATTCCGCCGCGTCCTCGCCGCTGCCGTGGGCGGCTCAGCCGTCCTATTGGCCTAGCCGGGCGAGCAAGATTGGCCTAGCCGGGCGAGCAGGCGATGTCCCGCACCGGGCCGTCGAATAGGACTATCTGGAGGGGGTATCGGGGGAAAATGGCTATTATGTAACGGTGAATCGGCGAGGGAAGATCCGCTCGGCGGGGGCCGCCCGTACGAAGATCCCACTGATGTCGCCGTGGCCGATCGATGATCCCCAATGGAGCAGGTCATGATGCGACGTACTGCGCTCGGACTGCTGGCGGGCGGTTTGCTCCCCGCGGCCCGGTTGACCGCTGCGAGCGCGGCGGAGTCGGCCGAGATAACTACCATCGCGCCCTCTTCAGACACGTCGGGTGCGACAGATCAGCAGGCCATCAGCGGCGCGCTGGCCGCGGGTGCGGCGGTCCAGCTCGTGCCGGGAACGTATTACCTCAACGCCGGCCTGACGGTTGACACGATGCTGGCCGGGTGCGGGCCGGCCACGCGACTGATTCCGGTCGGATTCACCGGGCCTATTGTCACGATGGGCTCCCGGAGCATGCTCGGCGACCTGCAGTTCTACGGCGGCAGCACGACATCGGCGGATAACCCCGCGACAGACGGCATCTCGGTCAGTGCCGGTGCGAGCCAGGTCTTCGTCGACAACATCACCGCCTTCTACCTCAACGGATGGGTGCTGAATCCGCAGCCGATCCAGAGCGCGACTCATATGAGTGTCATGGGTATCCGTGGCTTGGGCAACGCGGGTGGCATCCAGCTGTATGCGTCATCCGGCGTGACCGCTCAGGTCGCCCTGACCGACATCGATATTCAGCAGTGCCAGGTGAACCCGGCTCTGCAGCTAGAGAGCGTTTACGACATCAGCGTCCGCGGGCTGAACTGTGCCGTCATCGGCTCCGCGGGCGTGGCCACGGTGCGCCTGGTCGGAGACGTGGCAACCGCGCTGTTCTCCGACGTCGACGCGGGCGTGTATCCAGCCCCCGAGTCGGTGTATACGCCGGTCCTCAAGCTGGAGGCGGGCACCTATGCCCAGGCGCCATCTGACGTGTCGTTTTCCGGCTGCACCTTCCAGCAGGGCGGCGCCGGCGTCGAGGTTGACGACGGCTCCTCCAATTTGCGGTTCACCGGGGTCATGGCGAAGACGAACCTCGGTAATGGCTGGCAGTTCAGCGGGGACGGCACGTTCATCTCGCTGAACGGATGCGGCGGCTATGCCAACAATGCATCCGGCGGCGCCGCGAATGATGTGAACGTGAGCGGCCTGGCGCACATCGGCATTTTCGGCTTTGGTTACTGCTCCGCTGACGTCACCTATGCGCTTGAGGTGCCCGCGGCAAACCACGTCACGAACGATAACGCGACGTACCCGGGCGGGAAACAGGTCTCTGGCGCGCCACAAGGATGGTGAACATCCGGGGTGAACCCTGAACGGCGCTAGACCGTCAGTTCGCCCTCAATCCGCTTCAGGGCGAGCCTGGCCAGGGCCAGATTCGATTTTGCCCGGTCGAGTGCCAGATAGAGGAAAAGCCCTTGGCTGCTATCCGACTGCCGCAGCAGGCGGATCAGGTGGTACTGCTTCGTGAGCGTGATCAGGATGTCCTCGATCGTGTCGTTGATGCGCAGCGACGCGAGCGTCCGCATCTTGGCCCTGACCACCTCGGTGTTGCCTGCGGCTGCGACTTCCAGATCGAGGTACTTGCCCCCGCCCAGAGAGCCCAGGGACATCCCGCTCTCCCAGTCGACGAGCGAGACACCCAGTGCTCCGTCAATGGCCATCGCTTCCTTGAGTGCCATTTCGATGTCCATGCCGCACTCCCCTCCCCTTAAGGCCGATACCCTGACAGGACCTTAGCGAGCCTGTTGATCACAGGCAATGGGAAAAACCTAAAAAAGACTCCGCCTTACGTATGGTAACGGCATTATGACCGTGTGTCGCGGATGACATTATTAGGCCCTGTGGCCCCCGGCCGCGGAAGCTGCAATCGTTAGCCTCGACCATTCTGTTGCGCGTGCCGGGCACCGCAAGTAGTATTCCGGGATGTTTCTCGGCAGGGGAGAGCCGTGCCAACTCTTGATGAGTCGCTCCACCGTGTTCTGATGATGGCAGGAGCCCGCGCGGCGGCCCTGATCGATGTCGGAACCGGCATGGTCGTGCGGGCAGCCGGAAAAACAGGCACAGACCTGCCGGATGCTCTGCAGGCCGCCGCGGCCAGCCTGGCCGACGAGGCCAGGGTGGCCACCTCGTCCCTGGGACAAGCCCATCCCGGCGGCGACCTTGACCAGATCATGGTCACCACGACGGCTCGGGTTCATCTCACGAAAGTGCTGGAGTTCCGCCAAGGTGATGCCCTGCTGCTGTTCGTTGACTTCGACCGGGCGCTGACCAACCAGGCCCTGGCCGCCTTGCAGGTCGGTGAACTAGCACCGGCCTTGCTGGCGTAGCCATGGACCTGCCTCGTCGCGGGCTGCCGCCCACCGCCGACGCCGACAGCCAGGACGCCGCCGTCGCCCTGCTCGGCCAGGCCCTGTTGAACTGTGCGGCCGGGCGGCAGTCCGGTGCGTTGCGGGTCTATGGCCAACCCGGCGGAACCGTCCACGTCGTGGACGGCGGTGTCGCCGGGATCGACACCCCCGGCGCCCCGGGCCCTGACGTCGTGCTGCTGCGTTCCGGCCGGGTGCCAGAACCAGGCTGGCAGGATGCGTTCGCGGTCGCGGCAGTCGACGGGCGGATGGGGGCAGAACTGGTCCGCCGTGGGCTCATCGGCAGCGGCCAGTTGGAAGTGATACTCCGCGCCGCCCTGGCCGACTCCATGTTCGCGCTGCTGAGCGGACAGGTTGATGAGTGCCGGATGGAATCAGCCACGGCCGCTTGCCTGCTCCCGCTCGATCCCCCGGCCGACTCCGCCGCACTGCTGTCTGAGGGCTTGCGCCGCTTGCGGGTACTGGCCTCGATGCCAAACCCGGTGCGGCACGACCGCGACCGCGTCATGCGCGGGCACCGGGCGCCGCCGGCCGGGTCCATGGCCGGCGGCGGCCAGGATGGGATCCTCGCCCTGGCGAACGGCCGGCGCACTGCCCGGGACATTGCCTTTGCCCTTGGCTGGGGCGTCTACGCGCTGACGCTGGAATTCGGCCGGATGCGGGAGGCTGGCCTGCTCACCGTCAGCTCACGACGCAACGTCACCCGGGACAGCCCTCGCGATCCGGTACCGGCGGGTAAGTCGGCTCCGCCCGGTGGCAGCCATGCCGCCGACGCCGCGGGGGCTGGCCGGCCCGGCCAGCCCCCAGAACTGCCGCGCCGGCGCAAGGCGGGCAGCGGGCCCTCTCGCCGGTCCCAGCCAGCTAGCAGCCAGCCGGGCAACTCCTCTGCCCTGCTCCGCTTGCTCCGTCCCGGCTCCGCAGCCGATCCGGAACCGGGTCAAAAATAAGAAACTGACGAAAGGGGGGGCAGATGGCCGAGGACGCGCTGCTCGCGGAAATGCGATCGTTGCGAGACCGCGTGGTGGGGATCGCCGATACGGCGCTGGCCAGCCGCGACGGGCTGATCATCAGAGCGGACACCGGTGACATCGATCCCGAGTACCTGGCCGCGATGGCGGCCGCGGCGCTCGGTCTTGGCCGCCGCATGGCCGCCGAGGTGGGAAAGGGGGCACTGCACGAGATCGTGACCCGAAGCAGCGGCGGCTACGTCGCGACCTATGCCGTCGGCCCCGCCGCCCTGCTGGTACTGGTCGGCGATGCTGGCCTGGACAGCGTACGGCTGCACCGGGAGTCCCAGGTCACGATCAAGAATCTCGAACTCCTGCTGGCCGGCAACGAGCCGGCATCCACCGCGGTCGCAGGCTTAGCCAAGCCCAGCGCGCCAATCAGGGCTGATCAGAGGGCTGCTGATAGGGAAGATTGGGTGTGGCCGAGGATGAGCTGGCCAACGTGGCCGGGCAGGCCGGGAGAAAAGAATCCGTGTCCCGTGCCGGGGACTGCTTCCAGCCGGGCATGCGGGATCTGCGCGGCCAGGGCCTGGCCGTGCGGCAGGGGGCGGAGGGGGTCTTCGGTGCCGTGCAGGACGAGCGCGGGCACGGTGATCTTCGACAGCGGGGTGAGCCGGTCGGCGGTCATCTGCCGTCCTGCCCGGTCGTGGTTGACGGCAGGCGGTGCCTACCGGTAAGAGTCGGTCGAGTACCGCAGGCTCGGAACCTGGTTGCGGTCGTGACCGTAGATCATCGAGGCGGTCTCGCGCTCCGCCCGCTCCCGGAGAGCCATGGCGCTGATCCGGGCAGTGTCGGGGTCGGCCTGGCTACCCCAGGAATCGTGGTCGTAATTATCCTGGCAGTACACCGCATCGCCGCAGATGATCATGTTGCCGGTCTCCGGCAGCCGCAGCAGCACCGACTGGTGCGCCGGGGCATGACCTGGGGTCGGAATCACCTCGACACCAGGGAACAGATTGGTCTCTCCGTCCAGGAGTTCGTAGCTCAGCGCCGGCAGATTCCAGTACTGGTTGGGGAAAGCCGGGTTGCCCTTGGCGAACTCGTAGTGCTCACGCTGGACGAAGAAGGTCGCATCCTTCAGCAGATCGTTGTTGCCCGCATGGTCGAAGTGAAGGTGTGTATTGATTACATATTTGATATCGGCCGGCGCGATGTCCAGTTCGGCGAGGCGCCACAGCAGGCTGTCCTCGCGGCGCATGTCCGGCACCAGCAGATCGGCGGTCGGCTGCCCCCGCCAGGTGTAATCGGGATCTTTGATGTGGATACGGTTCATGCCGGTGTCGACCAGCGCGAGCGAGTCGTCATCAAGGCGTATCAAGTACGCGGGCACCGGAATGTGGATTCGCTTGCCGTCAGCCACTCCGGGAGCGACGACCTCGTAGTTACAACAGCAGCCGCCCAGGGGCAGTATGTACAGCTGCATCATCGGTCTCCTGCCAGCAGTGCCGTCGTGTCCTTGATGCCCGGGGCCGCCGAGAGTCACCGCCCGCCGTCGTCTCGGCCGGCGAGCCCAGGATTCTGCGCAACCCGGCCCAATGCTCCCACGCCGAAGATCGTACGTCTTGAGCGCCCCGGTCAGCGGGCCCACTATCCGGGCCAGAAGACAAACGTTTCTCTATCTGACCGCTGGCGACCGGCACGCTCTGGCGCGGAAAGCACCGATGCCCGGACGCGGTTGTCCCACCCCGTGGAAAGGTGCGGGCCACGTTGCCGCAGACGGTCGCTATCCGGGCACCGCGTTTTTAAGCTATTCGCAGGCATGCTGACCTGAGGGGATCTCCGTTGTGAGGAACGAGCCGACGGCAGGTCCGGCTGAGCAGCCCGGGCTTCGGGTTGTGATCGATACGACCAGGCCGCATCAGGCGCGGGTCTATGACTACTGGCTCGGCGGCAAGGACAACTTCCCCGTCGACCGCGAGGCGGCCGAGCGGGCGCTGGCTGCCTACCCGGGACTGCGTCGCGGGGTCCGGGCTCAGCGGGCGTTTCTCGCCAACGCAGTCGAATACCTGACCCGCACCGCTGGCGTCCGGCAGTTCCTTGACATCGGCACCGGCATCCCGACGGCCAACAACACGCACGAGGTTGCCCACGCAGCCGACCCGGACGCCCGCATCGTCTACGTGGATAACGATCCTCTGGTGCTGGCCCACGCTCGTGCCCTGCTGAGCGCCAGCAGGCCGAACACGACCAGCTATCTCGACGCCGACCTGCACGACACCGCGAAGATCCTCACCGAGGCGGCAGCGCTGCTGGACTTCCGCAAGCCGATCGGCGTTTTGCTGATCGGCATCCTGCAGTTGATCCCGGACGAGGATGACCCTCGCGCGATCGTCGCCCGCCTGATGGAGGCGGTGCCACCGGGCAGCTGGCTGGCGATCTTCCACCCGGCCAGCGACATACTGGCCGATCAGATGAGCGAGGTAGCGCGTCAGGTCAGCGCCCGGGCGGCCACCCCGACGACGCTGCGCACCAAAGCAGAAGTCATGCACTTCTTCGACGGCCTGGAGTTCTTGGAGCCGGGCCTGGTGCAGGTTCACCGGTGGCATCCAGGTTCGCCAGCTCCAGACATGGGCGACGAGGTGCCCGGTTACGCCGGCCTGGCCCAGAAGGCTTGGGATTAGACTCTGCGCGCGCCCCCCGCTGGTTAGCTCGGCACCTCGGCATCCGCCGTCGCCGAGGCCGCTAAGCAGGCGGAACGCCGACTGCGCGGTGGGATCTTCACCCTGGTGACCGGTTTGCAGCTGCGGGTACTTTGGTTGCACCGGTTGCGCGTGGTGACGCGTCTGTGACGGGTTGCCTTCTGGCGGCGGACACCAACGCCCCCTCCGCGACCGCACGGGAGGCGACATTGCCGACGATAACCGGATTTAGGCCTTGGACTCTGTCACGCTGCATGCACTGACCCAGTCGATGGGGCTGATGCTGTCGTCACGGGGCGTCATCATCCTTGACACTGAGATGCGGATCGTCTGGGCCAATCAGGCAGCCAAGCGTCTTGGCGACGGCATACCGGCCACCAGGTGGCCCGGACGCCATCTGGGCGAAGTGCTGCCCGACCTGGACATCGACCTGATCGAGCAGTCGCTGCGCCAGGTGCTGGCAACTGGGAACCTCGTCGCCGACCTCGAATTCAGCAGCCACGTGAGCGGCGACCCGGCCAGTGAGCGTATCTGGAGCTGCGTCCAGTTCCGGATCAACGAGCCAGACGGCAAGGCCGCCGGGGTAGCCCACATGATGTGGGAGATCACCGAGCGCGCCCATAACCAGCGCCGGCTCGCGCTGGCGGACGAGGCGAGCGCACGGATCGGCACCACGCTGGATACCACCAGGACCGCCGAAGAACTGCTCGACGTGGCCGTCCCGCGCCTGGCCGACGTAGGCGCGGTGGACCTGCTCGCCACTGTCATCGAGGGCGACCACCTATCCCGGCACCCGCAAGACGAGAAGATGCGCCTGCGGCGGACCGCGGTGCGGTGGCCAGCTGACCTGCCGGCTCCCCCGGAATACACCCGGTATACGTGGGCCGAAACCGACCCGGCGGAGCTGTACCACCAGCGCCTGGTGGCCGGGTCGCCGGTCTACCAGCCCGCGTTCGGCGCCCTGGCCCCCGAACAGATCAGGAATACGCAGGCCGGTGAGGG
>Ga0335073_10009259_pt1 | contig 13815 bp, 12 predicted proteins | sample Lox_Sample_22_FD_207093 | JGI IMG/M metagenome (GOLD analysis project Ga0335073, IMG submission 207093) | Soil microbial communities from Loxahatchee National Wildlife Refuge, Florida, United States - Lox_Sample_2.2 | ecosystem: Environmental > Terrestrial > Soil > Wetlands | place: USA... | reverse complement strand
CAATCTTTGCTTCGACTGGCATCTCGGCGACAAAGCCGCGGTCGACGAAGCGTTTGCGCGCGCCCACCACGTGACACGCCTCGAGCTCGTCAACAACCGGCTGGTATCCAATCCGATGGAGCCGCGCGCGGCCATCGGCGAGTACGACCGCGCGGGCGGCGACTACACGCTCTACACCACCAGCCAGGCGCCGCATGTCCATCGGTTGCTGATCGGTGCGTTCGTGCTCCAGATCCCCGAGCACAAGCTGCGGGTGGTGGCGCCCGATGTCGGCGGCGGCTTCGGCACCAAGGGGTCGATCTATCCTGAGCAGGCGCTGGTGCTCTGGGCGGCGGCGAAGCTCGGCCGCCCGGTCAAATGGACCGCTGAGCGCGGCGAGATTTTCCTCACCGACAATCAGGCGCGCGACCACCTCACCAAGGCCGAGCTCGCCCTCGACAAGGCCGGCAAGTTCATCGGCCTGCGCGTGGCGACGCTGGCCAATCTCGGCGCCTATCTCGGCGCCTTCGCACCGGCCATTCCGACCTGGTGCTATGGCCCCCTGCTCGCCGGCAACTATGCGACGCCGGCCATCTATGTCGAGGTCAAGGGCGTCTTCACCAACACCGCCCCGGTCGATGCCTATCGCGGCGCCGGACGGCCGGAAGCGTCCTATGTGGTGGAACGGCTCGTCGATCGCGCGGCGCGCGAGATGAAGCTCGATCCGCTCGAGCTGCGCCGGCGCAATTTCGTGCCGAAGGACGCTTATCCCTATACGACGCCGGTCGCCCTCACCTATGACAGCGGCGATTATTTCGCGACGCTCGACATGGCGGCAAAGGCGGCCGACTACGCCGGCTTCGAAGCCCGGCGGCAGGACGCGGCAAAGCGCGGCAGGCTGCGCGGCATCGGCGTCGCGGCCTATATCGAAGCCTGCGCCATGGCGCCCTCGGTGATGGCGGGGCAGCTCGGCGCGCGCGCCGGCTTCTACGAAAGCGCGGAAGTCAGGGCGCATCCCACCGGCAGCATCACCGTCCTCACCGGCGCGCACAGCCACGGCCAGGGGCACGAGACGACTTTCGCCCAGCTGGTTGCCGACCGGCTCGGCCTCTCCATCGACATGGTCGAGATCGTCCATGGCGACACCGGCCGCATCCCGTTCGGCATGGGTACTTATGCTTCGCGCTCGCTGGCGGTGGGCGGCACGGCGCTGGTCAAGGCTCTCGACAAGGTCGTCGACAAGGGGAAGAAGATCGCCGCCCATCTGCTCGAGGCGGCCGAGGAGGACATCGAGTTCGCCGACGGCAAGTTCGGCGTCGCCGGTACGGATCGGTCGGTGCCCTTCGCGCAGGTAGCCTTCGCCGCCTATGTCCCGCACAACTATCCGATCGAGACCTTGGAGCCCGGCCTGGACGAGACCGCCTTCTACGATCCCTCGAACTTCACCTATCCCGCCGGCGCCTACATCGCCGAGATCGAGATCGATCCCGAAACCGGCACGGTCGAGCTCGCGCGTTTCACCGGCGCCGATGATTTCGGCCGGATCATCAACCCGATGATCGTCGAAGGTCAGGTCCATGGCGCGCTCGTCCAGGGGATCGGGCAGGCGCTGTTCGAGAACACGATCTACGATGCCGAAAGCGGCCAGCTCAAGACCGGCTCGTTCATGGATTACTGCATGCCGCGCGCCGACAATTTCGTTCCGTTCAAGCTCGAAACCAACACCACGCTGTGCGCGCACAACCCGCTCGGCGCCAAAGGCTGCGGCGAGGCCGGCACCATCGGCGCGCCGGCAGCCATCATGAACGCGGTGGTGGATGCGCTGGCGCCACTGGGCGTGACCGAGCTCGACATGCCCGCGACGTCCGAGCGCGTCTGGCACGCGATCGGCAAGCGACGCCAAGGGACCTAGGCTTCGACCGGCAGGCGGGGCGCGCGCCGCCACCGCGACGCCGAAGAGGCGCGCTCGGACATCGTTAACGTTTTGGTGGCAATGTTTACCAGACTGGTTCCTTTGTGTGACGAGCGGTATGCCTTCGCCCGACCCGAATACGCATCCTGCGGCACTGCGTCTGCTGTCCGCGTGCACGGTGCTGGTGATTTTGGTAGTGCTCGCAACCAACGCCGCGGTCATCCTGCGCCTGCGCGAGAGCGAATTGCTCGAGCAGGAGAAGCAGCTGCAGAACCTCAGCCTCAACCTGGCGGAGGAGGCGTCGCGCTCGTTCCGACCCGTCGATCTCGTGGTTTCGAGCCTGGTGAAGGAGATCGAGGCCGAGGGCGTGGCCGACCGCGCGTCCTTTGAGCGGAAAATGGCCGGCCACGACCTTCATCTTCGTCTCGTCGAAGAGATCGGCGGGGTGCCGCAGCTGAGTGCCATCACCGTGATCGGCAGCGACGGCGAGTTGATCGACTCCTCGCGCCAGTGGCCGATTCCGAACATCGATGTCGCCGACCGCGACTACTTTCAAGTATTGAGAGACGATCCGCAGCGCGAAACCTATATCAGCCGGCCGGCACAAAATCGCGCGACCGGCGCGTGGACGATCTTTCTCGCCCGCCGGGTCAATGGGCCCCATGGCGAGTTCCTGGGGATCATCCTGGGCGCGATCGAAACCCGGTACTTCGAGGATTTTTATCGCGCCATCTCGATCGGCGAAGGCACCAGCATCGCCATGCAGCGATCGGATGGCGTGATGCTGGCGCGCTTTCCGCAAACCGATGCCATCGGCAAGGCGTTTTCCACCTCCGCCCACCTCCTGCAGGGCGGGGTCTCGGGCGTGGTGCGCGAGCTCAGCCCCATCGACGGACAAATGCGTCTCAAGGCGGCGCATCTCGTCGCCGGCTATCCCATGCTTGCGCTCGCGACGAAGACGGAAGAAGCCGCGCTGTCGAATTGGCGAGGCATCGCCCGACTTATGTCGCTGGGCGCCGGCTGCTGCGCCCTTTCGATCGCGGTCGCCGGGTTTGCGGTCGGACGGCAGTGGAAGCAGCAGGCGATGCTCGCCCATGCGCAAGTCGAGCTGCGCCGTCAGGAGGATCGCACCGCGGCCTTCGAGGCTCTGGCCGCCGCCAAGGAAGCGGCGGAAATGGCCAATCGCGCAAAGTCCGAATTCCTGGCGACGATCAGCCATGAGCTGCGCACGCCGCTGAACGCCGTCCTGGGATTCTCCGAGGTCATGCTGAGCGAAGTCTACGGGCCCCTCGGCAATGAGCGCTACCGTGCCTATGCCAAGGATATCCACGCCAGCGGCAGCCATCTCCTCAGCATCGTCAATGACCTGCTGGATTTATCGAAGGCATCCGCCGGCAAGCTCGAATTGGACGAGACCTGGACCGATGCGCGTGAGCTCGTCAGCGCCATCTGCCGCCTCATCGGTCCGCGCATCGACGAAGCGAGATTGTCGCTTACCGTCACCCTGCCCGCCGGCGAGTTTCTCATCTACGCCGACGAGCGCTTGCTCAAACAAATGCTGCTGAACCTGCTCTCCAACGCCTGCAAGTTCACGCCGCCGGGCGGAACCATCACCTGCTCGCTGGCGATCGACGACGCCGGCGTCGTCTTCTCCGTGGCGGACACCGGGGTCGGCATCCCGGCCGAGCACCTCGAGCGGGTTCTGCTGCCCTTCGTCCAGCTCGATAGCGCGCTCACCCGCCGGCATGACGGTACCGGCCTCGGCCTCGCCCTGGTCAAGGCGATGGCCGAGCTGCATGGCGGCTCCTTGCGCCTCGACAGCCGGGTCGGCTCCGGCACCACCGCATCCGTCGTTCTTCCCCGGCGCCGGCTCCGCCTGGCGAGCGCCGCCTTGCCAGAGAATTCGGTATCTGCCGGAACCGCTTAGCGAGCGATCTCGCTGAGCCCACCCCAGCCATGACCCAAAGGAGTGAGCCGGCTGACACTTGCTGGCTCGGCCGCGCCCCTTCGGGTTTCCGATGGCCGCGCAAGAGGCCGGATAACCTATTGTTCAGCATACCAAAAGCCGATGTGGCGGCCGCCGGCTCACCCCTATGTCGGTAGGGAAAAATTAGTCGCTCTGTGCCCTAATTGCCGACTGACCCTTGGTAGACCGACCCGTCGGGACGGCCGTCGTGAGCATCGTGACGTCGACCGATCTAGTGGCGGGACGAGGTGAGTGTTGGCGCTGATTCTTGTCATTGACGACTCATCCGCGGTGCGTCGCTTCGTGGGCATGGCCCTCGAGGCCGCTGGCCATAGGGTGATCGACGCGGGCGATGGCCAAGCCGGCCTGGCCCTTTTCCATGAGCAGCGTCCCGATTTGGTCATTACCGATATGCTGATGCCGATCATGGAAGGCATCGAAACCATCCAAGAGATCCGCCGGTCGAGCCGCGACACCAAGATCATCGCCATGTCGGGCAGCGCCGGAGGTTCAGAGCGGCTCTATCTCGGGGCCGCCCAGAAGCTTGGCGCCGATGCGACGCTGAGCAAGCCGTTCAAGCCCATCGAACTCGAACAGACCGTCGCGAGCTTGCTGATGCCCGATTTGACCGTCGTCGCGGATGAGCCGCCGCCCGATGGCTCGGCGACGGAGTCCGACCGGGCTGGCAGGGACCGCCGGCGCTATCGACGCCATGAAGTGATCTGGTCAGGGCGCATCGACGTTCCCGATGGCACACAGGTCGAATGCTCCGTGCTCGACCTGTCCGCCGAGGGCGCAAAGATCATCACCGGAGAGTCGCTGGAGCCGGGGATGCGCGTGTCGTTCTTCTCGCCGCGCTTCGACCCCGTCACCGCTCAAATCGTCTGGACGGACGACCGGAGAGCGGGGCTGCACTTCCTCGATGGCGTCGACCGCGTGCTGCAGGTGCTCAGCGGCAAATATGGCGACGTCGTCTTCCCGGTTCAGCTTGCGGCGCTGCACCGCAAGCGCTAGCACGGCTTCGGCGATCAAGCCGCCTTCGCTTGGCCAAGGCGTGCGCTTGTTTGCGGTGTGACCTCCGTCATTTGTGCGCGCCGTTACCTCCGCAATGATCTCCCCGACGCGATCGGCGAGATCGAGCGCGGGAGGGAAGCGCGATGCAGCTCACGAAACAGACGTCAGGCGAAGACACCTGGTTCGTGCTGACCGCGCAACTCGACGGGACAGCAAGGTTTCCCGAGCTTCCGACACCGGCCAATGACGCGGCATCGCGCCCGCGGCCCGCTGCGGCTCAATCACGTCTGGCATGGGAGGATGATGCGCCGCCCGCCCGCCCGGTGGGCGGCTTGCTGCGGGCGATGAAGCGGGCGGCTCGCTGGCTAGCGGCAGAGACCCTTTTCGGCTTCGCGATCTGCGGCTCCGCCGCGCATTCTTGCCCGCTGGATCCCTCCTCGAGGCTCTACGCGCGCTATCCAGACCCCGGAAGCGCCGGCAACCCCAGCTGAGACCGGCGTCCTACCCCGGCGCGTCATCGGAAGCGGGACCAATGCAATCCGGCGGTCCCGCTTCGATGCGGGGTTATGACCTATTCGGCGGCGCGCGCTTTGGCGCTTTGCGCGCCGATCTTGGCCACGGCCTGCCAGTCGAGCACGAAAACGGTCTTGTCGGCATCATCCATGAACCGGATGGGACCGTAGTTCGTGAAGTAGAAGACGCTCTCTTCCGGGAAGCAGGTCGAATCGTGGATCATTCCGTTGGGCTCGTAGCCGTAATCGCCGGGATAAGCGGTGATGCCACCTTTCTCGACGCCGCCGCGGACCTCCATTTTGCCTGACAGCATCAGATACTCACCCGCGCCGAGATGTTCGTGTCGCGCAAACGCTGAGCCCTTGGCGCAGCGGAAGAGCGTCGTCCAGGCGCCGGTTTCCTGGCTCGTACGCAGCACTTTGATCTCGATCCCTTCCGAGAACGGCGTCCATGGCATGCCATCCGCGTGGATGTAGGTGTCTTCGAATTTGGCATTCTGAAGTGCGTCGCGATCGGTCTTGTCCATCGCTTCCTCCCAGAGTTGCGCTGAGACAATGTCCGGATGCTCCTGCACCGGAAAAGCTAGCATGCGATGGCTGCCTTGGCGATCACGCTCGCCGACACGCCATTGCCGCCGGGCAGGTTCACGCGATGCTATTGGGCTCGCGTGCGCCCATCGGCGGAGCCGGCACGGGGGGACTTTTGGCGTCGCCCGACCACCCGTTCGGGCTTTACATCCCGGCCGTGCGCGCTGGCGATGGGCTGGTGCCCCCGGCTCCGCCACCATAATATAATGCGCCCACGCCCGGAGGTGAGGCGATGACCCATTCGCCTGCAGCGGTCATGCCGTTCCAGACCCAGAGTCACGACCATGAGAGCTGCATCGAGGATGCGCTCGATCGCGCGGCGCAGCTTTGCGCCGAGCGCGGTGCCCGGCTCACCGAGCTGCGCCGCCAGGTGCTGCAGCTCGTCTGGCGCGGCCACGAGCCGGTCGGCGCTTATGCCGTGCTCGAGGCGCTGCGCCGCTCGCATGCCGGCGCCGCCCCGCCCACGGTCTACCGCGCACTCGATTTTCTCATCGAGCACGGCCTCATCCACCGCATCGAATCGCTCAACGCCTATGTCGGCTGCCCGCGGCCGGAACGGCCGCATGTGAGCCAATTCCTCATCTGCGGCGGCTGCGGCGCCATCGCCGAGCTCGACGATCCCGCCATTGCCGCCGCCGTGTTGCGCCGCGCCGGCGAGCTGGGCTTCCTCGTCGAGCAGCAGACGATCGAGCTGCGCGGCCTCTGCCCGCGCTGCCGGCCCTCCGCCGAGGCCGAGGCCGAGGCGGTCCGCGGGCCGCGCCCGCGGGCGCCAATCACGCCATGAACGAAGCGCGTCCCGCCAGCATTCGCCCGTGACCCCACCACCATCGCACGGAGCGCCGCGCGTCTCGCTCGCGGCGCTCTTCACCACCTTCGCCAAAATCGGCCTCATGAGCTTCGGCGGCGCGTTGTCGGGCTGGATGTATCGCGAGATCGTGCAGCGCCGCCACTGGCTCGAGGAGGAGGAGTTTCTGAGCGGCCTGGCTTTGGGGCAGATCATGCCCGGCGCCAATGTGGCGAATCTGTCGCTGTTCATCGGTCAGCGGCTGCGCGGCGGCAGGGGCGCGCTCGTGGCGCTGACCGGCATGCTGTTGCCGCCGATGGTGCTCGTCCTGGTGCTCGCGGCAGCCTATCTCCGTCTCGACGATGTTCTCTGGCTGCATCGGCTGGTCGGCGGTGTCGCCGCCGCGGCGATCGGCCTGACCGCGATGGTCGGAGTGCGCGCGACGCGACGCGTCGAGCGCCGCCCCGCGCCGATGGCGGCGCTGCTGGTCATTTTCCTCGCCGTCGGCGTGTTGCGCTGGCGGATGGTGCCGGTGGTGCTGGTGGTGGCGCCGCTCAGCGTCGCGCTGGCCTTCCTCGCGGGGAGGCGCGGCCATGCGTGAGGACACCTTCGTCGCCCTGCTCCTTGTCTTCGTGCCGCTGTCGCTGCTGTCGGTCGGCGGCGGCCCGAGCATCCTTGCCGGTTTGCAGAATGCGGTCGCGGCGCGTGGCTGGATGAGCCAGCGCGACTTCCTCGACCTCTTTGCCATCGCCCGCGCCGCGCCCGGCCCGGGCGTACTGCTCGCGACCCTGGTCGGCTGGAAGGTGGCGGGAATCCCGGGAGCGATCGTCGCCTCGCTGGCGCTGTTCGTGCCTTCCTCGCTGCTCTACTACGCGGTCGCGCGGCACTGGAACGCGCATCGCGGCAAGCTCTGGCACAGCGCGCTGGAGCGCGGCCTCGCCCCGGTCGCCGCCGCGCTCATTCTTGCGGGCTCGCTTGTCATCCTGCGCGCCAGCGGCACGAATTACGGCCTCTGGGCGATCGCCGCGGCATCGACCGCAACCCTGCTGTGGCGGCCGCGGCTCAATCCGCTTTGGGTGCTGGCCGCCGGCGGCATCGCCGCGATGCTGTTCGGTTAGGACGAACGGCCCAGGATCATCCGCGCCGTTTCCCGCCCGCTGGCCAGCGCCGCCTCGACGGTGCCCATATCAGCGCCGGCATAGAGCGCCTCGCCCGAAAAGATCACGGTGCCGTCATCCGGCTTCGCCAACACCGCCAGGGCCTCCCGCGTTTTTGGGGTGGCGTAGGAATAGGCGCCACGCGCGAAGGGGTCGTTGCCCCAATTGATCGCCTGTGCCGCGACGAGCTGCCCCCGCACGCGATCCAGCGGCAGCTCGAAAATCTCGGCGAGCGAGGTGAGCCCCATATCGACAAGCTCAGTCTCGGTGAGGCTCGCCACCCGGTCCGCCTTGGGTCCGGCGTACCAGCCCGTCAGCACCGGATATCCCGCCGGATGCTGCGTCCACCAGGTCGGAACCGTCGCGTTGGAAAGCAGGAAAGACAGGTCGGCGAGATCGCGTCCGCCCTGATGGGCCCACCATGTCGCGGCGAATCGCAGCAGGATTTTCACGACGTTCCCGAAGCCGATATCGGCGCCGGCGGCGACCTTTTCGCGCGCGGCCGGCGGCAGCGCGATCTCGGACCAGAGGGGGAGCGGGACCGTCAGGATCACCACATCGCCCTCGACAACGGTGCCATCGCGACAGCGCGCGACCGTCCGTCCGCCGCCTGTGTCGATGGCCGTGACGTCAGCGCCGAGATGGAGCGACGCGCCATGCTTGCGGCATTCGGATGCGAGAAACTCGATCAGCGCACCATAACCTTCGACGATCCGATGTTGCCGGCCGCGTCCCTCGCCCAGCCATTCGTCGCGCAGCGCCAGGGTGCTGGCTTGCGACGGGTCGGCCGCGTCGTAGCCTTCGACCATCCGCGTGATCGAGCGCCGCAGCTCGGCGTAGGGTGGCCCCCCAAAGCGCGTCGCCAGAAATTCGGCGATCGGCAGATCGGCCTGCAGCTCCGCCAAGGCCTGGTAGAACCGATCCGCATGCGCCGGCGGCCCGTCGTCCCGCGATAACGCGCCGCTGCGGGCGCTCCAGCGCGTGCCCCCGCTCGGCAACAGCGAAAGCCGCGCCTCGCGCACCAGGGCACGTGTCACCGGCGCGGCGCCATGGATGAACTCGGCGCCGCCCTCGGCGGGATAGCCGAACTCCCGCACCGGCAGTGCGTAGATGCGTCCGCCGCAGCGCTCACGCGCCTCGAGGATCGACACCGTTTTGCCCGCGCACGCAAGCTCGCGCGCGACCATCAGGCCCGCAGCCCCCGCGCCGACGATCAGGAAATGAGTCATCCATCACCGTGTGTTCGATCGAGATCAACTCGGCTTATTGCCCGACAGCGCCGATTTCGCACGTTGAGTGACCATAGCAAAATTGATCCATGTTGCGCGCGCAGCACCTCATCGGTTCCAGCGACGCTGAGACACCGACCTCGCACCGGTCAGGTGCGCTGGGAAGACAACACAACCACCAAGTTAAGTTCCCAGAAACATTTTCAGGACTAAATCCCCGAATGCCACGTAAGCATCGGAATCTCGGCGAGGGCCTGCACTCACTGCTGGTGCGCGCGTACGGGATGAAAAAACGCGACTTCGCCCATGAGGCGGTCGACCGCGCAATGGCGGCTCTCAACGCCAATCGCGCCGCTGCGGCGCCAATGGTCGCTGAAGTGCTTTGGATGGGGCCTCCTCTGGCCTTCACCCTGCCCGGGCGGTATTGCTATATCTCGCGCACCTTCATACAGCGCTGTGCCTCCGATGCGCCGGCGGCCTTCGCGCTCGCTCATGAGATTGGACACCACGATCTCGGCCATTTGCGGCGCGCGGAAAGCTGGGCGGCAAATGCGGCCGGGCATGCTCCATTGAGATTCGCTGCACTCGTGCTGTCTCAATTGCCGAATTGGATATATTCCCGCGACATGGAGCTCGCCGCTGACGCCTATGCATTGGAACTCTGCCGCAAGTCCGGATTTGATCTGCGGCAGTGCCTTGAGTGTTTCGACATATTGAGCCGCTATATGCTGGACCACCACGATGTTGATGGGGTGTATGGCACCGATGAAGAGCTGGAGCTCGACCCCAAGCTCGCTGCCAACTCCATTGACCGACTTTACATCGAAGGGCGTCTTTGGATCGCACGACATCGTCGCTGGCATCCGTCGATCCACGAGCGTCGCCAAGCACTGCTTTCCCGGATTGCGAACAAGGATGAACCAAGAGGGGAAGCAACCGCAGCCGAGGGATCACGTTAGAGTGGATCGCGGGATCGCGAAGCCCTATCGCCGGCAGCGATAGCTACTATCGGATTGACTCGCTTGCGGCGGCGACGCTCACGGGGTCAAATCCTGCTCATGGTCGACATCCACCCCGCGCGTGCCCGTGCCGCTGGCTTCTGCCGGCGCTTCGGCTTGCGCGTTCCGATCCTGCTGGCGCCGATGGCCGGTGCTTGTCCCGCGCCGCTGTCGATTGCCGTCGCCAATGCCGGCGGCCTCGGCGCTTGCGGCGCGCTGTTGCTTCAGCCGCAGGCCATTCGGCGCTGGGCGGCGGAGTTCCGCGGCGGCAGCAATGGCGGCTTTCAGCTGAATTTGTGGGTGCCGGATCCGCCGCCGCAGCGCGATCGCGCGCAGGAATCGGAGCTCCGCGCCTTCCTCGCGCAATGGGGCCACGCGGTGCCGGAAGCGGCCGGCGATGTGACGCCGCTGGACTTCGCCGCGCAATGCGAAGCGCTGCTCGACGCGGCGCCGCCGACCGTCTCCTCGATCATGGGCCTCTATCCACCGGACTTCGTCGCGCGCCTCAAGGCGCGCAACCTCGCCTGGTTCGCCACAGTGTCGACGGTCGCCGAAGCGCGCGCGGCGGCAGCCGCCGGCGCCGATGTGATCGTCGCGCAAGGCATGGAGGCCGGCGGTCACCGTGCCGCCTTCGATGCGGCGAGCGCCGAGCACGGGATGGTCGGGCTCTTCGCGCTGCTGCCGGCGATTGTCGATGCCGTGCGCGTGCCGGTGGTCGCAACCGGCGGCATCGCCGATGGGCGCGGCGTCGCCGCCGCGCTGCTTCTCGGTGCCAGCGCGGCGCAGATCGGCACCGGCTTCCTGCGCTGTCCCGAGGCACAGATCCATCCCGCCTGGGCCGACGCGCTGGGGCGGACCATGCCCGAGGGCACGCGGGTGAGCCGCGTCTTCAGCGGCCGGCCCGGACGCAGCATCGCCACGGCCTATGTCCGCGCGGCGACCAGCGACACGGCGCCCGCGCCCGCGCCTTACCCGGTGCAGCGCGGCCTCACCGCGGCGCTGCGCGAGGCCGGCGGCAAAGCAGGCGACATCGAGCGCATGCAGGTCTGGGCCGGGCAATCGGCGGCGATGGCGCGCGCGGAGCCGGCCGGCGATTTGGTGCAACGCCTCTGGGCGGAGGCGACGGCGCTCCTCGCCTAGCTTCGGCCGCGCGACAGCGCCAGTGCCATCAGCTCTTCGACGCGATCGAAGAGCGGCAGCGCTTCGGCGCGCAGCTCATCCGGCGTGACCCAGCGCAGTGCCGTGGCGTCCTCGATCGGCTCGCCCTCGCCTTCCCGCCAGTCGAGCAGCACGGCGACCAGCGCAAAATGCGCCTTGACGCGGCCGTCATCGTCGCGCCGGATCGCATCGAAGACGCTGAGCGCGGCGATGGGCTCGGCGACGATGCCGGTCTCTTCACGGAGCTCGCGCTGCGCGCAGGCAAGCACGGTCTCGCCGACCTCCTGCATGCCGCCGGGAAAGCCCCAGCGCCCGATGCCCGGCGGCACCGAGCGCTGCGCCAGCAGGATCCGGTCGCCGCGTCTTACCAGAGCGAGGCAACCGAGGATCGGCCGGGTCGGATAGAGCCGGTCGCCGCCCTTGCTCACGGCTCGACTTGTGCCGCCTGTCCTTCCAGCACCTTGTAGAGCTCGCCGCCCTGCTCGCGGAATTCCTGCGATTTCTCGGCCATGCCGGATTGGGCGTAGTCGCGCACCTCCTGCGAGATCTTCATCGAGCAGAATTTCGGCCCGCACATCGAGCAGAAATGCGCGAGCTTTGCGCCTTCGGCGGGCAAGGTCTGGTCGTGGAACTTCTCCGCCGTCTCGGGATCGAGCGACAGGTTGAACTGGTCGCGCCAGCGGAACTCGAAGCGCGCCCGCGACAGCGCGTCATCGCGCAGCCGCGCCGCCGGATGGCCTTTGGCGAGATCCGCCGCATGCGCCGCGATCTTGTAGGTGACGACGCCGATCTTGACGTCGTCGCGATCGGGGAGCCCGAGATGCTCCTTGGGCGTGACGTAGCACAGCATCGCCGTGCCGAACCAGCCGATCATCGCCGCGCCGATGCCGCTGGTGATATGGTCGTAGCCCGGCGCGATGTCGGTGGCGAGCGGGCCCAAGGTATAGAACGGCGCCTCGTGGCAGTGCTGGAGCTGCAGGTCCATGTTCTCCTTGATCTTGTGCATCGGCACGTGGCCCGGCCCTTCGATCATCACCTGGACGTCGTGCTTCCAGGCGATCTTGGTGAGCTCGCCCAGCGTCTTCAGCTCGGCGAATTGCGCTTCGTCGTTGGCGTCGGCGGTCGAGCCCGGACGGAGCCCGTCGCCCAGCGAGAAGCTCACATCATAGGCGCGCATGATCTCGCAGATCTCTTCGAAGCGGGTGTAGAGGAAGCTCTCCTGGTGATGGGCAAGGCACCATTTCGCCATGATCGAGCCGCCGCGCGAGACGATGCCGGTGACGCGCTTGGCAGTCAGCGGAATATAGGGAAGCCGCACGCCGGCATGGATGGTGAAATAGTCGACGCCCTGCTCGGCCTGCTCGATCAGCGTGTCGCGGAAGATCTCCCAGGTCAGCTCCTCGGCCCGACCGCCGACTTTCTCCAGCGCCTGATAGATCGGCACCGTGCCGATCGGCACCGGCGCATTGCGGATGATCCATTCGCGAATGGTGTGGATGTTCTTGCCGGTGGAGAGATCCATCACCGTGTCGGCGCCCCAGCGGATCGCCCAGACCAGCTTGTCGACTTCCTCGGCGACGGAGGAGGTCACGATCGAGTTGCCGATATTGGCGTTGATCTTCACCAGGAAGTTCCGGCCAATGATCATCGGCTCGCTTTCCGGGTGGTTGACATTGGCCGGGATGATGGCGCGGCCGCGCGCGACCTCGTCGCGGACGAATTCGGGCGTGACGTGATCGGGAATCGCGGCGCCGAAGGACTCGCCGTCGCGCGCGCCCGCCAGCGCCTGCTCGCGGCCGAGATTCTCGCGGATGGCGATGTATTCCATCTCCGGCGTGATCATGCCGGCGCGGGCATAGGCGAGCTGCGTCGGCGCCCGGCCGGGCTTGGCCTTGAGCGGCCGCCGCCCCGCGCGGTCGAAGACCGGCACATCGCTCGCCTCGCCGGGGCGCAGACCATTGTCTTCCGGCCGAATCGCGCGCGCCGCGCTGTCCTCGACATCGCCGCGCGCCCGGATCCAGCCATCGCGCACGGGCGCAAGGCCAAGGCGGATATCGATCGCCACCGCAGGATCGGTATAGGGGCCCGACGGGTCGTAGACGCGCACCGGCGGCTCCTTCGCCGCCGGCGACAGATCGATCTCGCGCATCTGGACGCGCAGCTCGGGATGGCGCCGGCCCGCAATCGAGACCTTGCGCGAGGCCGGCAACGGGCCGGTCGAGACGCCGAAATTCTGCTTCATGGTACCTTCGGGCATAGCGATCTCCTTCTCCCGACGGAGCGGTGCAACAGGAGATCCGGTGCCTGCGGAGTTGAGGGGCGGCTCTAGCGCCAGAATGCTTCGAGCTGCGCCGTTCCTGTCCCTACGCCGGTACGATCCGGATCAGGTTCAAAGGGTTCCCACGTCGCCAGAGGCCGGTGTGGTGTCTCAGCCCCTTACCGGGGCTCCCCTTGGAATCACCGTAGTATCCCGAGCAAACACCGGCGCCGTCAAGCCGTCGCGTGCGGCACCGGCTAG
>Ga0335073_10009257_pt1 | contig 13816 bp, 9 predicted proteins | sample Lox_Sample_22_FD_207093 | JGI IMG/M metagenome (GOLD analysis project Ga0335073, IMG submission 207093) | Soil microbial communities from Loxahatchee National Wildlife Refuge, Florida, United States - Lox_Sample_2.2 | ecosystem: Environmental > Terrestrial > Soil > Wetlands | place: USA: Florida... | reverse complement strand
TGCAGATTTATTTGTGGGAGAAATTCGGTTGGGTCACGTTTTACGGGCCGATGGTGGCGATGAATTTTTCGCGTGGGGCTGGAGCGCCACACGGTTACGACCGCGCAAGCCTGCTTTCGGCGCTGAACGAAACGGCGAATGGTTGGAGTCTCGATTTAGAGGCGCAATCGCTGGCGACCGGCGAAGCGACGGGCACGTTGCTGGGCGGCTGCCTGACGTTGATCGAGACCACGCTGGGCACTCCGTGGGAACTCAATACGGAAGGGGCGATTTTGCTGCTCGAAGATCGCGGAATGAAGCCCTACGCCGTAGATCGCGCGCTGATGCATTTGCGGCAGGCGGGAAAGCTGCAGAAGATTGCGGGGCTGGTGCTTGGGGACTTTCCTGACGCGGAAGTGTCTGCGGGTGATGAGACGGTGCGCGAAGTGGCGGAACGCATTTTAGTGCCGATGGGCGTTCCGGTGGCGTTTGGCACGCCGGTCGGGCACACCTCGCGAGCGATGCTGACGCTGCCGCTGGGTGTGCGCGCACGGTTGGCCGTGACCGATGGCGGCGCGCGGCTGGATATTCTGGAGCCTGCATGCGCGGAGTAAGTTTTCGAGGGAACTGTTCATGATTGGCAGGCCGCAGGCTGGACACATTCATTTGCTCGGGATCGCGGGCGCGGCGATGGCGCCAGTGGCCGGAATGCTGCGCGACCGCGGTTTTCGCGTGACAGGGACCGACGTCAACGTGTATCCGCCGGCATCGACGTTGCTCGATTCGCTTGGGATCAAATGGAATGACGGCTATCGCGAAGAAAATCTGCGGCCCGCGCCCGATCTTGCGGTGATCGGGAACGCGATTTCGCGCGGGAACGTGGAGCTCGAATACATCCTCGATGAGAAGATTCCCTACTGTTCGATGCCGCAGCTGCTTGAGGAATATTTCATTCCGGGGCATGCGTCGATCGTCGTAGCGGGGACGCACGGCAAGACCACCACGACGGCGATGCTCGCGTGGATCTTTCATGTTGCGGGACGGCGGCCCGATTTTTTGATTGGCGGCGTCGCGCCGAATTTCGGCGACCGAAGTTACGGTCTCGGCGGCGGCGAGGAGTTCATCATCGAGGGCGACGAATACGACACGGCGTTCTTTGACAAGGCGCCGAAATTCCTGCACTACCATCCGGACGAGTTGATCCTCACGTCGCTCGAATACGATCATGCGGACATTTACCCGGATCTGGCGTCGATTGCGCTACAGTTTCGCCGCGTGGTGAATCTCGTGCCACGGCGAGGGAAGATTCTGACCTGGGGCGGAAGTCCCGAACTGCGCGAAGTGGTGCAGAAGGCGTTTTGTCCTGTTGAGACCTTTGGGTTGGACGGCGATTGTGACTGGAGCGCGGGCGATATTTCCTGGCAGGACGATGCGACGCAATTTCGCGTCGCGTTTCGCGGGAATCAAGTTACCCGCATTCGGATTCCTGTCGCGGGACGGCACAATGTGCTGAATGCGCTAGCGGCGGTCGCGCTGGCGTATGGGCGCGGCGTAGAGTGCGATGCGATTGAATCGGCGCTCGCGACGTTTCAAAGCGTGCGGCGGCGCATGGAAATTAAGGGTGAAGCGAACGGCGTTCTCGTGGTGGAGGATTTCGCGCATCACCCGACGGCGATCCGGCTGACGATCGAGGCGGCGCGAATGCGCTGGCCTGGGCGCAAAATATGGGCGGCGCTCGAGCCGCGGTCGAACACAATGCGGCGAAAAGTGTTTCAGGATGCGCTGCCGGATGCGCTAGCCGGAGCCGATGTCACGTTGATCGGGGCAGTGAGCCGCGCGCAGATGCTGGGCGACGAGGAGAGGCTTTCGCCGGACGCCATAGCGGCTGCCGTTCGCGCGCGGGGGCGCGAGGCAAGGGCGTTTGCATCGAGCGGCGACATCGCCGAATATCTTTCTGCGAATGCGAATCCGGGCGACCTCGTGCTGATGATGTCTAACGGGGGATTCGACGGATTGACGGCGAAGCTTCTGGATGCGCTGAAGTCCGCCGGTGTGCGCAGGTGAGGCGTGTTCGCGTAATCGTCTTCCTGTTTTTGTTCAGTTTCTTCGTTCTTCTGAGCGCGCGGCCCGCCGCGGCGAGAATTTCCTACACGATTTCTCTCGATCATTCCGATGAGCATCTGTTCCACGTGACGATGAGTGTGCCGCTCGAAGGGCGCGAACTCACGACGGCGATGCCGGCTTGGAATGCGCTGTATCAAATCCGCGATTTTGCCGAGCGGGTGCGAGACGTTACGGCGATTTGCCCGTCGCTCGAAGCTGTGCCGCTGGACGTGCGGAAAACAGACAAGCAGGATTGGGACATTTCGCTGACGCATGCCTGTGCGCCGGGCGACCACAATACCTTTATCGTGCGCTACTCGATCCTGTGGGACGAGCCCGGACCGTTTGATTCGCAGCTCAATGCGCATCACGCATTTCTGAATCTTGCTGAAATCCTGATGTATATTCCGACGCGCCGTGGCGAAGATGTTTCGTTGCAACTGCAAAATGTCCCGGCTGGATGGCAAAGCGTCAGCGCTCTGGCACGTGCCGGCGAACCGAATGCGTATTCAGCTCCCAATTATGATTCGCTCGTCGATGCTCCCATCGAAGCCGGCTCGTTCGAAGAATTCGGTTTCACGAGCGACGGCGCGCCGATTCACGTTGTGCTCGACGGCAAGGACTCGAATAAGCCGCGGCTCCAAGACTATCTGGCGCGCATCACCGGCTATGAGCTGCAGTTGATGGGCGGCGCGCCATTCGATTCGCCGGACCGGGGGTATACGTTTATTTTTCACATCGGGCCGGCTGTCGACGTGGGTGGCGGAGGGATGGAACACCGGAATTCGTCGGCCATTTCCGCAGGTTCGGCGGAAGAGGCGGCTGCCATCGCAGCGCACGAATTTTTCCATGCGTGGAACGTAAAGCGGATTCGGCCGCAATCGCTCGAGCCGGTGGATTATTCCCGCGAGCAGTATACGCGGGCGCTGTGGTTTGCCGAGGGTGTGACGAACACTTACGAAGATTATGCGCTGGAGCGCACCGGGCTGTGGACGAAGGAGCAGTTTTACCGTGAACTGGCCGGGCAAATCGACACTTTGCAGGCGCGCCCGGCCCGGCTGTGGCAGAGCGCGGAAGAATCGAGCCTCGATGCCTGGTTCGAGGGCTTTTCCGATTACGCTGATCCTGAGCGCAGCATTTCGTATTACAACAAAGGCGAAATTCTCGGGGTCCTGCTCGATCTCGCAATCCGGGATGCTACGGATAATCACAAGTCGCTCGACGACGTGATGCGACGGATGAACGATGAGTATGCGAAGCAGGGGAAATTCTATGACGATAGCGAAGGCGTGCAGCGGGTGGTCGAGAAAGTGGCAGGCAAAAGCTTTCAGGCTTTTTTTGCGAAATATGTCTCGGGCACGGATGAAATTCCATACAGCGAATTCTTCTCTGTCGCGGGGCTCACGCTGACTCCCGTGGCGGCGGGGAAAGATTCGCCGATCTACATCGTCAGCCCAATCGCCCATCCCACCGAACGGCAACAGCGTATTCTCAATGGCCTTCTCCGCGGCATGACCGATTAAAATGTCTGCCGCACGCTCATGATCCGCACAATTCTCGTTTTCGCGTTTCTCGGGACGGCGCTGGTCCTGATCCTGCCGTGGTTTGTGCTTTGGAGCGTCGTCACCGGGAATCCGGACGCGATGTATTGGCTCTCGATGCGCGCGATGGCGATGGCGATGAGGATTGCGAGGGTTCGCGTGCATGTGGAGGGAGTGGGGAATATACCCCCGGGGGTCTGCGTGTTCGTATCGAACCACGCTTCGAATCTCGATCCCCTGGTGTATTTTCCCGCGATTCCGCGGCGCATTTCCGTGCTCATAAAGAAGGAGTTACTGCGCATCCCCATTCTGGCGGCGGGGATGCGCGCGGCGAAATTCGTTCCGGTGGATCGCGCGGACCGGGAAGCGGCGGCGGCGAGCGTCGACCAAGCGGTGCAGTACATGCACCGAGGGCTGTCCTTTGCCGTGTTCGCCGAAGGCACGCGAAGCCCCGATGGCCGGATGCGCCCTTTCAAGAAGGGCGCGGTGCTGATGGCGATCCAGGCCGCCGTGCCGATCGTGCCCGTTTCGATTGCGGGAACGCAGCACCTGATGCGCAAGGGCAGCCGCAAAATCAATCCGGGGGAAGTCACCGTGCGATTCGGAGAGCCCGTCGATGCCTCGCAATTTCCGCTCGAGCGGCGCAACGAATTGCTCGCCGCGCTCGAAGCGGCCGTCGCCGCCGGATTGCCAGCGGACCAGCGTCCCGAACTGGCCGCAAGATAGCGCCGCAAAAATGGCCTTTTTTCTCGATTAGAATCCTCCTTTTTGTTGAAAGCAAAGTACTTAGGGCGGATTCTAATCGCCCCTTCTCGATTAGAATTCGGTATTTTTCGCGATGAGCGTTTTTAGGGTCTCCTCTCAATTATAAAAACAGCCAATGATAGCGTGCGAAAAGTGCGATTTCTATTGTGGGAAATACGGAACTGGAACTACTAGAACCTGGTGCTAAACGCTTGTATAAGAGCAAGCCACCAAAAATAAATTCTGTAAAAAAGAGAAAGCGCCGGGGCACGGCGCTCTCAATCATGCGAGCGTGAGAACGTGGTCTTTACGCGTGCGGCAGGGCGGATTCGAATTCCTGCGCCTGCTGCGGGGCTTGAATTGAGCCGTTGAGGACTTGCTGCGCCGTGATATTCGCACCGTAGGCGGTGTGAATTCTCCCCATATCCAGCTGGGCTTATAGTGATCTGCTCGAAATTGCCGCATACACGATGCGTAAGTGGGGCCGCGTGCAGTCGGGCGAGCATCCGGATAGCCTGGAAGCCTGCTGCAATGCACTCGCGAACAATCCCCAACTGGGACGGGCTGCGAGAATATCCGTCCGGGTTTGCGCAGATGGAACATCGGAAGCATGTCCTGTTCTATCGCCAGGAGCGCGGCGGCATCCTGGTTTCCGCGTTCTCCACCAACGCATGCTTCCCGACAGGCACGAAATTTCCTAAGCGAGTTCGGAGTCGAATTACAATATTACGTCTCGACACATACGATTGCGAAAGGGAGAAAATGGGGAACACGAAGGGATATGCCGCGGCGAATGCAAAGAGCGCGCTGGGGCCGTTTACGTTTGACCGCAGGCAGCCGCGCGAGCACGACGTCGCGATCGGCATCAAATTTTGCGGGATCTGCCACAGCGATATTCATCAGGTGCGGAATGAGTGGGGTAATTCGGTGTATCCGATGGTGCCGGGGCACGAGATCGCGGGGATAGTAACGGCCATCGGATCGAAGGTGACGAAATTCAAGCCTGGAGACAAGGTGGGCGTGGGTTGCTTTGTGGATTCGTGCCGGCATTGCGCCCAGTGCCGGAGCAATGAGGAGCAATACTGCCCGGGACTCGTCGTCACGTACAACTATCGGACGCCGCAGGGAGAGTTGATGCAGGGCGGCTATTCGGAAAAAATTGCCGTGGATGAAAATTACGTACTGCGGATGCCGGAGAGTTTGCCTCTCGATGCGAGCGCGCCGCTGCTGTGCGCCGGGATCACGCTGTATTCGCCGCTGAAGCACTGGAGCGCGGGGCCCGGGAAAAAGGTAGCGATTATCGGGCTCGGCGGACTCGGGCATATGGGCGTGAAACTGGCGCATGCGATGGGCGCCGAGGTGACAGTATTGAGCCAGTCGCTGAAAAAGCAGGCGGACGGGAAGCGGATGGGCGCGGACCAGTATTTTGCGACGTCCGATGAGGATACGTTTGCGAAGCTGCAGAACTATTTCGACCTGGTGCTGAACACGGTGTCGTCGGATTTGGATTGGAACAAATATCTGAGCCTAGTGAACGTGGATGGAACGATGGTGCTGCTGGGCGTGCCGGAAAAGCCGGTGCCGATGGGCGCGTTCCCGTTGATTTCGGGGCGGCGCAGCCTTGCCGGGTCGATGATTGGCGGGATTCGGGAGACACAGGAGATGCTGGACTTCTGCGGCAAGCACAATACGCCGGCGGAGATCGAGATGATTCCGATTCAGAAGGTAAATGAGGCGTACGAGAGAATTTTGAAGAGCGACGTGCGATACCGGTTTGTGATCGACATGGCGTCGCTCAAGGCGAGTTGAGGCGAGTGCCCGATAGCGCGGCAAGTGGAAAGGCGAACTGCCGACCCTTTCCGTGCCGCCCAAGCAGGCGCGGGAAGCCTCTTCGCAAAGACCTATGACAGCGAATGGAGATATTTGTAATCCACTTCGGCAGCCTGCATGGCCGGCATGCGGCTGAATGGGCCTTCCTGTTCGACGAAGATGTGCTGGATTCCTTTGCCTCTCATCCCGGCAAAAATCGCTTTGTAGTCGACGACGCCCTGGCCGATTTCGGCGCCTTTCGGTGCATCGGGACCGCCGATGGTCGCGCCTTTTTTGAACGGCAAGAAATCCTTGATATGGAGCATTTTGATGCGGCCGTGATATTTCGCCGCGATGTCGACCGGATTGTAACCAGCCACTTCAGCCCAACCGCAATCGATTTCGAATTTCACGTTGTTGGGATCGGTCTGCTCGATCATGGAATAGAGCGCGGGGCGGCCGTCGACAAAGGCAAATTCGAATGTGTGATTATGAGAAGCGAGCATGAGACCCTGCTCTTTTGCCGCGCTGCCTACGTGATTCATCGCTTCGATGAGCCGCTTCAAATCGTCGGGCGAGAGCGGTGCGCTGAGGGCCGCGACGATTTTTTGAATGACAGCCTGGCGTTCGGCGGGCGAGCCTTCGGTGGGCGAAGGCAAGTCCATGATGAGAAGGCGCGGGACGGAAGCGGTGGCGTAAGTGCAGCCGAGCGCGTGCGCGTCGTCAAAGGCCTTGTTGAGGTTTTTCATGTCGAAGTTGAGGTGCGCGCTTGGGCATTTGAGCCCGTTTTCATCGAGCAATTTACGCAGCGCGGCCGCGGTGTTGACGGAGCCGAAGCCGGCGGTTTCGACTTCTTTGTAGCCGATTTCCGCTACTTTCTGAACGGTGCCGGGCGCGTCTTTCTGCATGTCGTCGCCCACGGTATAAAGCTGCAGACCGACCGGTAAGCCCAAGGGATCACTCCATGCCTGGTTTGCCAGCAGGCCCGCGGCGCTGAGCGTTGCGACGCCGGCGGTGCTGCTGAGAAATTGACGACGATTCATTGCGGCCATTCATCCCCCCAAAACGAAGACGCTGTCAAAGCTAAAGTCACCGGCCACAAGGCCGCCGCCACAAAAAAACTGACGCCACTCTAGCCCTAAGCGGCCCTCGGGGCAACTGATTTCATTTCGTGAGGAGAGCGAGCCAATTTTCGGGGAGTTCGCGAAGCAGGACGAGGAAGACGCCGTTTGTCCAGCCGAAGCCGATCACGTTGGCCGCGTATCCGGCCTTGACGTGGACTTCGGAGGTGCGGCTGACCGCGTCATATTTTTCGCGGATGGTGCCGTCGCAGTCGAAATCGTCTTTCACCATTTTCAGAAATTTGTACGAGATGCGATTGGCGTCTTCGGGGAAATCGTAACGGCGAAGGCCTTCGGCCGCGATCATCTGGAGCGGCGCCCACGCGTAGGGCGCGTCCCACTGGACGCCGGAGACCGTGGTGCTGGTCATGAGGCCACCGGGCTTTTCGAAGAGGCTGAGGTTTTTCTGGATGGCGGCGGCTTGTTCGGAAGTGGCGAGGCCGACCCACAAGGGGTAAAAGGTTGAAACGAAATTGTAAGTGGAGCGCTTCCCCGTAGTGAAATCGTAATCGAAGAACATGCCGCGGTCAGAGTCCCAGAGATATTTCATGACCGCATCACGACGCGCTTTGGCGCGCGCGGACCACTTTGCGGCTTGGTCAGCGCGGTCGAGAATGCGGGCCATTTCGTCCAGGTCGAGTTCCTGTTTGTAGAGCAGGCTATTGAGGCAAACGGGAGCGTAACGATGCGTGGCGCAGCCGAACGGGCCGAAGCGGAACGTGACGTCGAAGCCGGACTCGCGAACGGCGCGGTCGCCGATGTAGAAATCGGAGTTGAGGACGAGAGGCTCGGCTCCGTTGACAGCGGCTTCGGGAGATTTGGCGCTGGGATCGGCGACGCTGGAGGTGAAATGGCGGAGGATGGGCGGCATTTCGGGAGAGCTCGCGGAAAGCGGGACGAGATACTGACGGGCGAGCTCAGGCTGCTTTTCGAAATGCGAAGCGACGGTGCGGTAGTAATCGGGGTCGTCAGTCAGTTCTTCGGGGGCGGGGCCTTCGCCGAAGCCGTGATAGCGGGAAAGGCCGGTCTCGCCCGCGAGGTGAGGCGCACGCGTCCAGAGTTCGTAATCGCGCGCGGCGAAATCGTAAGCGCGCGCGAGCCAATCGCGGTCGTCATTGCCGTTGACAGCCTCGGCGCCATAGAGCGCAAGAATCATCGAGGTGAGGAAGGGCGGTTGCGAGCGCGAAAGATAATAGGTGCGATTGGCGTTGAGGATTCCGCCGTAGTGCTGAATTTCGAAAAATAGGTTCTCGATCATGTGTTTGGCGAGAACGAGGCGATCGTCTTCGACGAGGCCGCGAACGATGAAGTAGCTGTCCCAGCCGTACATTTCGTTGAAACGGCCGCCGGGCACGACGTAAGGGTGCTCGAGGTAAAGAAGCCCGGGAGGGTCGATCGAGTGCGGATTTATTTCGCCCATGGAGCGAATGGGAGCGGGGAGGCGAAACACAGAGCCCGCACACTTTCTCGAAAATTCGGCAAGGGAAGCGGATTCGGCGTAGTCCGCCGGAAAATACAAAACGCCGGGTGCTTTTGTTTTGGCGTCGTCCAGGGCGCCGCAAGAATCGATCGAGCGAGTGAGCGCGTCCCAGCCGTTTTCGATGTATTCGAGGATGGCGTCGAGAGCGTGAGAGGTCACGAGCGGCGGATCAGCGGGAATCTGCGGGGCCGAGGTCATCGAGTCAAGGAACAGCCGGCGAAGTAAAAACGGCGATGCGTAGTCTTCGTAATCGGAATTCCGGTAATTCTCCAGTTCGAAAGCCGCCGCGAAACCGGGCTACGCGCGACAAGCCTCCTTCCAAGGATAATCCTGTGGCAGGGCCGAGGGAAGAAGATATGCGAGGTGCGTGACAGGGAAGTCCACGTCGCCTTCAGCCGCCCTCGGAGCGAGGGCGGAGCAGACTTGCGCCCTGCGGCGCTAGGACTCGCTTTCAACGTCGAAGGGAATGGAGATTGTGGCGAGCTGTTTTCCCGTATTCGCGTTTTGAACGAAGGCCGTGAAATCGATTTTCGAGAGATCCGGACTGACCCTTTTGAAATAGAGGAAGCCTTCGACGTAGCCTCCCGGCGCGATTACGCCTTCGGGAAGGCCTTTACGCAGCATGGAGCGCGTCGGCAGCCTGACCGCCGTCATATAGGGATAGTACATGTTGAAATAAACGCCGTTGGGGGCCCAGCCGTAAGGCCATGGGCCGATGCCGTAATATCCATAGCCCCAATAGGGCGCGTAATAGAAGTTGTTCCAAGTGAATCCGGGCCGGATGAGGACTCTGCTGCGCCCGCCGTTGACGATGTGAGTGCGGTGAGGCGCCATGCGCTGAAAAGCGACATCGACAACGTGAGGATTGGAATTTTGCGAAGGCAAAACGTCCCCGACCGCTTGTACGCCGGTGATTTCGGAAGGAGGCAGCGCGGCGAAGGCCTGACCTTGCGGCGTTTGAAGTTGGAAATCGCTGTAGATGAGGCGGACGGGAACCTTGCTGTCGTTCTGGATGCGGACTTCGACCGGAGTGACTTTGCGATAGAGATTACGGGGCCTGCCGTTCCAGGAATTCGGGATCACGGTGATTGTGACGTTGTCGGCAGTTGCCACGGCAGATTCGCCGCTGTTGGTCAACGTGGCGGCGGGCGCCGGCACGAGATAGGCGTGATGATAGGTGGCACATCCGGCGGCGAATGCAATTACGAGAGCCCACATCGCGAAGGAAAAGGGGAAAGTTTTATATGGCCGAAATGGATTTTTCACAACAGCACCTTTAGGAATTTTTTTCCGGGTCCGTTGTGATTCGAGGGCTGGTGCGAAGCTCGCACCGGAACGCGGAAGCGCAAAACGCTACTCCTGGTTTGACGTTTTGCGCTTGTGTCCGATGCGTCGAGCCGGCGGCGAAACCGCTTTTTACACCAAATTTGTTTTGAGACTACAGCATCTGGCGGAGGACGTATTGCAGGATGCCGCCGTGCTCGTAGTAAGCGACTTCGAAGGGCGTATCGATGCGCGCGACGGCGCTAAATTCGATTTTCTTGCCGTGTTGCGCATGCGCGGTGATTTTGAGTTTCTTGCGCGGATGGAAGTCTTTGGCCAGGCTCTCGATATCGAAAGTTTCGAGGCCCGTGAGGCCGAGCGATTTGGGATTTTCGCCGGGCAGAAATTCCAGCGGCAGGACCCCCATTCCCACGAGATTGCTGCGATGAATGCGCTCAAAGCTCTCGGCGAGCACGGCGCGGACGCCCAGGAGAATCGTTCCCTTTGCGGCCCAGTCGCGTGAAGAGCCGGAGCCGTATTCTTTGCCGGCGATGACGATCAGCGGAATGCGTTCATCGCGATATTTCATGGCGGCATCATAGATTGTCATTTTTTCGCCGCTGGGCTGGTGGATGGTCCAGCCGCCTTCGGTGCCGGGCGCCAGTTGATTGCGCAGGCGGATATTCGCGAAGGTGCCGCGCATCATCACTTCGTGGTTGCCGCGGCGAGCGCCGTAAGAATTGAAATCTTTCGGCTGGACGCCATGAGAGATCAGGTATTTTCCCGCGGGGCTATCGGCCGGAATCGAGCCGGCGGGCGAGATGTGGTCTGTGGTGACGCTGTCGCCGAGCATCGCGAGCGCGCGCAGGCCGCGCAATTCGGCTGGCGGCGCGGGCTTTACGGGCATGTTTTCGAAATAAGGAGGATCTTTGATGTACGTGGATTTCGCGTCCCAGGAGTAGATGTCGCCTTCGGGAATGGGCAGCGCGCGCCAGTGCTCGTCACCGGTGAAAACGTCCGCGTATTCTTTGCGGAACATTTCGCTCGAGACGGAATTGCGCATCGTGGTTTCCACTTCCTGCGGCGTGGGCCAAATGTCGCGCAGGTAAACGGGCTTGCCGGATTTGTCGTTGCCAAGAGGCTCGTTGACGATATCGAAATCCATGCGGCCGGCCAAAGCGTAAGCGACTACGAGAGGTGGCGACGCGAGATAATTGGCGCGGCAGAGCGGATTGATGCGGCCCTCGAAGTTGCGATTGCCGCTGAGGACAGATACGGCGGAGAGATCATTTTCCTTAACGGCTTTGCCGATGTGTTCGGGGAGCGGGCCGCTATTGCCGATGCAAGTGGTGCAGCCGTAGCCGACGAGATGGAATTTCAGCGATTCGAGATAGGGCCAGAGCCCGGCTTTCTCGATGTAGTCGGTGACGACTTTTGAGCCGGGGGCGAAACTGGTTTTGACCCAGGGCTTCGTTTGCAGGCCGCGTTCGACGGCTTTCTTGGCGAGCAGGCCGGCGCCGAGCATGAGCGAAGGATTCGATGTGTTCGTGCAGCTGGTGATGGCGGCGATCACGACGGAGCCGTCGGCGAGCTCGAACTTGTCCCCGTTATTCTGCACGGACACTTTTTTCGGAGCGGCTGTGAGCGATTTTTCGAACGAGGTCTTTGCCTGCGTCAAGGGAACGCTGTCTTGCGGGCGCTTGGGGCCGGCGATGGTCGGGACGACCTTTGCGAGATCGAGCTCGAGAGTGTCGGAGAAGAGCGGATCGGGCGTGTTGTCTGTGCGGAAGATACCCTGCTCTTTGGTGTAGGCTTCCACGAGCTTGACGTGGTCCTCGGCGCGGTCAGTGAACCGCAGATAGGCGAGGGTCTCCGCGTCAACGGGGAAGAAGCCCATGGTGGCGCCGTACTCGGGAGCCATATTGGCAATGGTGGCGCGGTCCGGCAATGTGAGGCTGGAGAGGCCGGTGCCGTAGAATTCGACGAATTTGCCGACGACGCCTTTTTTGCGCAGCATCTGCGTGACGGTGAGCACGAGGTCCGTTGCGGTAGCGCCTTCGACGAGACGGCCGTGGAGCTTAAAGCCGACCACGGGCGGAATGAGCATGGAAAGCGGCTGGCCGAGCATCGCGGCCTCCGCTTCAATCCCGCCGACACCCCAGCCGAAGACGCCGAGACCATTGACCATGGTGGTGTGCGAATCGGTGCCGACCAGCGAATCGGGGAAGGCGAACCATTTGCCGTCTTTTTGCACGCTGAAGACGACGCGGGAAAGATATTCGAGATTGACCTGGTGGCAAATGCCGGTGTCCGGCGGAACAACCTTGAAATTCTGGAATGCTTTTTGGCCCCAGCGGAGAAATGCGTAGCGCTCGATATTCCGCTTCATTTCCAAGTCGGCATTGAGGGCGAAGGCGTCTTTGCCGCCGAAAAGATCGACCTGGACCGAGTGGTCGATCACGAGCTCGGCGGGGAAGAGCGGATTGATCTTTTTCGGATCGCCGCCGAGGTTGCGCATGGCTTCGCGCATCGCGGCTAGATCCACCACGGCGGGGACGCCTGTGAAATCCTGCAACAAGACGCGCGCGGGCAAAAACGAAATTTCCTTTTCGGCGGCGCCGTCCGTCGAGGGCCGCCAGGAAGCAAGGGCGCGAATGTCCTCTGCATGGACGAAGCGACCGTCTTCGTGGCGCAGAAGATTTTCGAGCAGCACCTTCAGCGAAAAAGGCAGGCGCGAGACGCTGCCTGCGCCGGCGCGCTCCAGCGCATCGAGGCGGAAAATTTCGTAGCTATCATTGCCGGAGCGCAAAGTGGCGCGCGTGGAAAACGAATTGCCGGACGTGGTCATGCCGTGTAAGTTGCTCCTTTCCAACATATTCTAGCGCAGTCGCGCTGGAAGAGATTGGTTTTCGCGCGCGGCAAAAGGAGGCGAGCGGCATGGTAATGTATGCCGATGGTGGAGGTGGCCAGCAAAGCGGAAACGGTTCATCGAGAAGATTTGCAAACCCGCAAGACCTTTGTCGCGCGTCGCGACTTGCCGCTGCTTCTTTTGTTTCTTGGGGTTGCTGTAACTGCGCTGCTGCCCGGATCCCTGCATCCGCAGGAAGCGCTGATTGGGTATCCAGGCGATAGTTTTCAGCACGCGTGGTTTTTGTGGCATTTTGCGCGCGCCGTGAGCCATGGGCGGAATCCTTATTACACGAACCTGATTTTTTATCCGAATCGTGTGAATCTGGCGTGGAGCACGCTGGATCCGCTGGCGGCGGCATTGGCGCTGCCGTTCAGCCTTACGCTCGGGCCGACGGCCGCTTACAACATTTCGTTGATCCTGCAACTTAGTCTGGCCGCGTTTTTTGCTTACCTGCTGTGCGTTCGGATTTGCGGAAATGTTGCGGCGTCGGTGATTGGAGGCGTGTGTTTTGGATTCAGCCCTTGGCTGATGGGCGAGGCGCTCGGGCACCTAAGCCTTGTAACTGCGTTTCCGATCCCGCTCTATTTTCTTGCGCTCGATGATGTGTTGCGTCGCAGGGAAGCGAACTGGAAAAACGGCATCGCACTCGGGCCGGCGCTAGTCCTCACGGCTCTGGCGCATTACAACTACACCGTATTTTGCCTGCTGCTCACGCTCGTGATTGTGTGCGTCGATTTTTCTTTGGAAGGCTGGACGCTCGCGGTGAAAGTGTGGAAAGCGCTTGCGGTGGGTGCGGCAACATTCGGCGTTTTATTCCTGCCTCTCTTCATCTCAATGTGGGGAAATCCGGCGGCGCGGCCGAAGC
>Ga0335073_10009256_pt1 | contig 13818 bp, 14 predicted proteins | sample Lox_Sample_22_FD_207093 | JGI IMG/M metagenome (GOLD analysis project Ga0335073, IMG submission 207093) | Soil microbial communities from Loxahatchee National Wildlife Refuge, Florida, United States - Lox_Sample_2.2 | ecosystem: Environmental > Terrestrial > Soil > Wetlands | place: USA... | reverse complement strand
ACCGTGATGTTTCCAACATTCTCGACTCGGATAATCGTCTTGGCAACAACGGGGATAGAAATAGTCGGTTCAGAAATCGGGGCACCGTCGAGCTGCACGTGCCTAAGTGCGGACGGTTCGATTGCAAGCGAAACGGTCGTGGCGACGGCATTGAGAGCTGCTCTGGCGCCCGACAATTCTGTGTCGGCGGTCTCGATCTTCAGTACAGCTTCGTCAGTTGCCGAAATTTGACCCACGAGCTCGGAAAGGCGATCAGCCCCAGCCGTCAGGTCCCTGGCCTTGACTAGCGTCGCCTCATGTTGCTCAATCTCGCCCAGTATGGCGGCTGCATTTCGGATGCGTTCAAGGCGACGACTCAGCTCGCCGTTCTGGTCCGCCTGCTCGCGCAATTGAGAAAGTCTATTCTCAGCAGCTTCAACTAGGAGATGAGTATTGTTTTTGTGAGTCTCTGCTTGAGCAATTTGGCCCGTGAGGTCTTTAATCTCTGCTTCTATCGGACCAAATTCTTCTGCCAGCTTGGCGCGATCGTTAACCGCTGTCAGGGCGCGCGTGGCTCGCTCTTCAGCAAGTCTGACTGCCATTCTAGCGGCCTCGATCTCAGCGGCCTTCGTGGCAGCCGATGTTCGAGACGCCCGTGCCTCATCGAGCTCGCCCTTATGGGCCTCTTCATTCCATTCGGCCTGGAGCTCCTTTCGCTCATGCCTCAAGCGTGAGAGAGTATCCATGTATCCAAAGATTTCGCCGCGCTTTTCCTCGAGCTGGACAATGCGATCACCCACTTCTTGGAGCTTGTCTTTCACGTCCTTGAATCTTCCGCGAGGACCCCTAGCGCTAACGATTTCTCCAAGCGCACTCTCGACCGCCAGCGGAAGTTTTCGGCCTCTTTCTCCACCTGTGACGACCCCCACTTGCCCCTCTATGCAGCCTTGCAACGTGCGGCGACCTGCGTCATCAAGCTTAGGATCTCCGAATGAACTCCCCTGGCGAACCCAGAGTGTTCCCCAAATGCCGGGCTCGCCGCCGCCACGGCGGCTAGAGAATTCAAGTAGGCGCTGAAGCTCTGCTTCGGCGGCCTCGTCTTCGAAACGGCGGCGATCTGAACACGTAAGCCACGCTTTCCCAGCTTGGCCAGCAAAGCGCTTTCGAACGGTCCAGCACTCGCCGCCAAGTTCGAAGGTCATTTCGACTTCAGGCACTGTGCCGTTAGTGAAATGCCGAAAGCTTCGTGTGCGTTCAGTTTGTGATTTCGCTTTCTCGAAAATTACGGCATTGATCGCTTCCAATAGCGTCGATTTGCCGAGTTCGTTCTGGCCTACAAGAAGATTGACGCCGTCGGTGATCCCGTCTACGCGGACGGTTCCAACGAATTTTCTAAAATGCGTTAGCTGGACGGAACGAATTTTCATAAGGCCGTACCCTGCCGCAGATGCTCGATGTAGAGTCGACGTATTGCCAGTGAGGCCAGGCGAGCGCGCTCGGGATCGGAATGGTCGTCGGCCATCTCCTTCAGTCGATCGGCCGCCACGCGCACGAAGCCCGCGCGGTCGATGTCGTCCAAATCCTCTTCTGACGGTGCGAAGCCTAGGCCGTCATCTTGCGCGCGTATGGCACATACGGCGGCGCCTATACCCTGAATGATTCGATCATCGAATCGCTTGCGACCGGCTAATGACACTGTTCCAGTGACCTGGAGGTCAAGCACGATCCTGCTTAAGTCCGTATCGAGCGAGCGAATTTCTGCTTCAACGAGATCAATTTGAGAGTCTTCCGTAATGGTCTTCGAAAGCTGGTGCCAGCGGTATCGACCAACGTCAAGGGATGAGACAGAAGGTATGGCACGCGCTCCGGCGATGTCGACGAGAAGGACGGAACCGCCATTGCAGAGCGTCTCTGTCGAGCCAGGAGGGCGCTTAAACTGGTCGGGTTCCGGGGTCCCCGAATACCAGATCCGGTCGTTTATCTTTGTTTGTCGGTGCCAGTCGCCCATGGCAAGATAGGCGAGGCCAGCCAGATCAGCGCGATTTGGCGAAACATAATTTGAGGCTTCGCCATCTGACCCGAATCCCTGTATCGAGCCGTGAGCCACCCCAATTCGTATCGCCCCATCCGGTGTGGCTTCCTTATCCATGTAGTCTGTGAGATCGTCCGCGCTGGAGATATGCGCAAGCGGTGCTGGCAAAAGAAAGACCGGCTTTCCGTCATCGTCCACGATCTGAACGGCGCCTGCAGTTGTGTGAAGCCGCACGTTAGTCGGGAGATTCGTTCTGCGGAGACGATCCCAGAGTCCGTTCTCGCGCATATGGTCATGGTTGCCAGGCATCAGGTGCCAAGTCACTCGAGGAAATTGGCGCATTCCTTCGATTGGCTTTGCAATGGTCTGTGGGGTCAGTTGCTGCTTGTCGTAAAGGTCGCCTGCCAGCAGTACCGTCGAGACGCCGTGTTCCACGGCTAGCTGGCCGATGGAGCGGATCGACGCCTGACGGGCGTCTTGGAGCAATGCCGCGACTGCTGGATCGAAGTATCCAAATACTTTGCCTATCTGAACGTCGGATGAATGAAGCAATCGCATGTTCTGGCCCGTTTCCTTGGTCGCGGTTCTATTTGCAATTGTGCACTTTGTTACCGATATAACGCGGTTACGGGTTACCCGCTACGGTCATGCGGAGAATAAACAAACCATGAAAATCTCCGCTCCAAATGCTGCGCCAGAAAGTGGATGAGCACGGACGGAAGAATCCATAAGGTAAGAACCAATACAAAAAGCACTTTGCGCAAAGGACCGTCCTGATTTTCCAAGATCAAATAAAGCATAGGGCACAGTGAAAATTCCAGGAGAACTATTAGCGCTGTATTCCCGTGCTCGCGAAGGTGTCGATAGGAGTCAACAATGTCCTTTTCGTCTTTCGTTATGGTAGTGTTGGGCCGTCTGGGGTCCTTCTTCTCCCTAATAGTGTTGGCGCGTCGCTCTGAAAGGACTCTGAGGTACGCGTAAGCGATACTAGCGCCGTCTTTGCCGCCAACAGTCTCCTTAAGTCCGAAAGGACCGAAGATGGAGGACGCGACAAAAATTCGCGCGATCTGCAGAGCCGCAAACAACGCTACTGAAGCGATCGCTCCCGGTACGGTGTCGAGGCAAATGCAGATTGCACCGAGAATCGCGAAAATCGTGCTCCACGCGTAAGGGTTTAGGGCCCAGTACGGCCATTTCGCGACCCGGCCGAAACTATCTCTAAAGTCCAGGACACGCGTCGCATGAAAGACAAGAGCTGGGTAGGACGCAATATAGCAATAGAGACTGCCGAGTAACAGCCATAATGCGAGGTGAGCCGTGCCAAAGTCTTTCCAGTTGTCGGGAAGAAGTTTCGGAATGTAGTTTCTCAGCCCAGAGTTGCTCTGGAGCCACGACACTATCAACATTCCGGCGAGAGCAGGAAGGAAGTACCTCACAAGGTAGTTCTCCCACCATCGATTTGATGGCGAATCCTCAGGCATTATCCTCTCCGTTACTGTCAAAAAAGAGGTGATTGACGTTGCGTCAATGATACTCCGTCGGTCGGCTCGACTCAGAATCATTCACCTAACGCAAGTCGGGGCCTTGCAAGCACAACCATGGAACTAGAATTGAGGTGCAAACGACACGCCATTCTGTTCCTCAGAACCGAATCCATCGGAGGAACTGTCCGCCTTTCCCTAAATGGCGCATCGCCGTTGGTGTTGTGGGGGCAAGGTCCTATTCATAACGCAGGATGACGACACGGCGGTCTGGATGCGCATGAGAGATCCGGAAAGTGGCCGAAAAGATAACGACTCTCGCCCGTTGAACGGGATGAAAGCCGAAACGTGATCTTTGGGGCGCGAAATCTCCCAAAGCGCTCGTCGCAAAGGTTGATGGCGGACTTAGATCTAAGCCTGAAAAAGAAAAGCGGCACACGTACGGCACACTCGGCTGCTGCTTAGGTTTGATTTTACTGGCGGATTCGTGAAGGGGAGACTGACGGGGGTTCAGTACCCCGCTGACTCCCCCGACTCGTATTCCCCTGTTTGGTTTCGGGTATTGGCTAATTCCTTCCATCCACGCGTTCCCTCCATTCCAAACTCACGACCTCCTCCCGGCGGCCCTGCCGCACCCTGCCTTTCCGCCCTCACCCCGTTCCTATCCGGAGTTTCCTCATGCAAGACAAACTCATCAACCGCTCTCATCTCTCTACCGATCTCGAAGACCTAATTCAGAAAGCCAACGATCTCATCCGTGCAGCCAAAGCCCCGTCCACTCGCAAAGCCTACCAATCCGATTTCCGGATCTTCGAATCTTGGTGCGCTACTCACGGACTGGCCTCTCTGCCTTCCGCTCCTCAGACCATCGCCCTCTACATTGCGTCCTGCGTCGTCGCCCGTCTCGCGCCCGCCACCATCGCCCGACGCCTGGCATCCATCTCGAAAGCCCACCAGACAGCTGGATTCGAAAACTCTCCCGCATCGACCAAGCACTTCGTTGTCGGTGAGGTACTGAAAGGTGCACGCCGCACCGTTGGAGTCGCGCAGAAATGCAAAGACCCACTTCTGTTGAATGACATCTGCCGCCTCCTCGCAGCGTGTCCGAACAATCTCCTCGGCCTTCGCGATCGCGCTGTAATCCTAATTGGATTCGCGGGAGCGTTTCGCCGCTCGGAACTCTGTGCAATGACTGTGTCTGATTTGTGCTTTTCAGATTCTGGACTCGTGATCAATGTTCCGCGATCGAAAGCCGATCAGGAGCAGGCCGGCGACAAGGTTGCGATCCCATTTGGCGAGCACAAGGATACCTGCCCGATCAAGGTGCTGCGCACGTGGCTCTCCAGCGCGAAGGTCACCGAAGGCGCCGTCTTCCGCGGAGTCGATCGTCACGGCAACGTGTCAGCGACGGGTCTGCACCGCGATTCAATAGCTGCGATCTTCAAGACCGCAGCGATAAGGGCGGGCATGAACGCAACCAACATCGCCGGCCACAGCATCCGCGCTGGGATGGCGACGCAAGCTGCGCTGAACGGATCGTCTGAGCGCGCCATCGCGAGGACAACGCGGCACCGTTCACGTCGTGTTTTGCGTCGCTATATCCGACCGGGCGAGATGTTCCGCGAGAACGCGTCGGCGAGCCTCGGCCTCTGAGCAGATTCTGCACCGCTGTTTCATGAGCCTAGCGTCGGGATTCGAAAACGCCGGCGTGAACTTTGTTCCCTACTCCCTCGTCCCTAGTCCCTTAGTCCCTCTTCCCTTAGTCAGCAGCTTTTGTGCGATCCCGGGATCATTTCTGGTCCCGGGAAATGCCCTCTTATCAGCGGTCAGAGGCCCTCCGACAGTTGCGTCCAGCCCGCCTGACGTCCGTAGCTTGGAGCTACCCATTCCTTAGCCTTCCACTAGCCAGAAATCCCCTGCTCCTTACAACCCACTCCACACCCCATGTATGTGGAACGGAAGAATCGCGCTTTGACGATGCTCCTCGAGTGGGGCCGCAACTTAGCCGGCTACCATCGCGCCAAATCGATCTCCGTGAATCCTCTTCAGCACCCCCAAAGTCCAGTCCTCTACCTACCCAATGACCGCTCTTCAACTGCGGTGACGTAAGCCTCGACCATCGTGGGCTCCCACCTCTGCGTGGCCAGTCGTCACAGCTGCAACGTCTTCTCACATATCCATCCAATGCAAACGCGGGTCAAGACCAGCCGCCGGACGTCTCGACCAATGTCCCCGCTTGCGGAAGGGAGCAAACATGCCCGACCGAGCACACAAGCCAAAGACCCCGGGCTCAACCGAGGAATCCGCAGCATATGATGCCCCCGGGTGGCTCTCGACGGAAGAGCTCGAAGAAGAACTCTTCTTGGCTGCAATTGGTGACTCGAACGGCACCCGAGCAGAATCTGAGTTTGCGCGTATCGACGCATATTTCGCGGCAGATCGCACGCAGGCGGATGCCGAGTACCGCAGATCCCTAATGCGTCTTCTTGCGGATCTACGTCCGCAATTGGCGGAACTGACAGGCGGCCCGCGCGCCAAGCAATAGCCCGGTGCGGCGACCGGTCACCCCACGCGCAGGTGTGCCACGACTCGAATCCCGCCGATCCATAACGGTGGGAAGGGAACGGTCCTTCGGTCCTGTTGCGCCCAGCGAACCGGAAATGCCATTCCCTTTCGCCGGCTGCTAGCCTTCAGGCCCTGCCTCCACCTATTACGACCGCGACGCTCGTCGTCGCCTCAACCACTGAAAAGGAGTTGCCATACCCATGGAAGACGAAGCCATCGTCTGGTCTTCAATGCTCGATCACAGATACACGGTCAAGGTGACCCGGACCGCGCCCTACTTCGGCGAACTGACCATCGCAGATGGTCCCACCATGCTCGAGCGTAGGGCGGTAAATCTCAGCTTTGACGCGCTCTTTGGCCCTGACGTGTCCGACGTAGCGTCCTGGCAGGCGATCGCCATCGAGGTCGTTGACAAATTGCAGCAGTAATAGCCCAGCGCGAGGTGGCCCGAGGACTTGCACTTTACCGGTTCCGTGCAACACGTCACTGGCCTAACAAGGAGGAATATGAATCCCAATGACTACTGGAAGCAATTCTTTGCGGGACTGGAACGGCTGGTTGACGGCCATGGCACTCGCCACGCCGTCTCAACCGCGAAGACTGGGGAACTCGAATTTCGACTCGAGAACGGCGAGTGGTATCGCGCCACCCAGATCGCGCTCGACGATGAGCCGATCCAGGCGGCCCGGGACGTTGCCAGGCAGAAACCTATTGGCCTACCGCCATCTGATCCCGTCCTGGTACGCGCCGCGCTAGCCCGCTGGGCCAGCTCGCGCCGGCGGGCTTTTGCCCACATCCGTTTAGCCGCTTTCCGTTCGGCGGTGCTCTATCCACGTCAGCGGCGGGGAGTGCCGACTCAATCAGGATATGAAATCCGTGAACGAAAAATTCAATGTCCGCCTTGGCAATCCTGTCGTGATGTTCTTTTGGAGCTTTGCCATGCTGCTGGCCGGAATCGTCATCGGTGCGCACTGGCATCCGTCGCACCGCGTGACCGTGGCGACCGCGGCCGCCGCCGGTGTACTCACGATGCTCCATGAATTCGTGTGCTGTTTCGTGTGGTGTTCATTATCCGCCTGGTGGATTGGCCGACGCGTGGTCGAACTCAAAGGCGGGCGCTGACCTAAGCGCCAGTCCCGGGCAGCATTGTACGGTTGCTCTCGAATAATGCCGATGCTGTCCAGACTGTCCCGAATCAACACAGGATGGCGAACGATATCTGCCCTCAGTTGGGCTAATCCACTTCTTGCGCCGCACGCCTGCCTCTCCAACCCCATCCGTCTTCTTCATCCTGAACCTGTCAACCCACGTCACCGTGGAAGTCAGCGCCACGACTCCACCCGAAAGGATTCCCCATGCTGCTCGTCGCCACCCTTTTCTCCGTTCACGATTTAAACGCCGAAGATCTCCTCATTCGTTCTCTGTGCCGGGGCGGCTCCTGGCAAATCGCCGCCAGGCACGTTGCTCCGGAACTTGTCGGCACGGATCTGCTCCGCCATCAGCAGGACGTTGCTCCGGCGCTCTATCTCTGTCTCGACTTCTGGACAAAGACTGAGGCGCATCTCCGATCCTGCCGGTCTCCGGCTGTTCAAAGCCTGTTCGCCGCCCGCCGTATGTGCGCCGATTCTGCGTTCGAACTGGGTGCGTTCGCCTTCGCCACCATTCCGGAAGTCGGCAATTCCCTCCGAGCATTCGTCAATTAGCCGCGTCACCAGGCCCCAAAAGAACCAAAGGAACAAATGCAAGAACTGAAGACACTCCTCTCGGCAATTTATCTCGATCTCGAGTGGAACTGTGCCGACCAGCCACGTCCCGGCGATTCCGATGCGGAGATCGTGGAGATCGGCCTCGTCGCACTCGATCCCGCCTGGCTCCTTCTGGTCGGCGAGGCCAACTACCTCGTCCGGCCGTGGCACCTCGATATCAGCCTGCGTTGCACGGCCATCACCGGTATTACCCGCGATGACCTCGTTCGCGCTAAACCGCTGCGCGACGTCATCGCCAACGTCGCTGGCGATTGGCCGGGAAACGCAACTTGCTTCGCCTGGGGCAACGATGGCGACATCCTCACCCAAGCCTGCATGAGGCACTCTCTGGCCGTGCCGTTCCACCGTTTCGTCGACCTCAGCCGTGAGTTTCAACGCACATTTCTTCTCCGGAAACAGGTAAGCGTTCGCCGCGCCCCCGACATGCTGGAAATTCCGTTCGATGGTGGCGAGTACATGGCGGTGACAGACGCGCGCAACACCGCCCGCAATCACGCCAAGATGTTGCGGCGGCTTCGCTCCGCTGCACCGCTGCCCCGATCGGAGCAGGAGGTTACTATGGCCGGCAAACCGACCTGGTTCGCCAGCAAGCTCGAGACGAGCCTTGACGCGGGGGCCGCGAACAACAAATCGAAACCGGTGTGTGACACGAGAAAGCGAGAAAATCACAATGCCGAAATCTGACAATGGAGGCCCCCTCAATCAGAAAAGGACGACACTTGAAGCCGCGCGACACCTCGGACGCCGACTGCGATTCCTTCGGGCACAGCTCGGCGTCACACAGAACCAGCTGGCCGAGCGCGCTTCGATAAGCCGGCCATTAATTAGTGCACTCGAAAACGGAAAAGCTGCGCTACCTCGGTATCTGACCCTGGTACGGCTGGCCGCGAGCCTTGAAGTAGACGTGGCGGAGCTGGTGCGACATCCACCACCGAACCAGAAACGTCACATGTAATGCAACCAGGACAATCGCGCTGTTCAGCGGGATGCAATCGGCAGCATTGATGCGATCATGGTGCTTGTCAGTTGCAGGAGCAAGCACCATGGACGAGACGTGGAACGATGATGAGACGATGAATCACTCATCCAACCAATATAGACAGCCAGAAATCGCGGATTGGGTGCCAAGGACCTTGGTCGAAGATCTGCTCTTTAACGCGATTCAGGAAGATGGTTCGGCATGCTGCGCCGACGATTTGGAATTCGAAGAGATTGACGATTCGATTGACGGCGATGATGAATGTGAAGACGAGGAAGAGGGGCGGCGCAGTGCATACAGGCTTTTGTCAGGAATGCGGCCGCAACTCTCTGAATTTCTAGCCAAGAATCTTGATCAATAACCTATGGCGCCGTGCGGGATGTCCGTTCGTCGAGATGCAGCTTCGTTTTGTTCCCCGACTTGTGGCAAAACAGACCGCGACGAAGAATTGCGGCTGTCTCCAGTCTGGCGACCTCCTTTCTTGGCATTGGGGAGGTCGCCGTCTTTTGTCCGCGGCATCAGAACCGACGGACTGAATCTCTTGCGATAAATTCCGATAGACAAAGGTGAACAGTGAGTGCAGACTGGATGCGTTTCGACAGAATCATTCACAGAGTCGCCAGCGTATACCGCCGTTCAGGCGGGAAACACCTTAGCGCGCAAATGAGAGCCATTAAGGACGGCAGGCTGATCGATATGCAGGTGCCGCCCTTCCAGCAGTTTAACCAGATCATGCAGAACGACTGCCGGATTGTCATGACGATGGCGGCCTACCGGACATGCATCGAACTTCCCGGCAAGACACGAGGCAAAGACAAGGTGCCCGCTAACGGGCGCTGGGGGATCGTCTACTTGAGCTTTATGCAGGAGTTTCAGCACCGTGCGGACGATCCCCAGGAAGGCACCTTCGATGTTAGTGTCCTCATGCCGGACGGGTTCAACGTCCCAAAGACCCTCAAAGTCGTTCTGGATCATGACTTCGACGGAGAGGACGCTTTCGTGTTCATGTTGCCTGACGAGCCGTGGCCCCTGCGCATCCTCCCCGAATAACAACTCGCTGGCGGGAATGACACGACCGGCAGGGACGAATTCAAGTCAAGATCGGCGGTTGACGATAACTACTATTTGCGAGCCCGACCATAACCGGGAGAATACTGACTTCATGGGAAGACATACCGCAATCGCGTGGGCTGATTCCAGTTGGAATCCGTGGATAGGATGCACACACCAAAGTGAGGCGTGCAGGCATTGCTATGCGGAAACAATGAATAGGAGGCGAAAGTGGAATGGGGGGATCTGGGGGCCGGGTACTCCGCGCAAGATCACCGCTGAATCTAGTTGGCGAGAGCCCGTCAAATGGAATGACAAAGCGGGCCTCGGTGTGCGCGGAAAGGATGGCAGACGCTGGCTCGTTTTCGCCGGGGACCTTTGTGACATTTTTGACGATGAGGGTCCGACCGAAGCGCGTGAGCGGATGTGGGAGCTGTTTCGCGCCAGCCCATATCTAACGTGGCAGATCCTGACAAAACGGCCGGAAAACTTTCTCCGGTTCCTGCCATCGGACTGGAGCAATACTGGCTACGCAAATGTGTGGCTCGGCGTGACAGCGGAAAATCAGGTCGAGGCAGACGAGCGGATCAGCATCCTTCGCAAAACGCCAGCAAAATTGCGGTTTGTCAGCTTCGAACCGTTGCTGGAGGAAGTGCACGCCGATCTGATTGATATTCATTGGGCCATCGTCGGTGGGGAGTCCGGAGGCAAAGCCAGACCATTCGATCTTTCCTGGGCGCGCTCGATTCAAAATCAATGCACAGAGGCAGGAACGGCATTCTTCTGCAAGCAACTTGGCGCTAAACCAGTTGAAAACAGCGCCCGGTTTGTCACTCGCTACCTCAAGGATGGTGGTAAGCGCGACGTCAACGGAACTTTGATGAAGAACTTTCCCGAGGATCTCAGGGTTCAGTGCTGGCCGCGTGCGTCATGAAATTTCGGCGGTCCCGTTCTGACGCACCTTCATAAGCGAGCTTCAATTGACAGTCGAATGATTATCAAGATCGGGTGTAGATCTCTTCGCTGTGTCGCAGTGTAGAGGGATGAAGCGCCGGCAGACGGAAGACTGGGCGTGGCCCCGATTTGCACATGATAATGCCTTATATCAGGCGTGGTAGGCTGGTGGACGAATGGCGCAGGTTCGCGCGCTGTAACCTCGCGTTACGGACACCCCGGGGAGGAAGGCGGATGAGCACGCGGTGCACTATCAAGGATGCCCGGGACGAGGCCACCGGGCAGGGATTTCACCTCTATGAGGACCTGGCGGACGAGCGCGATTGCGTCATGCTGGAGTTCGAGGGCCTTACCTTCGTGACCGAGGTCTCGTTTGCGCCGTCGGGCAGGCCCGAGACCCGGATCCGGGTGCGGATCCCCAAACGCTTCGCGCTCGCCCTCGGGCTGATCGGGCAGACGGAAGGCGTGGGATTTTCAGATGCACGGTGATTTCGGTGGGGCGCGAAAGCCGTGATTGCACTCTGCGTTTTGATGCCGGCCGCCGCGACGCGGCGGCGAATCATGGCGTGGCGTTGGCCTGCGGCAGCGAGTGCGCGTCAGCTCGTCGGTGCCGCGGCTAATGGTGGGAAAGCGCGAACCCCCGGGATCGACGGCGAGGTCTACCGACTGGTTCAGAAACAAAGACAACGAGATAAAGAGATTAATGCGGCGCATCGACGATCTCTTAGAGACCGATCCTGCCTATCAGGCAGAGAAGAAACAGGTCAGCCGGATCGATGCCCTTCGTCAGCGCCTAATTGCCCTGCGCGAAGATGAGATCAAACCTGCGTTTCCTGACTCCCCGGCAGAACAAGGCCTTCTTAGAAAAAGCCTGCTCGAAGAGTTCATCGTGAAACGCCCCAGGATCAGAGCAGACTGGTTTCGAGTGTTTCCGGAGAGCGTCCGTACCAGTGTCGATTCAAAGCAGGTTGGCAGATACCTTGACAGGGTGCTGGCAATTATCGCCGAATGCAGTGGGCTATGAACACAGGAACGATATGCTCCTTTGTCCTTCAGGTTTTCGTTATGCAACAGTCCAGTCTGCCGACAATGTTTCTGCCTGTTCCAGTACGGTGTCGGTGGCTTTCTCCTGCTTGTCTGGCGGGTAGCCGTATTTCCTGAGGATGCGCTTAACCAGCACACGCAGATTTGCGCGGACATTTTCCCGGACGGTCCAATCGATGGTTCTGTTTCGTCGTATGGTCTCGACCAGTTCGCGTGCAATCGACTTGAGCGTTTCGTCGCCCAGCACCTGCACGGCGCTGTCGTTTACGCCCAGAGCATCATAGAAGGCGACTTCATCCTCGGTCAGGCCAAGTTCCGCGCCTTTGGCGGCTTCCTCGCGCATCTGCTTGGCGAGGCCGATCAATTCCTCAATGACCTGAGCTGTCTGGATCGCGCGGTTCTGATACTTGCGAATCGCACTCTCCAGCATTTCTGAGAATAGCCGGGCTTTCACCACATTCCGCCGCCCGCGTGCCTTGATCTCATTGTTCAGCAGTTTCCGCAGCAACTCGACGGCAAGGTTCTTCTGTGGGAGCCGGCTGACTTCAGCCAGGAACTCATCGGACAGAATCGAAATGTCTGGCTTCTTGAGACCTGCCGCGGCGAAGATATCCACCACCTGATCGGATACCACCGCCCGCGACACAATCTGCCGGATCGCTGCCTCCAACTCATGCTCTGGCCGGCTCTGCTGGTCAGCGGCCTTGGTGAGCACGGCCTTGACTGCCTGAAAGAATCCGACATCATCACGGATTCTCATCGCGGCCTCATGCGGAACTGACAGTGCGAATGCTGCTGACAAATCCGCAACGGCCTTTTCCAGCCGCTTCTTGCCATCTTCCTGGCGCAGGATGTGCTCCTGTGCATTCGGAAGGAGTGCTAGCCTCGCCGCTGGCGAAGTGCTCATCCATGCTGACCAGTTGAAACCGTGGAACAGGCCGCGGCAAATCTCGTATTTTTCCAGCATCACCGCAACGGCTTCTTCTTGATCAATCGCAGTGCGGCCTTTGCCGCCGCTTTCGGTATAAGTGCTCAATGCCAGTTTCAGCTCATGCGCAATCCCAAGATAGTCCACAACCAGACCGCCGGGTTTGTCCTTGAATACCCGGTTTACCCTGGCGATCGCCTGCATCAATCCGTGGCCCCGCATCGGCTTGTCCACATACATGGTGTGCAGGCTGGGCACATCAAACCCTGTCAGCCACATGTCTCGCACGATGACGATCTTGAGCGCGTCCTTGGCGTTCTTGAACCGCTTGCCCAGCGCCTCTCTGCGCCGCTTGTCGCGGATATGCTGTTGCCATTCCGGTCCGTCCGCCGCCGAGCCGGTCATCACGATCTTCACAATGCCGGCATCGTCGCTCTCGCTATGCCACTCCGGGCGCAACTTCACAATCTGGTTGTAAAGGTCCACGCAGATGCGGCGGCTCATACAGACGATCATCGCCTTGCCGTCCATCGCATCCAGCCGCTCCTCGAAGTGATGGATCAGGTCATCAGCAACGGTCTCCAACCGCTTCTCGGTGCCGACGATGGCCTCCATCGCGGCCCACTTCGTCCGGAGCTTCTCGCGCCGTTCAACCTCCTCGCCTTCAGTGGCCTCGTCAAAATCGTCGTCGAGCTTCGGCCTTTCGCGCTCATCCAGCCCAATTCTGGCCAGGCGGCTCTCGTAGTAGATCGGGACCGTCGCCTTGTCCTCCACTGCACGCTGAATGTCGTACACGCTGATGTAATCACCGAAGACCGCGCGCGTGTTGGCGTCGGTCTTTTCAATGGGCGTCCCGGTAAATCCGATGAACGACGCATTCGGCAACGCATCGCGCATGTGCCGCGCGAAGCCATCAATGAAGTCGTACTGGCTGCGGTGCGCCTCGTCGGCAATCACAACAATGTTGTGGCGATCTGAAAGCGCTGGCTGCCGTTCGTCTGCTGCTGGCACGAACTTCTGAATCGTCGTAAAGACCACGC
>Ga0335073_10009255_pt1 | contig 13818 bp, 10 predicted proteins | sample Lox_Sample_22_FD_207093 | JGI IMG/M metagenome (GOLD analysis project Ga0335073, IMG submission 207093) | Soil microbial communities from Loxahatchee National Wildlife Refuge, Florida, United States - Lox_Sample_2.2 | ecosystem: Environmental > Terrestrial > Soil > Wetlands | place: USA... | reverse complement strand
TGTCGGTGCGCCTCCATGAAGTTTCTCTTTCATATAGTCGATACTTTTGCGAAGGATGCTTTGTCGTGATTCTAGGATTGCAGTTGGATCACGGGGTTGACTGAATGAGAAAGAATGCAAACTCTCAGAAGGGAACTTTGTCAAGTCCTCAGTGGAGGTGAGCATGTTGTGTGAGGCGGTGAGAGGATGAGGTTGATTAGGTTGGGTGGTAGATTGAGAAGTGTTAGGTTGGCCATCGACGAGGGAGGTGAGCGAGACTTGACTTGAGCGGATTCGACGGAGTCCAGATGTAAACGTGGTATCTGCAGAAAGCAGATTTGTCTGTGTGTTTCTATAGACATAGTTAGTCTTGACCGATAGATTCAGATGATTTCGCTTCTTTCGCGGTGGAGAAATGTATGGCATCAACACAAAATTTGATCAACTCTTGACAGCACAAACAAGAGCACACGAACAAACAACACGTCACACGAAACGCAAGACGTGTTCGTGCGGGATTATTTGCGAGTGTGAGATGACTTGTGTGTGAAGACGCCAAACATCGGGGAGGGAAGTATAAAAACAGAACACACCCAAAAAAATTTTTTTGTGAATTTTATTTTTTGGTTGGGGGATAGATACCTTCTCCACTCGCCAAAGCCGATATTAAACTTGACGTGTCTCTCAGCATTCTCATCTCCTCTTGTCTCGAATGAAATCCTCTTGCCTTCTCCTACACAGATGGTGAGTAATTGTCGTTTTCACGTGACAGAATGAGGAAGGGAGAGTGAGTCAAAGGTGACATACCTCCAGCACCTGATTGTCGTCTTGACGATGGTCGACTCTTACTTACAGTCGCCATTTGCGGGGAAGAACCGACCGCAGGACAAGGAGAAGTCGAGAGTACAGCGTGACTGTAGGCTGGTTCTGGTCCGTTTCCAATTAACCCGGTTGAATGTTGATGGTTGTTAACTTGGGGTTGTTGATCGTGGTGGTTGATTGTGCTGCTTGTGCTGCTTTTTTCTGCAGGTGCACGGCCCCCGGCTGGCGAGGCAGTAGCCGCAGATGAGCCGCACTCTTTTCCCAATCCAATATTGGCCAATGAGGACACTGGAACAGACATCCACGTAATGGCGCTTGCAAACATTTCGGTTTGATTAGCCAACGAAGTCAGTGAGTAATATGTAATTCCGCTGAGGCCAAAACTTCCAAGAGGGAAATGATCCCTGCTGAGATTAAATTCGAGACATGAATGAGAATGAGCTGTGGCGGTTGTAATGTCGCTCTGTATTGTTAAGGAATGATAGACAAAGAGACGTCTGTATTCTAAGTCAGCTGTCGTCAAGTCACCTCGCTATATTATATGGCAATATACCAGAAAACTCTATTCCATTGTACCAGTAATCTTCGGAGTTAAATTATGTCTTACCCACGTAATTCTGACAAAATCAATCCTAGGCACTATCTAACTAGTAAACGTGTCTAGGTAGCACGGTGATAGTCAGTCTACCCTGTCACGTTAACCGTTGGCGATGCAGCTTCTGCAGCACAGAAACGGTCACGCGAGAGATCGTCTCTGTAATCTGGAATCTGGAATCTGCACCCCCGCGTCCATTTTTGGATATCTATATAGCTGGTGTTACAATCGCTTAGATTACGGAAAAGGAGTTAGATACTAAAAGCCATTGAGGCATAACGGATATATGGAGTAGAGCCCATCGCTACCATATAGCTGGAGAAAACAGTCATATGCTCAAACTATTCAGACTTTTTTCACATGCTCGATCGGTCGGCCGTGATGAGACCGACATCCCGAGAATAGTCAAGTCCTCGCTAGAGCTTAGAGAGAATGAGCGGCCGCCGGCAGTAGCGGCAAGCTCCGTCCAAGGATACGCCGCTGATGAGACAATCAACTTGAGATGACTCAGTACAAAGGTCTGATTGGCAAGCCATACTCGGCCACTAAGGGGGTCTTAGGTTTTCAGCCCTGGATTTTTTGATGTCTTCGCATTGCAAATTTGTTTCGCGAACATCTCTGAAGACTGGGCGGAATGTCGTATGTCTTTCTGGATGTACGAATAGGATCCTCATCATCCAACCGCATCATCATAGAACTATTTGAAAAAGATGCTCCAGAAACATGTCTCTTCTTCAAATCAATCGTCAATCATCCAAATGGCTACAAAGGAACTCGTTTCCACCGAGTCATCGAAGAATTCATGATCCAAGGCGGAGAAATCGATTTAGAAAATGACGACGCTCCCGGCCCTGCCCCTGATGTAATGGAGAATGTAGATCATCCGGTTGATAAACCAGGACTTGTGGGTCTTGCTCGGAGTAGTGCTCGTGAGAATACTTCTCAATTCTTTATCACTTTGGTTGCTGCGGAACATTTGCAGGGCGTACATACGATCTTTGGACGAGTTGTCAAAGGACTTGAATGGGTGGAGAAAATAAGTAAGGTGGAAGTTGATGATGTCGATAATCCTACCCCGGGGAATGAAGTTGTCATTGTCAATTGTGGGGAATTACAGCCGAGAAAGACTCTAGACGAGCAGCCTGCTACAACACCTCTTGAAAGAAGTCATATTCGTTCGGAAAATGGACATGGGAGAAGAGAGGAAAGAAGCCGGTCTCCGCGTGAAGAAAGAGGTTATAGACGCAGAAGTCGATCTCGAGAACGTCGATACAGCGACGCCCGACCACGAAGTCCACCTCCAGATGATGAGATTGCTACGTCGCCTCGAGAAGAACAAAGTCATCGCCATCACCATCGTCATCATCGACATCGCGATCAATCTCCCAGACAAGAAGAGGAGGTTGACGATTCGAGAGATTATCGTAGACGTCAGTCTGATGCGGCTGAGGATGAGGAACCTACCCGAGATAAAACCCGATCGCACAAGAGATCTCGAGAAGACCGACCACCCACTGCCCCTCGTAATCATACGAACTATAAGGATTATAAGTGGATGCCAAGACATCGACAAGAGAATAATTATGGGAGATTGGGATATGATGCGAGTATCGACGATGTACGGGAAGACGAATATCAACTGCGGGATGCAGAAAGAGAACGGGAAGGAGGAAGAAGAGTCGAACCAACAATCATATTTAAAGGAAGGGGAGTCATGAAATATCGGGACAGGAATTACTAAGTTTGGGAATGTACAGTGCATTTTATTCTATTGTATATTACTCATTCATGCATTCCGCTAGTAATGCCTTGAAATTGTACTATAAACCGTATTGATATTTCGTTTGCCATTGAAGGCATGCGTTCTCTAAATAATCTAACACAGGGATAGGTCCCTTTGACTTTAAATACCGCTCAACAATACCCGAGACTTTGACACCGGAGACTTTTCCATATAGTCTCACCAATTCCTCCATTAAATAAACCAAAACGCACCCTAGATATCCGGTTACCCAAAATAGTTTGAATCCCTTCCACGAATGCTTCCAAATTTCATAATTTGACCTCTAACTCCTCTTCAACCCAACTCGAATCTCCGAAATAACTTGTAAAGCAGCCTTCGCACTTTCAGAAGTCTGCGCCAACCTCGCAAAGATTTCAGTAGCTCCATTCAAAGTATTATTAACTTCCTGCTCAGTAACAACGTCATCATCCATAACTTGCGATACACTCAACACAAACAAAGCAGCAAGCAAAACTTGTTTGAGCGAGAACCAATCTATCACAGGCATCGATCGAACTAAAGCGACATGTCTAACAGCAATATCGATCGCTTTCTGAGCTCGTGAGGCAATGGATGATGGAATAGAATTTATATCGGGGACTTCGGAGAGAGTTAGTTGGTTAAGTACGTATTGCAGGAACGGTCTGTGTAGTAGGAGGTGGACTGATTCGAAGCCGACGTCGAGGCCAGATTTTATGGGACCGGGACCGAGTTCGTTGGCTGGAGAATGCAGAGCGTCACGCCTAGTATTAACGATCGTCAGCATAAGTAAGATACCATTCTTTCAGTTGGTTGTCGAGGTCTTCTAGTCGTTGAGTTTCTTGCAGATTCGGATATTGAGATACGTAAACGATGCTCATTATATCGATTGCGAATCTTGTGAGACATAAATCGAATCGTGAGGCTTGTCGCTTGGCAGGCTCTACGTTTGGTCCATCATTTCTAGGTAGACTACACATTGTTAGTGGAAAGCCACAAGATCCAACATACAATTCAGTAATCAGATCCAGACATGCTAACCCCGAATCCGGGATAAATACATCAACCGTATATCTCGTCTCCATCTTGATGCATTCCCAGAAAATTCGTTTCTCAAGATCCGTGTAATCTCGATCTCGAGGTCTTGCGGCAGTATAATATAAGTAGGCATTGACAGAGGCATGATGGAATGATCGAGCTGCTCGTAGAGGTTGACATAGGAGATGCCAGTACAATCCTTCCAAGAAATTCGCCTGTATGGCCATAGTATCTACCTTTTCAATTGCAAATCCCATCCGTCTCTTCGCTGCAGAATGGTATTCGGCCGAGTCATGTCCCCCAAGGATTGATCCAATTGCCAATATATGCATAATCATAGCAGTTTCTCCAGTCCACGAAAGGCCATCTTCGTCCAACTGACTCTTAATCCTCTCCACACTTGCAACCTCAATAATGGGATGTAAAGGATGAATCCACGCAAAAAATAAATCAACCAGTTTTTGAATATGATCCTTATTCAGGTTCGGTAATCGAGAATCCGTTCGCACATCCATATTATCGACAATAATCTTTTTATAACCTCCGGGAATCAAATTTTTGACAAATGGTAACGACATGAAGTAATCCAAACTGGCCCATCGACCCTTTGGAACTTGAAAAATGGTTTCGCAGACTCGAGGCTGAGAGGGTGCAAAGGTGGATTTCAGTAACTTTCCTCCATTGGGGAATATAGGTTCGAGGTAGGATGTAGTCTCTTGTATTCGAGCAATCACTTGGCTCTGGTCTGATAACGTTGTTTCTAGCTTGTTGAGCTTTTCGAGGAGAACCATAGAGGCTGCATCGAGTCTAGATCAATTAGTGACAATCCGGCCGAAAGGAAGAGTACACAGGTACAAATGGGGCTCCTTTGTAGACACAATCAATGCCATGTTGAATACATGATCCACAACTTGGTCGCTCATTGTCGCATTTACTTTTCTTTGCTCGACAAGCTTCACAAGCCTGAAGCGCTCGTCTTCGAGTAGGAAATGCTTTGCCGTTCGTTTCGCCATTCATTTCGCCGGCTTTTCGTTTTGCCGGGGCCAGGTGCATTGTTGGCGAGTTACTGTCGGCAAGTCGTTTTACAGGAGGTGATGAGGTCCTATCGGCAGGATGAGATAGTTGGTAATGTGGAGAATAGACTTCCTCTCGACTATCGCGACGAGGCAGTGAATATGGGGAGGGAACAGGAATAGCCGATTCAGCCGGAAATTGAGACCGCACAGAATCCGAGGAAACGGAATGATCTGGAGGCGATAACGAGCCAAAACGTCGCATATCGCCATTTGTAGGATTCACCAGTCCGTTGATGTCCATGTTGGCTCTATGGAGTCGGCACAATGTTCATCCAAAGCTGCAGCCGAAAGTTTTGTAGAGGGAGGGGAAGGTGGTGCGGTCGGCAGGCGGACTGGTGGTTGGATGAAGGTCAATAAAGAATTTTTGAGTATTACAAACCGAAGCGCACACCGGCGAATCTAATCCGATCAATCAATCAGGGGTAAGGTGATCCCAGGACAAGAAAGGAAAGGCGAGCGTTGAAAAGGATCTTGAATTTAAGTGTCACTAATGGCTCGGTCAAAATAGACGCCGGCTGGAAGGCGCAATGATGAAAAAGCGGCAAAGGCTAAGCCTATATTATTTTTGCACACATCGCTGACAATAAGGCCCAAGCACCCATACAACCGTGCCAAGCTACGTAATCATAATCACCTCGGCGAGCTTCCGCGAGATGATAAAAGCAAAAGAATTGTGCGAGTGTTACACCTCGAAGCTGAGCAACAATCTTGGGCTTCCATCGGACTAGGCATCCAAGCTCCGTTCTTTGAAATCCTTGCAATTGAGGAGTTGATATCTCATTTCTCTTGGATCTGCTCCATCTGGCCGATTTAAAGTTCCTTCCTCCGAAATTGGCGCTGACTTCATCGCCTGCAAATGGCGGTGGCTTGCTGTTCCACGCTGAATAAGACTGACACCTTACCTCCCCTACTCCAGTTCTGCACCAGATATTGCGATCATCCTTTTCCCTTTTAATTAATTCAAGAGATACCTAGAACTCTGATCACTGGGGTTGGAACCCTGAGTCCGGACTCCGAGTTGTATGTTTGATAGCAATGAGCACGGAAAAACTCCTCATGCTCTGCGCGATCTTTCCCCTTTTTGGAGACAATTATCTTTTCGGACGCCCCCCATGCGCACGCCAGATATCAATGAATCATCCGGAATCTGCCGTCCAATGGCCACTGTCGGTCTGTCGTGGCGACATCCGGTCCGAGTGCCTTACGGTGATTGTTCCCCTGTCATTACTTTTTCGTTGAGTTTCCCTAGCAAATCCGTTAACGCCGATATATTGTTGACTATGCCCAGTCGGGGAAGTTCATCGCGCGGTCCGTGATTGGGCGGAAATCGCTCCTCTGTCTTTAAAGTTAACCCGCAAAAGGGACTCTCAATACTGACTGCCGATGCCATTGCAAGCCGAGAATTGGCTCGTTCATTGCCGAGGGTGAGAAAATTCCCGTGCTGAATCCTATTCGCACAAAACTACTGAACTTTCAATGAAGGATAGTATTCATCGTCATAGATCATCAACCGAAGTTGAGATTACCTTAAACTCGTCACGACAGCAATTCCCAACGCAAGATACTGTAACAAGATACAATCTATCTCATTCCTTCTGGAACCACTTGTAGCAGCATTGCTTCTGTCCTTGTCGCTGCCTCCGCGACCGCCTCCAATCTGAGTACCCGACCGCCCCGCTCCGCCATTTGCCGGATTCGAAGGCTTGTACCCGTTGAATTTGATCATCTTATCCTTCACCTCGTTCCCGTCCTGATCAATAATAGAAAGCTTTGTTGCCCAGACCGACGGCATTATAAGTTTACCCGGAGAGTATAAACTGCTACTAATACCCTTTTTGATCAGATCTGCCGCCGGGCTATCAGGAAGATCATTGTCGCCATTGAGATTGGCATAACTCTCAGCCGGCGGACACGTGGAAATCCTTGTCGTGGGAGGCCCGGAACCTTCCGGGACTGTCGTGATTGCATTGTATTGCGTTTGCAAAGTGATAAAGTCATTCAGAATGGTTGCCGAGTTTCCGTCGACTTGCACTAATCCGTAGTTGTTGGGCTCCTGGGTAAATTCGAAGGCGAGTCCCCCACTGAAAACACCTGTCATTTGGTCAGAGAATATCGCAGTGACTTCCTGGAATTTCCGGGGTAGGACTAGATTACATCCAAATTCAGACTTGGGGATTAGTGCAAGTTTGGAAAGAAGCTATGTACGAAGAATATGGGTTGGGAGTAATTTGAGTAATCGGCAGTGAGAATATCGTACGCACTTGAGCGGAACGTCTGTGTTCCGCACCCTATCCGTGAGATCTTCCAGAGACGACGGTACATTGGTACGTATTGACCCCATAGAAATCGATATGAACGTCCCCGCAGGTGAGATATGCCGGCAACTCGACTCGATACTGAAAATCAGAATTCACTCGACTTGGTTAACCTTGAGATCGTCAGCAGCGGAATAACCTATGGGAATCGGCCTCGCTACACGAGCTGCGATGTAATTCTTTATATCTCGCACTACCGCTTTCACATATCGGGGACTCACTGAGGCTGAGGGTTCATCGTTAACAACTTCATTCCCGGCAAACAATGCCAGCAGGTTATGGTAGCCTTTGAAAGCTTCGATAACAGCGAACACGTGTTGTCTGGTCACGTCAACGATGATGGACAAAGGAGGGTACAGATAAGTTTCTGTGTATGTTGTCCATGGTTCATATCGATTGAGGTGTTGTCCGACTATAGGTGAATTCACATCGAGGATGAGATAGATCCCAGCGGCCGCAAGGTACGACATACAAACATCATGGTTTAGCGTGGGATCGATAGAATAGATACGCACTCTGTTGTGTTATTCCAGAAATGGAGAATGAGATACGTGTTGACACCCAACTGTTGCATGAGAAAGACGTCGCGAGCACAAGTTTCGGGATCAGATAGAGGATCCCGTCGGTTGACACCAACATTGCCGGCACCACCTGGTTGATACTGCGAGTTACTGAGAGCCACCAAACTGACTTACGTCTATTCCCTTGATCCAAAACTACAAGCAACATTAAGATGTGAAACACAATTCAGGAACTTGAATTTACCTTCTCGCCAGTTTTTGAGTTAACAAAATGACGACCATTCACAGTGATGGGATCAATTGCCACGACAAATGTAGACACAAACACAAGAACCACAAGCTGCACTATTCGGAGCAAAGACATCCCAAGATATCAAGCGACGGTGAGAGGAGATTAAAAGACAGAACAAAGTGAATCGAAATAACTTCTATGTCTATTACATGCAATGCACTCATACGAGCTGTTTCAGCTCTCGCATGGTTAGGTCGGGGGCGTGCCGCCGCAACTGTCAAGCTAGATACACGGGACCAATGCCCCTATTGTCAGGGAAGGCCCTAAAATAACCCCACAATTTGAACCAAATGATAACTAGAAGGTATCTGAGATGAGGATTGTAGAGCAAAATGGACAGGACAATAAGGGATTACAAGCTCCACCGTCGCGGGACCCGACGCCGGACGAGCAGCCCTAAATTGCGGGCAGAATCGGGCCGATAAAGGCTCAAATTGTACGAAATGTTAAAGAGAATTGTTTTAGGATCAAAAGGAAATGAAAAGAGCAAGGAAACAGAAGGAAAAAAATTGCGTCGAGAGGGAGTCGAACCCCCACCGACTGGATGGAAACCAGTCATTCTACCGCTAAACTATCGACGCTTTTCTAATTGGTCGGATTTGAAATCGCTTTATCCATCCCTCCATTTTTGAGCTTCCCAAGTCGTCATGAATGGACTAATTATATGGTGAGGGAAAGAGGAAGACGAGGTTCAGATTGCCAGGAGTGGGTGCGTTCCATAGACAATAGAAGTGAATCCAGTACTCCGGCTATATGCAATCAATATAAACATATGAACTACTTTCGTTTTGACTCTTCGTGACTTGGAATCCCAATAACACTTCCTCTTCTGTTCGGTACAAACTCCACTTCTTCAACGAACCAACGCTCCAATTTTTGTTCATCCGCACAAAATTGTTTGAATTCAGTTCGTAATTTATCCGCATCAATTCCTTGAGGAGGCGCTACAACAGCTGTTTCCGATCTGGAAACATACATTCGGTTCGTGAGCCACATGAAGGAGCCTTTTGAGGTGACTTGAACAAAAGCTAGACCGCTGCGGTGGACATATTGCGTCAACGTGTAGTTTGGTTTTGCGCCCCAGGATTGTAGGACATCTACTGTGGCGGAGGGGAAAAGATGGGCTGCTTCTGTATCGACGACGAAATCAAATTTCTTAGCGAGGAGCTCTTGGTGGTAGAAAAATTGTTCGGTAGAGGGAGGAGGGGTAACAGCCAGGAAGATCTCCAGTGGTTCACGGAAAGGATTCATATAGGTGACATTGGAGATTTCATCAAGAGGAGCTTCGACTAGCCGCAGTCCATATCTCCAAGCCGTACTTGAGATGGTTTGCAATAATTGATAAACAAGTCGTGTTGTTGCAGTCAACCATTCGATGCGAATATGATAACATGCAGCAGGATTATGAATTCTGTCGTAATGGAGAAGGACAGTCTCTGGTCGATCAGATTCTTTACGAGGATCAACATCGAGTTTCAGGCAACTTGATAGGACGACCCGCTGGCGACGCTGTTGGAGCGGAGGAGGTAGAGTTTGAGATGCAGAAGAATCGCCTCTCGTTCGACCGATAATTTGTGTAGATGATGTAGGAGGAAGGCTTGGTCCGACAACTGGTGACGTACGATTCATGACCGTTCCAAGCCAAGATTTTCTTTCCTCTCTCGAATAGGTTGGCTGGGTATACTGCGGCGAGACTCGATAAAAGTAGTGTCCATCCATGAACTGATGCGCACCTTTGCAATGCTCAAATAAACCTTTGCTCATCAGCTCTTCGCCATATGCCACGGCCTCTTCCCTACTCCGAAGATCCTCAAAGTTCGTCACCAGCCAAGTTACAAAGTGAGTGCCAATGAAACAATCGTCATAATACTTCAGATGCCAGCGACGAGTTGCACGATCCACCCCAGCCGGAGGAGAAGCTTGCATTTCTTCAGCCAGTGTCGAAAGTTTGATCCCTTTGTTGAATCTCTCTCTTCCAATCTGCAGAATCCGACTTTCTGCATGATCCTTGAAATCAACCAAACTCTCTACTTCCTTCGCAATATATCCAGCGACACTCTCCGTACAGAATACAATATCAGGGATCGTGAGATCCTTCCGTTTTGTAGCTGGTTCATCCGGCGATTTCCATTTCCCTCTCTGAAACATCTCATTCAATTTCTGTATCCCAGCGACATGAGTTTCCTCCTTATCCAGACCAGGCTCCAATTTCTTCACCTCAGCAGGGATTAATATCCATCTCCCTCGTCTATACGGAACTGAATCCTTAAATTGAGTTTCCCAACCACTTAATAACGCATCCATGTAATTCCAATTAATGCTATCCCGGATAAACGAATGCTGAAGAGGTATCCTAACAGTTCGATACGCGTCTTGGAAGTTGCCCCACATCTCACATTCATACTGAATCGGTTGTTGATCTGTTGTCGTGTCTGCCGTCCGTCGGACATATCTCGACACAGAAATATTTTGATCCTGATATTCTAATTTATGAATCTGTTTTCCGCCCAAGGTGGTATAGACCACATCAGGAAGATCGGCCAACGGGCCATCAAGAACACCTTTTGTGATTTGAGGAGCCACGAAATCCATCTGAAAGGCTGCTGATGCACTGGGTATTGGGGCATTTCCTTCGCCTTGTCCCTGACGAATGACAATTTGATATCCTTGTGCCAAGCGTTGAGCTATCATCTCCTCCATTAGAGATTGCAATGCAAGATTGGTTTCTTCCGGATTGACCGAGACGGTATAAGTATATTGTTCATATTCGTCTCGTAGTTCTTCTTCTTTCGGGAAGAAGGCTGATTGTAGGGGTAGGGCAGCTGGCGTGCGCATGGATTTCCACTTCATGTGACTTACTGATGTTGGTCGAGGAGTGACATGTTGCCATCGACGGTATTGAGATGAGTCTTCAGTAATCGTGGTTTTAGGATTGGAGGGATTTGGTATGATTTGCCATGGTGGTGAGGATGTTGGGGGCTTAAGAACGAAAGGCTGTGCAGCTTCTTCTTTTGCGATCGTACTGGAACGTCGTGTTCGAGGGGTAGGAGGTGTCGTTGTAACTGTTGGAGGTAATGCGGCAGAAGCTTTAGGTGACATTATGTGATGGGGGGCGACGTTTGTGGTTCGTGGTGACGCTGGTAATGCTTTAGAAGTGCTTTGTGGAGGGGATCGTTTGACTTCGAAACCCCTTGTTATTGTGTGGATAGTACCATCGGGTCGAGTGGAAGTAGTGGTGATTGATGAACCAGGACCAGAATCATTGGAGATGGGTGCCGCGGACGTTGCTGTACTTGCTTCTCCTCGCCACCTTGAAGGGTCTGAATCTTTTCGCCTACCCACAAACAGCCCATGCAAACGTGAAGGGTCATTGCGCTTCTCGGCTTTCGGAGTTTCTGGCTGTTGCGCCAATTCCAAAGTTGAAGCTCTGATTTCACTTCGATTTGGGGGTGGTGAGAATTTCGAAAATCTCCTTCCTGAGTATACCATCATCTCAGCTTCTCCCTTCTTAGGCCTTCCAAACGCTTCACGATCATACTCATCCATACCCTCCGGACTTGAGTCCTTGACGGTTAAGAGCGGTATTGAGAAAGATGACATCTCTTGCTCCATGACACCCATCATCTGTAACTCATGCATTCGACACCGTTGTCTCCACTGACGTTTCCCTCGTTTAATATCGTTACTATGCTCCCAATATGAAACGTCTAACCAATGGGGAAGGGAATATGTCCAGGTGGAGAAAAGAGGATTACTATCGGTCGAGAATGAAGTAGATCTACTCCCTCGTGAGTCACGGTCCCGGAGAGCCGTTAGGACATTCGGCGGAATCTCATCCTCACGAGATCCTTCTCTGTATGCAAAAAGTGGAACAGAATGAAGAGGCATCCGACCGAGACAGACTAAATCTATGCCGACGCCGAGTCTCATCAGATCTTCTGTGAGTCGCTCTAACAAAGATTTCTCGACTTGGAATACTCCAGTACCGGGAGTAATGACTATGATGGATAACCCGGTACGCAGGAGGTCCGGATCGAAGTAGCTGTTGGCATACTGCTGTGACGCCAATGAAATTGCCTCGAGGATATTTCCTTGTGACGCATTTGACAAAGTTCCTGAAACAAAATCTATTTCAGATGATTGTGACCCATCTGTTGTCGGTGTTGACGGGTGATGGCGTACCAAAATTTCCTTTTGAATTTTCAGAAACTCCCGTTTCAATTGTAACAGCGTCCCAGCCCAGTCTGAACTTGCTGTATTATCCACCACAGTCTTAAAATAGTCGTCATACGGTTTCTCATGTTCCTCGAATAACAGATTCTCCTTGTCCTTGTACACTCGAGCAAACAAGACAATAGTAACGAGATGTCGAGCTCCGGTTACTCTCCATTTCTCGAATAATTGTGGTAAATATCCATCCACACATTTGTGATACATCAATTCCCCATCTTCCTCAAACTCCCAAAGTTCAGCAGCCATTTGCACCATGAGTAAAAACCGACTACTTTCTGAACGAAATATAGGTCGAGTTCGTGAACTGACCCAAGCTGACGTTGCACTTCTTGAAGCTCCATGGCCCGACAGTGATGAACGGACATAAATGCTCTTGACAGTATTGCGAATAGATCCCGCGAACATGATTCTTTTACCAACATATATCGTTTTGTCCCGTAAGGATCGTGCTAGTCGCCACATGTCTGCTCGGTCGAGGAACATGTCTTTAAATGCGAATTCGACATAATCTGCTTCAACAGTAACGTCATTTGCCTACAAGTTAACCGAGTCCACGTATAAAAGAGGATACCAGTGAAACAGCAACTTCATTCCCTGTTATAAACTTGAAAGCCTTGGCTACTTCTGTGACCACACTCAATTGCAAATTTCCATATTTAGTCGTAACATCCTTCTCGGTTTCATCACCAAGTCGAAAAATGAAGCGATCACTGGCTAGAGCAGATTCATTCTCTAAAGCACTCTGCGGGATTATCTGTAGTAATGCTCCTGGCTTGGCAAAAGGCACCAGAGCCGGATTAATGAGGACTTCATTGGGAGAAAATTGTGAAGTGTGAGTGCGGAGAGTGAGGAGACGAAGAGTGATTGGAGACGAGGTTGTGTCATTAGAGGTTTGCCGAGATATCGGCACACTGGAAGACATGTCTAAGATGGAGTAACAAAGAATCGTAGCATCGTGAGACGAGTTGGAAGGAGGGAATTCTAGGGACCGAGGTGAGTGAGAAAGAGGGGTCAAGAGTCCAAGGACAGACAACACAGACTCCACCATATGGGGATCCACACGCAAAAACTTTAAACTTGGAAAAATCTTTAAAGCCCATTGGATGTATCCTCACGCCAGCTTTGCCCCTGAATTCCCAGATCCCACGGCACTCCCACCCTGGTACCTCAATCTCAAGGCCTATG
>Ga0335073_10009254_pt1 | contig 13819 bp, 13 predicted proteins | sample Lox_Sample_22_FD_207093 | JGI IMG/M metagenome (GOLD analysis project Ga0335073, IMG submission 207093) | Soil microbial communities from Loxahatchee National Wildlife Refuge, Florida, United States - Lox_Sample_2.2 | ecosystem: Environmental > Terrestrial > Soil > Wetlands | place: USA... | reverse complement strand
CTCCGGTCGTGGGACCGCAATTGCATCGTGAACACGTCCCCGAGGTCCCGGCTCGACGCCTTGACGGATCACGGAGGGCCCTACTGAGGGAATCGGCGGCGGGCGCGTCACGCGATTGCCACATCGTCTGCACCCGCCCACCGGGAAGGATCCCATTACCCGCCGGTAGGGGCTAGACGCACGGACCGAGCAGGTATTGGCTGTAAGGGTCGGGTAGTTCACTCACACGAGGAGGAAGACCAATGGGTGCAGAGGACGCAGCGGCGAGCAAGGACCTCTCCGTCGACGAGGAGCAGAGCGACGAGGTCTCGGGCGGCGTGCTGCGCGCCAAGCGCGTGGCGGAGGAACAGGACGTCGAGGCTCTCGCGGTGGAGAAGCGCCGGGCCCTGACCGACTGACCAGCCGGCCCTCCGGATCGTTTGCAGAGCCCCGGTCTCGCAGGAGCGCCGGGGCTCTCTCGCGCCGCCGGCTCGCGCTCGCCCGGGACGGGCGGCTCAGAGGCTGAGCGTCGAGAGGAGCTGTGCGGATTGCGCCGGCAGGGAGACCGTGAGCCCTGACGTGCTCTGACCCTGGGACTGCACGGGCAGGGACGTCCCCTGCAGGCTGGTCGCCGTCCCGGAGTACGAGTAGCTGTTGAGGGCCGTGGGCGCCGCATTCGTCGGCAGTTCGAGCTGCAGCTGCGCCGGGGAAGAGGACAGGTTGACGAGCATGGCCGACCACTGGTTGGTGCCGGGCAGCTTCGCCACCAGCACGTCGATGTTGGGGTTCATGCTCGGGTTCGCGATCGGGTAGACGACGGAGCCGGGCGGAAAGCCCCGGGTCAGCATCGACCAGCCGTAGAACCACGGCTCCACGTTGAAAGAGCCACTGCCGTTGGCCAACGTGCTCACCGCTCCACAGTTGTTCGTGGTCGAGCTCGGCACGTCGGGGTCGAGGCAATAGGCCATGGGCCCGGCGACGCCCGCCTCGGCCGCCTGGACGCCGTCGTCGATCATGGCCAGGCCGTAGTTGGTGGTCGTGATGCCCGTGCCGCCGTAGTTGTCGGTCGTGCCGTCGCTCGCGGTTGCGGGATCACGGATGCCGATCTCCGACATGAAGATCGGCTTGGTGTTCCCTCCCGCCGACAACGAATTGACGACCTGCTGAAAAAGGCCGACCTCCGAGTCGTTGGCCATCTCGGAGACGGCGAGGCTGCCGTCCGGATCGGCATTCAGCGGTGGGTTCCACGGGACGTACCAGTGCCAGTCGTAGGCGCCGAGGTAGTCACCGTTGGCGTTGAAGATCGACGGCCAGGTCTGGGTGGCGCTGCCGGCCCAGAAGCTCCCGTTCTGAGCGGTCCCGTTCGAGTTGGAGGCGGTCGGGCCGAGCAGGGCGACCGCATTCTTGAGGTACGGGCTCGCGGCGATGGCGTTCTTGATCGACTTCATGGCTGCCCGGTAGTTGGCGTAGCTGTAGGTGGGGTCCGGGTTGGTCGTTCCCGGGACGGAGATGCTGTTGGGCTCGCTGATCTCCCCGTCGTAGGCGATGTTGGTGAGCCCCTCGGTATGCACCAGATAGGTCAACAGGTCGATCTGCGTTCTGGTCCACGCCGCGCTCCCGAACGTGACGCTCGCCAGCGGCGACGGCGCCAGGGGTGGCGGGGTCGCCCGGAGGATCACCTTGATGCCGAGCTGCTGCATGAGCTGCAACTCGGCCACCTTGTCGTTCATGCCGACCGTGTTCCAGTTGTACGTGCACGTCACCGGGCTGGCCGAGGTGTTGCAGCCGGTGACGTAGAGTGGGAGCGCAAAAGGTGTTCTCACGTAGGCCGGCAGCATCGTCTGCAGCGCCTGGCCGTCGAGCTGCCACTGGATCGAGTCGACGTTTGCCTGGGCGGTCGCCTCGTCCGAGGAGCTCGCATAGGAGGAGGAGTCGGCGATCGCGGTCGTCCACGGGTACGCGGTGACGTTGTTGAGATTGCCGAGCTTGCTTGCGGGCACGCCGTTGAGCCAGGTCACGCCGAACCCCTGCCAGGGAGCGTTCGAGACGGACACCGAGGGTTGCGCCTCGACCACGTAGGGCTGGCCGAGGGTGCCGGACGTCGCGCCACTGCAGGGGGCGAGGTTGCTCGTGGACAGGACGAACCTCAGGTTGTGGAGGCTGCTGTCGGACAGGGCGTACACGTAGGTGTCTCCGAGGACGGCGGAGCCGCTCACCGGCCCGAGGCCCTGGGCGACGCCGTAGAGCCAGCTGGTCGATGTCGTCGTGGCGATCACCGAGTTGTTGCGGTAGACGGTCAGGCTGCCGGTCATGGGAGTGCCGTTCGGACCCGAGAGGGTGGTCTGCACCCGGACCGCGAACAACGGCCCGTACGCGGAGCTCGTCGGCTGGGCGCAGGCCGTCGCCGTCACCTGAGGACCGCCAAAGAACGGCGATCCGGAGTAGAACTCGGTCCAGCTGGTCGCCGCGCCCGCCGCGCCCGCCGCGCCCGCCGGCGCCGTCGCCAGGGCGGCCGGCAGCGTCAGGGCCGCCGCCAAGGGGGCGAGCGCACTCCACCTACCCCTCGACATGTCTCCGTCCAGATGCTCGCATGGAAGCCATCGCTTCCCCCTCGGCGCGAGGTGGCTCGAGTCTCCGGGGGCCTCAGAAGCCGGCCCGACCTCCGCCCATCCTCGCCGCTTACACTAGCCGAGTCGCCGCGGTTAGTTATTCTCAGTTGCAAGCGGACTAGTCGTCTGCCCGGGGCCGCCAGTCGGGGTCTGGCTCGAGGAATTTGTTCATCAGGGCCTCGAGCCCGATGCCGAAGAGGGTCCACTCCTGCTTCTCCCCACCGGGCCCGGTGGGGAGAAGGATGTCGCGCGAGCTGGCCGGGTCGACCTGATCGCGGAGGCCGCAGCCCTCCGCGAGGGCCGCCACCGCCACTGCCAGCTGCCGGAAGGTGTAGGGAGACCGCAGCCGAAAGCCCAGGAGCGGCCCCGCCAACTCGTAGATGGCTTGATAGCGCCGAGTCGTGGCTTCGTAGGCAAGGAGGAGGGTCTTGCGCACCTCCTGGCGGGTGCTGCCGCTCACCGATGCCTTCGCCCTCCGGCCGGCCCGCTGGAAGGCATAGGCCCACACGCCTCTCCAGGTGTCCCAGGTCGGGGAGTCCCGGATGGCTCGCATGTTCGCCGCCGCACCCACTCGACAGAGCTCCTGGAGCGCCAGCCTCCTGCTCTCGACGCTGCGGAGATCGGACAATTCGACCATCTCCTGTAGTGGCCCGAGTGTCCGGAGGAACTGGGACGAGCTCTCCTGTTGGGCGAACTCGAGCAGCACGTCGGTCTGGAAGGCCGCCTGATCGGGCCATATGCGACCGATGACGGAGGCGTTGGTGAGGTGAATTCCGTGGTCGGCGGCGAGCCGCTCGAAGACCCGCTTGAACGTGATGTGGTCGACGCCGGTTCCGAGTCCCCCGTCGACGAGGACGGCCCCTCCCGCCTCCAGCATCAACGTACGCAGCTCGTCGCGGCTGTGGCGGGGGGCACGCTTTCTCCCTTCCGGCTCCTTGCCGGACTTCGTGGCTGCGGCGCGTGCACGGGCCATCAGCGCACCTTAGGTGGTCCGAACTCCTTGGACGGGTTCCCGGATACCATCGGGCGATCCGCCCGAGACACGGAGGCCCCGATGACCCAACGCGGCGTAGAGATCGCGACCCAGGACGGGACCAGCCCGGGCTCTCTCCATATCCCGGATGGAGAGGGACCTTGGCCTGCGGTGCTCATGTACCCGGACGCCGGAGGGTTACGGGACACCCTCAGGGACATGGGCCAGCGGATGGCCCGCATGGGCTACGTCACCCTGGTGCCCGACTTCTACTACCGGTCCGGCAGCTACGAGCCGTTTGACATGCGCACGCTGATGAGCGATCCGGCGCAGCGCGACCGGCTGATGGGCATGGTACGCGGCGTCACCGCGGACATGGTGGCGCGCGACGCCGCGGCGTACGTGGACTACCTGATCTCCCTGCCCGAGACCTCGGGCAGGGCCGTCGGCACCACGGGCTACTGCATGGGTGGCCGGCTGTCGTTGCTCGCCGCAGGCCGCCTGGGCGATCGCGTGGCTGCCGCCGCTTCCTTCCATGGCGGGAACATCGCGGCGGCGGACGATCCCGACAGCCCGCACCTCCTCGCGGGTTCCCTGGCGGCGACCGTCTACGTCGCCGGGGCGACGGACGACTCGACCTTTCCACGGGACCAGCTCGATCGCCTCGAGCAGGCATTGTCGGCGGCGGGGGTGACGCACACGATCGAGACCTACCCCGCGGCCCACGGATTCGCCGTGCCCGACAATCCGAGCTACGACCCGATCGCGGCGCAGCGCCACTGGGATGCGATGGTGGATCTCTTCGGCACCGCCCTTGCGCCCGGCACCAGATCCGGGTGAACCGGCTCCGGGCGGCCCGTCGACAGCAGCACGTCGACGGGAGGGGCGATCAGGAGGCGGTGGCACGGTCTCCAGACCTGGATCGACCCCACCGCCCCCGCGTGCCGGGTGTGGAGAGAGGGATCGTCCCCGACACGAGGGGCGAAGGGCGTTGGTTGCGAACCTAGGCGCCCACTCCGCGCGCCGTCCAGCCTCCGGCAGCTGGTGATTTGCGGCTGCGGCACGGTGAGCTGCGGGTTTCCGGCGCGTTTTCCTTGAGATTTTTGGAATTGTTGACAATTCACGCCGAGACGAGTCGACGACCAGGGGAGCCGGGGCCCACGGAGCTCGGCCGGGAAGATCCAAACCGTTTCGGATCCCGTCGCGTGACCGACGACCAGCATCTGGTCCAGCGCGCAGATGGCGAGTCGCGACGCCGACACCATTTCTCTGGTCGAGTGTCAACGTATCGTTCCGGCAGATCGTAATTAATTGCTGGAGGGGGCGTGAGTGCGATGCGGGAGCAGAATGACCCACCGATCGAGACTCGACTCTGCCAGCTCCTCCGACGATCCACCGTCGTGGCCCCTCGCTCCCCCCGAGCGTTCGAGGATGTGGAGAACGTGGTGGCGCATGCCCGTGTTCCGGCGCCTGTTCGCGGCTGGGGCGCGGTCCGGAACTCTGGTTCGGCGGCCGTCACCGTCGTCGGCGAGTCCCGTGCAGACCGTTCGTTGCCAGGGCGCGGGCGGCCGCCCGACCACCACGAGATACCGGATCGGGATTCCGGGTCGAGTGAGCGTCTCGATCTGGTTCGAGCGACGTGCCACCTGCTCCACGGATACGGCGAGGCGATCGCTCTTCGTCGCTTCGCTGGGCACGCGGCGCAGGAGGTTGCCATCGCCCTGGCCCGTGACCGAAGGGTCGTCCCGCGTCAGCGTCCGAGGGGGATTGCAAAGCTCGAGGGGAGCGTGGCATCGGCCGCGCTAGTGGAGTGAGAGCCTCGTTCGACGATCTCGAGGAGGCCATCCGTCGCCTCCGGTCATCGGCCTGGGCCCGGGCCGAAGGGCTTGAACTCCTCGAACCGGGGCTCATCGCCGCGCTCGGGGAGGCGAAAGGCCTGCAGGCGGGTCGGCAGGCGGAAGGACTCCGCACGCCAGCGCATGTTCGTCTCGAAGTAGCGGGCGGCCGTGGCGACCGAGGGCCACTGGCAGTCGTCGAGGACGAGGAGCCCGCGCGGCCGAACCAGCTCGCGGAGGAAGTAGAGATCGACGAAGACGTTGTGAAAGGTGTGACTGCCGTCCACGAACGCGGCGTCGAAGACGAGACCCTCGGCGACCAGTCTCGGGAGCGCGAGCTGAGACCGCTCTTCGAGCAGCGTGCAGGCCCCTCCCATGCCGGCGGAGACAACCGCCTCCCACCCCAGGTTGTCGAAGCGGTCTTGGTGGGCGTCGATGATCACGTGGCGGGTGTCTCGAGAGCCGTTCTTGGCCAGTGCCTCGCCGATCGCCAGTGCGGAGCTGCCATAGCCGAGGCCGATCTCGATCATCGTCCGGACGCCTTCGGCGGCGAGAAGATCAACGAGCGCATCGCCGTCCCGGACCGGCAGGGCGACGCGTCGAATCTCCGCCTCGCCGTGCGTCTGCCCCGCGAAGAGCTGCGCGAGGTCTCGGCGCACATGTCGGGCGGCTGCCGCCGCCTCGGGGTCGTTCGGCACCGTCAGGAGTATGGCGGACATCGGAGCCAGGTTCCGGCCACCGACCAGTCCCCGTCTGGCCGCTCCTACCACTCCACGTCGATGCGACGCGGCCCACGCAGGGTCAGCGTGTCACGCCACTCGAACGTGTCGCTCGCCGGGCGGATCTCGGGGAAACGATCGATGAGGGTGCGGATTCCCACCTCGGCCTCGGTGCGTGCGAGTGACGCACCCACGCAATAGTAGGTGCCAAACCCGAAAGCGAGGTGGTGCGCCGGCTGGCGGGTGATGTCCAACCGGTCAGGGTCTTCGAAGGCAGCGGGATCCCGGTTGGCTGCTCCGAGCAGGGCGTAGACCATGTCGCCCTCGGGGACCTCAATCCCACTCATCGTCAAACCGGCTCGCAAGAGCCGGTGGTTGATCTGAACCGAGCCGTCGAATCGGAGGAACTCTTCCACGGCCGGCTTCGTGAGCTCGGCCCTCTCGCGTAACTGGGAGAGCTGTTCGGGACTGCGGAAGAGGGCGACCATGGCATTGCCGAGGAGATCTTGGGTCGTCTCATGCCCCGCCTGCATGAGGAGGACGCAGTTGGCGACCAGCTCGGTGTGAGAGAGCCGGTCACCGCTCTCTTCGACCTGGACCAGGGCCGAGATGAGGTCCTCGGTCGGGTTGGCCCTTCGGCGTTCGGCCAGATCCTCGAAGTACGCAGTGAAACCACGTGCAGCGTCGTCTCCCCGTCTTGCGACCTCCGGGTCGACGATCTTCTCTCCCGCTCGTGCAAAATCCCAGGCGAGCTGCTTCATCAGTGCGAAGTCGGGCTCGGGCACCCCAAGGATGTGGGCGATGACGTTGAACGGCAGCTCGTAGTTGAACTGCTGGACGAGCTCCATGCCGCCGTCGTCCTGGACCGCATCGCAGAGCTCGTTGGCGACGCCGGCGGCGATGGGGGCCCATCGCGCGATCGCCCGGGGCGTGAACGCCCGCACCACGAGCTTGCGGATGCGCTCGTGAGACTGCGACTCGAGGAAGATCATCGTGTTCTTCATGACGCTGTAGAACGCGCCGTCGCCGTGGTTGAAGGCGTGGTCGACAACCGCGGGGTCGTTGACGGCGACAGGGCTCTTCACGAGGGCGTCGACGTCGGCGTAGGTCGACACGATCCATGAGCCGTTCAACATCTCCGGACGACACTTGTGGACCGGTGCCACCCGCCGGAGCTGGTGGTAAAGGGGGTACAGCTCACCTCGATGCAGCGGATCCATCAACCAGCCGATGATCTCGTCGGGATCGTCAGGGAGCCCACCCGGGGACCAATTCACCGGCTCGTAGGAGGCCTCGATGCCCTTGGAGACCACGACCTCGGAGCTCATCTCGTCACCAATCGTTCGCGTCACGGTGCGAGAGGTCCTCGGCGTCCTTCTCGCAAGGACTCAGCCCGGCGGCGTGGCGTTGCGGTCGGGCTGCGCCGGCGGCGGATTCAGGGAAGCGTTCGGCCGCCACTCACTCGCTTCCATCAGCTCGCGGACCTCCGCCATGTTGAGCAGGTCGAGCTCGTAGTCGAACTTTCCCTGGCCGGCATACCGCAGAATCGAGACGCCGGGCGCCTCGAGCGGCCGACCGTCTGGTCGGGCGCCGGGCAGCCGGTTCCACCAGAAGGACACGACGCGGTCGCCTTCGACGATGGTCCATTGCTCCGGGAAGGACCACCCTTCCAGGCCCGCCATGCTCTCGTCGAGGAAGCGCGTTATTGCGGCGAGGCCCTCGAAGCGACCCCAGGCGGGATCGATGAATACTGCGTCAGCGGTGAAGAACTCCCCGAGGATCGACCACGGCGCTTGCCCGGTCTCCGCTTGCCCGCGAGCGGCGACCAGTCGGAGATACGCCGCTCGAGCCTCGTCGGTGCGATCGGTATCGCTCATGGATACGGGAGCTTACCTGGGCACCGAAGCGAGCACCCTAGTAGCTCACGGAGCCCGATCCGGTGACGGCGGCAAAGTAGGCGAGGGGATTGGCGCTGTTGCTCTGGTTGCAGCTGCCGCTCTTCGTTCTCGGCCCCACCGCGGCAAATTGCGCCGTCAGGTTCAACGAGCCGGTGATGCCGCTGTAGGTGCCGGTGCCACTCACAATTTGAACGGCACCCGAGTAATTGAAGGCGAAGGAACACGTGGTGGTGTTGTCAGTCGATGGTTGGGCACTGTTGCCGGCAGCGTTGAACGCCGTGCTGTTGACGAGGATGGTGCCCTTCTTGAGGGTCAGCTTCTCGTAGTTGCCGTTCTTGGTCGGCTTACCCGAGGAATTCGTGCTGACGGCGGCGCCGTAGTCCCCGATGGCACCGGTGAAGACCACCTTCCCACCATTGCCGTTCGGGCCGAGCGTGACCCAGACCTGGACTTGACCATTGGAGACCGACTCCCCGAATGCCGAGGTGGTTCCGGCCCCAAGCCCCGCCAGGAGCCCGGCTACGCCTACGGCGACCTTTGCTACGGATCCTCTTCCCATTGCTACACCCTCCCCCAAACAGCGTTCGACAACGCTATTCGATGCCCGGGACTGCGGCAATGGAGGGACCTTCGTTCGCCACGATGCCTTGGTTCGAGCCCGGGTCTCAGAACCGGCGGATCTCGGCGTTCGTCCCGATGACGATGCGGGGAGTCTGCGCTGGGCGCAATGCATCGAGGACCGTGATGAGCTCCGGTCCTGGGAGGCTGACACAGCCGGCGGTCGCGTGACCTTTCGAGAAGTGCAGGAAGATGCCAGACCCGAGTCCCGGAACAGGCTTGCGGGTGTTGTAGTCGATGACGGCGAAGTACTGGTAGGCGACCGTCTCTTTCCAAAGAGCTTCGCTTCCGTCGGCAAAGGGCGGGAGGTCCCCGCAGCAGACCGACGGTTGGAGCACGCGGGATCCGGGCTGCGGGGCCCAGGATGCGACAATCGAGTCGTGGCGGAGATCTGGGCGACCGTGCGTCCGGAGCGTGAGGAGCTCGCCGCCGACCTGCAGGCCATCGACGGGGCGGCCTGGGAGACGCCGTCCCTCTGCTCGGGCTGGACCGTGCGCGACGTGCTCGCCCACATGACGGCGCTGGCGCGCATGACGCCGGCCAGGTTCTTCCACAAGCTTGTTGCCAGCGGTTTCCACCCCTCCGTGCTCCAGGCCCGGGACATCACCCTGGAGAAAGGCGGCAGCGTCGAGGAGACCCTGGCCGGTTTCCGCAGCGTAACCGCCGGCAAGAACCGCCTGCCCGGTACGGACCGGGTGATGCTCGGCGAGACACTGGTGCACGCGGAAGACATCCGCCGTCCGCTCGGCATCTCCCACGAATATCCGCTCGGCGCCCTGGTGACGGTCGCCGATCTCTACAAGGGCTCGAACCTGATCGCGGGCAGCAGGACGCGCATCGCCGGGCTGTCGCTGCACGCGACCGATGCCGGCTGGAGCACCGGGTCGGGTCCGGTGGTCTCGGGGCGGTTGCTCTCGCTGGTCATGGCCATGGCCGGTCGCCGGGCGGCCGTCGAGGATCTCGAAGGAGAGGGTGTGGAGGCGCTGCGGTCCCGCACCGGACCCGCACCCAGATGACCCGCACCCAAGCGGCCAGGGCGATCCTGGCCGGGTGATGATCTGCGCTTACCGGTCGATTCCGGCTGGCCAGTCACCGATGACCTGCTCGGCGGCGAGTGCCTCCAGGTCGGCGTCGCTCACCTTCAGCAGGCCACCGAGGACCTCGGCGTTGTGCTCGCCCAGGGTCGGCGCCGGCGTCCTGATCCACCGGTCGATGCCCTCCCACCTGAGCGGAAGCCCGGGCATCGGATGGGTCCCGGCCACCGGATGCTCGCAGGTCTCGAAGAACCCGCGTGCCTGGAACAGCGGGTGGGACGAGATGTTGCGGAAGTCGGTCACTTCACCCGCGGGAACTCCGTGGGCGATGAGGATCTCGACCGCGGCGGGCAGGTCCTGGTCCGCTGCCCACGCGGCGATGCCCTCATCCAGTCTGTCGGCCGCGTCCCGGCGGCCCGCATAGGAGTCGAAGTCCGGGGCAAACGCCCACGATGGATCTCCGAGGGCGGCCCGCAGGCCGGACCACTGCCCGTCCGTGGCGACGGAGACGGCGAGCCAGCGCTCCTCGCCCCGGCAGGGATACACGCCCTGGGGTGCGAACCCGGCGGTCCTGTTGGCCCTGCGAGTCAGGAGGGTGCCGCTGGCGCTGTACTCGACGACCTGCTCTGCCGCCAGGTTGAGCGCGCTCTCGATCAGGGGCGCTTCGACGAGGACCCCCTCGCCTCTCTCCGCGGCCTCGATCAGCGCAACCTGCATGGCGAAGGCCGCGTGCATCGCGCCGTTGGGGTCGCAGGGCCCCCGGGGCAGCATCGGCGGACCGTCGGGCAGGCCGGTGACCCACGCCAGGCCGGACATGGCCTCCATCGTCTGTGCGAAGCCCACGCGATCCCGCCACGGCCCGTCGAGCCCGTAGGCCGGCATGCGGACCATTACGGCACGCGGGTTGATCGCATGCACATCGTCCCAGTCGAGACCGAATCCGTCCATGACCCGAGGGGTGTAGTTCTCGACCACGAGGTCGGCCCACCGGATCAGGTCCTTCGCCAACGCCAGGCCACGGGGGTCCGCCAGGTTGAGCGTGATCCCCTTCTTGTTGACGTTGATGTCGAGGAAGAACCCGCTGCGCTCCCACCACTGCGGCATGCTCATGAAGTAGCCGGCGGCCGCCGGCCTCATGCCGTCGATCCGCTGGGTGGATTCGACGTGGATGACCTCTGCGCCCAGGTTGCCGAAGAGCGCCGTTGCCGCCGGGCCGGCCCACCAGCACGTGAGGTCGAGGACCTTGAGGCCCTCCATCGGGAGACCATCGTCCTCGGCGATCCCGGTCGACCGGGGGCGGGCCTCGACCGTCCCGTCGTGCTCGCCCAATCCCGGCGCGGGCGCGGTCTTCTCCGGCCACTCGCCGTCGATGCTGTAGGGCGGACGGGGCTGGATGAACCGACCCGATGGCGCGGGGACGAAGACCCGGCGCGCGGTCAGGTGTTCGTGCCGGGGCAGGTTCTCGCCGTTGCCGACCGGTGCCACCGGGATGCGGAAGAGCGAAGCCTGCTCGATGACCTCGTCCGTCGTCAGCTGGGTCGTCCACGCCTGCAGCGCGGCTTTCAGCTCCGGCTGCCGGGTCGGGTCCATCCGGATCATGGTCTGGTTGGCGAACTCCTCGTGACCGATGAGGACCATGAGGTCGGAGAACATCTGGGCGGCATTGGTGTTGAAGCCGACCCAGGCGTCCTTCGTCGGCTCGATGGAAGGGAACTCGACGACCCTCGGGGGTTGGGGCAGGGGCGGTCGGTCCATCAGGCTCATCATGAGGTCGGTGAACAGCCCGGTGGAGATGCACATCACCTCGGCCATGGACACGTCGATGTGGGTGCCGCGGCCCGTCCGCCTGGCATTGGTGACGGCGGCCAACGCGCTCGCGGCCCCGTACGCGCCGCTCACCCATTCGGCGATCCGCCCGCCCGCCTGCACCGGCTGGTGCCATTTCTCGCCCCGGGCGCCGAGGGAGCCGCACTCGGCCTGCACCGTGAACTCGGTGGCCGGCCGGGTGACCCAGGGCCCCGTCGCGCCGAACGGGGTGATCGACAGGACCACCCGGGATGGATCCGCACGCTCCTCGGCGGTCGGCGGACGATCGACGACCACCAGATCGGCGGTGTCGAGCAGGTCGGCCATCTCGGTGACGGAGCGCTTGCCCGCTGCCAGGAACTCGAAGAGGGCACCCGGCTCGCCCTCGGACGCGGAGGACCGGCGCATCGGGTCGCCCTCGGGCGGCTCGACCTTGACGACATCGGCTCCGGCGTCGACGAACAGCTTGCCGGCATAGCCACCGGCGATGCCCGTCGACAGTTCGAGGACGCGCAGATCACGCAGAGGCCGGAGCGACATGGCGCAGTTCTACCAGCACGGAGGGCGTTCCGCAGTGGCCTTCCTCCAGGGCGTGTCGACGCTCGTCGGCCCGATCACCGTCGTCCCCGATCACCTTGGTCGCTGTGGTGGCCCGGCCGAGGTGAAGGCGGTTCCCGGTGGGTCAGCGGCCCAGTCGGGCGCCTCGCCCCAGGTCTCGCCGTAGACGAGCTCGGCCATCGGCCGGCGACGCACGGGGCCGTGGCGTCCCGCCGGCCGGCCCACCGTGATCGCGCCGGCGATGAAGGTCCCGTCGGGAACCCCGAGCAGGGCCCGGAGCTCGGCGTCGACGGCGAGGTTCCACATGGCGAAGGCCCCCCCGTAGCCCAGAGCTCGGGCTGCGAGCAGGAGGTTCTGGCATGCGGGATAGATGGAGGCGCCCTCGCCCGGCGTCGGGTCTCGATGGCGCACCAGGCAGGGCAGGACCAGGGCGGGGGCCCGTTCAAACTCATCGACGTACTGCTGCATGGCCCTGGCCATGCGGTGCTTGGGCGAGGTCTCGAGCTGACCCGAGCCGGTGTCGTAGCCGTCTGCCCGGCGTTTGCCTTCCCACGCTCGCCGCGCGGCATCGCCGATCAACTTCTTTGCGGTTCGAGCATTCGGGCCGTCCGTCAGGACGACGAAGCGAAACGGTTGCCGGTTCGAGCCGCTGGGCGCCCGGGTGGCGGCGAAGAGCATCGCCCGCAGCGCCTCGTCGGGGATCTTCTCGGCCCGGTAACGCCGAATCGTTCGTGTCGTCGTCAGGCCCTCGAGAAGGCCGACGGCGTCCGCGGGTAGTGGCTGATTCTCGAGCTCGGGCATGGCGTGTCCCTACTGGAACAGCCAGCTGCGGCGTCCCTCGCCGGTGAGCAGGCGACCGAATTGCAGGCCGGGGAAGTGGGCGGCGGCGACAGGGATCTCGGAGCCCTCGAGCTCGCGGGCCAGCGAGTTGCGCGTGCGCCTCGCGAGCTCGGGATCGACGTCGCCCATCCCGCCCCATTCGTCGTCGAGGAGCTCGACCGGGCAATGGACGACGTCGCCCACGAGCAGGCCGCGGGCGGCTCCCGACGACAGGACGATGATCGAGCTACCGGGGGTATGCCCCGCAGCGAGGCGGGTGTCCACGCCTGGTGCGAGCGAGACGTCCCCGTCGAAGGGCTCGAACCGCTCGGTGACGGGGTTCATCGCCTTGGTGGCCTGATCGTCCGTGCCCACGAAGTGGTCCCAGTCGCGGATGTCGCAGCGGTAGGTGGCGTTGGGAAAGACGGGCTCGGCGTCCCGCGAGACCCAACCGATGTGGTCGAAGTGGAGATGCGTCAACACCACGTCCGTGACGTCCGTGGCCGCCAGTCCCAGGGTGCCGAGGCTCTGCAACAGCTGCCCGAAGTTCTGGTTCCCGTCCATCGGGCCGATGCCGGTGTCGATGAGGATCTTGCGGTCCCCGCTCAGGACGAGGAACCCGCCCATGGCAATCTCGAGCTTCCCGTCTCCGTTGAGGAGGTCCCGGTGGGCGGTCCAGTCCTCCGGGTCCGCCCCTTTGCCGACGACACCGAGGGCGGCGTAGGTCGGACCGGGCGGCACGGTGGCCTTACCGTCGAACACGGAGTGGATCTCGAGCTCACCGATGTTCATGATTCCCCCCTGCTGGGTGGCCGTCGCCTGCCGTTGGCCGGTGGTCGGTTCCCGACGAGTCGGAGCTAGTGGGGATGGTAGGCGCGGGACGAGGCGGCCCACGGGGGCCTGCGGCCGGCCGGTAGGGTTGCTGCCGTCATGCGCCTCCCCACCACGGCCGATTCACCGTGGCCATGACC